>Ga0315312_1003029_pt1 | contig 11085 bp, 8 predicted proteins | sample TDP7_MG_FD_203629 | JGI IMG/M metagenome (GOLD analysis project Ga0315312, IMG submission 203629) | Freshwater sediment microbial communities from Lake Towuti, South Sulawesi, Indonesia - TDP7 | ecosystem: Environmental > Aquatic > Freshwater > Lake > Sediment | place: Indonesia: South Sulawesi... | reverse complement strand
AAAAATACATCGTTGTCAACCGATCCTTCACCAGCTCCCAAATAAATGCCCAATCTTTTGCGGTCTATTTTATCGGTCGGCTCGCTGGTTTCGATATCTATTCCTGCCTGTCGGCAGGCCTGAACCGTTGCGCCGATTACGAAGCTGGAGCCTCGATTGCTGTGTTTGTGAAGCTCTGGATTTTTTATGTACTTAGTAAAGTCATAATTTTTAACTTCGGCATCGAATGTCGAAGGAAACATGGAGGCGTCGAAAATAGTGGTTTTTGCCACTCCACTTTTGCCCGCCAGCATTGCCTGCCAGACAGTTTCTACATCGTGTCCCAAGGGACATACAATTCCCATGCCGGTTATTACGACTCGGTCAGTCATCTTTGAAATTCTTTCTTATTTGCAGCATTTTAATAGCGTATAAAAAGTGAGCTAAAGTGAACTAAAGTTTTGAGTGCCTAAAGTGACAGCAAAGCTGTCATTCTGAGCGAAGCGAAGAATCTCCTTTTCATCGGCCAGATCCTTCGGCTCCGCCTCAGGATGACACATAAGTGTCACTTTAGCTCACTTTAGGCACTTTTCAGCCCACGAGTTTTTTCAATACTATAGCTGCGGTTTGTCCGCCGAACGTGTAACTACAGCACAATGCGTAATGAATTTCTTTCTGTATCAGCTCTTTTACGATGTTCAGATTGCAGTCATCAGCTTTTTTGTCACAGTTTTTCGCAGCAGGTATCTTGCCTTCGGCTATTGCATAAACCGCGGCAATAACATCGAGCGCCCCACTTGCGGCGCCCGTGTTACTGAGCATACTTTTGGTCGGAAAGACTTCTGTCTTTGTGGCTGCTTCTCCAAGAGCGGCCTGGATAGCTCTTGCCTCAGCTAAGTCATCGTTAGGTATCCCTGTCCCGTGGGGGATAATCAGGTCTAACTGCTCCGGTTCTATTTGTGCCTCTGCCATTGCTTTCTCAATCGCTATCTGGATACCTTTGCCGTCCGGCTCAAGGCGCTCGTATGCTGGATTGATACTGCTACTTTGGCCAGTTCCAGCTACTTCGGCATAAATTTTTGCACCTCGTCTTTGGGCATTTTCCAGACTTTCCAATACGACCATTCCAGCCCCTTCACCGAAGACTGAACCTTTAGCATCGGCGTCAAAGGGTCTGCAGGCAGAGGCTGGCTCGTGATTGTTTTCGGTGGTTGCTCTTTTTAAAAGACACTGGCGAGTGACATTCATCGGATTCGCTTTTGCTTCCGCGCCGCCGGCCAGTGCATAGACAGCGTCGCCGCGCTCGATAACCTGAGCTGCTTCACTTATCGCTATATGGGCACCTGCTTCACCACATGTTATAGAATTGCTTGGCCCTTGAATGTCGTGAATGATACCTATATGGCAGGCCAACATATTTGGCAGATACTTCAATAACCATAATGGCGGCACAAGCTCAATGCCGCGACTGCCCCATTTCTGAATGTCAAACTTACTATTAGCGATACTTGCTGCCACAGCAGGGGCTAATTCCACCAGGTCACAGCTTATAAAAGCTGCACCCACATTGATTGCCATGCGTTCCGGCTGGACATTGATGTTTTCTGGGTCAATGCCTTTTGTAATAAGGCCGCTGTCAGCCAGCGCCTCGTTTGCTGCAATAACAGCCAGTTCGATGTCCCGGCACATCAACTTTGTAGCTTTTCGATAGGTCTTGGGCACATAGTCTTGTATTCTGTAGTCTGGGACCTGGCCGGCTAATTGACAGCCGAAGCCCGTTGCGTCAAATGCGGTAATCTTGCTTATTCCACATCTACCGGCACATAGACCAGCCCACATATTGCTAACGGTTAATCCAAGTGGGCTTATCGCACCGAGGCCGGTTATTACTACGCGAGCTGGTTCCATCAACATTGCTCCGACCCCGGCTCGAAAGAATTGGCTCCGCTTAAAAGCACATCTCGCAGAAGTGACTCGAATGTGTCGGTGAATACAAAATTCTCTTCTGGGAATTTTTTTCCTGCCAGGTTCTGGTCTATATGGCTAAACATCAAATCTATCTCAGCGATAAGCTTTTCGCAGCATGTAATCTTGCCGGTTGTGCTTGCCGCTTCAGGAGTGATAGACTCGATTTGGGCTTCTAATTTTATTGTATCGCCAGGCCTTACATAGTTGAAAAAGACGGCCTTTTTTATCTTTGCCAGAATAACTTTTTCCTTAAATTTTTTTGCTTCGCCGACCAGTATTCCTGATGTCTGGGCCATTGCTTCAATCATCAAAGTCTCCGGCATCACCGGAAAGCCGGGAAAATGGTCGTGCAAATGCTCTTCAGCGAGCGTCACATTTTTAACAGCTACAGCACTTTTGCCGCTGTGAAACTCAACAAATTTGTCTATCCAAATCCAGCGCATCTTTTATATTGGAGATTGGTAATTGGAGATCGGCAATTGGTAATTACTATTTTCCAGTTACCAATTACCACGTGCAGCATTTAGCTTAGTCTCAAGGTATTTTACAATTGCCCCTACAGTGAACAAGTCACCCAATTTGTTAATATCGGGATTGTTCTGGAATGTCGACAGGTCTGTATGGGGTATTTTATCCCGCAGCTCACTCAGCCCTTTATCAGTGAATTTGCCATTATTGACAAATTCAGGGTTATTCATCAGGCTTTCAGCCGGAAATAGCTCTTCTCGAGGAATTTTTATTCCGAATGCTTTCTCTAATCGAAATACTATATCCAAAAAGTCGATGCTTTCTGCCCCCAGGTCTCCCGTTAATGTCGCTTCAGCCGTTACCTCATCGTCGTCCACTCCCAACGCATCAACCAAAACTTCTTGAACTTCCTTAAAAATCTGCTCCCGACCCATCGCCATATTTTTTACCTCCTGTTTTTAGCTGCTTAACAATTTCCATCGCTGTTTCATATTATCTATTATCATTGCGTCCACGGCAGCCAGTTTTGCATCCTGTGAAGAAAGATTAAAATGCCTTAATCCAAACTTGGCCTCTACAATACGTTCATTTTCAGATAAGCCAAAGCCGAAAAAGGAGCTTAGATTTTCTTCAATAGTTTTAGCCTCAACAGTATATTCTATCTGGGCACCCGGTGCTAAAAAACTTTTATATTTTACATTTCTGGCCTGCTCAAGCAAGAGCATACTGTGAGCAAAATTTTCAGTCTGGCGAACCAGCCAGGAAGCTGATTCGATTAAACCTTGCAGCATCAGCACGCCAGGCAGCACCGGAAATGTGGGGAAATGGTCCGCCAAATATTCCTCAGCTAAAGAAACGCTCTTGAGAGTTTTTATTTCTTTGCCCGGCTCAAGCGAGAGTATCTTATCGATAAGTATAAATCGCATAATTTTTTAACCACAGATTGCACAGATTTATATTTTTGTTTTTCTGCCACAGAGTTCACAGAGAACTTAGAGAATATAATTTATATTTTTAGCTACCGCCACTTCGTGCCTTATCTCTGTACAACTCTGTGTTCTCTGTGGCTTTTTTGTATTTCCTGAACGCTATACGCTAAACGCTGAACACTGATTTTGCAATCGTTTTTCCAGCCTTTTTTCGTTCCAGTGCAAAAATCTTTTGACTTTACTAGCAAAACGATTTATTATAAGACTAATAAATTAACCAATTCTCTCTGGTTTCAAGAGAGGAGAAAAATATGTATCATGTCAGCAAATTAAAAATATCGATATTTATCCCGTTAAAAAAACCATCCCGTTCCCGATTAAAAGATACAATGTTTAATGTTTTTCTAACGGGATTTATATTTCTTGCTGTATGCTTATTCACCGTTCCTGCCCAGGCCAAATATGGCGGAGGCACCGGCACGGCTGACGATCCATACCGGATCGCTACGGCCGCGGACCTAATCGCCCTCGGCGAGACGCCCGAAGACTACGATAAGCACTTCATCCTGACCGCCGACATCGACTTGGACCCGAATCTACCCGACGGCAGGGTCTTCGACAAAGCTGTCATCGCACCGGACACCAATGACGCGGCGGATTGGTTCCAGGGGACTGCTTTTAATGGTGTCTTTGACGGCAATGGTCATATCATTTCGCATTTGACGATCAGGGGCGACAGTTACCTGGGATTGTTTGGTTGCTTATGGGGGGAGGTCGAGGACCTCGGCGTTGTGGATGTCAACATCGTTGGCTCGGGCAGCTCCGTTGGCGGGCTAGTCAGCGATAACTGGGGTGGTAATGTAATCCAGTGTTATAGCACCGGTGCGGTCAGCAGCGCGGGTTGGGCTGTCGGCGGGCTGGTGGGCAGCAACGATGGTGTTGTGACCCACTGCTACAGCAGCGGTACGGTCAATGGGCAGGGCCACGTCGGTGGCTTGTCAGGGTACAACGGTTTAAATCGTTATGTGACCGACTGCCACAGCACCGCCGTGGTCAGCGGTGGGGGGGGTGTCGGCGGGGTGGTCGGCGGCAACCAGGGCATCGTGATCCGGTGTTACAGCAACGGCGCGGTCAGTGGCTGTGACTATGTCGGTGGGTTGGTCGGCGACAACTTTGGTGGTTATGTGACCCACTGCTACAGCAGAGGTCCGGTCATTGGCGATGGCGATGCCGGTGTTTTCGGTGGTGTCGGTGGTTTAGTGGGTAGGAATGGCGGCATAGTAGCCTGCTGCTACAGCACGGGCGCGGTCAGTGCCAGTGGAGGGCAAGTGGGCGGAATGGTAGGATGCGATACGTTCGGACTCCCGTTTGGTAGCGGGATTGTGAGCGGTATTGCAACAGCATGTGTCTGGGACACTCAGACCTCCGGCCAAGCCACAAGTGCGGGTGGGATCGGCCTGACCACACCAGAGATGATGGAGTCATACATGCTTGGTCTAAACGGTTTTGCCAAAGATCCGAACTGGGTTCTCGATACGGGTCGCGACTACCCCAGATTGGCTTGGGAGGGGACGGCAGGGGGCATCATTCCGGAACCCATTATTGACTGGCTGGAAGGACAAGGAACAGCGGATGCTCCCTATGAGATTGACAGTTCCGATCAGGTGATTCTCTTGGGCAAGGCAAGCACCCTCTGGGATAGGCACTTTGTCCTCCGCGAGAACGTCGATCTGGATCCGACTCTGCTATGTGGGTGGGTCTTCGAACAAGCCCCGATCCAAACCTTCACGGGTGTCTTTGACGGCGATGGTCACACGATCTCGCATCTGACAATTCAGGGCGGCAGCCGTCTTGGATTGTTTGGCCAATTATCGTCCGGGGCCGAGGTCAAGAACGTGGGCGTGGTAGATGTGAACATCGTCGGTTCGAAGTGGAGTGTCTGTGTCGGCGGGCTAGTGGGCTGGAATGAGGGTGTCACGACCCGATGCTACAGCACCGGTTCGATCAGTGGCGACTCCTGTGTCGGCGGACTGGTGGGCATGAACGACAGTGCGGTGCGCGAGTGTTACAGTACCAGTGCGACCCGTGGGACTTATTGCGTCGGCGGGCTCGTAGGGTACCACGCGACCGGCTCCGTAGCCCAGTGCTACAGCACTGGCGCGGTTGCAGGCCAGAGTGTAGGCGGATTGCTCGGACATGTCTGGTATGGCCATGAGACCGCCTGTTTCTGGGATATACAGACCTCCGGCCAAGCCACGAGTGCCGGCGGCACAGGCAAGACCACAGCCGAGATGAAGGACCCGAATACGTTTATGGCTGCAGGCTGGGATTTTGTCGGTCAACCTGACGGTCCGCATGATATCTGGGCTGAGCCTGAAGGTGGAGGATACCCGGTGTTATGGTGGCAACTGCCACGCGGATTTGGCCTGCCAAGCTTTTCGGGAGGAAACGGGGAGCCTAATAATCCTTACCTGATCTCGACGGGAGATGAGTTAAACTCGATTGGTCACAATCCAAGACTCATGATATGCCACTTCAAGCTGATCGAGGAACTGGACCTGGCGGGTTTTCATTTTTATCCAATAGGCGGTCCCGACTATCCATACGCGGGCGTTTTTGACGGTGATGTCCACACGATCTCGCATCTCACGATCACAGGTGGCAGCTATGTGGGCCTTTTTGGCCAGTTGGGATCTGGCGCCGAGGTTAAGAACCTCGGGGTAGTGGATGTCAACATAACCGGTTCAGGTGACTATGTCGGTGGCCTGGCAGGAGACAACGACGGTTATGTGACCCAGTGCTACAGCCACGGCGCGGTCAGTGGCAAATTCTCGGTCGGTGGGCTGGTGGGGTGGAACGGCGGCTCTGTAACCCAGTGCTACAGCTCCGGTGCGGTCACAGGAAGCAGCAATGTCGGCGGCCTGGTGGGGTGCAACCAAGCCCATGTGACCCAGTGCTACAGTACCGGTGCAGTTAGTAGCAACGGTTGGAGAGTCGGCGGCCTGGTGGGGCGCAACGGCGGGGGTATGAGCCACTGCTACAGCACCGGTGCGGTCAGTGGGACCGGGCAATCGTCACGCTATGTCGGCGGCTTGGTGGGGGAAAACCGCGGTACTGTGAGCGACTGCTACAGCATCGGGGCTGTCAGCGGGGAGGCGTGGGTTGGCGGGCTGGTGGGGTACAACTGGAATGGCGCTGTGACCCAGTGCTACAGCACCGGAACGGTCAGTGGCAAAGACTATGTCGGCGGGTTGGTTGGTTTTAACGGTGGCGGCGCCGTAACACAGTGCTACAGCACCGGTGCTGTCAGTGGTGACACTGGTGTCGGCGGGCTGGTCGGGTACAATTCGGGTGAAGTGACGTCCTCTTTCTGGGACATCCAGACGTCAGGTCAAACGATCAGTGCAGGCGGCACAGGCAAGACCACAGCAGAGATGAAAACCAGGAGTACCTTCACAGATGCTGGCTGGGACTTCGTGGGCGAGACCGAAAACGGCACAGAGGATATCTGGTGGATTCTCGAAGGCAAGGACTATCCGCACCTCTGGTGGGAGACCGCAGGGCAATGAAGCCGAAATGCCCTGCGGAAATACGAAATTCGAATATCGAAATACGAAACAAATTCGAATGACAAAAATTCAAAATTCAAAACGTTTTGGTCATTTGGACATTTGAATTTCGATATTGTTTCGTATTTCGTATTTCGTGCTTCGAATTTACAGGCCGTACATGTCCGATTTTTCTGTGTATCCTGGTTTGTTAGTGGTTATACTCTTTAACTATGAATATACGCCAAGCAAAAATCTCGGATGTTAAAGCTATTTATGCCCTGATCAATTATTACGCCGAGCGCGACAGAATGCTGTTTCGTTCGCTGGCTGATATCTACGAGAACCTGCAATCTTTTATTGTCGCAGAACTTGATAACCAAGTAGTCGGATGCTGTGCGTTGCAGATTATCTGGTCGGACCTGGCGGAAATAAAATCGCTTGCAGTTGACGAGGCAAACCAGGACAAAGGCATCGGCAAAATGCTGGTGGCATCCGCTATCGAGCAGGCTGGTCAGCTTGGCCTATCACGAATCTTTGCGCTTACTTTGGACCCAGGCTTCTTTGAAAAACAGGGCTTTGAGAAAATCGAGATGGATGCACTGCCGATGAAGGTCTGGAAGGATTGTGCCAAGTGCCCCAAACAGCAAAATTGCGATGAAATAGCAGTTATAAAAACCGTCTCTCGTGACTCGTGACCCGTGCCCCGAGCGACGAGTCACGAAAATCAGCCTACTTGTCTTCTCTGGAATAGTGCGATGGCCAATGCTAAAATGGCTGCTGTGTAGCACAAGGCATAAGAAGCGGTGATTATGATATATTTTAGCGGCACAACACTTCCTTCATAAATGGCGTCGCTTATCCAAAAAATCTGCAGATTTGGCATGAGAAATCGGCCTATCTTGGCCCATAAGTGCGTCTGAGCGAATCTGCCGAATGCGTAATCACTTATAAGTCCCAGCAAAAAGACCCCGATGCAGCCAGCAAGCGTTGCCACTATGTTAAACCTGGCTGACAGTGCCAGAGCCAGAGCAGCGATTATAATTGCAGCAAGTAGCAGCAGTAATGAGCCATAGATATCCACAGCGTTGATGCCGTTATTCTGGGGGGCAAATTTCCAGTCCCTGTCGATAAAAGAGAGAAAAATTACACCCAATGTGGCCAATATTCCGCCTAATACTATGGCGGTGGAAGAGAACTTCCAGTCATAAATATAATTGAAAAAGGCACTTAAAAGAAATGCTATGGTGACGACTATTGCTGCCGTGCTTATGACCGTCCAGTCGTGTGTATCCGAGGCCGTCTCAAGGACGCCATGTCTAATGGCCATCAGCAGGGCGATGGTGCAAATATAATGTGCCAGAACCACCGCGGCAGCCACGCCCAGAAATTTTGCCAAAATAAATATCGGACGTTGGACAGGCTTGCTCAGGACGGTAGTTATAGTCTTACTCTCCATCTCCTCGGCTACGGCACCGGAAGCAGAAAAGATTGCTATGAACAAGCTGCTCAAAAAAAGCGTAGATAATCCTAACTCACGTAGGAGTTTATTGTCATCGCTCATAGTGTACATCGTCAAAGATGGACTTATAAAGAACAAAAAAAGAGCGGTGATAACGATGATAGCATAGACCGGCTGTCGCAATGTCTCTGTGAATGTATTTTTGGCTATTGTAAATAATGTATGCATCGTTGCTTAATTTTTAGCTATTGTTTCTATACTAAAATGCACTTATTATTTATATTACTGTACTTTAAGCCTGTAAAGAGCTTACATTATCCGTCAATATAGATACTATATTTGTCGGTTTTTGTTCGGAACACAAAATGCTCTGTAGAAAGGAGTCAAGAATGTCATTTCGAGCGAGCCGTAGGCGAGTCGAGAAATCTGCTTTTGAGTAGATTTCTCCACTTCGCGTCCCTAAGGGACGCTCCGGTCGAAATGACGGCGGGTCTTTTCTGCAAAGCGAACACAAAACTGAGATAAAAAATGACCGTATCTTCTAAACGCGCTGAATACGTAGCACTACTATCTCTGATTTTAAGCGTTATCTTTTTTAGCATTGCTTTTTTCTTGGGCCGATGGAGCGGCTTTTTAGCGGTCTATAGGGTTAGCTGGCTGCTCCTTTCAGCAGCTTTGATTTGGTTCGTTCTTGTCGTTCAGTTCCATCAACGTGCCTTGGCCGAGCAGGAAAAGCTCGATATGAGCCAATTGGCTAAGGATGAAAAGGCTTCTACCATCTTCCAGGCCAAGGCCGAACGTGCCGATTTATTCGCCGTAGCTCAACGCCGCCTCAAGATATTAGAGAAATGGTTCATTCCTATATTTTCTGCAGCTATCGCCGCCTACCAAATAGGTATCGGATTGTACTTATTAAAAGCCGCTCAGGCTGAAGTTGAGCTTGAGCTAAAGCAGCCGTTGCTTTGTGCGATTTTTATGACAGCCGTAGCGTTTGTCAGCTTTTTGATCTCTCGTTACGCTACCGGCATGTCGGCCCAATGGCAATGGAAGCCGCTAAGAGCCGGCGGCAGCTTCCTGCTTGGCATAGCGGTGTTGTGCTTTGCTCTTGCCATAGGCTTGGCACTGGCACAATTTAAGGTCTTGGTGGTGGTAAACGTAATCGCCGTCGCTGTTCCGGTCTTACTTATTATCGTTGGTGTAGAAACCGCTCTAAATGTTGTTCTGGACATATACCGTCCGCGACTGATAGACCAATACGCAAGAGCCGCTTTTGACAGCAGACTACTTGGAATTATAAATGAGCCGGGCGGAATATTGCGTAGTGCCGCCAGTGCCATCGATTATCAGTTTGGCTTTCAGGTCTCCCAGACCTGGTTTTATAAGCTGCTGGAAAAAGCGATTGTACCATTGGTTCTATTTGCTGCTATTACGCTGTACTTATTAAGCTGCATCGTCATCATAGCTCCTAACGAGGAAGCCATCGTAGAGCATTTCGGCAATCCTACCGATGAAGCTGGCCAGACAAGACATATTGGGCCTGGACTTGCCTTCAAATGGCCTTGGCCGATCGGCAGAGTTTATAAATATCCTACGAAGAAAATTATGGAGCTGAGCATTGGCTTTGTCCCTAAGATTGAGCCGGACAAAGAAAAAGTCGGCTATGGGCCGCTACTATGGGGTCAGGCCCACTATGAGAAGGAATACCAATTGCTTGTAGCCAGCGAACAAACAGGCACCCGGCTGACGGAAGGAGCTGTGCCGGTAAGTCTGGTTATGGCTGCTGTGCCCGTTCAATACAGGATAAAGGACCTGTACTGTTTTATTTATAACCATGATGAGCCGGAGAAATTGCTCGAATCCATTTGTTATCGGGAACTGACGAGATTCGCCGCAAGTGCCAAGATTGAAGTTGATAGTGAGGCGGATCTGGAGCATAGTTTGCTTGGGGCAGGTAGAGGCCAAGCCAAGCAGATTCTAACCAGCAGAATTCAAGAAGCTGCTGACAAAGAGCGGTTGGGCGTTGAAATAGTCTTTGTAGGCCTGCAGGGTATCCATCCGCCGCCCGAAGCGGCGGCAGATTACCAAAAAGTTGTCGGCGCCGTTCAAAAGAAACAGGCACTTATACTCCAAGCCCATGCAGAACGCAATAAGAATTTGAGCGCTCTCGTAGGTTCGGTAGAAGAGGCTGACAGACTTTACTGCCTTGCCCACCAATACCAGCAAGCTAAGGACAACAACGACACCGATCAAATTGAAAAGCTGGCTAATGATTTGGACCTGGCCTTTGCACAAGCCAAGGGCGATATCTTCTCGACGTTAAGAGAGGCACAAAGTTATGCCTTCGAAAAGGCGACACTTGCTCACGCAACCGGCCAGCGCTTTGCCAGTCAGCTCAAGGCATACAAGTCCGCACCGGAGATTTACAAGCGCGAGCAGAGATTAGCTGTCATTGAAGAGGTAATGGGAGAGCGGAACAAAGAAAACAATGTACGGAAATTTGTTGTGGTTGCTGACCCAAACGATTGGCAGGTTATCACAATCGATGTTCAAGAAAAACTAACGCCCAGTTTGTATGACTTAGAGGGCTTCCAGGAGACCAGCAAAAAATGAAAAGTATAGCTATTACAATCTTTATCGTGTTAATCGTCGCCGTCTTGGCTCTGTATCTTTTCTCGTTCCAGGTACGAGAGATAGAATCTGCATTAGTAACGACCTTTGGCGAGCCTACCCG
>Ga0315312_1003028_pt1 | contig 11086 bp, 11 predicted proteins | sample TDP7_MG_FD_203629 | JGI IMG/M metagenome (GOLD analysis project Ga0315312, IMG submission 203629) | Freshwater sediment microbial communities from Lake Towuti, South Sulawesi, Indonesia - TDP7 | ecosystem: Environmental > Aquatic > Freshwater > Lake > Sediment | place: Indonesia: South Sulawesi... | reverse complement strand
TGATATAGCTTTGCTCCACGCGTAATTGGTCGTCAAGAAGCGTGTTTGAAGTTAGAGGAGGTGAAAATGAAAGTGGAAAAGAAACCAGAAAAGGAGAAAGCGCGTGATCTAGGAGAGGAGATTCTGAAGGCGGAACCAGAAGAAGGGGTCGTTAAGAACGTTGGCGTCTTAAATCTCAAGGACTTAAGCGAGGAAGAAATTGAACGAATAAAGCGCATTGAGAATGTTGGAATGATTATCGCTCCAAAGGAACTAATAGGCAAGATTTCGGCGAAGATAGCCAAGAATGTGGGCGTAACGGTTCCTTACGTTGAGGGCATGAGAATTTACTGTGGAGACACATCCATTAATGCAGACACCTTAAGGAGCTTAGAGGAGCCCGTAGACATTCTTCAAGCTGGAAAGCTCGTCTTCGAAAAGGATGTTACTCCTGAACTTATACGAGAAAAGGTGAAAAGCTATCGTAACTATGGCAAAACTGAGATCCCATCCAATGCCCACGGCGCCCTCATGTCAAAATGCCTTGAAAACATGGGCAAAATAGAGAAAACAGAATAAAGACATTAGCGCACGCTAAAATTATTTAGAAAAAGAAAATGAACCTAGAGTAACTCCTATTCTAATGCCTCAATAGAAAGTTCATTACTTAGAGGAACGGAGAGTGTAGGAATCTTTATGAATATTCTCGGAAGGTGTAGTTGCATTTTGTGCATCGGAAAAACTGCGTTGAAGATTCGTCGCTTCCTCTGGTCTGCACTTGCCAAGCATAGGCTAAATTGTTCCCGCATTTGGGACACTCTACTCTAACTGTGGGCAGAGTTCGCAGTTTCTGTTCCTCCCTCCCTATCACGGCGATGCGTTCTTGAGGAGAGTGCTCCACAACCTTAGGCAGAGCTGGAAGTGCGCGAGTTGCTCGCTTCTCGTAGCCGCACTTTGGACACGAAAGCAGAAGGGTGGCTTTCTTCCCTTCTTTTTTTGGGGTTGGAGTTAGTCTCGTTCCACAGTCAGGACAAAACTCCATTTTATGTCACCAACATTAACACGCGCCTTTTCCCATTAACTTTCTGTCTTTTAAATCTTTTCTCTGATACCGACATATAGTTCGTACACGAATGTGAAATTACATGCTGCGGATAGCTATTGAAATCATGCTTAAATCGAAATTTACATAAACAAATTTGACCATTTATTGTAACGGTGATGCCAACTTGGTTGAAGAACGACTTAAAATTCTTAGGTTTCTTAATGAGCTTACTGGTCGAGTCGGCTTAAAAGAGTTCACTCAAAGAACCGGCATGAGTAGAAGAAGCATAATTGGTTATGTGCGTGGGCTTGTTAGGGCAGGATACGTGAACAAAGTTGGGCGAGGGTATTCAATATCGGCAGAGGGAAAAGCCGCCCTTAAGGCGCTCAGCCCGATTCCCGAAGGCATGGAGTTCCACTTCTACGCTCGAATAGACCAATACACAGGCTTGTCGGCGAAAACCTTCGGGGAATTCTGCGACCTTCTTAAGGAAGTTGACGTGAAAGCATTAGAGTTCCACGTTTCCAGAGGAGACCTCGAAAACTGGATAATAGGCGTCTTCAATGACGTTGAGCTGGCAAAGGAAATGGCAAAATTGAGGGAAACAAAATTAACAGGAGAAAACCTGAGAAAGAAAATCGTAAGCATAACATCCGCCAAATACAATAAATTCAAAAAGCTCCTCGCTTAGCCAAATAGCTTTATAAGATCAAGATGTTTCCTGAAGGCCCGTAGGAGCCCAGTCCTGTCTAACTATTGCTGAGATTCTTCCTTTCCATTTTGGCTAAACCTGACGCTATGATGTGGGCCACTCGCAATGCTTCGGGAACGTTGCTTCGTGTCGAGGTATTCCTCACAATTGTTTCAGCGTCTAATTCGGATATTCCAGCAATTTGCATGTATATTGGCTCTGCGAGTTTTCGTGAAAGCACCTTGAATATTTTTCCAGCATTTTTTATTGCCGCCCACCTCTTTTCGTATTCGGGCAGATTTTTAAGGGCTTTTTTTATTTCTTCTAAGTCAGGTTTCTCACGCACAATTGCTATTACTGGCAATTTCACCATTTCAAAAAGCTTCTTTATGTCTATTACATTGAAGCCAGCAAAGGTGATTCCGTCTAACATTATAACCCGAAGTTGATCATAATGAGGGGAATTTTTTATCATGGCTGCTATTTTTTCAGTGGCATCCATTCCGTCTACTTCTATTTCTGTTCGCATGACGCCCTCAAGCCAGTATCCGCCTCGGTAAACAACGCCGACTATGTAAACTAAGCCCTTTGTGTGCGGGACAAAATTTCCGTCGTCGATGCCTAGCACTCTAATTTCTGGTTTTATGCATCGAAATTTTACAGCTTCACCTTTAGACATGGAACGCACCGAGCCTTTTCCCTATTTCTTCTAACAGATTAGCAAACGCTTCCTCTGGATTTTCATTTTCTCCGAGAAACTTCAAACAATCTTCAAGGCTTAGGGATTTCCTTAGCCAAGCGTAGGCTATTAACGCTTCCGCGGCGTTTCCTTGCACGTGGCGATCTATCCTTCGAGGCAGCATTTCTCGTAGGCCCGCGTTCTTTATGGCCCTAGCTAAAATTTGGTTGTTCACTTTGGCGCCCGTGGGTCTTTGAAGTCGCAGTGAAAGGACTAGGGAGTAAATGAAATTTACGTAGGCGTCGCCTAGCTTTGCCAAATCTTTGTCGAGCATTATTTCTTGAAGGTTCGCATATTTTTTTAAAATCTGGTCTGCCCTTACTTCTTCTGCCATGCTTTCAGCGCTCTTTCGAAGGACTTTTTGAATTCTTTGCCTCTTTTCTGCAGTTTTTCCGCCGCCTCTCGTAGGGCTCTTTCTGGCTTTCGCTGTCCTTTAGTTCGAACGTAAACTATGGGATTGGAGATTAGCGGGTGTGGCAGATCGTAACCCGCCATTTCAACTGTTTCGTCCTCTAATAGGACCTTTTGCAAGGCATTGCAGAAGGTGTGGTCCTCCCCTTCAAGCTCTATTTTTAACTCACTTGATGCCTCCTTCAGAATCTTAATCTTCATTCTCCTCATCTCTCTGTATCCCATTTTCCATAATCTGGGGCAACCTTCCGCATTTCGATTTTCCCACACTTAGCACATTGCATATTTTGTTTCGTTAATGTTAATACGTGGCCGCATGCCGAACAGAAGGCAAGTATAACCCCTAAATCGTTGTCGGCCATCGACAGTTGATAAGTTCTGTTTTTCTCGCTGATCACCTTGGCGCGCATGATGTCGCCAGTTTTGCATACATCAAACATTGTCTCGACATAGCGTGGACTCGCTTCAGAAACGTGTAAAATGCCTGAAAAGAAACCTGTTAGGGCTCTCTCCCCAATTTTAAATATACGCAACGTAGCCCTCTTGCTTTGCACGTCTGACACTTGACCGGTGACGATGCTTCCTGTTCGAGGGGTACTCGCTGCATGCACTAAGGGATACACTGAAACCTTCTTGTTTAACATATCCAGAAGCGCACATCCAACGATTTTAGAATATACCGTGCCCTGTTCTGTGTAGGTTCCGGGACCAGGCGTGAATTCTTCGATGACGCCCAGCCGTTCACCGGGCACAACGAACTGCCCGCTTTTCTTCTTCTCTTCTTCCATGTGCTTTTCCTTCTATTCTATAGAGGTCAACTTTAACGCCATACTTCCTCTTGGTGTGGAACCCAAATAGCCTCGGAATATCCATTTCCATGGGAAATATGCCCGCAACTCTTCCTCCATGCTTATCAATAAACCTTTTTATAAACTCTCGGTTACTACTTCCGCTTTTATGAAGCGAATAAACTATGCGCCCTAACTCTAAGGCTTTTTTAATGAACTTTCTATCTGCTCTCCTCCTCTGCACGCCGAAGGGAGGATTCTGCAAAACCGTGTCGAAGACCCGCCGCAAAACATCTATGTCAGCTACAACCCAATAGGTCCTCTTCTTCACCTTCATCCTTCTAGCGTTTCTCACAGCCGCTTTTATGGCTAATTTGTCTATGTCGACGCCAATCGTCTCCTTTGCTCCAAGAAAAATTGCGCCAATGGCTAGTCTTCCCGTGCCGCAGCCCAAGTCCAAAACGTTTTTCTCGACAACATCGTCGTAAATGTACGCTGCTACATAGAGGATTTCAGCAGCCACCGCCGGAGGAATCGTATATTGTTCAAGGTAGGCTTTAGGCGCCGGATGGGGTTCGATCTCCGAAAGTGCTTTTTCTAAGTCTATTTTTCGAACCAGCCTTCTCTGCATAGTTCTTCCCAACTCCTTTCCCCAAGCATGACAAGGGTCTCATTGAACGTAAGGACGGGCTTGATAAATTTTGACGCATCGTCCAAGGAAATTCGAGGACACGCGGTATTTACAAAGGCGTCTATGCTGGGAAACTGCATGAGGGCTTCGGGATTGACTTCTCTAAGCGCCAGTAAAGTGGCTTCTCTGCCACTTTTCTCCAGCTTTTCCTTGATTTCTAGGGCTTCTTTAACTCTCTTTTGCCCGCTCTTTAACCCTATTAAAACCCCGAATTTTTCTGCCCTCCTCGCTTCGGAGATGCTTGCCCACCGCTGTCTAATTATCCTTTGAACTTCTTCGCCAATAGAATAGGCTCTTTTCTCATATGGGTCGGCTACGATCGTCGGCTTCGCTGTGGCTAGGGACACTCCTATGGCGTGAAACTTGCCTCCTCCAACGAAAAGGAAAGCCTCAACTTCTTTTGAGATTGAAATGGCGGTGGTGTAATCGCACCCGACCACCTGCCCATCGTACTTGGCAAATCCGCCCGCCTTTCCAACTATGGCGTTTTTGCCTGCGCTGTGAAGCAAGACTTTCGCTTCATTAAGTGCATCTATGTGCTGAATCGTTGTTACTAAACCGATGTTTTTCCAGCGTTTTAGAAGCGGCATCGCCTTCTTTATCGCTGTTTTGGCATCGACCTTCGCCCTCGCTTCGATGTAGATCGTTGGCACTCGTCCCTGCGGAATCATCTGGCTGTGACCGTAATGAACAATTAAGTCTATTTCTAGGCTCTTGGCATCAAGCAGCGCTAAGTCACAAGCCCCATAACACGGGTCTGCCGAAACAATCGCCAATGCTCCAGCCTCTTCAGCGACCGCTGCCAAACGTGGTCCCTCAGCCTTTAACCCTTCAGGAAGCTGAATAAGAACTCGCTTAGCGCCTCTTCTAGCTATTTCATCTTTTAACCGATTTTCCTCGAAGTCGAATGTTTCGATGCCCACGGCTTCACGCCACATGAAATAATGTGGAAAAAGTTTATTTATATTAGTCTAATCTGCAGAAAAAAGCATGCTTGAAGGCAAATAGAAGTTAAAGGTCAAATTTTCAGGGTTTTGAGGATTTGTGGATGTTTGGAATGTCAAGATCTAGGTCCTCTGCTATGCCTTGCCCCGTTAATTTTTCGATGGTGATCCGCTGTTCCACGCTTGCGACGTGTTTTCGGGCTGCCACAACTGCGTCAGGATTAACTGAAATGCTGTCAATTCCGCTTCGAACGAGAAATTCTCTGTACTCTGGATAAACGCTAGGCGCCTGACCACATATACTTACAGTTTTTCCGTCTCGGTGGGCGAGTTGGATGAGGAGCCTTATGGCTCTTTTAACCGATAGGTCTCGTTCATCAAATAGATTCGCCATGGTCTCGTTGTCTCTGTCGCATCCGAGGATTGTCATTGTTAAATCGTTACTGCCAATGCTGTAACCATCCACATACTTGTTAAATTTGTCGGCGACGAGGCAGTTGCTAGGCACTTCGGCCATAAGCCAAACTTGGAAGTCAGGACCCCGATGAAGGCCTTCTTCTTCGAAGATCTTGTTGATTTTCTCCATTTCTTCTACCCTTCTGCAGAAGGGAACCATGACCCAGAGGTTTTTGAGGCCGAATTCCTCTCTGACCTTCTTTACTGCCTTTACTTCAAGCTTGAAGGCTTCGACATATTTTGGGTCATAATATCTTGACGCTCCTCTCCACCCCATTAGGGCTGATGGCTCCACTGGCTCGTATTTTTCTCCGCCTTTGAGCTGTCTATATTCTGAGGATTTGAAGTCGCTGAAGCGCATGACGACGGGTCTAGGATAGAAGGCGGCGCATACTTTGCGGAAGGCTTCTGCTAGTCCATTGACAACTTTTTCGGGTTTCCCAATTTCGATTAGGTATAGGGGATGCTCGCCAATTTCGCTGGCCCATACAAATTCTTGTCTGAGGAGACCGACACCGTCGGCTGGCAATGCTGCTGTTTTTTCTGCAATTTCGGGTTCACCGAGATTAACATATATTTTGGTGCCTGTAACGGGATAGGATTCCGCTGCAACCGTCACGGCGGCTACAGCAGCCTCTTCTCTCTTCACTGCCTCTTCGAGAACGCCTTCGTAGACAACGCCCGTTTTTGCATCCACCGTGTATTCCTGCCCCGATTTTATGGTCTTAGTTCCGCTTCCTGTCCCTACAATGCATGGGATGCCTAACTCCCTTGACACTATCGCAGCGTGGCAGGTCATACCTCCATCATTGGTGACGATGGCTCCTGCGACGCGCATGTATGGGACCCAGTCGGGGTTGGTCATTCCAGTGACTAGGATGTCTCCCTTTTTAATGAGTTTGGCGGCGTCCTCTGTTGATAGGGCTACTTTGGCTTTTCCAGCGTATATGCCTGGGCTGGCTGGCAATCCCTTTACCACGACTACTCGTTCAGTTGGACGAGTTGGTGGCTTAGGGGCTTCGGGCTTAACCGTCGGTACGGCTTTTAGGCTCCAAACGGTTTCGGGTCTAGATTGAACAATAAAGATGCCTTCGGGGAAGGGGAGGTCTCGGTCTATTGACCATTCAATGTCTTGGGGTCTTCCTCCATAGTGTTCCTCGATGTGCTTGGAGAGTTCGGCGAGTTTGACAATTTCCTTATCAGTTAGGCAAGGCTGACTTTGCCTCTCAGCAGGCACGTCTGCATGAATGGTTTTGCCTGTTTTCGGGTCGCGAATGTACTCAACTGTTTTTTTGGCGATTTTCTTGTCAACGATTTTAAGCGTTTTTTTGTCCACTATGTAATCGTCCGGAGTAACGGAGCCAGATACAACCGATTCGCCAAGTCCCCAGTTGCCCTCAATAACGATCTGATTCGGATCACCCGTTACGGGGTTAATGGTAAAAGCGACACCAGCTGCCTTAGCGTTCACCATTTTCTGGACGCCCACACTGATGAGAACGTCCTCATGTCTGAAACCCTTCTGAGTGCGGTAGAAAATAGCTCTAGGCGTAAACAGGCTTGACCAGCATTTTACGGTTTTGTCAACGAGATCTTCAGCTCCCCTAACATTTAGGTAGGTTTCCTGCTGCCCAGCGAAGGAGGCATCAGGCAGGTCTTCAGCTGTGGCGCTCGACCGCACAGCCACGAAAACTTGGGATGAACCCGCTACTTTGCCGAGTTCCTTGTAAGCCCCTTGGATAGCCTTGTTGATTTCCAGCGGCATGGGAGACGCCTCTATAATCCTCCGAACTTTTTTGGAAGCTTCCTCGTATTGCTGGGGATTGTTAACGTCGGTAACGGTCTCCTTGATGGTTCCGTATATTTTTTCGGCTATGCCCGTCTCTGTGATGAACCGCTTGTAGGCATGGGCGGTAACGGCGAAGCCTGGCGGGACGGGTATCCCTGCCTGAGTCATTTCGCCGAGATTCGCATTTTTTCCTCCAACGAATGGAATGTCCTCTTTACTTAGTTCATTAAACCAAAGGACAAGTTCCTTTGATACAGGTTTTTTTACCTTTTTAGAGGAACTCAACACACTTAACCTCCATTTAGTCCATAACTTTTTCAACCCTTATTCGACAGGGTATAGGAAATTTATCAGCTCCAAGTTTTAAAGCTTGTTTTGCAACCTCAAGACCATCCTCATTTACGCCGACTGCTATCAGAGACTGATCCACTTTCACCCGCGCAGCGGAACCCATAGGTTTGCCGAAGGCCCCCCTCATCCCGTCCTGCAGTCGATCCGCGTGCGCTCCAAAAATCATTTTATTTTCTCTAAGAACCTGATGCGGATATGGCAAGACCCTTAGGAAATAATTATCTCCTAATTTAACAGAGAGAAGCCTGTTCACAGCTGTGCGTGCGGCTTCCAGCGCGTTGTGACGAACTTGAGCCTCTTTCTGGGCAATTAAATAAACTTGATATTGGAAGCTGGCCTTAGGCTTTCCCATGGTGAACTTCGTTATTTTTGGCGGAGGAGAGCCCCTAATGTACTCTTTTCTAGTGTAAGGCTTCCCCTTTGCCTTTCTGTAGCAGTGAGGCTTCATGGCTCCCTTCCCCTCAGCATACAAAATACAGTGATATTTAAAGCCTTTTATTAGTTCACTTCTTCAAATCCAGTCAAGCTAACCGTTTATTTTTTGAGCCAGACTTTCGCTAGGTTGTCAAAATCGGGAAAAACCTTTTTCAAGATCGGAATGTACATATTAACTTCGTCTTCCGTCATGTATTGAAGTTGATATTCGCCAATGTATGGCGACGGATTCCCAATCCTAGTTATGAATTCAATGTGCATTAAAGGATCTCCCTTTCTAATAGTGATAGGGGCCCTCTCATTGCTTAAGTTGACAAGCTCCAAGGCTAGCCTTCCGATCCACCCGCTGTGAACCTTGGCAGCATTCAGGAAAGATAGGCCGACGCGCCCAAATCGGCTCTTAGCCGTTAGATGAGCCACATAATCTGGAGGGGTAAACACGATTTCCTTTGAAATCAAATTGCGATGCTCCAAGTACTGCAGAGTCACATCTTCTTTGACTGTTAAGACATAGCTGTCTCCATCCAAGAGGCTTGGATCATAGGGATGAATCACCTTATACTTTTGAATTAGTTCAACCAGTTTGTCTTTTCCGAGGATGCACATAGTGTTCCACCTTGACTATATTTTGAAATAACCCCAAAATAAATTCTTGGGAAAGACGGTAATGGGCATATTTATGCGGAAAAAGGACTTCTTTATCAGTTTCTCCAAAATTTATTAAGCCGCACCATTTATTTGTCCCTAAGCGGCGAGCATACGATGACGGAGACAAGAATACTGACAAAAATGAATAAAAGGAAGCTTGCCCTAAAGATTCTTACACTTGTCTTTTTAGTAATTCTCCCGTTTCAATTTGTTCCGAGTTCAGTAGCTTCGCAAAGTCCAAGTCCTACCACAATTCAGGGCAGGGTTGTCGATGCAAATAATGGTTCAGCTATTCGTGGAGCTACTGTGCTGTTATGGGACGAGACATCTCTGACAAAAAAAGTGTGCCTCACTAACAATGATGGAAAATATAACTTCACTGGGCTAAAGACCCCCTATAGCTATAGAATGTATGCATATCGGGGCAATTTAACTACCATGAACTTTGACTACATACCCCAGAGAAATATAACCAGCACTAGTAATGGGATAACGGATGTGTTTTTCCGGCTGGAACCAGGGGCAACCGTCTATCTCGATGGAGACATTTACATCGTTGAGACTGGCGGCCCGCCCTTTCGAGTTTTTATTAAGGTTATTGACCCCAAAACCGGATCTCCTTACAAGCTTAACGCAAGTTACATGAGCGAGTATAGTGCCCTTGATCAGCTTTACTTAGACTTTACAACGGAGAAACTGCTGCGTTTAGCCATCATTCCCGCCGGCATGCCTGTTAGCCTAGAAGTCAAAGCGCTTTTTTATTCGAAAGAGAGGACATGGCTCGGCGAAGCAACTGAAACTACCTTTAACGTTGACAACGAAGGAAACCACTTCGAGCTTCGTAAAGGCGAGAACGTTACACATACAGTCACGGATTATGCTCTAAAGCGGAACCTTAAAGTCGTCAATGAAAAAATTGCAGAAGTGATGCAGGAGGTGGATGAAGCCCAAAGCATTGGCTTTTATGTGGCTGAAGAACGGAGGACCTTGTTAGAAGCGCAAACCAAGACTATTGCCAAAGCTGAGAGTCATTTAATGGCAAAGGAGTACTTTGATTGTTGGTCTGACCTACGAGTTGCCTATGAGGAAGCCCATGGAGTTTCCAAAACTCTTAGTAAAATGCGCCTAATTAGCACAAGTAGCGCCATATACTTTCCGGCTATCTTCGCTGTTTTTAGCGTGATTTTAGCCTTTTTTGTATTCGAAAACGACAAAAGAAAAATGGTTTCAAGCTTATTATTCTACGTGGCTTTTCTCACAGCCTTATTTTTCATATATCCCGGCACCCGCCTCATGATAGAACGAAATACATTGCTCTTCGTAGGAACGGCTGGCACATCCATTTTTGTGACCATCATGTTAATCTTTGTCGTTCCGCGCTTGTGGACAGGCTGGGAAATTGAGGGAAGAGTCACCTTGAGAAGTTTCACTCCAGTAATCTTTTCTATGGCAAAGCGTCAAATTAAGCGCCGAAAATTACGAAGTTTTCTCACCATAAGCTCAGTCATCATTTTGGTTCTTGCGTTCACATCATTAACCTCCTTTGGAACAGTCTACGGCATAACTGAACAAAAACTTGGAATAATCCAGGCTGGCAATGGAATCTTGGTGAATCGACCCGGCGTCAATGAGTCTTTTACGCCCCTCAGCAAAGATGAACTGCCCATTCTCCCAAGATTAATAGATACAGAGTATGTTTCCCCCAAATTTGAAAACCTGCCGAACACGAACCCCATTGCCAAACTTAAAACAGCTTCTAATAAAGAAATGACAGTTTATGGGATCCTTGGCGTTACACATAATGAGACCCGCTTCACCCATTTGAATGAAACAGTAAAAATAGGTCAGTATCTAAATGATGACAAGAACGCGGTTTTAATTAGTTTAGAAGCAAGAAACAAATGGGGTATAGAGAATCCTGATGAGCGTGTTCAGTTCATTGCATACGGAACGTCTGTTCCCATCGCCAATTTTACTGTTAGGGGTTTCTTCGACGATGAAGAATACGCAAGATTAGTTGACCTTGACGGTCGACCGTTCGGACCGACGCGAATAATCCCGGGTGAAACGCCAAAAATAGTTGCGTGCAACAGCACAGACGTTGTCATAATGAATTGGC
>Ga0315312_1003027_pt1 | contig 11088 bp, 12 predicted proteins | sample TDP7_MG_FD_203629 | JGI IMG/M metagenome (GOLD analysis project Ga0315312, IMG submission 203629) | Freshwater sediment microbial communities from Lake Towuti, South Sulawesi, Indonesia - TDP7 | ecosystem: Environmental > Aquatic > Freshwater > Lake > Sediment | place: Indonesia: South Sulawesi... | reverse complement strand
TTGCATTTATGCTTGGGGTTGGTCTGAATGGTGGAGGCTTATATCCTATTGAAGATATCTACCCAAAGGGAAGTGTATGGATTTTCGCGGTCTGTCGTAGAAAAATTGAGAACCATGCATGGGGTGGAAAACGCGGAGTTATTGTTCGGCGATTACGACGCCATCGTGAAGTTGAAGGCGACTAAAATCCATGATATTGAAAATTTGGTCATTGAGGAAATATCGATGATTGAGGGTATTGAGTCCACCGTAACATTGCTGTGCGTAGATGAGGGGATTCTGAAGTAGGGGGTGGATGGAGATGGAAACGGGTTATGTCTTTCTAAATCTCAAGCCAGGAACAAAAAGGGAAGCTTTAACGAAGATTAAGGATGTTAAGGGAGTCGAGGAGGCACGTCTCGTGATCGGTATCTTCGATGCCATTGCAAAAATTGAAGGGGAAACCATCGAAGAACTGGAGAAAATCTACTTCAACGAAATTGACAAGATAACTGATATAACGAGCTCTAGGTTACACATCGTGGCGTGTCCAAGGTCAAGAAAATGAAAGATGCATTCTCAACAGTCTGTAATCAATAAAATGAACATAAAGATGTGCCTAGGAGAGAGAATCTGGGAACTAATTTAACGGTTACACTTTAAATGGTGGGATTAACGTTTAAATTTATAGCTAGTGCTTAGAGAATGTCGTGGATGGGTACCTTTGAAGATTAAAGTTAGGTACTTCACAACATTACGTGAACTGGCAAGAACCACAGAAGAGGAGATCGAGATGGAAAACGGGACCACCCTCGGTGACCTACTTGAAAAGATAGTTCTAAAGTATGGCGAGGCGGCATTCAATTATCTGTACGATAAAAGCGGGGCAATTGATCCATCCATACAATTCTTAGTTAATGGAGTGAGCATACGTAACCTTCAGGGGATCAGAACAGAGTTAAAGGACGGAAACGTTGTAGCCATCGTTCCCCCCATAGGGGGCGGCTGACCTAAGCCAAGGTTTCCCTCGCTCCAAGCATAACCTCGACGGCACTTCTTGCCAAGGCCGCGATTTTTGGGGGAACTTTCACTTCATATCTCTCATACCTTAAAGATTGGTATAGGTTATCAAGGGTGTGTAATCTCATATGCGCGCACACAGCTTCCTCATAAGCGGGAATGAAAACTGCTTCTTTCCTATCTTTCTTCATCCTGTGGAGGAGCCCAACCTCCGTGGCAACAATGAACTCTCTAGCATTTGACACAAGGGCTTGCTTGTACAGCCTTGAGGTGCTCCCGACGAAGTCGGCTATCCTACACACCTCGGGATTGCATTCAGGATGCGCCATCACCTCAGCATCTGGATGCAACCTCTTTAGTTTTAGGATGGCGTTTTTGTTGAACAGTACGTGAACCGGGCAAAAGCCGAGTTCAGGTATGGGTATTACCCGCTTGTTCGTAAAATTTTTGGCATAGTGGGCCAAATTCCGATCAGGCCCAAACAGGACCGTCTCCGAGTCCATCCTATCAATGATCTCGGCGGAGTTGGCGGAGGTGCAAACCGCGTCGCAGTTGGCCTTTGCCTCCGCAAGCGTGTTAATATAGAGAACGGTTCTTGCGGTGGGATGCTTCTTCCGATAAAGGCGTACAAGCTCGCCTGGAAGCATAGCCGCCATGGGACATAGGGCGTTTTTGTCAGGTATCAACACCCTCTTGTCCGGGTTGAGGATGGCTGCTGTCTCGGCCATGAAGTTGACGCCGCAGAAGACTATAACCTTGGCGTCTGTTTGAGTCGCACAGAGGGACAGTTCCAGGCTGTCACCCACAAAATCCGCTATATCTTGAACTTCAGGGCGCTGATAATTATGGGCAAGGATAATCGCCTGCCTCTCCTTCTTAAGCTGCAGAATTTTGTTAACTAAATCCGTGCCCTTAGTATCATTGTGCAAGTTTTTCACCGCGTATCTCTGAACCCATAACGACGTTATGAATTACGTCCTCAGATATGAACCTTACGAGGAGCCCACCGTTAAAAACGTTGGGATTACCTTAGGCTTATCTTACATTGAACATCTCACAAAGAGGAAAAAAGAACATGCCAACCTGAAGAATACATATAAAGGGCGCATGTATAAAAGGCTCATTGTTGGGCTTAAATGTGCGATTTGAAATGGGCAGGAGTGGAAGATGCCATTAGGTGTTGGGCTGATCGGATGCGGCGCCATAGGAACTGTGTTAGCCCGCGCCGTCGACAGAGGACAAGCAGGAGACACTCACTTAGTGATGGTATATGACCTAGCAACCGAGAAATCTCAGATTTTAGTCAAGGAGCTAACGAGAAAACCAAGGATCGCCAAAAATTTTGATGAACTTATTGAACGTGAAGATATAGATTTAATCATAGAGGCAGCTTCACAGGAGGCTGTGAAGGAGTACGCTTCTAAGGTGTTAAGGGCGGGAAAGGACTTAATGATCATGAGTGTAGGCGCGTTGGTTGACTCTGATTTAACCAAAGAAATTAAGCGCTATGCCGAAGGCAGAGGAAAGAAGGTTTATATTCCATCAGGTGCCATCGCTGGGCTCGACGGAGTGAAGGCAGCAGTCGTTGACAGAGTGGATCATGTTACCCTGACGACAAGGAAACCGCCTGAAGGATTTGGGGATGCTCCATACGTTAAGGAGAAGGGGATACGCCTCGACACGCTGAAAAATCCGACAATAATATACGAAGGACCCGCCCTCGAAGCCTGCAGACTTTTTCCAGTCAACGTAAACGTGGCGGCGGCTCTAGGTTTGACGGGCACCGGACTGGAAAAAACTAGGGTTCGAATAATAGCTGACCCCACAATTGAGAGAAACATTCATGAGATTGAAGTTAAAGGTGAATTCGGCGAATTAAAGGTTCACACTGAAAACGTTCCATCCGTTGACAACCCCAAAACAAGTTATTTAGCCGCCCTCTCCGCAATCGCAACCTTGAGAAAAATAACGGAGCCCTTGTTAATCGGAACATAGCCGTAAGAATATAATAGTAAAAGAGTTAATAACGCGTTCATGTTGCGGTGGTTGAAATGACAGGAAATGAAATCTTAGTTGATGAAAAGGTTAGGGAATTCCTATTAGAAGATTTGGGCTTTGGTGACATCACAACGGATTCCATAATCAGTGAGGACCTCCAGACAGAGGCAACAGTGTTCTGTAAGGAAGACGCCGTAGTTGCCGGCTTGGAGGAAGCATCAAAAGTCTTCACAATCCTAGGTTGCACAGTCAAATTATTAAAAGAAGACGGCGCCTCTGTAAGGGCTGGAACACCAGTTATGCAAATTTCGGGGTCTGGAAAAGCAATTTTAAAGGGGGAGAGGACCGCCCTTAACATCCTAGTGAGGATGTCCGGAATTGCCACAGCAACCCAAAAGGCGTTGGCTGAAGCTAGGAAGGTAAGTTCGCGTGTTAGAGTCGCCTGCACAAGGAAAACTGCGCCTGGGTTAAGCTGTTTTGACAAGAAAGCTGTTGAACTGGGCGGGGGCGACACCCATAGATTCCGCCTCGACGATTGCGTCTTAATTAAGGATAATCACTTGAAGCTTGTGGGCTCGGTTAAGGAGGCTGTGCAAAGGGCGAAGGAAAGAGTCAGTTTCACGAAAAAAGTGGAGGTCGAGGTTGAAACCCTTAATCAGGCAATAGAAGCGGTTGAAGCTGGAGCCGACATGGTCATGTTGGATAACATGCAACCCATGGAAATCCTTGGCGTCCTTAAGGAGCTTGAAAGGAAAAAATTGCGAGAGAAGGTCTTAGTCGAGGCTTCAGGCAGGATAACAGAAGAAAACATCAAGGAATACGCAAAAACGGGGGTCGACATTCTTTCCATGGGCGCTTTAACGCACTCTATTCGCGCAATCGACATGACCCTTAAGGTGAGAGGATAAGCCGGCTGTTTTACTCCATTCTCATGAATTTTACCGCGTTGCTGGTAACGGCCGTCGTCTTCATAATTGAAACAATTCCGTGTTTTAAGAAGAGGGAGGGTTGAATTTTGCCCCAAGGCTATACTCGCAGCCGAGGTAGGCTAAGGCGACGAGGGCGCTGCCGATTAACAGCATAGTGAAGGCTTGACGAGGCCTGTAGGCGTACTGGGTGCTTTGGTACATCAAAAGGAAACCCACCACGCCTATAAAGTAGAGGACCATGACGGTTATGCTCTCGTTGAGGAACTGTTGACCCAGATCGTAGGGATAGTAGACGAGAAATCCCACAGTCCGGGGCAATAGGGCGTAAGGCTTTTCCAAAATGTCGTAAACTCCACCCCCGAGGAGGAATATGGAGAGGGCTATGGTCATGACGGCTATTAGGAGCAGGGAGGGCTTCACGGTCATCATTTTCTGATAGGCTTTCCGCATGTAAAATGGCAACGAGGAAAACCAGCGCCCCATTCGCCTCATTCGTACCATTAAGCTTTTACCCCTCACCCTTCAATAGTTGCTCTGCCACTTCTTTTACCCATGAGCCACTATATTCATTCTTTATAACCTCATTTAAATATTCCTTCCAGGAGAGGTTCAGGGCCCGCTTCCACTCCTCATAACCCTTAACAAGATTTTCATAAGCCCCTTCATGAAACTTGCAGTAGGCGCTTACAGCTTCCTTTCCGCAAACCCTGCACTTCATGATCTCTTCTCCCTCGCCTCCCTTGATGGGCAGTTGGGGTTAAAGCAGAATCTCCAGGGACGCCTACCCTTTGCGCGAACCTCAAGTAAGGGCCAATCGCAGGCGTTGCAGCTTTTCTGCATCGGTTTTAAGGTTCCCCTCTGAGGAAGAGGAAAGGAGGTTTTGCAGAGACCCTTAAAGTAGTTGGTGCATCCGATGAAGCGCTTTCCAGTTTTCCTTGAGAAGAGGATCATTAGGTTGCCTGTGCCGCATTGGGGACACCCACCTATTATTCTTTCCTGTATTTTCGCCCGTTTAATGGCGTCGCTGAGAACTTCGCCTATGGTTTCCTCCCTCTTTTTAAGCCCCTCCAAGGCGGGCTTTAGGATATCCACAGCCTCCAAAAGTACCTTTTCCCTCTTTTCGCTATTGTTTTGAATCTTTTCCATCTTTTCTTCAAGGTCCCTAGTTAGCTCCACTGAGACCACGTTTGGGCAGTACTCATTGAGAACCTCAATTACATCGAAGCCTAAGCTGGTGACAACAATTCTTCTGTCCGCGATGTAGCCGCGGCTGTATAGAGTTTCAATGATGTCCGCCCTGGTGGCCTTGGTTCCAATGCCCTCATCCTCCATCTTTTTTAAAAGGCTACTGGGATTATATCGAGCCGGTGGATTGGTAAATTTGTCCTCGCGGACTACTTTCCTTAACTGAACCTTTTCCCCCTTCTGTAGAGGTGGGAGTAAAACTTCCTCGAATTTTATGTAGGGCTCATAAAAGCGCGTCCAACCGTCCTCTAGAACCCGCCTTCCGCGGAGGTAGAATAGGTGCCCATTTACATCTATGTTTACCCTTATACTTTGTTTAGCGGCGGGTTCGCCGAAAACTGCCATGAACCTACGGACCACCAGGTCCCAAATCCTCTTCTCGGGATCACTTAGGGGATTCTCGGGCAGGTTTCCCGTGGGGTAAACGGCTGGATGAGCCGGATCTTCCTTCTTCCCCTCATTGGGCTTTAACTCAGCCCTTTCAAGGAGCCCTTGGACGAGATTCTTGTAGTTTCGCTCCTTACTCAAGGAGGAAAGGATGCTCCTATAGTTAATAACGGGTGGCAACTTTTGGGAAGAGGTCCTCGGATAAGATATGAGGGCTTGAAGGTACAGGCGTTCGGCAATGTTTAGGGTTTGCCTCGGAGTGTATCCGAAGAAGCTGTAGGCCTCCGCCTGTAGGGACCCTAAATCAAAAGGCACGGGGGGCGTCTGCCGAAATTCTTTCAACTCGACCTCTGTGATCTCCCCAGTTTTGCCTTGGCATGCCTCCACAATGGCTTCCGCTTCTGCCCTACTTTCAATCTTTTTCTTTTCGTACTCCACCTTGTAGACGGAGCCTTGAATCTCCACCTCTGCCCCCACCTCCCAGTAGGGTATGGGAACAAAAGATTGAATATCCCTCTCTCTTCCCACTAAAAACTTTAGTGTAGGTCCCTGCACTCTTCCGGTGCTTAGGGTGGCGTATCTCCCGCTCCAGCGTTTAGCTGCCAGGGTCAAAGCCCTAGAAAGGTTTACACCGTAGAGCCAGTCCACCTCATGGCGGGTTTTTCCGGCTTCGATTTGTTCAAAGTCTAGTTGAGGCAGGAGTTCCTCGTAGGCTTTTTCCAGCTCCTCCTTAGTCAGGGTGGAGAACTTCATCCTCTTCGCATCTTTTTCCTTGCCTTGACAGGCGTATTTAAGCACACAGTATCCTATGAGACTCCCTTCTAGGTCGTAGTCGCAGGCGTGGATAAACTCCTCAGCGTTCTGGGCTAGTTTGGAGATTACTTCAACCCAGGTGCGAATGTTTTTGGCGTTCCTTTCTGCCAAGTACCGTGGCGCCCATTTGAAATTGAAAACGGGATAATAGTTTCTAGTGCCCTGCTCATGGACAACTGTGTATAGGTGGCCGAGGGCCGGAACTATAACAAGCTCCTTGCCTCGATGGGCACGGAAGTAGGGCACCTTCCTCTCCGCATTCTTTTCAGGTTTGCCCCCATAGTCCAGGGCCTGAGCGATCCTTTGGGCCGCCTCAGGCTTCTCCGTGATTATCAAGGCGTATTTTTCCATCCCAGCCATCCCGTTCCTTCCCCCCTTAACGTGGACAGAAGCTATAAATAGTTTACGGCAATCTTGTACCTAATATCTGCAAACGGGTGTGTTGCTATGCCACTACAAGTAGTTTGTGACGGGTGTGGCGAAGTCCTTTTTAAAGGTCTGGATTTGAAGCCTCCAGATGAAATTATCCAGATTCACAATGGCAAGTGCCCTAAATGTGGCAGGAAATTGTCCTTCACCCCAATACGGGTGGAGATTAAGTCCGTGGAAGAAATGAAACCTTAAAGGCCCTCTCACTCAGGGGCTTTATCCTTGACTAGTCTGCAAAAAACCCATCTCTATGAGTTCCATCATTTAAGGGCCCATATGATCCCTTTTGCGGGGTTTGAAATGCCCTTATGGTACAAAGAGATCAGCGAGGAGCATATGGCGGTGCGGAACTCCGTGGGCATCTTCGACGTAACCCACATGGGACGAGCCCTCATCACAGGCCCTGAAGCTGAAGCTTTCCTAAATTACGTAACAACTAATAACGTCGCTTCCTTAGAGCCCATCAATGGGCAGTATTCAACCATGTGTAATGAAGAGGGTGGCGTAAAGGATGACCTGGTGCTATTCAAATTGGAACCGGAAAAATTTTTCATGGTTTACAATGCAGCCAATAGGGAGAAGGATTATGGATGGTTGATTCAACAAGCCCGACCCTTTAATGTCCAAATAGAGGACGTTTCCGACCGTGTAGCCATGTTTGCAGTGCAAGGACTTAAGGCTGAAGAAACTTTGCAGAGAGTATCCGAGGAAGATTTGAGGGAAATAAAACGTTTCGGTGGAGGCTGGACCAAAATAGCTGGCACAAACATCTTCATTTCCAGAACAGGATACACGGGCGAAGACGGCTTTGAGCTCAATGTCTGGGACACACCCGTGGCAGACCCTGAAAGGGCGATGAAGGTTTGGAATATCATTTTGGAAGCAGGCCGAGAGGCTGGAATTGAGCCTTGCGGTTTGGGCGCCAGGGACACCTTAAGGCTTGAGGCTGGACTGTGCCTGTACGGTAACGACCTAGATGAGGACACCACTCCCCTAGAAGCCCAGTTAAGCTTCGTTGTGAAATTTGAGAAGGGAGACTTCGTTGGCAAAGGAGCCTTGATGAAGCAGAAATCTGAGGGAGTAGCCAAGAAGAGGGCTGGCATACGAATGGTGGAGAGGGGAATTCCCCGCTCCCATTATGAAGTTTGGAGGAGGGAGAAAAAAATTGGGGAGGTGACCAGTGGAACCTTCTCTCCTTTGCTTAAACTGGGCATAGCCATGGCCTACGTTTCCGCGGAGCACGCCACGGAAGGCGAAGTAGTTGAGGTGAAGATAAGGGATAAGCTCGTTAAGGGAGAGATCGTTAGGCTTCCCTTCTACCGCAGGATTTCCCAAGACCAAGTCTTGTTCATGGGTCAAAAGGTAACGTGCCCCGTGGGAGATTGGAAAAGGCTAGGTGTGTAAGTCAATGTTTCCCTTTAGTCTCATACATCCTGGACCGTAATCCAAATAAAAGGGTTTCACACTACTTAGTGAACGGGTCTGTTGAGTATGGACATCAAGAGGCTGTTTCCGAAGGATAAGATAATTGCGGGCTTGAAGGGCTTTAAGATACTCCGTGTTAGGGTGTCCCATTCCCTCCTCATGGAGCTTTCTTTGCTCCTCACTGTCCTCTTCATGGCCTTCATAATCAGGATGCTCCCCATATACTGGGGTTCCTACCTTTCAGAGTTTGACCCCTACTTCCAGTTTCGCTTAGCGAAGGACATGATGGAAAACGGTTTTTCCCATTGGATTACTTGGCGGGACTACCAGAGTTGGTATCCCTTTGGACGAGACATGGCCGGCGCCTTTCCAGGGGTGGCGTTAACAGCCGTTGTATCCTATAGGATTATAAGTGCTCTAGGAATCCAGATAGGCTTATTGGATTACTGCATAATTTTTCCGGCGATAATGGGAACCCTCTCATGCTTGGCCATCTACTTTTTAGGAAGGGATTTTGGCGGCAAAGAAGTGGCCCTGTTTTCCTCCTTATTCCTAGCCTTAAACGCCTCCCACATAGGCCGGACCTCCTTGGGATTCTTTGATGACGAGACCGTGGGAATCCTTGGCTTCCTTTTGTTTTTCTTCTTCTTTCTGAGATCCATTGAAAGGGAAAGATCCCTCAGAGATGGGCTAGTTTATTCCGTTGCCGCGGGGCTGAGCCTTGGTTGGATCTTTACGTCGTGGGGAGCCGCAAGGTATCCCCTTGCAATGGCCACTCTTTTTGTTTTCATTCTATTACTGTTACGAAGATATTCTTCCCGCCTACTCCTTTCCTACAGCACAATCTTCGGCATCGCACTCTTCATCGCGATTAATGTGCCAAAACTAGGTTTTGGATTCCTTACAGAAGCTTACAACTTGCCGGTGGCCGCAGTCTTCTTGCTATTGTGCTTGTTTGAGCTGTTCCGTCACTTTAAGAGCATGAAAACTAAAATGATTATTACGCTGGGTTTCTTCGGCCTTTCCGTCGCCTTACTTTTCATATTGGACAAATATGGGTTCATTGGTTCCACTCCACTAAAGTTTGTAGGGGTTTTAAACCCCTTTGAACGCATGACCAATCCACTCATAGAATCAGTTGCAGAGCACAGACCTGGGGCTTGGGCCTCCATCTACTACGAGTATGGGATGGGCGCCTTCTTTATACCCGTTGGCCTATACTTTACTATACGTGACTCTACAGACCGAAACATTTTCTTAAGCGTCTTTGCTTTAACCTCCCTCTACTTTGCCGGTTCCATGGTACGATTAACCCTAATTTTGGCTCCGGCCTTCTCCCTTCTCTGGGCGGTTGCTCTTGTTAGAATATCGAGACCCTTCATTACCATTATGAAGGAGGCCCCCGTGATTCCCGCGAAAAGGAAACGCTTTAGAGCCCACGTAGGAAGGTCATTTAGCGCGGCCTTCTTGATTATAGTGTTTCTTTTGCTCTTGTTCACCTTCGCCATGCCGGAGAGAGGAGAGGGACTTCCAAGGGTTGTCCTCCGAGCTTGGACGCCCACCACCGTTGCGGCAGCCAGCACGCCATTGAGACCCACGGACCCTAAGCCAGTCTCCGATTGGATTGACGCCCTAACCTGGATGCGGTATAACTTGCCGCAGAACGCGGTAGTTGTTAGTTGGTGGGACTACGGCTATTGGATCACCAACATGGCCAATAAGACAACCCTATGTGATAATGGTACAGTAAACATGACCCAGATAGCGCTGGTAGGCAGGATGTTTATGTCTAACGAAACCTACGCGCTGGAGACTTTAAAGAAGTATGATGCAAAGTACGTGGTGGTCTTTACCACCTTCTACGTGGGTGGAACGCAAGAGCAGCCGCAGCTTCTCCCCAGGGGCTGGGGAGACGAAGGAAAGTGGCAGTGGATGGCGAAAATTGCAGGGTTGAATTATACGGAATTTGGGGTGTGGGAGGAGGGATATTGGAGCGACTGGAGCGACAAGGGCAAAACCACCGTCCTTTACAAACTGATGAGCTACGGAAGGGATATGAGGTTGTATTATCAGCAGTACCAGAGTGAGCCCGATGAGGCAACTCTGCAATCCTATAAGGCGCAGTATTATTTAGAGCACTTTGACCTAGCCTACTTTTCTAAAGGAGATATAAATAATTCAGGAGGAATATACGTCCTCGTGTGCGTTTACGAAGTCATACAGTGATTTCAGCTTATGTAGGTCATGCGTTCCTCCTCAGCCTTTCGCATCCTCCGCGCCTGAACCTCCCTCTGCTCCTCAATTTTTTGCATGCGCTCCACAATTTCCTTTGACCGGGCTATCTCCTCATCTAGGCCGCTTAAGTTAATCTGGATTCCTAACAATCTCTGCAAGACGTTAAGGATGCTCCTCGTTGCTAGAGGATCAGGCAAGTAGCCCCGTGTCTCCCCCAAAAGGCAGAGGGCATGAAGATTCTTAAACCGTGCCAAACCCAAGATTAGTCCAGCCATCCCAACGATGGGATTTCCCGCGGGGCTGAGAAGGGCTCCCGCCTGCAATGCCTTGTTCAAAAGTTCACCGCTGGTGGCCACTGCCACAACCTTGGGCGTTTCCTCAGCCTCTTGACGGTATCCTCCCAAGGTGATGATGGTTTTTACACCGTGTCCTTCGGCAAAGTTCAGTATGTAATCGGACACCTCATACTGGCCTTCAATGGTCTGAGCTTGGCTGTCCCCTGTTAAGAGGATCAGATCGTTTTCTCCAATTTCGTTTTTCCAGAAGTAAAAGTTTCCGCGGAGGAGCCTAACGCCTCCCTTCTTGTTCACCACCACATAGTAAGGGAAAAAGGGGGAATATAACTCCG
>Ga0315312_1003026_pt1 | contig 11094 bp, 11 predicted proteins | sample TDP7_MG_FD_203629 | JGI IMG/M metagenome (GOLD analysis project Ga0315312, IMG submission 203629) | Freshwater sediment microbial communities from Lake Towuti, South Sulawesi, Indonesia - TDP7 | ecosystem: Environmental > Aquatic > Freshwater > Lake > Sediment | place: Indonesia: South Sulawesi... | reverse complement strand
GGATGGATGGCTGCCCTGATTCCTGTCCTTTCGTCTTCCCAATTTTTGGCAAACTTACCCGACAAACTAATCACCAGTAGTAGGGGAAGGTACAGAACATATTATTACATTGTTAATATGTGGATAATGTTAGAAAACATACAAGAATCTATACTCCATTAGCCTCCTAACTTTTCCAGTTTATGTTTTCTGGTTAAAAAATTTGGCGTATCTTTTATTAATAAACAGATTTTTGGAGGATGTTTCTGTCATCCCCAAAACAGAGGTGTTAGATAGGCAAGTTAACTTTTCTTGGATAGACAAGATTATGTAAGTTAATCTCAAATCTGTAGGATTAAAAGGAAAATAGCAGGTGATCAAGTTGGGTCGGCGAATGAAAGTGTATGGGTCGTTTGCCCTGGTCGGCTTCCTACTGGGTGTAGTAGCCTACTTCACCTACTCCCAGGCGTTGCCCCTTTTGATGGCGGTCTATCCGCAAATTGTTGAAAGCGGTTGGATCCTGTGGGGCTTTGTGGGTGCCCTGCTCTCAGTAGTCGGCTGTTTGATCTACGCATCACTGCCGGAAACATAGGGCATCTTTCTAGTAAACCCAATCCTACGCGGTCCACCCTTCGATTTTATTCCCATTAGTCCGCTTCTTCAGCCGTTTTCCCGCGGAGGAGCACGATCTAGACAAAAGCAATGCGCATGTCTAATGGACCAAAATTGGGTTATGCTGGGTAAACCAGCCTGTCGCCTAGGCGCATAATGTGGACCTCCACGTTGGGAAACAACTTTCCGGCGATCTCTTGGACTATGATGGGGTCTTGGTAGGAGTGTTTCCACAGGTCCCAGTGCATAGGGACGGCTTTCTTCGCCCGGAGGTCCCGGGCGGCCCGCAGGAAGTCGCATGGTGTCAGGTACAGTTGTTTCCCTGGAGGATTGTTGCCAAAGTTTATGAGGGCCACGTCGATGTTCCACTGGTCCCCCACCTTGGCGAAGCCCCCGAAGTACCAGACATCTCCACTATGGAAGAGGGTGATCCCTCCACTTTGGAGGACGTACATTACGGTTCCTTCCGACAGGGGGTCGTAGCCCTCGACGGCGTGGATATTGACATCCTTTAGGTTTAACTTGTCTCCGGGCTTAACTTCACGAATCCTGCTCCTGTCAAAGCCCCATTCCAGCTCCAGCTTGACCGCGGGGGATGGGGCGACGAAGAGGGCTTCGGTGTTGGCGTAAATGGGGGAGAGGGATTCCTTGTGGCAGTGGTCCAGATGCTCGTGGGTGCAGAGGACCGCATCCGCCCTCCTAATCATGGCGGGTTCGAAGGGGACAGGGATCATCCGCAAGGTTTCAGGGGGAATGGAGCCGCCAAAGTAGGGGTCGATGTAAACGATTTGTTGAGGGGTCTTTATTACGAACCCGCACCCGCCGATGGACCAGATGGCCACCTTGCCCTTTTCCACCCGGAAACCCTCAATTTCATTGACCAGAAAGTCGCCCCAACTGGACATTTCAACCACAACAAAACTCTGCTCTTAGCTGAAGTAGTATAAATAATTAAAGCGGACTAGACGGTACTTTTGTTACTCAACAAATTAGAGACTAAACACAGAAGGGAGGAAGAGTGAACTCCATCTTGTAATTGACTTGCCGTTTAGGTTAACGATAAAGTGTCAATTTCCTTAGGCTTGTTTAGGCTAAACGTTTAGCCAAGCATTTTGGTTTGTTAGCAACGTTTTTAATTGGGTTGGACTATAGCCTCTGATGGGCCACGGAGCATTAGGGATAGTGGCTAGATTAGTGAGGGGCCGTCGGCTAGTTTGGTCTAGGCTCTAAGCCTCGGGCGCTTGGGACGGGAGTTCAAATCTCCCCGGCCCCACCATGCGAAAACCTACGGTTTCCGCGCTTCCCTCGTTGCTTTTGTTAAATGGAGCTTGTTTTAAGTTGCTTTTTGGGAGGGTTTGGGGTTGGCTTAGTTGGGGGGTTGGCTGATGAGTATTAATACCCGCGTTGAGCGTATTAATACTGACGCCCACGTTTACGTTGACGTTTATGTGGACGAGCTGGGCGATAAGCTGGCTCATGGACACGTTGTTTTGGTCGGCGAGATCCTTCAGCTTTTGATGTAGGTCAACTGGAACGATTATGTGGGTGTAGCCTGGTTTAGTCACTCTTATCCCTCCTTTACTTTTGTTTTGCTGGCTTCTCGCCCTCAAGCCCTATAGCCAGCCAGGGCGCAGGGGCGCACAGAAAAAGATGGGGAAGTAGGGTTTTTATGGTTTGCTATTTGTGGTTTAGTTGGTTCCTGTGGAGGCTTTGACGGTGATTATGCCGCCCTCGATGAGGTTTAACTCCACGGCGACTTCGGTGTGGTATGGCAGGCCCATGGCTTGGAGGACTGCTTTGTCGAAGTGGAGGAATCCATACTTGTTGATCTTCTGTTTTACGGGCCATGTTAAGGCGTTGGAGATTTCTGTGGCAGGTTGAATCGTGGTCTCGCCCTCAGTGTTCGGGGTCTCCTGGGGTTCGGTACCCTTTTTCTTAGGCATTTTTTATCACCTTTTTAACTCGCCCCCAAGGCTTACTTGAGGGCTATGAGAAAAAGTAGGGTGTAGGACCTCGTGGTCCGCTAATTTAGGTCCATTTACTCGCCTCGGTGCCACTGTCTAATACGAAGATTTGGGCCTAACGAAACTTTGCTTTCAACGACCTCTAACCTATCGATCGCCCGATTGGACTACGCTTATAACGTCATTGCGAACGCTTACGGGAAGACTTACTTTCACTGATATTATAAGCGCCTCAAGGTTATGATCGGCTGACTTGCCGGCACCTCCCCGGCTGCGCGGTAAGGGTTGACCTTTTTCACGCTGTCTTTGAACATGTAATGCAGGCTAAGGGACTTACATTATATGTCCGTCCGATCGATTTATGGGCCATCTTTTGTGCGACCCGCTTGCTTGTAAGGTTGGCTCGCCGTTGGTCGGGTGGCCGTAGTCGCTTAGCGGCTCGCCGTCAAACCCTTGCAGGCCGTTTCGCGGCCCCCCGATACTTTAAGTCGCTTCGCCTCGGGCTCGGGCGACAAGGACCTTTAGGCAAGCTTTCTTTTTATTGGCTTAGAAAAGTGAAGTGTGAAGTTGGCAAAATCTTAACTGTAAGATTCAAGGGGAAATGTGAAGGTTTAGAAGGGGAATGGAGCTTCGCCTCAGCTTTTCCGCCGGAAAAGTTCACATGAACCTTTAAACTTTCCAGGATTTTCGGCAGGATCAACCCTTTAAGGGCTGATGCACAGGAAAACGGGAGAGGCGCCATGCCGAGCTGCCAATGAAATACGTATAAGGATAATTTCAAGTCGATGTTATTGTGAAAAACTCATTTGGGCCGTCGAATTTACTCGTCCAATACTTTAGAATTTCCAAACCGAGCAGTCCATGACGATCTGATCCATGGAGCACCAACTCAGCCTCGATTCCTGGCATAGGAAATTCATGGTCTCCAATTTGCTGCAAATATGCGAGACAATGATATGCTGGGCTGGTCTTCCCGCCTGCAAGGCCAATTGGTCCGAACACAGGATTAACCCCTATAAGAGTTATGTCGGACGTGTGGAATTGTGCAACATGAATTCCACCATCAAATCCGGTGTCTATCCAAAAGTCCTTATTGATGATCGCCTGTCTGCCGGTATTCGGGTTGACAATTACTATTTTTGCCCTAACGTATGGTTTTCCTTGAGTGTAGTGGCCCTCAAAAATGTGTCGATCAGAACTCATATACGACCACTGAAGGCATTAGAACCTATTCTCCAAACAAAAATCTGTTCTTGATACTTTCGGGACTGAATCTTCTTCAGCAAACCTACCCTTGTATCGGAGACTTCAATTATCTGTCCATGAAAAGTCATCGCGACAAATTTTCCTTCAGTTAGTTGAAAGTGGTCGGAGGCTCGTTTTGCGACCAGCTCCATCAATCTCACTAACTCTGTTTCTGTGATAGACCCTTTTTTCAGCTTATTCAGGAGCTGGAAGACGTTGGGTGGTAGCCATGGGATGTTGAAGGGGAATTCGGTGAATTCAATCTTGACGGGGTAACCTTTCAACTGAAGCGGGCGGTCTCTGAGGAAGAACCCGCTACCCGTATCAACGGAAGGGGCTGGTATTAAGCGTTGCTTAGTCTCGAGTTCTAAGCCCTCTTGTTCAATGGCCGTCCTCGACAACAGGGGGTACTCAATCATGCGGTATTCTTCGGAGAGTGTGACATCGGATGGAGTGAATAGTGCCATTTGACTATGCCTCTATAATTTTAATCAATTTCAACAAAGTATTCTCAAGGTCCCTTACAAATGTTTCAGTTTTATTTCTGTCCGGGCTTCTGAACACTGCGCCCAAATGGTAAAATTTATCATTCGTCACGTCTGGTTCTATGGCTATGTCGAACCAGCTTTCTCGGTTAGGACTGGCATCTTTTGGAGCAAGTCTTACTGAAAAGGAGGAAAGCTCTTCTCCCAAGATCTGGCTGAACTGATCAATGTAATCTTTGTTATTTACTTTGGCTATTTCATTGCGTGGTTTTTTTCCGGTGGCGACTTTATAATGGACGGTGCACCAGTAGAACCTTACGTTCTCATAAAGGCTGATACCGAGTTCTGAGTCAATGACCTTTGCCAATTCATTGAATGAGACATTCACCTCTTGTAACGATCTGCCGACAACCCCGATCCCACCGCTATCTGATTCCACTACAACTGTTGTTTCTCCCTTTCGAGCGATCTTGCCAGCGAAACTAATTCGGGCAGGCGGGGGCGGTATGCCTTCAACCCGTGATAACTCGTATCCATTTTTAGCTAAAGCATGACGTAATTCTCTGATGTCGATTGGGAAGATAACATAATTCAGGTTAACCCCACATCTTGCGTCTTGAGTCTTTATTTCTGGTCGATTTTTACTCATTAGGCATTCCTTCCCATTAATTTGTATCAAGTATGAATTAATAAGAATTATGGATTCTTAAATACTTCCCGTTGGTTATCGGCCACAGCCTGGTTCGTCCCATATTTCCCCAAGTCTAATGCACCTTTTTACCCTGTTTGATCAGGGCCAAGGTCAGTTTATTGAGGCAAAGCTTGGAAATAAAGGGTCTATGTTGTCTAAGCCGAAACCTAAACGGGCACGTTGGGAGGGGCTTTCCAATGTGTTCATGGATAGGGGATCACAACCAAGGGGTGGTGCGTAGAGAAAGGTGTAACTTGACTGAAAAGGGTTTCGCAGAGGCGTATTATAGCGTATGGGAGAGAGACTTAGGTGAAAGTGATATTTAGAGGCGCCATATTTTAAGGTGGTCCTGACCGGGTTCCGAGTAGTGTTCTTTTGAGTGTGTCTGAGGTTTGTTTTAGTTCGTTTAGGTTTTTTATTCCTGCTATGACTGTTTTTCCTGAGTTGAAGATGAGGATGGTGGCCTTTGGGAATTTTTGTTTCATGATGGCGGCTGGGAATTGGTCGGGTTCGTAGATGGCGGAATGTTTTTCTGCGATTTCTTCAAGTCTGGGCGGTTCGGATAGGGTGAGGACGGCTACTATATTTCTGATTTCTGCGGTTATTCGGGTATTTTTAATTAGGCCGTGTTCTGTGAGGATGTTGGCTGTTGTTTGGAGGTCTTCTTGGGCTTGGGTGGGGCTTTTTGTGCCTAAGCTGATGAGTTTTCCTGAGGGGAATATGGCGACCTTTCCGTGCATGGATGGAGTTTTTAGGTAGGCGACTCGGCCCCCATAGATTTCTTGGTCGAAGATGGTATGCTTGATTTTCGCCGCCTCATATAGGTCCACGGGTTGGTTTAAGGAAGCCGTAGCCACCAGATTAACGATCACAGGCGCAGACAATTTTACCTGCCTTTTTTAGGAACTATTGCTTTCTGGGCCATCTTGCTTTTTCTTTAACTACCTAATTTTTTTATTGTTTTGGTTATGTTGTCGGACCAGTATTCTCTGTATCCTTCTTGGAGCCTTTTTACGTCTTCTGTGTAGAGTTGGAGGTATACTCTAATCTTATATCCATGTTGTTGAAATACTTTAGGATTATTCTCAATTATGAATATTTCTTTGTATCCGTCAACTTTATACTGATATTCGGTGTAGCTTATTCCTTTCGGATCTACGAATAAAATGCAGTACTCGTTGCCTTTTCGTAGCCAGAAGATAAAATCTGGTTTGAATCTTCGAGGTGTGTTATATCGGCTGTCGTAATAAGGAATATATACTTCATCGAGGTGCTCGTCTATTTTGCTGAACATCCACCAGTCGAATTTTGTGAAGGGATTATCTTTCTCCTTTAGGACTTCTATCAGGTCTTTAATGAATTTATATTCGCTTTCAGTTTGGATTATGTTTCTTATCCACTCAACCTTTTCTTTTGTGGATAAAAGTGGAAGATAGTAATGTTCAGCGATATAGTATATGTCTATGTCTTCGAACCTTTCTTTTTCGGAGTATTTTCGGTTTATTTCGTCCATTCTCTCCATGAACTCTTTCATGCTTATCTTACCGTATAATTGTTGCAGTTTCTCCGTTTCCCTCTTCTTCTCTGAGTATCCCTGAACCTTTTCCACTCTTTCCTTGAACTCTTCGAATTTGTCCTCGTCGAGGTAGACTCCAATCCTTTTGAAATGCACTATCTCGTTTTCCAGCTTCTTGAATTTTTCCAGTTCCTCTATAAAGGTGTCAACGTGTCTGATTAGTTGAGGGATCAGTAAAAATGGATCGGCCGCACCTTCCTCGTCGATAAGTAGGAAATGATCCTCATTTCCAATAAAATTCTTGAACCGGATTAAGTCGTCCACATTCAGTGTACTTTCGGAGAAGTGTAGGGTTAGAAGTTTTTTGTCGTCTCCGATCCAATCGATGTAGTTTTTAAGAAGTGTTGAGGAATCCTTGTTAATGGTAAACTTAGGGATCTTTTCTACAGGTACCTTTCTCAACTCTCTGTAGCATGGAATTAGAAGGTCAATCATTTCAGCGCTCGGGTTTCTCATTAAAGAAACAGTTTCTCCAGCCTTCAATTTTTCCTCTTTTATGGAGGTAATTATTTCTTCGATTACCCGTTTTTTTGTTCCAAAAATGAAGAGGGATTCCAGGGCGTTGACATAATCTAAATCCACATCTGCAAAGATTTTTTCAGCCTCTAAGTCGCCCATGTTCAGGATGTAGCTTAACCTCTTCCTCCTGTTCTTTAATGGTTCTATTCTCGCTCCTCTACCGATTGACTGTAAAACAAACTTTCTTGACTGAAGTCCCACGCCAATGTTTATGAACGTGATTATGTTGGGCCTGTTTGTGTCCCAGCCTTCATAAAATGTTCTTGCACCCATTAGGATGCTAATGTCGGGGCTCTCATCTAATCTAACAAAGACGCTTTCATCCTCCCATTTCTCTATGATCTCATATTTGTCTGAGGTGAACCTTTCTTTAAGCCACGTTTTTATGTCACCTATCCTTGTCAAAGCGAACGGCCTATCCGAAGTTTTCAGTTTGTAGCTGGCTTCTTGACTATTTTTCGGGTTGAATATGACTTCTATACTTCCAGGAGATTCCGTGTTATAGACTTCTCTCAAAACGTCTTGGAAAGTCATGTTATGAAGCTCGTCAACTATTTTACTGCTTAATTTTTCCGCGCCATAGACATACTCATCGCGCTTATCGAACTCTTCAGCCAGTTCAAGTTTAGCCCTTTCAAACAAGTCTGTGGATACTTTTCCGTTTCCAATTTTTTCCATTTCAGTAAAAAACATTCGTAAGTCAGGTTCCTTGTCAAGCATTTTTACGTTAACTGTGTGCGCTAAGGTTACCAGAAGTGGAGGATGGTAGGTTTTTCTATTGGGGTTTCCCGATATGCCTTTGTAAGCTTTTTTGAGGTAGGCCAAAAGAATCAGGGTTTTCAAGACGATTTTCTGTTTTTCAGTGGCTGTAAATTCGTCTCGTTCCCTGAAAGCTGCAAATTCCTGTTCGGAAACGTAAATATTTTTTCCTTGTCCCCTCGCCACATATTCTTCAAGGTTGAAGTTGTAGACTGTGGTGTAAATGTCTTGGGGGGGTCCGTGAATGTCGCGGAAAAATTGAAGAGAAATCCGTTCCTTGATATTAAAGAATAGTAGGCCTGCCTTTTCGACTCGTCCTTGTCTCCTTTATGCGCCTCATCCAACAGAATGTACCAGTTTCCTCCGTTCTCGTAAAACTTATAGTCTACGGTTTTTTCCTTTTCTTCCTCGCCGATTAGATCTGAGCGGTAAATGAAGATGTCTACAAAGTCTTCTCCACCCGGCAAAACTCCTCCGCGCTTCACCTTAACGTAGTCCTTCAAACTCCAAGCCCTAACTTTCAAAATATTGTCTCGATTGAATTCTTCAATATGCCTCCTTACCTGTTCAACTAAGTCATCTCTATGCGTCAAGATTAAAATGTCGCGTGGAGGAATCTCTCCTCTTTCAATTAGAGTTTTTATGACTCCGATCAATTTGACCAGAACTAAAGTTTTTCCAGCCCCAGTTGCCATCCAAAAGGCCATACGGTTAATCAAATTTCTGAAAGCTACAGTATTTTTCTCGCTTGGGAAAAACTCGGAAAGAATTTTGTATATTTTCCTTGTTCTCCGCGAATTCTTAACGTCTAAAAGTTTTGGTTTAAAACCTCTTCTCTCGTATTCACTTAAGAGAAACTGTTTCCTATGTGCGTTTGTTTCAGCCGACTCATCATCCCTGTAATTCTGTGCCCGTTCAAAATATAGATGAAGAATTTTTATCGCATATTTTAAGGCGTCTTCTTGATAGTCATAAAGAGTTTTCGCTTTCGAGAAACGAGTTAAATTAAGCGTTTGCCAAGAAGGTGGGAGAGAGTTAAAATCAAAACCTTCCGCAATGTCTTGAAGAACAATCTTTACTTTTTCGGCCACCTTCACCACCATATTAAAGGCTTTATCGTCTTCCAGTCTGGGTTTTCCAGGTCCACAACTTCCCCGTCTGCATACTCAACGTGGCTCCGCGTCAACTTTTTTATCCATTTGCCTTTCAAGTTAGAAATTGTCTCAGCGACATCTAAATTGGGATAAAGCCTTGAAAGATCTACCTTCACTTTTTTCTTTTCATAGTCAATCTCCAAAGCCCTCAGCATCTTCTCGTCCTTCAAGAACACATACTGAGAATAAACGTCTACAAGGTCCCAGTAAGTAAAGGAAAACGAATTCTTATAAACAGCTTTATCTAAAGATTGTTCATATTGTTCTAACTCGTAATACTTAAAGAAACCTCCACCTTGCCAGTTGACTTCTTTTGAAATTCCACAGGGCTCATGATTTCCTTTGCAGGCTAAAACCTCCTTCATCCTTATTAAAACACCCGATAATTTCCTTTCCTTCGGCTGAAATGAGAAAAAATGCTCTCCCATCTCTACACCAATCCATTTTCTTTTTAATTTGTGTGCCACCGCTGTAGTTGTACCAATGCCGAGAAAGAAGTCCATAACTAAGTCTCCTTCGTTGGATGTCGATTCTATGACGCGCCTTAAGAGAGTTTCAGAGTTTTCTGTAGGAAAGTTCCAGTCGAAAGAGTAACCGTAGATATCTGTCCAATTCGTATCTAAGGTTTTGAACCTGGAAGGTTCTACAAAATATTCAGGTAGAGGATCATTCGCATGGCATATAGGGCATACTTCCCAAATGCCTTCGTATTGGGCATATCCGCATTTTTTACACTTCAACCTAACTTTTTCATCTCTTAACAAACTAACAATTTTTTTCTGAGAAAACTTGAAATGTCTTCCCTCAGCAGGATGAAATTTCCTTCCAAGAATGATTCTTTCAGGAGGGCGCCTAACTCCGGATGAGTCATCCATCCTTCTCCAATATCCTTCTCGATACCTTTCTAAGAATAAATTGATGTATTGGGCGTTAGGCATAAAGTAAACGAACAAATTATCTAAAGCTTCTGGCATAGGTAGCCTTCCCTGTGCGGTGATATTTTTCTTTACTCTCCTAATGGCTATTTGATTCACGAAATTTTGTGCCACGAAAATTTCATTCATTAAAAGCCTTACATACATGTTACCGTTGTAATCGCATCTTACAAAAATGCTTCCTGTATCTTTTAGAACCTCTTTAGCCAAGTTCAACCTATTCTCAAGCATCGTTATCCATGTAGAATCCTTGTACTTCACGTGGTAGAAGTAATCAGCGTCCTGCTCCTTATTGAAGGGGGGATCTATGTAAATTGTCTGAACTTTTTCCCTAAACTTTGGCAGAATTGTATTCAATGCCTGCCAGTTTTCGCTCTTAATCAGCCAACCGTCCAAAACCTTGTCCAGCTCATGGTTTTCATTGATTTTCTCTATCAGTATCCATTTGAAATCATCGCTAAAGTTTTTAGTATCTATTGGGAGTTTCTTCCACTCTTTACCTTGAAGAGTAGTCTGCGTCTGCATTCCAAAAAGGTCCATCTTACCTTTAATTTCCTCTCCAAATATCTCTTTCCACTCCTCAAGTTGTTTCTCGTTTTTCAGGACTTCCGGAATCACTTGTTCCTCTAAAAAGCCTTCTCCGCATAGCTCTTTCATTCTGTCCAAAGTTATTACGTAGTTGCTGTTCAGAACAAATTTAGGTTTCTCCCATATTCTGCGCAACTCATCCTCGAACTGGGAGATGAAATCGATTATTCTGTATGCTGCCACCTTCAATGTCTTCAGTTGTTTCAGCCTCTTCTCAGTGAAAACTGTTTCCACATCCATTACGTAGTGTTTAAGCCATGCATCGAACTGCTCCTTCAGAAAGGCATTTGCGTTTTTGTTTATGAAGTAGTCAACCTCGTTCTGTTTTTCAAAAATTCTGAAAGCTCTTTCAAGCGTCTCCTCAGAAACCTTCAACTTGTTTTTTCCCAATTCCCTTAAAATTTCGTCAACTCTTGTTTTCCTTCCTCTCTCTGAATACTGAACGTTAAAAACTAATGTTCCATCTCTTTGTATCCTGTCAAATTCATATATGATTTCTCTCTTCTCGTATGTTTTCAGGTGTTCCACTTTAGAAGCATCAAAGTAAAAGTTAAGGCCGTCAACGGGAACGTTCATGCTTCTCCATA
>Ga0315312_1003024_pt1 | contig 11098 bp, 15 predicted proteins | sample TDP7_MG_FD_203629 | JGI IMG/M metagenome (GOLD analysis project Ga0315312, IMG submission 203629) | Freshwater sediment microbial communities from Lake Towuti, South Sulawesi, Indonesia - TDP7 | ecosystem: Environmental > Aquatic > Freshwater > Lake > Sediment | place: Indonesia: South Sulawesi... | reverse complement strand
AATCCATGATTGACATAGGCTGCGGCATAGGGAACATAGTCTTAGGCTTTATTCATAAGGGAGTTGATGCTTGGGGATTGGAGTACAGCAAGTACGCGGTTGAAAAAGCCAACATGAATTCCGCGCTTGAGGGAAGGGTTTTCTGGGGAGACATAAAAGACTGCTCCACTCTGCCAAATAGAGGATATGATCTCTCTGTTGGGTACGACTTGTTCGAGCATGTTCCCAATCCCGAATCCGTTGTAAGGAATTTCTGCGGGTTGAGCAACAGGTGGCTTCATGTGAAAGTTCCAGACATTAGAGGATTGAATCCCGAGGAATCCAAAAAGTTTGATCCGTCCCATGTGAGTGGACGCTCGCTATCTTGGTGGATTGAAAGGTTTGAGGAATGCGGTTTCACGCTTGTGCTGGATCAGGATTGGACGCTGATCAAGTTTGATCCCGAATACGCTTTGCGGCCTGTGGGGGCGCCGGATCTGCATGCCTTGTTTAAAAGGAAGCTAGGTTACAGATGAGTAAAGGAGGTGATGGCTGTAATGGAAAGAATACGTCAATGGATGCCTCTAGCAGACGGGATTCATAAGCAAGTCTTGCTGTGGCGAGGATTTGAAATTAAAGGCTTAGAAGGAAGCTTTGAAGCTCAACCATTCTATGAAGGTTTATATTTCATGCTTGGAAAACCAGTTGTTATTATATTGCAGAAGGGTGACACTCAATATCCTAGGGTGCATCACGATGGCTATGGCATGAATGTCCCTCTGTATGCGAGAGTAGAATTAGTTGAGACTGATATTCTAACCGTCCGTTACCTATTCATAGAAAGTGACGAGATAGTAACGCGGGAAACGGGAACCTATGTGTATGGAACACCGATTAAAACGGAGATACTGCATGCGGGAAATATGTGAAGATTTATGAGGCATTTCAGTTGATTAGCAGAATTGATGAGCAAATATTCATAGGAACATACTTGGATGCTGACAATCACAGACTTCTTAAGCAATTGAGAATAAAATACATCCTCGATCTCGGCTGGGCTGAATCCCATCCGCATCCTACATTCAGATATTTATGGAACTTGATCTGGCCTGTTCCGCCTGAAGGAAATCTTGACCCTGAAAAACTTGTTTCAGCAATAAGATATATTGACGAAGCTGTCAGAAACGGCTCAAGAATTTTGGTGCATTGTGGCGGAGGGGTTGACCGTGCTCCTTTTATTGTTGCATTGTACTACCATTTCTTTAAAGATGATCTTCTTTCAGTTGCTTACGAAAAGATTTTGAGGAAGAGAAAAATCGCAAAACCTCACAATTGGCTAACTTCTGAACTAGCTATGGAATTAAAAAGGAGGCTGGGTTACAAGTGACTGGAAAAAGGAGGCCTCTTGTCGTGCAGACGCACCACATTTCCTATGATCCCGAAGTCGAAGTCCGCTTGTTCAAGGGCGAACACTACATAGTGACTTTGCTTCAGCGTCGAAAGAACATAAGCAAGGGCTTCATTGAAGTATTGAAGGGTTGGATTTCTGAACATGAGGCGGAGGCGAAAAGCTTAGAATGAGGTGTTCCTGCGGACGGTATCTGAGGTTTGAGGAGGATCACCCGCTTTGGCGGGCTTACGTTTGCCCGCCCTGCAGAATCATAGTTCTGAAGCTTAAGGAGGGTTCGAGTGAAGATAGCGGTAGTGGTTCCCAGCATTAGACTGCTCTTCAACCTACAGGATTACATGTGGAATTTTCGTGAGCATGATTACGAGCCAGACTTGATCGTGATCGACGAGGAGCATGGAGTCATCCGTGAACGCAACAGAGAAATGTTTCCCAAAGCCGAATTCTACGGAGCCAAAGAACGAACAGAATGGTTCACAAAGCGCGGGCTGGACAAGTATGCGGATGTGATTCCGGAGAAGACTCATGCGGAAACCAGCTTCGGATTATTAGTGGCTTACGAGCGGAAAAGCGATGTTATCCTGTTCTTGGACGACGATACAAAACCCTTGCCAGAAGTGGATTTCCTCAGCGCACACTTGAAAAACCTGAACGACCCGCCGTGCACCGTTCAGACGAGGGGAACATGGGTCAATGTGCTAGGCGAATCCACCCATATTTTTCCCAGAGGCTTCCCCTACGGAGAAAGACAGTTCGCCACCCAAGAAACGGGAACCAAGCCCAGTTGTGAAGTCGTCTTGAACCAAGGCTTGTGGAACGGGGTTTTGGATCATAATGCAGTGGATATTTTAGTGTACGGCGGACTGCAAGGGCTAGACGGCATTCTTCGCAGTTCAATGGGAACCGCGAAGTCGCATACGGTTCCTATAGGCAAGTACGCCACAACATGCAGCATGAACCTGTGCTTCAAAAGGGAGATTGTGCCTGCGTTCTATCAGCTTCCCATGAACAGTTACGGCATAGACAGGTTTGACGATGTTTGGAGCGGAATCTTCCTCAAGAAAGTGCTGAACCGCATAGGCAAGGCTATGAGCTACGGCCAACCCCTGTGTGTTCATGAGAAGGTTCCGCGGGATGTGTTCCGCGATATCCGAGCTGAGCTGGAAGGGTTGGTTATCAATGAAAGATTGTGGCGAGTTGTAGACGACATTGAACTGTACGACAGGGATTATTTGCTGTGCTACCGCGGAATCGCCTCTGAACTGTACAAGCGCGCTAACGAGTTTCACATGCCTAAGTACGTACGGTTTCTTGGGGAGAAGATGACTCAGTGGACAAACCTCATGGATAAGCTTTAATTCCCGTCAGCAAGATAATATATTTGATTGGGCATGAGCATTCTGGAAGAGCCTCGTAGCACTTGGGAGAAGCGGTACAAACAGAGGCATTACGCGTACCGGGATTCGCATCAAGTTGCCACAGCGCTCAGTGACGAGAACACAAGTTTAGCTTTGGTTTTGCTTGCTTTAGCTCAGGGTCAGGCTCCGCCAGCCGCCTTCAGCTACGTTTTTGGGACGAATGCGAGAGCCAAGATCAATCCGCTGACGGGAGTTGCTTTTGACCGCGTAAACTGGCCGCTTAATTGCTATGCTAGGGAAGTTCTAGTTCACTGCACACAAGCCTGCTTCATATCGCTTATCAGCCTCAACCCAGCTTATGTGAGGGAGGCTACTCTTCAAGCCTTCACGGGCATAGCTCCTACTAGCGCGCAGCTGATTTTTGAGGAGCCGCAGCCAATTTTGGCAAATAGCTGGGTAAGGTTCTATCCGACCTATGCTTACGGCGTCATATTTTGGTTTCCAGTGGGGGGAGTGTCTGGCACATTAACTATGCTTATTGAGGCGAATGTGGAGGGAACAGATTGAGCCGATCTTATATAAAATTTGATAGGAGGAACTGACTAAATGCCTGAAGCAAGCGGTTTGGGAGTTGCATATCCTCTTCCAACTGAGGATACAGGGGTTAACACGAATTCTAGGCGATATGAGAAGGATAACGGTTTTAGGAGTCCAGTTGTTACTAGGGCTGGTGGGGTTGCTACTGCTCTTTGGACTACCGTGACGACGCCAGCTAGAACAGCTGGTCAGGTCACGACGCTTTACACCTTGATAATTCATAATGCTACTGGAGCCAGTGTTACGGGGTGGCTGGAAATCGGTGGAGTCGCGGTTACTCCGCCATTCCCCGTAGCCAACAACGATACTGTAGTCGTAGACTATGTGGCGGGATTTAATATGGGCGATAATGATGTGAACTGTAATGCGAGTGCGAACGGCGTAGTATTTCAGATCGTCGGAACAGAGGCTTAGGTGGGTTGAGATTTGGGTTTGAGTGCGCGGACTAAGCTTACAAGTCCTTTTCCGATAAACCGTCTTTCAGGCATAATTGCCACATTTGACACTTTTGACACGAATCCGAGCAATCCCGAGCTTATGACGGATGGAAACTGGGCGACTGAAACGGGCGAGGGCGTTGAAACGGTTACGGCGGCAACTGGACTGAACAGGACGATTGGCAGAATGTTCTTTGACATGGGCGCTATTTATCCAGTGATACTTCTCAGTTGGATTAACGTGCACAGGGCTTCGGGAGATGGAGATATTAACGCAGGTTGGATGTGGTCGGTTGACGGCATCACTTGGCGCTATTCGTCTGACCTGTTTACCTCGGGAACTGCCACCGATTATTACAGAGGATGCGGAGCCGAACAGTTTTACGCCAGATATGTCGGCGTTAGATTTACCTCTTCAAGCGTAACCATAGACCCTTCAGTTTTCCACGCGAAAATTGCGGAAATAATGGCAGTGCAGTTGCTATGAGTTTAAAAGAAGAATTTCAGGACAAAATGAGCCGTTTCGGCTTGAAAATGGACTGGTTCGAGCATCCTCAAACCGTGATAAACAAGGTCGACGCCCAAATAGATAACATAACAAACCTCGCAGAAGCAAAAGCCTTTCTCAAAAAAATGAACAGATTCTACGGAACGGTTTTATGGTTTCTAATTCAGCTCGAAGTCGAAGGAAAATGACTAAGATATGACCGGCGTAGCCCACACCTCTCGGACAGTCGCATTGCATGACGAGCAGTGGCTTCAAACCTACCACTGGAACACAGACGAAGTCACAATTTCAGCCAATGGAGCCGCTGGACAGCGGAACTTAGGTATACCTGTAGGCGCAGGATTAAAAAGGCGGATAAGGGAAATCACGATTCGGCATGCTGGAACTAACAACACAGTCGTCACACTTCTTGTAGCTGGAGGTGCGACCAAGCTCACGATCGACATTCCAGCCCAGACTACTCGGGTCTGGAGCAGCCAAGACGGAAGAGAATTCGCCGCAGGCCAGCAGCCAGCATGCCAAAGCTCGGATATCACAGGCGGAAACACCTTTATCACAGCTAGCGGCGTGGAGGCATAGTCGTGGCTATCGACTTATCCCAACTCCCAGTAGAGCAGCAAGCTTTCTTGAAGGCTCATCCAGAACTGTTGAAGGCCTTGGAAAACGAGGTTCCCAAGCAGGTTTCAAGGTTTCAAGCTAGGGAGAAGGCTAGGGCTAGCTGGCAGAAGCAGTACGAGGACGATCCGAGAGTTAAGCAGGCTATGGATAAGGCTGACGAGTTGAGAAGACAATACGATCCTGAGCTGATGAGGATTAACGATCTTTTTCTTAAGCAAGCGATAGCCACCAGAGCAAGAATATGTCCTCAATGCGGAGAGGGCGATATGGGAAATAAGATGAACGGTGCGCCCTGGTGTGTCAAGTGTAATGTAGTTCTCGTCAGCAAAGAGAATGCTGATAAATGGCTAAAGATCAGACCTATTTCTAAGTTTGAGGGTTTGAAAAGGGACTTCGAGGACTTAACGGGAGGAACCTAGCGTGTCCATGATAGCGGGACTGCAGGATTTCAGGCAAGAAAGCCCCCCTGCAGACATAGGAATCTATCAGTTTCCATGCTCAGTAATAATCTTTCAGTTTGCTTTTTCAGGAACAACCTATAGAGTGGCTTTGCGGTCTGGGGTAAGAGGCTGGGTTTTGGTATCGTACGGAACCAGTGTCGTCACAGTGGTGGAATCGGCTTGGGCTTACTTGGCTGGTTTAGGAGGCGGAGAGATTGTTCTTACAGAGGCGGACTACGGCGACATGAGTGGAGAGATCGACTCGCAAGGAAGCGATGTTATTCTTTCAGGAATGGGTTATGGCACGTATTTGCATACTGGAGGAGCCAATAACGTCATTAGCATAGATGGCCACGATAATGTGACTGTGAGAGATATACGGCTGGCTCAGACTAGCGTTGGCAACAACAATGACGCAGTCGTAATAATGAATGGCGCAGACGATTTTCGGATAGAGCATGTTTGGATAACTGACAGCGACCGCTGGGGAATCTCAGTAAGCGGAACCTCAATCTACGGCGGCTGGATAATTGGCTGTCGCATATCTGGACTTGACAACGACGGAATAGAAGTGACGATGGGAGCCCCCGCAAACTACCTTTACTACGCCGTCATATGGGGAAACCGCATATCCGGAGGAACCGACGCCATAGATGTGGATCGGATTTACTATTCTGTGCTGTCTGCAAACACAGTTAGTGACGGATCAAGCTCAGGCATTGAAATAGGTGCACTAGAATACACGGTGGTTACTGACAACACAATCTATAACTTTGCCGAGTATGGGATGCACATTCGTGGCGCATGCTACTATTTAATAGTTTCAGACAATATGCTTCGCCTTACGACCTTGGACGGAATATCCATAGAGAACTCCACCGTCGTCAAGGTAGTACACAATATCATAAGGAGCGCTGGAATTTACGGCGTGGACATAGCCGCCACAGCGACAGACTGCGAATTGAAAGACAATACCTACATCGCAAGCGGAACAGCCCCAGTGAGGGACTTGGGTGTGGGAACCAAATTCGACACAGTACAAGCTAGTTTCGTCCAGTACGGTGGAGGAGCTACAAGAGGCGATGAAGGCTTGTTAGTGGATGCCGCAGGCGAATATGCAATTGTATGGATTCACCTGCCCCGTAGCGTGCAGCAAGTAGTGAGAGTGAGAATCTGGGCTTACCTAACTGTGACAGAAGCAGACAGAATGCTTGCAGACATAAGAATCAGAGGGGCTACGGACAATGAACCCATAAACCAGCATGAATCCACAGCGGCTGGCCTTCAAAGTGCCACTGTAAACTTTGCCGCTGGAGACATAGGGTACTGGTCCCTGACCGAAGTTGAAGCCGCAGCGATCAGTAGCCTAGTTGGAGAAGACCAGCTTCAGGTGAGGTGCTTGTACGCGGCGGCGGCTGGGGCTGACTGCGCGACAAGTGCGGCTTTCCAATCTATAGAAATAGACATCGTGTAAATTCAGAGGCTTCCTTGGAGGCTTCTTATGAGTGTCATTGCTGGGTTGCAGGATTTTCGCAGAGAGGCGCCGCCTGCGGATATAGGCGTATACCAATTTCCAAGTGGGTCGCTTGTCTTTCAGTTCACGTATTCTGGAACCATGTATACTTGCGCTTTAAGAGGCGGAGTACGAGGCTGGATACTAATAGATTTAGAGTATAGCACAGCTTCGCATACAGTAATACTGTCAGCTGCAAATGCTTGCAGTTCAATTTACGTTATGAATGGGATCTATGTCTTCCCAGCGGGGGTGGCTTTTACTAATAAAAACAATCTAATAATTATTGGAGAAAACAATCGAGATACAGTATTCAAAATAGGTGATAATGCAACAGGCATCACTCCCTCTTTTTTCCGTTTCAGCGGAACCACAACTAATATTAAGATAAAAAACGTGGGATTCGACGGCAATACAGCTAACAACGTAGGAAAGACGCCCTACTTCTTAATTTTTTCTGATGACGCTTCTAACATATGCATCGAAGAAAATCGATTTACTGATAATAATGGTCAGTGCCTTCAGTTTGCTCATACGACTGGGGAAATCATTAATACTTTAGTGATAAAAGAAAACAAATTTGAGTTATCTTCAACGGACTGCGTAGCAATCACCTTTAGCGCCACAGGTGGAGAAACAAAAAACTTAATTGTTATAAACAACATTCTATCTGGTGATGCCCTCCGTTTCTTATGGTCTCACCCAAGTCACAGTTTCAGAACTGTATCTATTTCCGATAATACTATAGAAAAATGCAAGGCAAACGCCGTGAGATTGAATAACGCCATACACTTCAGCATCAACGGTAACATGTTAACTGATACACCCAATAACTACAGCTACGTTGATGGCATCGAGGTATTAAATTCCGTGGGCGGAACCATCAATGATAATATTTTAAGATGGACTGTGGCGCCGACGGCTGCCTCAGATGGTATCGGACTAGGAGAAGTTTCCAGTTATATAGTTGTTGTTGGAAACAAAATTATCGCCGATGCCTCGTATGATTATTTAAAAGTCGGCATCTATGTGCATGGAACTGACCCTGCGAATAGATGTTCAAATATAATTATCTCATCGAACGTGGTTAAGGGTTTTCGTTACATTGGAGAAGGCGTGGGTGGCGACTGCTCACGAGGAATCTGCGTTACAGCGGCAACCATAGTAGATGTTAACCATAACATCATAGATGATTATTACGAGGCAGGAATAAGAATAGCAGGCTCAACCTACGTAGACGTAACGTTTAATAAGATTCTGAATGGAAACGTAGGCGGCTACGGGATATGGGAATCTATACCGGCAAATGGATATAACCGAATTTTTCTGAACGACGTGCGCCAATGTACTAGCACGATTTTAATTGAGACAAATGCGGCAACAACTAAAGTAAAATATAACGCAGGCTATGTAACTGAGAACAGCGGAACCGCAACCATCACCAGTGGAAATACAAGCGTAGTAACCCCTCATGGATGCAATTACACCCCTGCAGCAGCAGACATCAAGATAATCCTTACAAATAACCCCACCAACGATCCGGGGAACCTATACGTCGATACGATAGGAGCAGCGAACTTCACGATCCATTGTAGAAACGACCCAGGAGCAACTGGAGCAAACTTTTCATGGAGCGTGGATAAGCATTGACCATAACCCTACATTTTTCCCTTGGCACATTTCAACGGCTTCAATGAACGATCCACTAGACAGACTGTGCCGGCTTCGCTGTCCACTAGGATCACGGCTGGAATGTACGCTATGCCTAGCTGGTCCGCAAGCCTATTCGCTTCGGGGTTAGCGTCCAAGTCTAGAAACTTCAATGCTGGCATTTTGCGTTTCAGTTCAGCGCAGGCGGGGCACGACTTGGAAGCGAGCACGTAGTACTCCTTAGCCATGACTGAGATTATGGCGGGCATGCGATAAAAAGATTCAGCTTGCTTTCTGGGCGACTATGACGAATTCGTGGTTAATTTGAGCGACTTCCGGGTGCTTGTTTCGGTAGAGAATTCTCCAAAAGGACGGGTTCTTTAGTCTTAACTTGTATAGTTTCTCCAGATTGAATCCGACTTTCTTGAGTAGCAGCCATGTTTGGTAGGGTAGGTCTACGACTTGCTTGTTGCGTATGAAAGGTTTTATGACTATGATGGCTAAGCCTTGGGGTTTGAGGATTTTATGCATTTCCGAGTAGACTCGGAGCATTTCAGATAAGTAAGAACCACGCTTCAAATTGCCAATATTTTGCCTATCAGTTGAATATTCTCCCCAATCCCTCTTGACTTTTTGAAGTTTACTTGTTGCATGATGTTTTCCCAAAGCATCTTCATATGGCGGACTTGTTATCACCGTGTCCACCTCATCATAATGTTTTAGCACAGTGTTCCTTGCCTTTCCTCCGAGAAAATCTTTAGGGTTGTAGCCGCTTTCTACAAGTCGTTCTCGCCGTTTCTCTTGGTCTCCACCACCGATAGAAGATCCTTCATAGGGCGGGCTGGTAATGACTGCGTCCACTTGGCCTAGAGGCAAATTACCAATATTTTCTGTATTTTTTGGCCGGTCGAACGCTCTCTTCCTGATTCCCCTTGTAGAATCCATCTTTCTTCCTTTACGGTCATTAGTATCTCCGTATGGCGGACTTGTCACAACAGCATCAATAGAGCCATGCCTAAGATTACCAATATTCTCATTGGAAAGGGAGTACGGTGCTGGTCTGTTTCCCTTCATCATCCTTTCGGTGTTCTGCGTTCCTCCGCGATATTGAAGGGATTCGCTGAAAGGCGGGCTTGTTATCACACCATCTACTTCTTGACTAAGCAAATCAGAAAGATTCCTTGCGTCCCCGCAGATGTTCCGTATCCAGCCCCTGTTCGGCGCAATCGAACCCTTCTCCACATTCACGCGAGCTCGCTCCATCCAATCGTAGAACTTAGATTCCAGCTCAACCTGAACAGCATTGCGCCCCATGATCGAAGCCACTACTCCCGTGCTTCCAGACCCAGCCATCGGATCGAGAACTGTATCCACCTCTTTCGTGAAGGTCTTTATCAAGAATGCCAAGAGCTTGGTATTTGCCTTCGCGGGGTGGCTGACTGCGTGGGAGAGGAATCTGCGGTAAACCCCGAAGCCAGGGGTCGGATCAAAATCCAGCTCTTCCGCCGGCATGATCTTTTCCAATTCGCTGACAAACTCGTTCTGGGACAATCCCGCCTCTCTCCGAAACAGTTTCTGTTCTTCTACCGTCAAAGAAGCTGTTTCAGATATATAAGTTTACAGAACAGCTACGCTGGTTTACGGCTTCCGGAGGTCGGACTAGTCCGACCTAGTGAAACACTTAAATAGAGCGATTGTTCCTAGTTGCAGACATGGGCAAAGGACTAGGCGGTCTTCAAAAGAAAGCTCTCGCTGTTCTCAAAACAAAGGCGGAGCCGAATAGTCAGAGATGTTTCTTTTCAACTGACGAGGTAATATCTGAAATTAGCTTCAACTATAGATTATGGGTTGCTGGCTTGCCACCCTACGAATCCTTCTTTGCAGATAAACCAAGAAGTGCAAAAAGATTGAGAAGTTTTGAGCCGTTAAGAGTTTCTGTACATAGAGCATTGCAAGCATTAGAAAAAAGAGGTCTAGTAGTGAGCTACTTTGCTCGTCACAGCAGATGGTGGGCTGTTCCAGAAAGAGTAAGAGATTTGGATCACTTGATAACTAGGGAAGTCCAGCTTAAATGGATCGAATATGACGGAGAAGTTAAGAAGTACCGGCGGGAACGGTGGAGGGATGGCTGGAGAGTAAGACAGTTGAAGAGGATGGTTCCTGAGTTGTGGCTTAAGTTTCGATTCGGGCTTGCCACAGAAGAAGAGCAGAAAAAGATAAAATCGCTCTATGAATCACTTCAAAAAGGCGAATGCATAAAAACTAAGCTAGAGTCAGAAATAATCCAGTTTAAACTCGCTGAAAATGCTAAAACTTAATAGGTTAGATGCGGAATACTTATCTTTGACCTTGACGGAAAGGTTCACGAGACCTCACCACAATTCACTGAGGTTAAACTGAACTTTCCCAGAAAGGAGGATAAGCATGCTGGAAACCGCGCAGAAACCACCTGAGCCTCCTAAGATACGTTACCCAAAGGGCACAAAGAAGTACCTTGTAGCCCAACGGCTCATAGCGGGCGACTCCATAAACCAGATAATTGAAGATTTAAAGGTGAAGCGGGGAACAGTCCACAATGTGAAGAGCGAAA
>Ga0315312_1003023_pt1 | contig 11098 bp, 13 predicted proteins | sample TDP7_MG_FD_203629 | JGI IMG/M metagenome (GOLD analysis project Ga0315312, IMG submission 203629) | Freshwater sediment microbial communities from Lake Towuti, South Sulawesi, Indonesia - TDP7 | ecosystem: Environmental > Aquatic > Freshwater > Lake > Sediment | place: Indonesia: South Sulawesi... | reverse complement strand
GCTTTGTCAGGCATCTTCTAGCCAACTCCTCTTTCGGCAGATTCTCAGCTATTACGCATACATCTACATCGCTACTCTCAGTAAAGTTTCCTCTCGCGTACGACCCAAACAGTATCACGCATCTAGGCGTGAGGTGTTGGATCTCCCTTAGGAAAGAATTTAGTTGCTCTTTAGCCTCGTTCCGAAGTTTGTCTCTCGGAAACAATTTTCTTCAGCTCTCTGAAAAGTTCCTCCGTTGAGCGGAGGGCTTCTTCAGCCTGCTGCTTTGTATAGTGCTCCATCGCTGATCCGCTGTAGAACGCATTCGCATACCTGGTTGGGATATAGTATTGATCTAGGATCTTGACTACTTCCTTGAAGGCACCCAGGTCCTGCCTGTAGATCAAAAGTTCCTTGAGAAGGTCTGATAGATCATGGCCTTTCCTCTCCAATCCAAGCGAATTTAGTGCTGCTCTCAGCGCCAATTCTATGCACTGCTGGCAATTGAAACATACTTTTGCCCAACGACCTGTCTTGAACAGATCATCGGCGGCTCCTATGAAATCTTCCGCATCCCCTATTAAATCAAGGGCCCTTTCCATCTTTGACCTTCCCTCAGCATCGCTACCGTGTTAACAGTTTTCTATAGCTCACTTTGATGCTACCTTATTTAAGAAGTAGATTGATCATATGCGACGCCAATTCACGAAACCCGCTGCACGGTCGCAGAACATGCAAATCTCGGAAAAGTCAGATCCATCTCAGGCCTCAAGGCTCTCCTCCACATAGGCGCGTTATACAACATGAAGGGCTGCTAGTCAGCCTCGTCAATGGTCAAGTAACAAGTTGTTGGATTCGCGGAGTTGAATGCAATATGTAGTTATGCTTTTGCTGGGGCGTCTGCTAAGCGAAAGGGTTAAATATATAGCGCCTTGCTCCTTTTCTAGGTAAAGCGTTGAGCTACTTAGTGACAGTCTCGTCAAAAGGCTTGATGAATATCCCAAGCGAGCTCCGGCGGAAATTTAACCTTAGACCTGGAACGAAGCTCCGTCTGATTGAGCGGGGTGGCATAGTTATAATGGTTCCACTGAGCAGCCTCAGTAGCCTCTACGGTCTAGGAGCTGAATATAAAGGGGAGCTTTTGGAGGCGATAGTGGAGCTGGAGAAGGAGCATGACGAAGTGGCGAAGAGTGAATGAACTACGTCTTTGATGCAGGGGTCCTAGCTTTACTGATGATCGGGGATGAAAGGCTCAAGCAGTATGTTGATGAAATCTCCAAAGAAAGGAGCGCCGCCTACGTCTCAACAGTTAATCTAGGCGAGTTTTACTACAAGACGATTGAAAAGCTTGGACTAGAAACGGCTGAAACCTGGTACTTCCGCGTACTCAACTCCGACGTCAACGTGTTAAACGTTGATGCTGAGATGGCTAAGGAGGCGGGAAGATGGAAGAGCAAATACATGAGGATTCTATCCTTCGCTGACTGCTTCGCGCTAGCTCTTGCCGCGAGATCGAAATCGACTCTCCTAACAACAGACAAAGACTTTCAACAAGTGAAAGAAATTAAGTCAGAGTACTTTCCCGTTTGAAGGAAGAATATGAAATCGCAATAGTTGACGGGAACAAACTATTCTCAAGTAGATCCGTAAGTGGTTCTTCCATTCTCCGTTATCTTTCCCGTCTTGAGCGTCCTTATCCATGTGCCTCTCTCCTTCTTCTCTAGCAGGCCCTTCAACGAGGCATAAGCCATGAATGGGACGAGAACGTAGGACATGACTATGAAGGAGAATATTCCTGTGAGATCTCTCTGAACATTCTTCTCTAGGAAGAGACCAGTCAAACCCATCATTGGAAGCGAGAAGAAGTTGCTCAACAGGAGGGACCAACCGAAGACTTGAGTCCAGAATGGAAGGTATTGATGCATAGACTCGGATAGGAACCAGAAGCTCGCCCCGATCAGGAAGACGAAGGTCTGTAGGTAGCAAGGCGCATAATAGATATACTCAAGCTTCTCCACCAGAAGAAGTGGCAAATAAACTCAAGTGATTGGCGTAGTTTTAAGTGGAGGGGCCATAGAGAAACAGCCGAACCCAATTGAGGTTTGATCTCTACCATTACATTGGGCGCTATTCCCCGCCCTTTTGAGTTATTCACTTTTCGAATTTTCATGTAGCTTTAGGCGGCTTTAAAGTAGTGTTAAAAAATGTTTGACCACGTTGAATATGAACGTAGCTTCCTTTAGCATATCCTTTGCCATTTTGTCCGTATAATACCGACTTGGAGAGATGAAAGTCCCTTTCTCCACCTTAATGGGGTACCTTGACTTTACCACGTGCGCTTCTAGGTCCTTTAGAGCATCTAACATTCTTTTGAAATCTTCTTCCTCTAACCAGCCTGGTTTCAGGCGGGTTGCGATAAACTGGATGGCTTCCGCATCTCTATGGGTTCGAGGAATCCTACCACCGAGGGATAGAATTAGGCCGTTTGCCGCGTTCTCCGCGGCTGAAGCGGAGTGGTATACACAATCTTGGTATCGACCTCCGCGGAAAGCATCTCGTGCGTCCTTGAGATGTTCCTCAGCCGTGGTTAGGGAAGCAGCTATTTCACTCGTGGAAGCCATATCGGAATTTCCTCGTAATATTCATATTTGCTCTCAAGTTCCTCCTTTTTGACGTGCAACCTCCTTGCAACATTTGCCTTGTCGTAGAGGAAAGTATAGCCCTGGAGTAGCCCGAATAGGAACTGCAGCTCCTGTTGGAGCAGAGTGTTAAGCCCTAAAGTGGAGATAACTATGGGTTCTACAGGGACCCCAACTTTTATAGCTAGTTTTGAGATCACTTTTAGGATTCTTTCCTCTACTTGCTCTTCCCATTTCTGTGTGACGACTAACAGGTCGACATCGCTGTCATAGTTCGCTTTCCCTTGGGCAACGCTCCCAAAGACGATGAGAGCTACAACTTCATTAAAATTCTGCAGCTCCTCAGCAACCAATTGCATTCTTTCTAAGAGATAGTGGCTGTATAAGGGTTGAAGAAAGGTTCCCAATCGAACCCTGTGCTCAGGGCTGACATGGTATACTCCCTGAGTATCTCGAACTATCATATTTTCCGCTCGAAGCTTCCGGAGAGCCTTAGACAATCCTGGGTCGCTGACATTTAGAAGCCTTTTAAGTTCGGTGAAGCGTCTCGGGCAATCCCCTAGACCGAGAGGGCTGGCAATCAGAGATAATATGATTTTGCCTTCAAGCTTCAAGGCTGCTAAATACTCAGTTTTAAGCATAGTTAACATTCTAACTTAACTAAAGTTAAGTTATAAACATTCTTACAGGTTCTTCGAAGATGTGGCGAACCATACTGTTGACCGCATGCTTGAGCCTTACATGTGCGGAGAGCCTTGAACGCTTCAGTTTTTCTGAACTTTCTACACTGCCGTGCATACGATGGAATCTTGGCGCGTTTCAGGAAGGCTTGACGACGCTGATAGTTCGCCATGTTCCAGAGGATGTTTCATTTCAGAGGCAAACCTAGACCTGAATGCCGAAGCTCATTACGCTCCTCTACCCTTTCTTCTCGGTCAATTCTCCGATGATCCTCGGCAGGTTTTGTCTTAGGAACTTTAAGGCTGTCTCAGGTGAACCTCTTCAAAGGGTAATGAAATCCGCAAACTGGACATGAGAGGGCCTCTGATGCTCTGAACGATCTTAGCATACATACTATCTTCTAGCGAACCTCTTTCTGTGAGGCTAAAGTCTTCCTCTTCCGTCTAGACATAAACAGGGGGATTAAAGGAACCAGAATAAATAGGGATAGCAAGTTCTCAGGTACCAGAGTTCCAGATGAGGTTAATCGACATCCACCTGACGCCCCTGTGGTTGTTAAGGTGATTTCTTTGGAACTTGCAGAGGACAACACGATTCTGAAGACAACATAATTGTTTGCAGGCAAACTATTACCAGAAGAGGTTAATGTTGCAGGTATACTCGTTCCGCTGGCGGTGTTCCCTGCCGTTGTCCAAGTTGCTGTTGTTGTCCAGTAGGTGGGCGTTCCCCCCTGAGTGCTTGCATAGCCGACACTGAAGGTAAACGTTGCTCCTCCTCCGTAGGTGTTAGCACTCCATACGTGTGTGTAGGTGAAGGTCCAGCCATTAACATCTTGAGGGGTTCCGCCACTCCCCCAATAATTCCAGTCGGAGTAAAATATAATAGTCCAACTCGTACCGCTTTGGTATATGCTTGTTCCGCTGCCTCCAACTTCATACATCATATATGTTGCAGGTGAGGTATTGCTTGACAAATACCATGTGTTATCGCCTAAGAGTTGACCTTTGACTTCAGTGACCGTGGTTCCAAGAACGATTGCGCTAGAAATCATCGAAGACATCGCTAGGAGCAATATGAGAGCTACTTGTTTTTTGCTTCCATTAAATAGAGATAGTTTGTGATTTGATCTTGAGTTGTTTCCACCATTCTGCTTTGTCTTATCTTCACCTTCTTTCTTGCTTTGCTTCTCTGTCGATCCTCCATTGGCTTCTGTCTTCGCTGGTACCGGAACTTTCTTCTCCGCTTTCGCCTTTACTCTCCTTCTTTTCGGTAGTAGTTCTCGCCAAACTTTTCTTAGCTCAAGCTTTGTGATTATCTCCGTTATCTTTCCTGTTTTGAGTGTTCTTATCCATGTGCCTCTCTCCTTCTTCTCTAGCAGTCCTTTCAAGGAGGCATAGGCGATGAAGGGCACGAGAACGTAGGACATGACTATGAAGGAGAATATTCCTGTTAGGTCTCTCTGAACATTTTTCTCTAGGAAGAGTCCGGTCAAGCCCATCATTGGGAGCGAGAAGAAGTTGCTTAGCAGGAGGGACCAGCCGAAGACTTGTGTCCAGAATGGAAGGTATTGATGCATAGTCTCAGATAGGAACCAGAAGCTCGTTCCGATCAGGAAGATGAAGGTTTGGAGGTAGTAAGGCGCGTAATAGACGTACTCAAGCTTCTCCATGAGCGAAAGCTTAGGGGACCTTATGACCTCTGAGAAGTACTTCTTCGCATTGTATGTGTGGCCTTCAGCCCATCTCATCCTCTGTTTGACGAGTTGAGGTATTGTTGATGGGCATTCGCATGGCGCTTGGATGTAGGGCGTGTACACAACCTTGTAGCCGTCTAAGTATAGCCTGACTGTGAGCTCCCAGTCCTCGGTCATGCTTGTTGACCATCCGTGCTTCTTTAGGACGTCTGCTTTGATCATGAAGACGCTGCCGGAGATCATCTTCATGGCGTCTGTAAGTTCTTGATAGGTTCTCTCTATGACGTAGCTGGCGCTATACTCTGCGCGTATGCCTTTCGTAAGCCAATTCTCACCTGCGTTCAAGTAATGCCATTGGTATCCTTGGACTACAGCGAGCTCCCTCTTCTCATACCATAACTCAAGCTTCTGGATTATGCGTTGATAGTCGTTCCTGTTAACAGTCTTATGATTGTTCAGGTGATTGCTGTTCCCGTGATTATTATTGTTCAATCCGCCATTTCCGTTTCCATTATGATTGTTATGGTTACCGTTTCCATTGCCATTCACGCCCATGCCTTGGCCGAAGTACGGTAGAAACTGCTGGATGATGTCGTTCGGCGGGATGAAGTCTGCATCGAAGACCATGACGTACTCGGCTGTAGGGTCCATTCGCTTCAAGGCTTCATTTAGGGCGCCGCCCTTCCAGCCTTTCCGAGCCTCTCGATGTATTACCTTTACCCTCGGATTATCCTGCCACTTCTTCAAGATCTCAACAGTCTCATCTTTTGAGTCGTCGACCACGACAACCTCGTAGTTCGAGTAGTTGAGTGAAGTGCATGCTGTCAATATTCGATCTGCAACGTTCTTCTCATTGTAGAAGGCTAGGTGAATAGATATGAAGGGTTGATGATTGTTATGATTATTGTTGTGATGATTATTGTTTCCGTTGTTCAGCGACCTGGAAGAACCGTTCCCTCCGTTTTCCCCATTCCCATAGGAAACTCCATTACCGAGGACAACTTTTCCGACCCAGCTGGCAAGTCTGGTCAAAACGCCCTTTCCGGTCTTTTCACCATTTTCGTTGCGAAAGAGCACGAGGTGGGTCCCTCCGTTATGAAGCGTCTTGCCATTGTTGTTAGTGCCGTTATGCGATCCCCCATTGTGAAGCGTTTTGCCGTTATTGTTGTTGGCGCCGTTGTGCGATCCGCCGTTGTTGCCATTACCATTGCCATTATTGTTGCGCCAATGATTGTTGTTGTTAAGCCCATTATTCCTATTCGCTATTCTATTCTTCCGAACCATGACAAAGGCTATCGAGAAGTAGTATCTCGCAGCGAAGATGAAGAAGAAGAGGCCAGCCGCCAGGCTGATGAGGGAGAATAGCTCACCCATCAGCATCGCAATGACCCCGCCAGCCTAGCGTCAACATCCCACCAGCACCTGTACACCTGTTCAACGCGTATACAATATATCCTAAATCGGATATATCATTTTACAATCTAAGATGTCTATATCTCCTATTTAAGAGTTTACATATTCGCACCGTACGTCGCGCACTCCGCAAAACCTCTAAGCGATCCATACGATAAGAAACCAATATATCTAACTTTGCATCTATCAGTACTCGAACATCATCAGTCGTGAGAGCTTGAAGGATAGCAACGCCATTACAGACTTGGAGCGCCGCTTCACAAGGCGGTTCCTAGACATGCTTCTTCTAGAACTACTTCTAGATCGCCCGAGATGGGGCTACGAGCTCATGAGTGAAATAAATAGGAAGTTCAGCATGAAGATAGGACCAGGCAAAACCTACCCCATGATGAAAAGTCTAGAAGCGGGAGGCTTCGTAAGGAGCAAACTGGCGTATGAAGGGAGGAGGAAGAGAAAAGTGTACCACGTCACACGTGAAGGGCGGGAAATCCTAGAGGCCTTTCGACGCTTCCTATACGCGCGAGCCTCATCGTAAGGAACAGGTAAGAAAATCTGTGCAGCTGGTTCAACTCCCACACCCGGCTCCAAACCTCGGGTTCAAACCCTACTTCGTTCTGCGGTTTCTCTAAATAGGCTCAGTGCCTGTCAGTAACGCCTGATAAGCTCCTGGCAGAAAACTCTGATTGCATACACGTTGGAATGCAGAGGTCGACAAACACCTACAGCGACGGAATGAACAGCACTATGAGGTGATCAATATCCGTAAGCTCTACTCAGAACTGCCCGGTTTTTCTTCCTTCTTTGCTTTTTCTATTTCTTTTTTAGCCTTAAGAATTCTTCTTTCAGCCTTCTCGATTCTCGATGTAGAGGTGGCCTAGCCTCTTTCTATGCTTCTCTCTGACTTCACTCAACTCTTTGAAGGCCTTTTCCCTAGCTTCTTTTGCAAGTTCCTCTCGAATCTTGTGAAGCTCTTTGAGGAATTCTGGTTCTTCAAGTATAGTTTCACTCACTTGCTAACACCTCATCAGGCCTTACGATGTTTGGTGTTATGTAGCCCAACTCCGTATTTATAGTTTTAACCATCATCTTTGTCCGCAGATTCACGATGTGCCTGAGGTTCCAGCTAGCCAAGGCCTCAAGCCGTTCACACTGCATACTGCGATGTGCTCGGCGTCCGCTCTGAATTTTGATGGAATGACATTTCTGCGTACGTATTCTTCAGCTAGCCTATCAGCTTCACCCGTGAGGACGCATATTCGAACATTAAACTCTTCAATTACTCGATAGAGTTTCTCTCGGGCGGAGGGACTTGATCTGTCGATTTCTCTCAGACCAACGTCCGAAGTATAGAGCCCATATCTTTTTCCATGCACATGTCGTAGAACTTTCTCGTGACTCTGAGGATAGAGTCTTTCCCAAAATGGTAAGCACTTACAACAGAGGTCTCCAAGTATATCCTAATGGCTTGAGTGGCTGCCACTCGTCGCACCTCTAAGGTTTAGAAGTCTTTGAAATCTTCTCAATAGCGGCGCCTCCTCTAGAAGATTTTCCCTCCTATGACAAGCAAGAGACGGTTCGGTAACGTTACAGTAAGGATGTCGTTCTCTGTAAAAGTCGGGGTTTCTGCCCACCTCCCTCCTTCATTGGGAGGCAGCTACTATGTTGAGGAGTGTGACCATCAGCTTGCGGGCATATATCCACGTGAGGGAGAGTTCACCTAGACCTACATACGTTCCAGTACATCAGCCACCTTTACGACATCCTTCGTAAATGGATGGTCAGCATTCTGGAAGGCGAAGATGAAGGTGCGGCTTGTGCGTAGGACGTCGCAGTAGCAAGGGATCATGCCGAAGATCGGGATGTCAAATGTATCTTTCAGCTGCTTCAGAAGAGCATCCTTCTCTGGGTCTGTTAAGGGCAGGAAAGTAGGTGGCCCAACGGGAAGCATCACCTTGTTCAGCAAAATTCCTGTCTTCTTCCCAAAAGCGTCGTAAAGCTCTTTGATCATGCTTCGAGTTCCTTGAATGTCAAGCGCATCCATAGTCGTCACAACGGCGACAACGTCTGAACTGACGACGGCGTTGACTGAAGCATACTGGATTCCAGGGCTCGTGTCAAAGATGAAGTAGTCTATCTTACCTCCCGACGCGGTCAGATCCTTCAACGAGAGCAAACGTTGAAGCGCCTTCATCTCCCATTTCCTATCCCTCATCGTCATGTCCCTGATCGCCAACACTGAGGGGTCTGCAAAACCAATCATAAACTTTCCCCGCGTTCCATATTTGGAACTCAGATCATGAAGCACATTCTCTATCTCGGTCTCTCGATTCAAGTAGTCGTTCAGCCAATATTCAGGAGACATCTTGAAGACGACGTGTAGGCTTGGCGCTCTAAAGTCCAAGTCAAGTAAACAGACGTTCTTGCCTCGACTAGCGAGAACAGCTCCAACATTCACCGAGATCAATGACTTACCGGTTCCGCCTCTGCTAGAATGCATCGTTACTACCTTTCCCATCTTACCACTTACCTCTCCACTTGGAAGTATACCTTCCTTCCCTGCCTCTCCCTCTTAAGCAAACCCATCATCACAAGTTGATTCAAATAGTTGCTCTCAACAGCTCTTGCCCTATCGGTTTCCCCCGCGATATCATGCGCTGTCGACCTACCAAGTTTGCATATGGCGACCGCTGTCTTCCTCAAGTGGTCTGGAAGCGAAAGCAATGTCATAGCATCTAACGAGTCAAGAGCGACAGCGTTCTCTTGAACCAGAAACCGAGCTGAGCTCTTCTTAGACCTCTTCTGCATCTCGATGATAGACTCAACCTTTCTTGAAAGAGTCTCCAAGTCTCTACATATCTTGACCAATGTTCTGCCGACATCTGTCTTAGTGTTGTTCATCAGCGCGGTTCTCCATGTGCACGACAACGAGCTCTACGCACATATGTTCTACTTTCAACCTTTTATTTTTTGCGGGAACTTCCACGTTCAGCCTGAAGCTCGGCTTCTACTGTACGAGCAGTACCTGGGAAGTGGGCAGCCTTCACATAATGGATTATCTGTGGTACAGACCTCCCTGCTAAATCTGAGGATGACGTAATGTGCGGAGCTCCTTTTCCTCTTTGGCAAGTTCGCCTCCACAATTTCCTCCAACTGCTGATAGTCAGAATTGATCCTCCCTAAACCGAGCCTGTAGAGTACCCTTGAGACGTGCGCATCATTAATCTGCAACTTCGCTGTGACATGACCGACAAACAGAATCGTAGCCGTTGATATTAACAGAATCCCCAGTAGCGACGCAATTATGAAGGGAAGATGAAGGATCAATGCGGCAATGGTCCCGGCGATCCAGACGTAAGCCCCGATAATCAACGATGTTATATTTGCGAAGCTATCAAGCGATCTGCGGCTCAACCTCAATCGAGTAACCTTCGAAACGCAGGTCCAGTAAGTGTTGTACAGTTAGTAGTTTTGTCACAGTAATAACACTTCTGGCTGAAGCTATTAAATAACAGCGCAACCGATATCATTCATCATTAAATCTAAACTTCGATACAAGCCGAGCCAGCCGGGAGTTAAGTGTAACGCATGTCGAGATTGGAGTCCACTGTAACGTATGTGAAAGATCCGAGAGTCTTGAAGCTTCTAGAGCGGATGCTCGACGGCGCGATCGAAGAGATTAAACCAGTACTTGACCCAACCAGCAAGACAGCCTTTCGATACGCGAACATTGACGACATATTGGAAGCCAGAAGCGAAGATACCTTTGAGATCCTAGAGAAGCTGGCGGATGAAGGTATACTTACCAAACGCTTCCACGACAAACTTTTTGCATGCCCTAAATGCAAGTCGTTCCAATTGCGCCCCGGTACACAATGCTCCAAATGCAGCTCAGCCAATATTACGAGAGGTAAAGTCATCGAGCACTATGTATGCGGCTACGTCGGTTTGGAGAGAGAATTCGAGACTGAGAAGGGCTACATCTGTCCTAAGTGCAAGAAGGAATTGAAGCTGATCGGGACGGATTATAGGAGCCCGGAGATTGCACTATACAAGTGCGATAACTGTGGCGAAACCTTTAACGACCCTGTGGAGAGTTGGCACTGCCTAGACTGCTTAGAATACTTCCCCAAGAATGAAGCCATCGAGGCGAAAGTCTATTCGTACCGATTGAACGAGACTAAAAGGGACTGGCTCAGAGTTCAACTCAAGCCCAAGCGGAAGATAGAGGAGTATCTAACAAACGAAGGCTACAGCGTTCAGAGCTCGATCAAGATTCGAGGCACCTCAGGAGTTGAACATGAAATAGACACGTTCGCGCTCAAGAAGTCAGGAATATTCGAGCACAAGATAGTGATAGGCATCAGCACTGGAGCCGGAGGAAAAGAAGTGGGCCCAGAAGATGTATTGAAGCTATTCGCTAAGGCCTACGATGTGGGAGCCCACGACATAATCTTGATAGCGATCCCAAAACTTGGCGAAGAAGCTAAACATTTCGCTCAGTACTATAGGATTAGAACATTGGAAGCCGAAGACCTCGAAAAGGCTGTTGAACAGTTGAAGCCTACGAGTTAGGCTTTAAGGACCAGAGCAAGCGAACAAGGCATCACTCTCAATCTTTACGATCCAACGGGATATCGCTCAGCCGACATGAACCTATGACCAAGGCCTTAACTTGTCCGGTAAGGCACCGTAC
>Ga0315312_1003021_pt1 | contig 11103 bp, 8 predicted proteins | sample TDP7_MG_FD_203629 | JGI IMG/M metagenome (GOLD analysis project Ga0315312, IMG submission 203629) | Freshwater sediment microbial communities from Lake Towuti, South Sulawesi, Indonesia - TDP7 | ecosystem: Environmental > Aquatic > Freshwater > Lake > Sediment | place: Indonesia: South Sulawesi... | reverse complement strand
CACCTAAACAGAAGACGCGCTTTGGACGTGTCCTTGGAAGAGAAACCGCGGCAGGAATTGTTGCGATGATCTTTATTCTCTTGACTTTAACCTACGTGGTTGGCACCGATTTTGTTGCGGGTCCGCTTGCTCAAGGGCCAAGAGTCTATACCCAAGCTTTCACGCCCACAACGATTGCTTCAGCAGGTATGTCTGCCAAACCATCATCCATATCCCGAGACTGGATTGATGTTTTGATCTGGATGCGAGAGAATCTACCGCCTTCTCCTAACAAACCTGGAGAACCAGTCTACTTTGGTGGCAAACTCGTTAATGGAACTGTTGTTGCCAGCTGGTGGGACTACGGATACTGGATTACAGCGATGGCAAACAGAACTACCCTTGCGGACAACGGCACATGGAATTGGACGCAGATTCAGCAGATTGGTCTCATGTTCATGTCAAACGAGACTGAGGCGATCAGGATCCTTAAGAAATACGATGTGACACATGTGATTGTATTCACAACCTTCACGGTTCAGCAAACATCCTACGGATCTTCCTATCCAGCAATTGCTATGGCTGGAGGGGACGAGGGAAAATGGGAGTGGATGGCCAAAATACCTGGTCTTGACCCTAAGCCTTTCGGGAACTACACACTAGGATTAGACTGGATAGATGTCAACAACAACGGTCAAGTCGATAGTTCTGACACCTCAGTGGCAAACAAGTTAGGGGAGAATACAACGCTTTATAGGCTGATGACGTATGGGATGGAAAGGACCGTATATGGGTACTCTAGTATTACACTAGAGTATTTCGAGGAAGCGCACTTTTCCCAAGAGTATCCGGGTACGGCAGCTCCAGGAACTTCAATCATACCTCTGGTGTGCGTGTATAGGGTTCAATATCCTGAAACGTAGCCATCATCAACTTCCAGTTAACGCTTATTAGCGTTCTTACCAGATTAAGATGAACACCTCGAAGTGAAAAGTGAAGAGGAAAAGATGTCTGAAACAGCAACAGTTTCCGTAAAAATCCCCAAGAACATCTACGCCGAGTTGGCTATACGTATACCCGAAGGCGAAAGGAGCAGCTTCCTCAGAGACGCCATAATCGAGAAGCTACAGAAGACTCCAGCCCCTGACAAGATTCTTGAACTTGAGCAGAGAATCCAAAGGATCGAAGACGATCTTTCTCTGATAAAGAGCTGTCTAGCTGACCTCGAGTTCCTCACCTACGAAAGGGGAAAGGTAAACCCACACATATTCTGTGTCGACAGCATCGATCATGCGATCATGAACCATCTTATACACCACAAAGGCGCAACAACCCCTGAGCTGGCTGAAGCCCTGAAGCTGAACCGATGGCTAATTCTAAACCATTTGAAGAGAATCATGGGACGTTCCAGAAAGCAGCTTGGAAAACCCATAGTCGAATACTTCGCGGGTGAGAAGGCTGGTAAAAAGAAAGCATGGTGGCTCGACGAAGAGCTCATAGAAGAACAGCAGGAAAGCTCACAGGATTAATCCGTTGTTAAGACGGGCCCGTGGCCCAGACAGGATGAAGGCGCCGAGCCGTAGCAAACGGCGCGCACGCCTCCGGAGCCGGAGATCCTGGGTTCAAATCCCAGCGGGCCCGCCAACATTTTTACAGATTCACTGTATCAAATATTGTGTTAGATTACCGTTATGGTATGAAATGGTATTTGATTCAGGCTCTAAACCCCAGCAAGTCTGCAAACTTTCTCGCTTTTTCTAGACATCCAGAAGGTTTTTAAAGCTCTTTTATCTAGCATTTAGGGTTAAATGCCGTCATCTGCCATTTAATGAACAACCCAGTCATTATGAGAGTGGTGGCGGGACACGTTCAACGTCGTTACTTTGGATGATTCAGTTCGTATACCGCCAGAGAAATTTGGCGGCTCATTACAGGATGTTGCCAGAGAACAGTTAAAGATAAAGTATGAGGGCATAATTGACGAGGAGTTAGGCTATGTGATCGCAGTCACCGACATTCAAGTGTCACCAATTGGGAAGATAATTCCTGGTGACGGTGCAACCCATCACAAAGTCACCTTCTCTCTGTTGACTTTCTATCCGAAAGTCCAAGAGATAGTTGAGGGCGAGATTGTTGAGATTGCTGACTTTGGTGCGTTTGTTAGGATTGGACCAGTGGACGCCCTAATCCATGTCTCTCAAATTATGGACGACTTCATCTCATACGATGATAAACAGGGAGTTCTAATGGGCAAAGAGTCTAGGCGCAAGATCACAACTGGGGATAAGATGCGTGTCCGTACAACCGCTGTATCACTGGGCCGTGGAGGTAGCTTCGGAAAGATAGGTGTCACCGCACGCCAGCCGTTCTTAGGCAAGCTTGAATGGATTGAAAAAGATGTCGAGGGACTAAAGGTAGAGACCGAAGTCAAGGCACAAGAATAAAGGACCGGTGGAGGCTAGAGTATGGTTGATAAGGCTTGTAGAAACTGCAACCTGATCTCTGACAGAAGTGCCTGCCCCAACTGCAAATCCACAGATTTAAGCGATGATTTCAGCGGTTTGGTAGTTATTCTTGATTCAGAGAAATCCGCCATTGCGAAGCTCATGAACATCAACAAGAAGGGGCGTTACGCTGTCCGCATAAGGTGATGGAGCCTTCACAGGTAACATTGGCGCTGGGAACGATTTTAGTCAGGTGTGGCGAATAGAAGAGCTGTTAAACACCAGGATTGGGCATAGAACTTATTTCCAAAGTTCTTGCAAGAACTTTTTTGAAGCAATTATGAACTTTTCTCCATCCTGGGTAGCTTGAAACCTATAGATACGTCTCTTGCCTACAGACTCATAGTCCCGTTTGACTACATTCAAATCTTCAAGTTTCCCAAGTATGTACCGCAACTGCGCCGAGTCCAGCCATGATTTTGCTTGATGCATCTGGTTCTTTATCTCATGGATTGTGCTTGGCTTTTGAAGCTTATCAAGTGCCAGAAGAAGTCTTATGGCATGTGTAGTGTTAAGCACCTTGATGAACTTACCGTGCTCTCTTACGTCTAAAAGGCCTATAGACTTGATAGCTTTTTCAGCCTTAGATTTCTTCCTTTTCCTAGTTTTCTGCTTCATTGCCCCCTTTCTATCAACCTTCTTCTGGATTAGGGAAGCCTTTTTGCTGAAGCGTTTAATTTGGTAAGGTGGGAGAGTCTTCAGCAAATCAATAATCTCGTCTTTTTTGGTTGCTTTTTTGCTGCCAAGAAATGTGCTTTTCTCTAAAACAACATTCTTTTCTTTGGCTAGTGCTCTTAGTTGTTTAATAGTCATGTAATGCAGGAGTTCTTCGTTTGATAGGCGTGATAGACCAAGCAGTCTAACCATATCGGATTCTCTGAACTCGGAATCGACAAGAACGTCTATAATCTCTTCTCTAGTCTTCGCAGGCTTGACATTATCCATCCAGTCTTTCTTCTCAAGTCTGATATTATTTTGCTTTGCTAGTTTCCTAAGTTCGCCTACTTTGAGTCTCGCTAGCACCGCTTTGGTTTCTTCATAATCAGCCAATTTCGCCGGAACAGACAATTAAAACCCGCGTAGAAAGTTCAAATCCTTCAGACATTTAACACTTGCGGAGAATCTAGCCACACATTGTGTTTCAAAGGTAACAAATGATCGAAGTTATCTAGCCTCATTGTCTAGAACAGATTCCCTTGCAGTTATGTCAGGTTAGTCTTGATTTATTCGGTTAATTTCTTCGCGATTCCATGGATGTAATTCGGGTTCTTTATAGTAGGCTCAGCTATACCGACCAGGTCAGCCCCGCATTCAAAAAGCATCCTAGCATCTTTAGCGGATCTCACATAGCCGCTTGCCAGAAGGAAGAGAGGATAATGTTTTTTAATGTTCTGAACGAAGTCGAAGTCGGGTTTCATCGTCCTTTCGTCTCGTACATTGAAGTGCACGGCGAAGATGTCCGTATCCATGAGTCTCTCAAGAACTTGTGGATAATCGTGGACGATGCCTTCTCTGAACTTAACTATCAGTGGAATTCTCAGCTTTGTGAAAGCCTTAACCCACTCGAAGAGTTCTTTCCGGTTTTCAGGAAGAACCATGGCTCTCACCTTCCCAATGTGTAGATAAGGTTCGTAGGCGCCGTGGACATTGAGTTCCACGAAGTCACCGCCTGCTCTGAAGAAGCAGTCCGCAGCCTGCAATCCCCACTCAAGCTTAGGTGTAGCCAAGTTGAGGCAAGTAAAAACGTTGCGACTGGTTTTGGCCTTTCTATTCTCCTCAGACAGGAATCCTGTGCATTCCTCAATGGTCGGAGGCAGGAAATATGATTCTTTACCATACTCAGGAGGCTCAGCCAAGTAGGCTCCGAGCTGAACCATGACGCAGCCCTTGCTTCTTTCTGAGCAGAAGGTGCCATCAGTGACGCCCATCATGGAAGATAGGAAGAGTTTGTTCTTGAGCTTATTGTAAAGGTCTTCAAACTCATGCGCCATAATTGAACACAATCTTTTCTGTCTCTTTCATACATAAAATGGTTTTCTATCCTCAGGTTGAGTTTGCTGCTGTCTTGGGACCTAGAGCCAGACTGGGCTTGCTTTGGAATAATCCTAAGGCAAAAGAAGTCCAAAAGCAGATGGTTTAATCTCTTTTTTTCAATCTAAAGCTTTAGCTGGAAACACTGAGTACTAAAAAAGTTCTGTTTATCTGTGTTCAACGGAATCAGGGAAGATCAACTCGGAATCCCATTTTTCCGATTTAAAAATAGATTATCCCATATTAAACCAGAATCCGAAGTAACTTCATTTGATGATGTTTTTATCTGAGGATCGCTTGGAAGAGCACATAAATGAGAACTAGTATTTACGCTGAGTTTTTATTCGGAAAAATTGAAGGGAAAAGGATCTGAATGATATTAGTTACAGATGAAACGATCTAAATTGACTAGACCTAGGGCAATAAATAAAAAGCACCTGCAGTTTAGTTATCTGTTTCCCACCAAAACGAGAGTGGCTCAAATGCTTTGGTTACCCCCCTTGTTGCTGGCGATTGGAATATTATTGCTTGGAGGCGCCAGCGGGATAGTCGTATCCAACATAGTCGCCATATCAGAGAAACGAAGGCTGAGAAAATCCGTTCTAAGCTATCTCCTAGTTGCCTTCTCAACATCACTGCCCGAGCTCTCTGTCGCCATCAACGCCATAATCATTGGGAATATGTCCATCTCGCTTGGAGATATCCTCGGCTCTAATATAACCAATATCTGTCTCATAATTGGCGCTTGCCTTCTTCTAGCGACTATGAGTCGTTCTCGTGAGAGAAAAATAACTTTCAAGGAGGAAGATACGAGAGAGTTCAGGACCGGACTGATGATTCTCTCGATAACACTTCTCATACTTCTCTATCTTGAGTACATCAGTAGACTGATCGGCATGTTGTTGTTGGGCGTGTTCTTCGGATACTCCTATTTCTTAATGCGGAAGACGAAGGAGGACAGAGAAGGCATCTCGAACGGGAATGAAGACCAAAGAATTGGAAAGGAGCTATCGTTTACATTCGCTGGTGTAGTTGGCGTTATTATTGGTGCAAGGCTTACTGTTGAATCTGCAGTAGAGATCGCAACCTTTTTTGGAGTTCCCGCTTCGATCATAGGCGCGACTCTAGTCGCTCTAGGGACTAGTCTCCCTGAGCTTGTGGTTGATGTCAGAGCTTCTGTCAGAGGCTACTTTGAAATCGCCATGGGTGATATTGTTGGAAGTTGCTTCTTAAATTCGACGTTAATCTTAGGTCTATTATTGACTTTTACACCCTTCAGGATTAATGTACTCGTCCTTTCCGACCTTATACTTTTCAGTGTGATATCAAACCTTTTGCTATGGTACTTTTTAGACAATAGAAGGATGGGAAGCCGAGAGGGTTTCGTTCTCCTTACACTCTACCTAGTCAACTTGTTGAGCATCCTTGGAATCCTAGTCTTGAGTATTCCCTGAAGGATTCAATACCTCTCTCTCAGGTGAAGTTCTTTTTGACTATTTATCTTAACCAAATTCTTGTTTAGTATAACTATATTATGCCTTCACGCTGTATGAATCGTCCTTTCGACAGAAAGTACCATAGAGTCATGCTTGCAATTAGGACAGACACGACCTCCATTGAGAAGGCAGCTAGGTTAACGATAAGGTGAGAAACAACTAGAGATGATTCGAATATTAATGTTATATTGACTAGATTTAAGCCTTTGAGATCTCCCAAAGCCTTCTCGTAACATCTCTTTCATACATAAATCTAGTAAAACCACAAAGAAACCAAAAAAAGTATGATAATGTGCAGCCGTCAGTTTAACTCTGATATATCATTAGGGTCAATTAAATGCCTTCTCGTCATCCGGCCACTAAAATCTTCAGCGCACCATGTAATAAAGGTTGTTCCTTGAGCAAAAAAGTTTGGTCTGACAGACTATAACTATAAGAGTAGATATTTCCTTCACAAGTGTGGAAGGAAGTTAAAAGTGGGTTGATAGCTGAGGATGAAGCTGCACATCGGGTTCGACGACACAGACTCTCTTCGAATGGGATGTACTACATACATAGCGGCGCTCATCATTGAAAAGTTCCATAAGCTAGGAGTATCTTTCATCGATTACCCAAACCTCATTAGGCTCAACCCAAATGTTCCATGGAAGACTCGAGGAAATGGCGCGCTCTGCCTCAGAATCTTCTTTACAGACAGCCTTTCAGACAAAGTTAAGGAGATTGCTATTGAAACTATTGAGGAGCATTCCGACCTTGGCTATCAAGGCACAGACCCAGGGATCGTCCTCCTTGTTGGCGAAGTGCCAAATGAGATTGAAGCTTTCGCTCAGAGAACGATAACTGGCATCGTTCGGAAAGACGAAGCCATGAGCCTTATAAAAAAATTTGGAGCTGAAGCCATCGGATATAAAAAGGGACGGGGTATAATAGGTGGCTTAGCTGCGATAGGAGAGAGACTCAAAGGGGACCATACCTATGAATTCATCGCTTACAGGACTCCTAAAAACAGAGGGACTCCAAGGAAAATAGATGCATCAACCGTCTTCCAGATGGAGAAGCAAATGGGTGGTTTCACTTTTAACAATGTTGATCCAGAGACTGGAAGGGTTCTTATAACCCCAAGAGGGCCTGATCCAATTCTGTATGGCATAAGGGGGGAGTCCGCTGAGGCTGTGAGACTTGCTCACGAATTAGTCGTTTCAGGAGAGCCTGTAGAACGATGGGTTATCTTTAGGACGAATCAGGGAACAGATGCGCATCTAAGACAAGTCATCTCGATCAGTCAAGTAAAACCTTACAATCCCGCTGTAGTCCAAGGTGAAGTAGTACCGAAGCCACGCATTATTCAGGGCGGTCACGTGATATTCCAGATTAAAGACGACACAGGCTTAGTGGACTGTGCAGCTTACGAACCTACCGGCAGCCTGCGAAATAACGCGGAGAAGCTTATGGCTGGAGATATCATTGAAGCCTATGGCGGTATACGCCCCGCATCATCAAGCAACCCGGTCACTATCAACCTTGAAAAGATTCGGGTAGTAAAGTTGGCGCCTAACCTTGTCACAAAGAACCCGCTATGTCCTGTCTGTGGGAAAAGGATGAAGTCCATGGGAAGAGGTCAGGGCTTCGAATGTAGGAGATGCGGTTACCATGGACCTAACCTAAAAAAGGTTACCAGCGAGGCTGAAAGGCCCATCAGGCCCAGGCTTTTCATCACAACTCCCAGATCCCAAAGGCATCTGACAAAGCCTTTGACAAGATATGGCCTTGAGAAGCCAGAATCCTCCGGAACCTTTGGGAGAATTATTCCCTATGACCTATTTTCGGGTCATTAATTTTTTTATGTTGACTTGTTTGGGCTTGTTTCGACCCATGAGAATTTTTTCTGGAGGGCTCTCGGGTAGTAGAGCTTCCAGTTGTAATCCACTTCTTTGCTCCAACGGAAATAAATACGCGGGTCAATGTAGCTCTTAAGCGAAGTTCCGAGGTTGTAGTCTCGAGTTTCCCTCTTCATCTTTACTTGGAACCTCTTCTTCTCAATCCTCTTGCCGTCGCGTTGTCTCTGAGTTTCCAGCCTCTCTTTCAGCTTGCTCACTTGATCCTTGTACCTATCTGAAATGTCTCTGATACGGTCTTTCCGGTGTGTTATAGCCTTTCGTATGACTGCAACGCGTCTCCTTAGAGTGGTTACAGGTTTCCCCATCTGCCTTTTCTCGGCAATCTGTTGTTTGTAAGCTTCCAGCCTTTTTTTCATGGCATCAAGCCCCTCCTTCTGTTTCTGCATTTTTATTCTCCACTTTTCCACTTTTTCTTTAGATTTCATCCTTGCCTCCTCTCGAGTCTCCTCGCTTCTTCTGATAAGATCTCTCAGACGAGTTTCGTTGTTTTGCAGAGAGAGTCTCCACGTCTTAGGAATGGTGCGCCGATGGTTGCATACCGTTGCTGCTTTAAGATTCGCCATTGTGGCGACATACTTCTTAATGTAATCCGGTGCCTCAGGCCTCAAAGGGGTACTTCCTAGCTTACTTTCGACGGCTTCGGATGCATAAAAGGTGCGGAACACCTTGGCTGATAGTCCGCTGAGCACTTCACCGAGAAATTCGCTCACCAATTCTGAGTCGACCCCGTTGAAGAGTGTTGATTCTGCGCTAGATGAGAACTCCCTAAGGTTCCTTACTACTTCTTCGGTAAGCCTAACCTTAGAAATGTGAGGCACAGAATCCTTTCCAAGGAAACTGAAGGTTACGTAGCCATCCTCATCGAAGTTGATATGTTCGGATCGAAGGGTGGAGGCGCCAACTGTATCAGCCTCGTCTGGATCTTTCTCGTCACCGACCCTTATCTTCAGTTTATCAATGAGGTAACACACAGTTGCTGTCTTCCTCCGCTTCGTATCGTCTGCATTCAAATTCTCCAATATGTGGGTCTGTATCTTTGCCAGATTCTGTTGAAGCTCTCTGGCCTTGTCAAACTTCTCAATCTCCTTCCTCTGTTTGAGCGGGCTGTTTTCAGAAAGCCAAACATACCTCATCCTGCCAGTGAGCTTGTCGCGCCACCGTGCGATCCACATTACATCATGAAGCCAGAGAAAGGCTTTCCAATTGCCAGATGGCTGTTCGGCGTCTGGGGAAATGTTAAGCTCAATGTCTTCTTCGCAAGGACCTTTTTTCCATCGCCCACGAAGAGGGTGTTTCCCCCTTCCCATGAAAATGCAGGATGGTTCAACCGTGTAATTACTGATCTCGGTTCTTTCGCTGTCGACAAGCGCATACCCATACTTCTGTCTATTCGCCTCCCTTAATGCTTTATGTTGTTCGCTTAGTTTTTTCTTTTCCTCTTTGTTGAGGGTGAGCTTTAGGGTTTTTTCGTGGTCAATGTAGCTTTGTACTATGGAGAAGTCGAAGTCTTCCTGGCCTAACTTCTCGTTTGCGTTCAATGTCTTGCGGAAGTCTTTGAAAAAGTTAGTGACAAAGATCTGATCCTTGACATAAACAGTTCCGAGCTTCCTAACCCAGGCAAGAGCCATTTCTTCTTGATCTGGCGTAAGTTCGAATTCCATGCCCCTTATAAACATATGGAGCCTTTTCGGTTCATATTTCGGTATGAGGACGCCATTGTGGATCAGTTGCTTCATCAGATCCTCTCTTGTATCTCGATTGAATCTGTATACTCTCAGTTAAACATTACCATTGCCCTTAGAAGAGAAGATATTTGAAGCCATACATTAGGCGAAGGGGTTTCAGCCAGAGGATGTATGTGACATTAGATATGTAAAGATAAATCCATAAAGTTTTAGAACCGTGTAGAACCAACCGAAGCTAGAGTGCCAATTCTGCAAGGGTAAGGTCATGCTACTGAAAAGCAAAGAGATTACCAAACCATTTAGCGAACTCATCGAGATCATACGCCTCACGGAAAACGCCTCGGCGAAGATTCATGGTGTTTATGATGAAGCCGAAATATATAGAATCCTCAAGGAAGAGTTTGCGAGGTCAAAACAATACAACATCAGTATACTATTGCTGACAGATGATGGATCTGGCCTTAGGTTTGCGATGACATCATTTTCTCCAAAGAGGATAAGGACAGGAGAGAAGATACTTCGGATCAAGTCGCATAGAAATTACACGATCAATCTGGAGAAATCGACCCTATTTAGGCAGGTCTTAGAAAAAGGAGAGACAATTGAAGCCAGATTCATTGATGCAATGAGAGAGCAATTTCCGCAGGCCCTCGCCTATTGGATATCGAAAGTCATAGGTTACGAAAAAAGGCTTGGGATTCTAACACCGCTGGAGCGGCATGGAAAAAGTATGGGCGTCGTAGTTGTCGACTCCATCAGCCTTTCGGATTACCTCATTCCATCAGTGAAGAATCTTGCCAGACATATTTCTGCAGCTCTTGAGCTAGCAGATGAACGTGCTGAACGTAAAATTATGGAAGAAGCGTTGATCCGAGAACGGGACCTGTTAAACACGTTAATGAATAATATTCCCGACGCAATTTACTTTAAAGACTTAAGGTCTCGTTTCACACATGTCAACAAGGCACATGCAATAAGAATGGGAGCCAGAGATCCAGAGAAGGCTGTAAGCAAGACGGACTTCGACTTCTATCCGGAAAAATTTGCCAGGGAATCTCTCGAAGATGAGCGGAAAATCTTGGAAACTGGTCAACCTCTGATAGGCAAGATTGAAAAGATCGAGAAAGACGGGCAAACCCGTTGGGTTTCAGCAACCAAGGTACCAATCAAGGATGAATATGGGCAAGTTACTGGGTTGGTCGGGATATCCAGAGACATTACTGAGCAAAAGCGAATAGAAGATGAGCTAACTCGTGAACGTGACCTTTTGCAGACCCTTATGGATAATATTCCTGACTCCATCTTTTTTAAAGACACCGACGGTCGCTTGTTGATGGTCAACAAGGCGGCTGTTAAATGTACACCAGGGATCAGTGGTCCCCATGAACTCATAGGAAAGACTGATTTCGACACTCATCCGAGGGAGTTGGCGGAGCTATATTATGCTGACGAACAGGCCATCATACGATCAGGCCAGCAAGTTATCGCAAAGGAAGAACCCACATTTGAC
>Ga0315312_1003020_pt1 | contig 11107 bp, 11 predicted proteins | sample TDP7_MG_FD_203629 | JGI IMG/M metagenome (GOLD analysis project Ga0315312, IMG submission 203629) | Freshwater sediment microbial communities from Lake Towuti, South Sulawesi, Indonesia - TDP7 | ecosystem: Environmental > Aquatic > Freshwater > Lake > Sediment | place: Indonesia: South Sulawesi... | reverse complement strand
CGTATTCCTTGCGATTCCCTTAGAATTCATTTTCTTATCACCTAAATCAAATTACGCAACTAAGACCTTATATCACTTTCCATAGTGACAGACTATGCGGCTAATATTCTACATACTTTTTTGGCGCGAGCTGGAACCCACTTGCTTATTTAGACACCTCGCTGTCATATCTGGAAAATATTGCTCACAACAGCGACAACAGATGTCGTCCTTCATTAAGCAGTTTTCCGAGGGCGCGTTTTTCAACGTGGATAATTCATACTTGCATATTCCGCATCTTAAACGATCTGCCATTTTTTGCATGCCGCGGATTTTCTTAAACACCCTGATTCCTCTTCGCAAGTTTCATTTATTTAGGATAGAGACACAGCTCGGGCTTGCGTCTGAATTAAAATTGTAAGTAATAGATTTAATTGCGATAAAAATGTTTAAAAATGGCCCCTTATTCGGACTTATTTCCTAAAAAGGGACTATTTCTAAGGCTATAACAATCCTCTTTTCCCAAATTTGCAAAAAAATGTTAAAACGACATTAACACGAAAAGCTGTAACCAGCGAATTCTATCTCTAAATAGAACAGAGTATCAACTAAGCCTTTATTATCTCCTTTCTCCGGCGACGCACTACGCGGCTTTCTTTAGAGCTTTACATTTTATGGCGATTCTATTATTTACTGTAGCACTCCAACCAAGCCTGCTTCAAACTCTCGTCTACCCATGTCTCTGTCTAAGGCTCTCCATGGACCCCCATTTAGAGGAATACATACGCAAGAGCATGAAAAATCGTTTGTTTAGGAAATGCTGAAGTCATGTATGATGGCAGCGATGAATTTTGTGCCCTTAACGAAGCCGTCTAAGGTTATGTTTTCATTGGGCGCATGCCCCCTTGACCCAGCATGGGCACAACCCACAGAAACAACTGGGTAGCCAAGCCAGTTTCGAAAGAGGTACATTGGTCCAGACGCAGCGCTGGTGGGATAAACAACCGCCTTCTTGCCATAAACTCTCTCTGCCGTTTTGATGACAATTTGGGCGAAGCCATCGGTGACAGGCGTTTTCGCTGGTTCCGTTGAACCATGTCTAATTATTTCCATGTCTTTGAATCCTCGCTTTGCTAGATGCCCCTTAAGTTTTTCAAGGATTTCATTCGGCATCTGACGAAAAACCAAACGAAAATCAAGTTTTGCCACAGCTTTATTCGGCAACACCGTTTTGTGTCCAGCGCCGGTATAACCAGTGAGGAAGCCGTTGATGGTGCAGGTGGGCTGATATAATAAGGCTTTAAGGGCGCTTAGTCCGGAAAGATCAGAAAGGAAATGGCTTAACCCCAAGTCTCTTTTTTCTTCCTCCTCTTCGAAGGGTATGTTCTTGAGATGGTCAATTTCTTCGGTTGTAGGGGACTCAACTTCATCATAAAAGCCGTCGATTAGAACTTCTTCCTTTTCATTCTTCAGCGTATTTAACGCCCAAACTAGGCGCCAAGCAGGGTTAGGAATCAGCGGGGCTTGCGAGGAGTGAACATCCCTTGAAGCATCGCTTGCCCTAAGTTCCAAGGTTAAAATCCCCTTAAGGCCAAGATAAATGCAAGGACGCCCCCTGCGGTCGGTTCCACCGAACTCCCAGATTGCCGCGTCAGCCGACAGAATGCCTTTATGCTTCTGAACAAAGGGCGGAAGGTGGGGGCTACCTATTTCTTCTTCTCCCTCAACGAAAAATTTTATGTTGACCGGAACGCTATCCACAGTTTCTAGAAATGCTTGAACAGCTTTTAACCTTGAAATGATGTCCCCCTTGTTGTCAGCCGTTCCTCTTCCATATATTTTTCCTTCGCGGATTTCACCTGAGTAGGGATCACATATCCACTCTTCAAGGGGTTCTGGCGGCTGAACGTCATAATGGTCATAAAACAAAAGGGTTCTTTGAGATTTCTCAGATCTAACCTCTCCGTAGACAACAGGGTTGCCGTCCTCCTCAGGAATTATCCTAGCAGATATTCCAGTGTCCTCCATCATTTCCTTCACCATCTCCGCGCACCTTTCAATTCCCTCCTTTGTAGCCGAAACGCTTGGCTGCTTCACGAGGCCTGCGAGATCATCTATAAAATTTTGAGAGTTCGCATCGATGTACCTGTAAATATTTTCCAGCGACATGAAACTATTTTTCTAATCTAAGGCTTATTAATTAATTGACGCCATAAGTAGATTCCTTTCATGTATTCTTCTGCTTGAAATAAGGTGATTTTATATGTAGGTTCGAAAATCAAGGTTGCTTAGGAGAAAGCGGAATGCCTCGAAAATATAGGATAGTTGTTTTACCCGGCGATGGTGTTGGCCGGGAGGTTGTTCCAGAGGCGGTTAAGGCCCTTAAGGCGGCACAAGAGTCCGTAGCCGGATTAGAGCTTGATTTTGTCGAGTTTGAATGCGGTTTTGAGTACTATCAAAAAGTGGGGGAGCCTTGGCCGCCGGAGGCTTATTCGGCGTGTAAGGAGTCTGATGCGATACTGTACGGCGCTGTAGGATTGCCTGGAGTGGAAGGCCTCGAACCCATCGTGTATGTGCATCGAAGGCTTAGAAATGATCTGGATTTATACGCCAATGTTAGACCAGTTAAGTTGAGGGAGAACGTTAGCTGTCCTTTGGCTGGGAAAAAGCCGGGAGACATTGATTTTGTTATTGTGAGGGAAAACACGGAGGACCTCTATACGCCCATTAGAGGGGTCCTTGAGCGAGCAGAGACGACTGAAGTGGCTGTGGATGTAAAAATCGTGACAAGGAAGGGGGCAGAACGGATCGTTAAATATGCCTTTGAACTCTGCAAAAAAAGAAGGAAAGGGGCGCCCATGGACGGCAAGCTAAGGGTGACCTGCGTTGACAAAAGCACCGTCCTAAAAAGTTGCGCCCTCTTCAGGGAAGTCTATAATCAAGTGGCTGAAAACTATCCCAATGTAGAAAAAGATTATGCGCTCATAGACGCATTTATGCAGTGGGTCATAAAGCGCCCTGAATATTACGACGTAGTAGTTACTACAAACTTGTTTGGAGACATAATCTCGGAAATGACAGCCCAGATTCAAGGAGGCTTAGGACTAGCACCAAGCGCAGAAATCGGCGAAAAACACGGCATGTTCAGGCCCATCCACGGCAGCGCCCCAAAATACTACGGTAAACATGTGGCGAATCCCATGGCATCCATTTTATCAGCAAAAATGCTGTTGGAGTGGTTAGCTCACAAGCATAATGATGAATCGGCCAAAGAAGCCGCAAACCGAATTGAAAAAGCCGTAGACCTGACCCTGAAAGAAGGCATAATATTAACCCAAGACCTCGCAGGATCCCATAAAACACACGAGGTCGGCAACGAGATAGCCGAGAAGATTCGAAAACTAGAAAGTTGAATAACGCACAAAGATGAACTAAAAAGTGGGAAAAATGGGGCTCAAGAAATATTGGGAGAAAAGGGACTTTGAAAAGACAACGGAACCTAAAGGAGATAAGAAAGGCGATAGCGGAAACATCTACGTGATTCAGAAACACGCCGCCACGCATCTTCATTATGACCTAAGGTTAGAAATGGACGGAGTTCTAAAGAGTTGGGCAGTTCCCAAAATGCCTCCAATAGAAAAGGGCGAAAAGAGGCTGGCGGTACAAGTGGAGGACCATCCTGTCGAATACGCGGAGTTTGAGGGAACAATCCCTGAAGGTCAATACGGCGCGGGCACCGTGGAAATTTGGGACAGGGGACAGTATATTTTGAAGGAAAGAGACCAGGACAAGCTGGTCTTTGAAATTAAGGGCAACAAACTTAGAGGGATTTATTGTTTGGTAAGATATAAGGGCAAAGGCCTGAAAAACTGGCTATTTTTCAAAATAAAATAAGAGACTAACAAATCTTGATTAATCTCTTTTATGCTGTGTTAGCAGTTATTGTAGTTAGCGTCTCGTCCCCGACCGATATAGCTGTGAACAATGGTACATAACTCCATAAACACTAATATTTTAGAAAACTAACTTTATTGTGAGGAAGGGAAAGAATGTCTGATAAACCCTCTAAGAATAAGGCCCTTGAGGCCCTTGATTTCGTTATAAGCGTTCTTAAGGAGCATGAAAAGGACCTAGACCGCTTAATAAACAAGTTAAGCAAAACGGCAGTGGTATCTGACAAGATTGAAAAGGTTGAAGAGCGCATTTCGACCCTTCAAACCGAAATCTCTAACATGATTAACCGAATTTCCGCTTTCCGCGAAACCCCAGCCTATCCCCGCGGACCCCCTGTCATTGTCAGACTTAGGAATTGGGAGGAATTTAAGGCCATGGCTACAGGGGCTGAGACGGTTTCTATAAGCATGAAGGAAGCGGAAAGGACGTTTCAAGCCGACGCCCTTAAGGAAGGTCGTGTCATGACCTATACTGGAGGTTTTCCTCGAGACGAAAAGCTACTGAAGATCTGGTTGTCAAAGGAGTTGGGCGTCCCTGAAGAGCAGGTTTTTGAAGGGGTCCTAACGATAGGGTAAGGATCAGCCTCCTATTGAGAACCGAAAAATCGTCCATTACTGCTTAGGTAGCAGCCCTCCCTTTCCTCCAGCTCCCCCTTTCTCCTCGAGAGTATTTAATCAAACAAACGAAGCGGGCACAAATATTAATGAACCTTAGAGCAAGATACAGAGGCACGTATAAGAGAAGCCGTCTGTGGTTAAAGTGGTTGTAGGCGAACTTTATGGCGATAGCCTGATGGATTGTGGCAACTACCATAACAAAAAGCAGAAACATCAGCATGTTGTATAGGAAAAATGTTCTGTCGGGGGCGAACCAGAAGAGTAAAGGAATGCCTAATACAGCGACTATTTCCACTATCGCTCCAAAATATTCTACAATTAAGGAGTACCACAAAAGCAAGCTTACCCATCGCTTACGGAAAAGCATGTCTCTATATATGCTGAGCATGTTATGAAGGCCGCCCATGAACCATCTTAATCTTTGGTTCCAAATTTTGCCCAGTGACATGGGGGCTATCGTTGAGCTTCGAGCCTGATCTTCGTAGCTAACGCCAAATCCTCTCTTTTGCATTTCTAAAGTAATCTCAAAATCCTCTGTTACAGATCGCATGTTCTTCTGATTTAGAATTTCTCGTAACATATCAGCCCTATGCAAGCCCACGGGACCCGGAACTATGAAAACGGCGTTCTTTAAAGATTGTGCACAACGAAATACGCCTAACGCTTGACTATACTCCTGCTGTTGGAAAATAATGTAAAGATTTCGTTCATCTTTTCCATCCGAGGGATGTATGTATCCAGTAACGGCGGCTTTGCCGTTGGCATTCATGTGATTAACCAATTCACTTAAGGTAGACGAATCCCACCAAGAGTCAGCGTCAACTACGCCTATAACTTCCCCCATAGCTTTGTTCACGCCGGTTCGGACCGCCTCAGCCATGCCCAAATTTGTCATGTGCCTAACAACCTTTCCAGCGACGTATGGCCATCGCCCCTGATTTTCCTTGATGGCCGCCCATGCAGCCTCGTATGCGTAGTCAGTGCTTCCGTCGTCTACAGCAATGATTTCAGAATAGCCGGGGTATTGGGCGGCGCATTTAAAGAGGCTGGCTATGCATCGAGACACACGCTTTTCCTCATTGTAGGCCGGAATGATAAATGAAACCATGGGATGGCGCTCTTTTTCCCTCTTGATCTTTCTCCGTTTCCAAATCCACGCGGCCACTATAAAGGAGCCGCCTACCCCTATGGAGAGAAAGGTGTACCAAGTGTAGAGAAACCACACTGATATACGCCACAGCAAACGAGCTGGCTGGAGGGCTGGGACATAACCAAAGCCGTAAATGATAATGAACTCGGCAAAAAGGGGAAACCATTGCCAAGAAACGAATGCCAAAATGAAGGGCACACAAAAAAGTAGGTACTGTAATTTCAAGGTCTCTGATTTTTTAATCCCTGATTCAAAACCCATTTGCCTTTCCCTTTTCCCCATCTAAAAGTGTGCTTATTCGCTGCTTTAGATGTTATGGACTTTTGGTCTGGAAAAGCGCTGAAGAACATAGTTATGTAGCCGAATCCCTATTGCGACAGATAAAGTCTAAGGAAAAGGATCTAGGGGCTATAGCGCGGCGGTAACGGTTGTCCCTGCGATTCGGTCGCTGTACTTCTGGTGGGGGTCACCCGGCGTGACTAGTCCAACGATAACATCTAAGATGGGCAGTACCACAAAGATTTTGCTCATGTTTCTGATGAAAGCACTACCTAGTTCGAGTCTTTTTCCGTCAACTGTGATGACCTTGAAGCCCATTATTCTCTTACCTATGGTCGCTCCATAGATGGATTCGGCAAAAGTAAAATACAGAACGGAAAGTACACCCACGGCAAAGAGAAAAACCAACGGGCCACCAAACCATGGAAAAATCGGGTAGGTAAAGACGCCGGATATAATTAAAATTGGAATAGAAATGATTATCAGCAGTATCCATGTGGCTATCATGAGTGCTATGAAGTCAATGACAAAAGCAACGACCCTTTTGATCCAGTGTTCTTGGAGGAGTTTGTCGGTTCCTATGAGGTCTATGCCAGTTTTTGCGGGTCTAGGTGCTGGTGGAACTTCGACTCCAGCAGGAGGAGGGGGCACTGTCGTTCCGCATTTTGGACAGAATCTGGCGTCCTCAGAAATTTCGGCTCCACATCTGGGACAATATGGCACTCTGCTCACCGCGAATCTTTCTGTTGATATGAGTTTAAAAATGTAATCCTAACCGCAATCTCGGACGGATGATTTCTCTTATGAGTTTGTTTAGTTCTTCCCACGAAAACGCTTATTTGCAAACATAATATACTCTATTGTCGGTGTCGAAAATTTCCCTTCTCGAAGAAGCCACCAAAAGGATAGAAACAGTGGAGAAACAGAAGGAAGCCTTAAACAACTTATTAAAAACAGGCAAAATCTCCCAATCCACCTACGATCATTTCATAGAGGAACTGGACGCCCTCATGGCTGAAATCAAAACTCGAAGGGAAGCCATAGTCGACAAAACAATTTCTAAAATTGACGACCTAAAAAACCTAATTAATCTATTGGAAATGTGCCTTTCAGACCTTCAGTTCCGCTATTCCAGTGGAAAAATTGATAAAGAACATTATAACAATGAAGCATATAAATTCGATTCAGGGCTCAAGGTCGTGAAAAAAGAAATGCAAACCCTTGAAGATACCTTAAAAAAGCTCCAAGAGAAAAAAGCAGAAGCAGTTGAACCGGGGAAAGGCTTCCACTTCTACGAGGGCATTAACAAGCCACTAAACCAAATAGCCTTAAGCTTTCAGGATTTTTTGGAAAAAATTAAGACAATTCCCATAGCCTCCATTGAGTTCCATCAAAACCGAGGAGACTTTTCCAACTGGATTCGAGATGTTTTGCACAGTGCTCCGTTAGCGGAAGCCATCAAAAACATAAAGGGAACGGGTGAAGCGGTCAGGAGACATCTTATAGAAGCAATGACAGGCAAACCCATCGAACTAGAAAGGGTTAAGCTAGTCAAATGCCCAAAATGCGGAACCGAGGTAAGCCCCTTAAAGACATGGAAAATGGCTGGCAAACCCGACAGAATGGGTGAAAGACTACAACTAACCGTGGGATACTGTAAATGTCCCAACTGCCACAAAGCATTCCGAGAAGTCGTGGCAAAGGAAAAAATTAGAACCCCATAAATAGTGCTTCCCTATTCTCTCTGGCGATCGCCCCCCTGCTCGTACCATTACGATGCACTGGGTTAACTAAACCTGAAAAGCAACTAATTAATTACGAATCCGCATTCATAGTTCACAAACCTTTCATTTAGTGAAACGAAACAATAGGGCTTATGGAAAACGCAAAGCCTTCAGGGACAGTTAACAAGGCAAAAAAGGCTGCTGAAGAAGAACTTGCAAAAATAGAGAGATATCTTTTTCTCATTGAAAGGGAAATAAATAGAATTCTTTTAGTGCAGCGGATTCTTGAACATAATTCAGAATTAAGGGAAAAGAACTTTAATTAAGAAAAAACTAAAAAAAAAAGGATCAAGCATAAATTGTTTAACAGTTAAACATAAATACTTGGTTTCCTATTATTTTTGTCTTGACAAGAGGTGTCAGAAATGCCAAACGGAGGAAACGTCAAGAGGGGAGTGGCTGTTTGGATAACGGGCTTCTTAGCCTTCATTGCAGGCATAAATGCGATCAACGCGGTACTCCTATGGTCGAAAGATGGTCCCTACTCGCCCATTAACCCCTACCTTATCGGTGAATACATAGGTGAAATACAGGTAGAAACATACTTCTGGCTATCTGTGGCCTTAACCTTCGCCTTTTTGGGCCTTGCTGTCATCACCGCATTTCGCGGAACGCTGGAAGTAACTGCCATCCGCTGGACCTCTGCCAAAGTTGAACAAAACCTTACAACTTTTAGAAAGGACCTCCTCACCTTTCTCCAAAACCTCAGTGAAACAAGGGAGGAAGAGAGCAGAACAGTCAAATCACTAAATGGGACAATGAGAACTTTGAAAAGGAACTTGTCAGAGGGATTGGAAAACAATCGTAAGGCTGGCGAAGAACTGCTCAAAAAAGTCGACAGCACTAAAAAAGACACTATAGACACGATAGAAACACAAGGACAGTCAATAAGGGAGGTAAATCGAACAAGCGCCCAGATCATCGCCGCCCTAAAGAAACATAAAGAAGAACTAGATGACGCTAAGACGAGACTCCATAAGTTAGAGGCAATTCTCACGCCGCGGCCGCCGAAACTAACAAGCAAAAACAATCTTGAAGAAATAAAGGGAATTGGTCCGCGCCTTGGAAATGAACTAAGATCCTTGGGAATAACAAATGTGGGTGAACTGCTCACGGCAAACCCAGACGTTGTTGCCGAAAAGACTGGAAATATCTCATCGGATAAAATGATGCAATGGCAGACAGTGGCACAACTGCAAATGATACCGGGTATAAGCGAAAAAGATGCGGACCTGCTGGAAAAGGTAGGAATAAGGAATAGAAAGGATCTGGCCAGCCAAGACCCCGTCGAACTGAGGAAGAAAATAGAAGAAAACGGAAAGATATCCGAGGGCGAAAAGCCTACTATTGAAGAAGTGGCGACTTGGATAAAACTCGCAAAACTCTAGCATCCCAAAATGCTAGGGTTTCTTTTTACATGATCTTCTTGAGTTATGACTAAGACCCCAATACACATTAAAGAAGGCTCTTCATCGAAGAGTAAACTGAATCGAACGCGCCACATATCCCTGCCTTTTTTCAGGCTCACTATTACAAATCTACGGCAAATATGGATTCAAAATTCATAAACGATAATTATTATTTAATAACACGACCTACTCAGAGGAGACGAAAATGAAAACGGCTGCTGTACACACAATAGACTTGACAAAAATTGAAGGAGAAGGAGACTTTACCTGTCCCAACTGCGGAACCATTATTTCCCCTGAGGACGAAACAGGAAATGCTTACAGCATCCTAGAGACGAAGGTGAAGAAAGATTCTTTAGAAGAAATAGTAATCCTCTGCAAATGCGGAAGCAAGATTCGCCTAGTAGGTTTCCTCTCTGCTGCAGCTCAAAAATAGCTCGCGTGTTACGATTTTCCCCAGATTGCTTTTGCCTTTTGGAGGCTGAGTTTTAGGTAGTCTCTATCCTGAGAAAATACCTCCAGGGTCATTGTATCATCATAGCCTGTTTTCTTCATTTCAGAGAATATTTCGTTGAATTTTATGTTTCCGCATCCGAGGGGTAGATGGTTGTCTTCCCTTCCGAAGTTGTCATGGACGTGAAAATGCGCTATTCTTTTCCCGTACACTTTGATGAATTTGTTAGCCCTATTTTCCTTTGCATCAATGTTAGCGTGTCCTATATCTAGCATGAGTTTCATTTTTCCGAATTTCTTAAGTACGTCTCTAAATTCTTCAGGCTCAAATAGCCAACCTGACCATGGCAGCATATTTTCTAGACATAAGGTAATTCCCAACTCGTCAGCGCGGGCGTAAACAACTTCTAAAAATTCATACCCCAGATTTTTTACCTTGTCCTCCAGGTGCTTCCCTAAACCTGTTACATAGCTAGGATGGAGAACAACCTTTTCAATTCCAAGCTCTGGTGAAATTTCCAACGATTCCAAGACTTCTTTCCTTGAAGCACTTCTAATGGATTCGTAGAGGTCTGCGGTGCTAACAAAGCAGGGCAGATGGCCAATCAGCCCAAAATTGTAGGAAGAAAGTAAATCCAAAAATTCCCGTTTTTGAGCCGAAATTCTTTGGGGAGTCGCCTCAGGGGCATCCATGGTTAACTCCAAATAATCAAAGCCTAGGTCGGCTGTTTCCTTAAGCTCGCTTATAACCGATTTAATAGGAGAGTTCATGGCTCCATATTTCATTCAATCACCATCTAAGTTTGTTAAACATTATAAGATACACGATTTATTTTTAAGTAACTTCACCTTTCCATGTTTTTCCTTGTGGAACACAAAACGAAAGAACGGACATCGTCGCCTACGAATAACGATTTGAAACCCCTTTACGCGAGGTCCTTGTTAAGCTCTTTTGGTGAGGGCGCCGCTGGTCCCTTCATGGACGTGTATGCGGTTCGTTTGGGTGCCTCATCTTCAGATATGGGCTGGTTTCAATCGGTCATTAATTTATCCTCAAATATTTTTCAGGTGCCTTGGGGCAAGCTCAGTGACAGGGTGGGAAGGAGGGTGCCCTTTCTTGTGGTTGGCGGTCTGGTCTCCGCGGTTTTGTGGTTGCCCATGCTTTTTGTTTTCTCGGCTAAGCAATTGATTTTACTTATGGCAATTCAGGCTATTATTGGGTCCATGACAATTCCGGCTTGGGCTGCCTTAATAGGGAAACTATCTTCCGCCTCAACTAGGGGCGTTGCCGCGGCCTCCATCAGTCTATGGGCTACCATGGGAGGTCTATGTTCAACACTTCTTTCGGGTTATATCATGATTACCTTATCCGGGTCGCTGCATCAAATTTTTTTCATTCCCTTTCTCCTTGCCGCTTTCTGCGGTATTATTGCCTCTTTTATACCTTTTTTGATAAAGGAGAAGCCTCGGCCCGTCAAGAGC
>Ga0315312_1003019_pt1 | contig 11112 bp, 8 predicted proteins | sample TDP7_MG_FD_203629 | JGI IMG/M metagenome (GOLD analysis project Ga0315312, IMG submission 203629) | Freshwater sediment microbial communities from Lake Towuti, South Sulawesi, Indonesia - TDP7 | ecosystem: Environmental > Aquatic > Freshwater > Lake > Sediment | place: Indonesia: South Sulawesi... | reverse complement strand
ATTTATCCATCGCCGTTCAAACCTAAGAATACAGCCACAAGATATTGTTTGCCCTAGGCAATCATCACGGCGAGAGAACCTTCAGTCCGCGAGACTTTAATGGCTCGATTATGCTCGGTCTGCTGAGGGCAACGAGAACCAAATAGCCTATGATCGTTATGGCTATGAAACTGCTGAGCAAGATGCTAATCATCATCGCAACCCAAGCGGGCAACGCCAGTCCAAAGATGTCTGGCGGCGGAAAATAAATCCACAGGTAGCCGCCTCCCACGATTACGCCTATGGGCAGTGCGCCGATGAAGCACGCTAACAAACGTTTCTTCCTGAGCCAAAGAATGACGCCAGCGGCGACGAGATTTGCAACAGGTCCGAGAATCACGTCGTATGGGCCGAGCCAGTAGTAAGCGTTGCCTATGAAACAGCCTATGGTCATGCCTATGACAGTTGGCAACCCGAACAGTGCGGCTAACGGAATCAAAACATCAGCGACACGAAGTTGTACTGGACCAAAGGAGACTGGAGCCAACACAATGACAAGAACAGCGTATAAGCCTGCAAAAAGCACCGTCAGACTTACGTCTCTGGAGTCCATCTTCCCTTCTTCACCTCCCTACTCCGGGGTTTATTTTTGTGGCGGAACGGGTGGGAGGAGCCCACTCACCCGCCGAACAAGGCATTCTAGCAGTCTAAGTTAAAAATGTTCCGACCACACTTGAGCTTCTTAACACTCGCCAAAAAGCCTATTAATTCACTCCGGCAAGTCTTTACTTCAAATTCCATGAGAGTGTCAAAATTGGTGATTGGCGAATTCGAGTACAAGCTTGGAAAGGTTGAAAGAGGCTACAACAACAGAACTCTCCACATAAATCTCTCAGACATGAAGATAGCCAGCAAACCAGTCTCAGAAACCATGAAAGAGAAGTTTACAGGTGGACGCGGCTTCAACCTGTGGCTACTCTGGAATTCCTTGCCCAAAAACCGCATCACGAAATGGGATGACCTAGAAAACGAGGTCTGCATCGCTTCCGGTCCCTTAGGTGGAACCCCGGTCTATCCAGGCAGCGGCAAGAGCATCGCCGTCGCAATCTCTCCCTTGACGGACACCGTGGTGGACTCGAACGTCGGCGGCTACTTTGGACCCTACCTAAAATTTGCGGGCTGGGACGCACTTGAGGTCCAGGGAAGAGCAAAGTCTGAAGTGGTAATCTTCATCGATGGAGACAAGGGCAAGGTTCAGATCGAAGACGCGTCCAAACCGCCCTCCGAATCTCATCTGGTTACAGAACTCTTAGCCAAGAAATACGGCGACAGCATCTCCGTGGTCTCTTCCGGTCCGGGAGCCGAGCATACACGTTTTGGATGCCTAAACTCTTCGTGGTATGACCCAGGTCGCAGAATGCACAGATACAAGCAGGCGGGAAGGGGAGGAATCGGCACAGTTCTCCGCAACAAGAAGGTGAAGGCGATAGCCGTGAAGTATTCTGGCAAGATAACCGTGGAAACCAACGGTCCCGCCGACGCAGAACTTGTCAAGCAGGTTGGCACAGTGCACAGTCGAGAAATAAGACAGCTTGACCCAAAACAGAACGAGATGTCGATAGTTGGCACAACACACCTTGTACCAATCATGAACGACTTCGACCTCCTGCCAATAAACAACTTCAGGTTTGGCAGCCACCCCGACGGAGAGAAGCTGGGCAGGGAAGTCTATCGAAAGAAGTTTCACAAGGGCTTCGACGGCTGTTGGATAGGCTGCGCCCTGTCATGCGCCCACGGCGTCAAGGACTTCGAACTCAAAACAGGACCATACAAGGGTCAGAAGGTCTTCGTGAACGGCCCAGAATACGAAACCATCGCCGGTGTCGGCAGCAGTTGCGGTATCTTTGACGCGGACTATGTTATCGAAATAAACTATTACTGCGACATCTACGGTTTGGACACCATTTCACTCGGCACAGCCATGGCTTTCGCTATGGAATGCTACGAGATGGGACTAATAGACAAGAGAGCAACTGGTGGCTTAGATCTGAGGTTCGGTAATAAAAGGGCAGCACTTAAACTCGTTCACCAGATGGCAAGAGGTGAAGGCTTCGGAGCCATAGTGGGTCAAGGCATAAGACGGATGAAGAAACTCTTCGCAGAAAAATATGGCGCCGATCCAAAAATCATGCAAGACATTGGCATGGAAGCAAAGGGACTAGAATTCTCAGAGTACGTGACCAAGGAATCGTTGGCGCAGCAAGGCGGCTACGGACTTGCCATAAAAGGACCCCAACACGACGAAGCTTGGCTCATATTTTCGGACATGGTGCGCAACGAAATGCCCACCTTCAAGCAGAAAGCAGAAAACCTACACTGGTTCCCCATGTTCCGTACATGGTTCGGGTTGAACGGCTTGTGCAAACTCCCATGGAACGACGTCATCCCCGAGGACAACAAAAAAACGAAAGAACCAGCGAAGATTATGGGGCACGTTGACAACTATGTTAAATTCTTCAGCGCTGTTACGGGCAGGAAGGTTACCGCCCATGATATCATCCTGATGAGTGAACGTGTTTACAACTTCCAGCGCATCTTCAACCTGAGGATGGGCTTCGGCACGCGCGAACACGACACAATACCCTACCGCGCCGTCGGACCTGTGACAAAGGAAGAATACAGAAGCCGTGCAAAACGCTACGCCAAACAGCTCAGAGAAAAACTCGGCTACGAGCCAAAGGGCAAATCAATCGAAAAAAAGATAGCTGTTCTAAGAAAATACCGCGAGGCGGAATACGAGAAACTGAAAGACGCGGTTTACAAGAGGCGCGGGTGGAACACAAACGGAGTGCCAACGCTGCGGAAGGTAAAGGAACTCGGCATAGACTTTCCTGACGTGGTGGAACTTCTGAAAAAGCACACATGAACCCCACCTAATTTTCCCCACCATTAGGTTTGCGTCTTCTCTAGCGCCTGAAAGATTGTAGACTTTAGATTGTAACTTTGATTATGAAAGATTTAATTGTCAGAGGCGCATAATCCAAACCAACAATGGAGATGAACAGCTTGAACAAACCCAAAAAAAGTGCAGAAGTGCCCAAAGTTGCCATAATCGGCGCTGGCAAAATGGGTGAAGCAATCATAGGTGGGCTTCTGAAGTCCGGCGTGTACAAGCCCGAAGACATACGAGCCTTCGAGATCATCGAGAGCCGATGCAAATACATAACCAAAACCTACGGGGTGAAGTGTCTCAGAGATGTCAAGGAGGCTGTGAACTTCGCCCACATCAGCCTGATAGCGGTCAAGCCGTGGGACGTCAAAAAAGTTCTGGAGCAGATAGCCCCAGTCGTGAAGCGCGGCAAACTGTTGGTTTCTATTGCCGCGGGCGTCACTTTAGACTTTTATCGCAAACACCTTCCAAAACAAGTGCCCATCGTGAGGGTCATGCCCAACATGGCGGTCTTTGTTCGAGAGGGCATGATAACCGTTTGCCCGTCCGAGAACACAACGAAGGAAGAGTTGAAGACGGCTACTGAAATGCTGAGCCTGCTTGGGCGAGTCACGTTGCTCGACGAGAAGTACATCAACCTCGCAACTGGCTTGGTGGGAAGCGGACCCGCCTACATCTACCTCTTCATAGACTCCCTAGCCGACGCAGGCGTCAGACTTGGCTTGCCGAAGGACAAGTCCACGCTACTCGCCGCCCAGACCACTCTGGGCGCCGCGAAGATGGTTGTAGAGACTGGAGAACACCCAGCGAAGCTCAAGGACATGGTGGTCACGCCTGCCGGCACAACGATTGAGGGGCTGCTTGAACTCGAGAAGGGCGGCTTCAGAGCGATAGTGATTTCGGCTGTGACAAGGGCTGCTGAGAGGGCTAAGGAGCTGCAACCAGCCTAAACCAACAAAAGCGCTCGATTTAGCACAGTTATTGGCTTAGAGAAAAACTTGAAATAACGAGGCGGACATTGATAGAGGGTCATTTGCGGGGAGAAACATGAGGCTGATTCAAGATTTGCGGAGTATTTCGAGGCTCCTTCTCATCGTGCTCTTGCTGGTTGCCTTCGTTTTGGGAGCTGTTCTCTCATACATGTGGACCATGAGTTACTACGCCCCGCTGGAGTTTCAGCTTCCGACCAACAGCACAGTCACAATAGAGAGCGTCCAGTTTTCTCCTCAGAACGCATCCCGCTTCAACCTGACAATCCTTAATCCCTCTTTCTCACCCTCAAGCGTCAACATCAGCAGAATCGCAATGTTGACAGCCGACAAAGTTGCCCACGACCCGTCTGGGATGTCGCCGCCCCTGCCCCACCCGCTCGCGCTTGGGGAGTCGCAAACTTTCGACTGCGACTGGGACTGGGCACAGTACACGGGGCAGGTGATTGACGTTCTCGCTTGGGTGGAAGACGGTTCTGGCGCAACCCTAGAGGTTGAAGTTCCCTTCGTGGGGCTGATGATTTCTGAGCTCGAGTTCGACTCCGCCATAAGCGTAGATCGGTTCAACGCGACTGTTCAAAACATGGAGGCTTCAGTCACGCATGTCAACGTCACTTCGATAAGTCTTGACTCAATCTCGATTCCCGCAGACAAGGTTGTTCAGGGTCTTCCATACGCCCTCGCAGCGGGCGAGTCTGTAAAGTTCACGTGCCTCTTCAACTGGACCGACTATCAAGGTGAAATCGTCACAGTGACTGTGGAAACTCTCCAAGGTTATAGGGCTGAACGACCTAAGGAGTTGTCTCAGCCTGTACTGCTCACAATCACTTGGGCTGTTTTTAATCTAACCTACATCGACCACTTTAACATAACTATTCAGAACGCGGCGGCTTCGCCGTCAGACGTCACAATTACACAGGTGACTGTGGTTGTGGAGGGCGAGCCAGCATACACTGTGGAAGTGACTGAGCCCTCTTTGCCGCAACCGCTTACCAGAGACTCAACAATTCAGCTCAAGTGCTACTGGAATTGGGAAGCCTTCAAAGGCAGATCAGCGACGATTATTGTCTACACTTCTCAGGGCTTCACGCGATATTACCCAACGGCTCTTCCTACATGATTTCGATAAACTGCCGGATGTCCTCGACCAAAGCCCCCCTTTAATGAAATCGACGAGCGTCAAGTGCAAAGGTTTTTTAGAGATATCAAACAACAAAACAGCCGGTCACAAACATGTTCAAAGCCACAAAACGGACGCGCTCCGTTGAATACGCCATACGAGACGTCATAGCGTTTGCAAAAAAACTGGAAAAGGAAGGCAAAAAGATTGTTTACCTCAACATAGGCGACCCTGTCAAGTTTGACTTTAAAACACCAGTACATGTCAAACAGGCGTTGACGAAAGCGGTGGAAGAAGACTACAACTGGTATGCACCCTCAGAGGGTTTGCCAGAACTCAGAGAGGCTGTCTGCGAAAAAGAGAGGAAAGTCAATGGGGTGCACATTCAACCCGAGAACGTTATTGTTACTCAAGGCATTTCCGAAGGCATCCAGATGCTTATGGCTGCCGTTGTCGAAGCTGGCGACGACGTTTTGGTTCCGGGTCCAACGTATCCACCTTACATGTCGTATGCCAAGTTCTTTGGAGGCAAAACGGTCTCCTATGAAACTGTGGAGGAAGACAACTGGCAACCCAACCTCGACGACCTTAGAGGCAAAATAACAGCCAAAACCCGTGCCATAGTAGTCATCAATCCCAACAATCCATGCGGCGCCCTATACAACGAGAAAGTCACGAAAGAAATAGTGAATCTGGCTGGCGAACACAACCTCCTGCTTATTTCGGACGAGATTTACGACAGAATTGTGTTCAAACAAGGCTTTGTCAGCACGGCACACGTTGCAAAAGACGTCTCCGTGGTTGGAATGAACGGCTTCTCAAAAACGTACCTAATGACTGGATGGCGACTTGGCTACATGTATTTCCATGACCCAGAAGCAAAACTCAAGGAACTAAAAGAGTGCGTAGAAAAACAAACAAGAGTTCGCCTAAGCGCCAACACCCCAGTTCAGAAGGCCGGAGTAGCCGCCCTCAGAGGCCCACAGCGTCACATTGCGGAAATGGTGAAAAAACTGAAGGAGAGGCGCGACTACGCCTGGAAGCGGCTCAACCAGATAAAGGGAGTGAGTTGCACCAAACCAGAAGGAGCCTTCTACGTTTTCCCCAAAGTCGACGGTGTTGGCTCGCGATGGAAGACGGATGGCGATTTTGCACGCCAACTTCTGCAAGAAACGGGTGTTCTCGTCGTGCACGGTTCTGGATTCGACCCTGTCTATGGTTCGAAACACTTCAGAGCTGTAATCTTGCCTCCGGTAAAAATGCTGGAAACCGCGTTTGACCGTTTGGATCGGTTCATGTTGAGATGTCGGTAGCGTCAAGCAGTTAGCGAATCACTGTTCCATGCTTTGGGTCTTTCACCATTTTGTAGAATTCTTGCATCAGCCTTTTGGTTACTGGTCCTGGTCTACCTTCGCCGATGACTCGTTTGTTCACCTCTCTGATTGGTGCAATCTCCGCCGCCGTTCCTGTGAAGAAAACTTCATCCGCCGTGAACAATTCAGTTGGTGTTATGTTTCTCTCTATCATGGGGTGTCCGAGCTTTTGGACGAGTCTGATGACCACGTTTCTTGTTATTCCATGAAGAGCGCCAGTGGCAGTCGGCGGCGTGATGACTTCTCCGTTCTTAACCACAAAGATGTTCTCGCCCACTCCCTCGCACACAAACCCTGTCTTGTCAAGGCAGATGGCTTCATCCACACCTGCAACGTTGGATTCAATTTTTCCCAGAATGCTGTTAAGATAATTGAGCGATTTCACTTCGTGGGTTGTGGCGTCTACTGGGTCCCTTTTGACCCACGTGATCATGGTGGTTATGCCACGTTCTATCTTTTCTTTGGAGTGCAGTGTGATCGTCGGCTCTGTTATAACGATTATTGTGGGTTTTGAGCATTTTCTAGGGTCTAGTCCTAAGTCGCCCACTCCCCGTGTGACAATGAGGCGGATGTAGGCGTCTTTCAGCTTGTTCTTTTTCAGAGTGTTTAGAACCGCCTTCATCATCTGGTCCTTTGTTAGGGATATGTGGAGCATGATCGCGTGAGCCGAATTGTACAGACGGTCTATGTGTTCCTTTAACTTGAAGACAACGCCGTTGTAGGCGCGTATTCCCTCGAAGACTCCGTCGCCGTAGAGCAAGCCGTGGTCGTACACCGAGACTTTGGCCTCTGACTTAGGGTAGAACTTTCCGTCAATATATATCATCAAGTCTTTCTTCTCCATGTCATGTCCCTCAGTGTAGAATAGTGTATGCACTCCTCCCTCTGCTTTTATGTCTTTTGCAAAACAAAACTCGAAAAGGTGTTACATGCGTGTCTACAGTTGTGCGTACTCGCGCGCCACGAAGACGAAGCCCAAGCAAGACGTCACTACAAGAACTATGCCCGCGACGTCGAGGAGAACCAAGCTGGCGCTCCAGAAAACCACGACGCTCATGACCCACTGAGCCAAGCCGTGGAACGGACCCACCCAAGGCGCCTTCCAAATCTGGTTCCAGAAACTGAAGGAGAGAATCAGCGAGCCAATGAACAAGCCGATTCCATAAACCAGGGCGATGATGAGCGGGAAAATGCGCGTCAGAGGTCGGTGTTCCAGTCGCTCAGAGAAGACGGAGTTCACAAGGGCTGCTGTCGGACCCAGAACAACCACGACGCTTTCCAGGGTTACCATGGACATGAAGGGTCCGTTGAAGGGAATACCCCAGCCGAAGGCCAGGTCGAGTAACGGAGTGCTGAGAATACCTATCGCCAACAGGATTCCGCCCGCAACACTGACGACAGAGCCGACGAGCTGGAACCGCCGCGAGGGCACAACGTATGTTGCGGCTCCGACCATGGTGAGTATGGGGCTCACAATCAAGAGTACGGTGTTGAGCGTGATCGCTGAGAGAAGCAGGGTGGCTCCGACGCCGAGGCACAGCAGATAAATTGATGACAGAAGAACGCTGAGAAAGGCCACTCCTCTGACGGACCCCCTCTCATAAAACTGCACTCCATTTATAATGAACAGGACGCCCACAATGGCCAAGACGATTGCAGCCATCAGGAACAGTATTCTACCTGATATAACCGCTATGTTCTCTTGTGACGAAATGGGAATCTGTAAGATGGCGTTCGCGAGCAAGAGGATTATCGGGGCGTCGACCAGAACGTAGCCTACTCCAAGGATGGAGAGGGTTGCGAGAACGAGTTTTCGAAGAAGGACCCCTAAACCTGTAGTGGTAGCTTCGTCTCCAGTGGGGGCAGTCAATAGGCAACACCGAGTTTCTTTGATTCTTTAGGCGTGAAGAAACTTCGGCGGTTATCGTATTTAACTCGTGTGAATGTGGAGTATGTATCCTTCGTAATCATACATATTCTAAATCTGAATCAGAATAAGCATAGTCCACGCATTAAAACTGTGGTCTCTGAGACAAGCGCCTTGGCAGAGTCGAAGCCCTGAAGGGCCTGTTCCCTGTCTGCTTTTTGATCTCGTTTATCAATCGTGGAAGGCGCATCTTTCTGATCTTTCCAGCCCTTCTGTCTCGAACCGGGAGCACTCCAGACTCTATTTCTCTTTGCCCCACAACAAGCACGTAGTTTATCCACTCCGTCTCGGCTTCTCTTACTCTCTTAGACAAGGTCAACGATCGGTCGTCCACGTCGACGCGCACGCACTTCCCTTCCATCTCACCCGCTATCTTTTCAGCCTCGCCGAAAAACTTGTCCGATATTGGTATGACTCTCACTTGGACGGGCGCCAGCCACAATGGTAAGTACGGAGTTTTCTGCTTTAGTGCGGCGTCAAACACCGTGTAGAGATAGCGTTCTATTCCACCCAGCACCGCGGTGTGCAGTATGGGTGGATAAACCTCCTTCTTTTTCTCGTCAACGTACTTGATTCCGAATCTCTTCGCGTTGCCCACGTCGATCTGAACCGTGGCTATCTCCCTCGACCTCTTCAGCTCGTCTGTCACGTGGTGCTCAACGTTTATGACCCAGTAGTATTTCCCCTCAGGGACAAAGTGCAGCAGCACGGGTTTTCTCTCGATCTTGACCATCTGTTTGAGGAAGCCCTTGTTCTTTTCGAAGAAGCTCTTTGTTAGGTTGTAGAGCGAGACGTACTCGTTTCCTAGCTCCCTCGCTTTTTCGTAGATTTTCCCATGAACCTTAACTGTCATGTCTTTGGCGTGTTCAAGGTCTCTGCAGAAGACGTGGTAGTCTGGCATGTAGAATCTTCTCAGTCGGAAGCCGAGCAGGCACTCGCCCGACTGCTCGAGTCTGTAGCTGTCGGCGATCTCGAACATTCCGAAGGGCATCTGCCTGTAGCTTATCAGCCAGTCTTTGAGCATGGAGAACTGTTGGAAGCAGGCGGCGTACTTTAAAACGTACTCTTCGTTGTCAACCTTGACTGTGTAGAGTCTCTCGCCGAAGAGGTCTGCGTGCTCTCGGATGGCTGGAACGTTCAGGTTGAAGAGGTTTGTTCCCTTGATGGAGAAGCTGGGTATGCCTATCTCGTTGACGCTCTGCCATGAGTAGTCGCCTACCAGGTCCACCATCAGGGCGGCTTTGGGTCCGTAGCGCATGTGCCCGGAGTCGGACTTGGGCTCCCACTCAAACCCGAACCTTTTCAGTATACCGATGAGCCTGGGCTCCCCGCCCGCAGCCTCTTTCTTGAAGCCTTCTTTCTCAACGAGTATGCGGAGGTCTTCCTCGTGCTCCTTGAATCGGTATTTTTCGGGCGGAACAGCCCTACCGTCGAGGGTGAATATCATGTATTCGGGTTTGGGAATCTTCCATTCTGGTTTCTTTTCCTCTTTGACTTCGGTTGGCAACACGACCTTTGACTGCTCGGCGAGCGGGTGCCCCTTTATTGAGAGGGCGAACTGTTTGCACCAGCCGAAGGGCGTCCTATAGGTCTCTATGCCCGCTTCTCTGGCGTGTTTCTCCATCGCTTTTAAGACTTGCAGAGCTGCGGCTGGTTTGGCTAGGTTGCTGCTCAGGTGGGCGTAGGGGTAAATCAGAACCTTGTTCGCCTTCAACACTTTCAGCGAAGACTTCACTTCTTCTACAGCCCTTTTGGCTACCGACTCGCTGTCTCCCGCTTCAACACAGGTGAACAGCACAACAACCTCTTCCAGCCTGTGCGGCTTCATGTCGGTTTCTTCGGCTATGGCTACCTCCTTCTCTATCGCCTTGTATTCTATGAAGTCGGAGTGGAGCTGAAGGATTCTCAACTTGGGGGTCACTTCTCCAAACGTTTTCTAGATGTTGCGGTTCAGAGCAACCTTACAAATAAGAACAAGCCTGTTCAGATTAGTCTTGCGTTTTTTAGGGAGCGCCCAGTCTCCACTTCTCCAGCATCCGGTCTTTCTTTGTCCCTTTCTTAAACTCCTTGTAGTGTTGCTTACAAAGATACGCTCGCCTAGACTCGCCGACCTTCAACCCCGCAGCCGTCACTTTCTCAGTGGGCAGTGAGCGCACCGCGTCGTTGCCGCAACCCGTCACGCTGCACTTCACGCCTTTCGCAACGCGCCCCAAAGAAGCCCCTCCGAAACATCGTTATTTAGCCGTTGAACGCTTAATTCCTTTTTCGTAAATCTCTCTCGCTCTGGCGTATGTTTCTCCTCTCTCACCGAAAACTGTGGGTCCAACGCCCTCTACCGCGAAGGAGGCTGCCGCAGCTCCAACGCAAGCGCACCACAGAGGCTCTTTGCCTCTAATGTGTTCCGCGAGAAAAGCGCCGATGTAAGCGTCTCCGGCACCAGTCGGGTCCATAACAACCTTGGATCTGCAAGCTGGGACGTCGTAGAACACGTTCTCAAACAACAAAATCGAGCCTTTCACACTCTTTGTCACAACAACCACTTTAGCGCCTAGATCGTGAATCTGCTTCATGGCTGGCCGCAGTTTTTTCAGCCCAGTAGCCGCCTCAATTTCTTCGGTTGACGATTTGTACACGTCTATGTGCTCGAGCACTCGCCGCCCTTCCCATCGAGTTAGGCGCACGTTTCCCTGCTCATCGAAGGAGCGCACAAAACCCTGGGGGTCGAGCGACAGAAGCGCTGTTCGTCTCCTCAACTCATCGATAACGTCCTCGTT
>Ga0315312_1003018_pt1 | contig 11113 bp, 11 predicted proteins | sample TDP7_MG_FD_203629 | JGI IMG/M metagenome (GOLD analysis project Ga0315312, IMG submission 203629) | Freshwater sediment microbial communities from Lake Towuti, South Sulawesi, Indonesia - TDP7 | ecosystem: Environmental > Aquatic > Freshwater > Lake > Sediment | place: Indonesia: South Sulawesi... | reverse complement strand
TTTTTATTATAAAATTACAAAAGAAAGGCTTAAAAATGCAAACTAAAATGTTTAATAATGCAAATCATTTATGGATGAATGCTTTAATAGAGATTATAAATAATGGACATATTCTTCAATCTCGTAATGGAGAATGTAAAGAAATAATTGGATTTTCTGCTGGAATAAAAAATCCAATTAATAACATTGTATTTAATCCATTGCGTAAATTTTCTCTTTCTTATGCTTGTGCAGAAGTATTATGGTATCTTTCTGGTGAAAAAGATATCGAAATGATACAAACATACGCTCCGCAATATAATCGTTTTGCAGAAAATGGGGAAGCTTATGGTGCTTACGGAGATCGTTGGAAAAGTAATCCAGGATTTTATCAAGAATTAACTAAAGATGAATATAAAAATTATGCTTGTATCAGCGATTTAAAATCAGATAAAAATTGTAATCAATTATACGCTTTAATAAAACTTCTAAAACAAGATTCTAATACTCGACAAGGTATTATAACTATGTGGGATAGTGGTGATCTTATTCATGCTATTTTAAAAGATCATAAAGACTTACCTTGTACAATAGCATTAATATTTAATATCCGCAATCAAAATGGAATTGATAGACTTTATTGTAATGCAATTATGAGAAGCAACGATGTATGGTTAGGACTTCCTTATGACATATTTGCTTTTACTACGATACAAAGAATAATAGCTTTAGAATTAGGAATTCAACTTGGAGAATATCATCATTATGCAGTGTCAGAACATCTTTATGAAAATAACTATAAAAAAGTAGAAGATATTTTTGACAATGTTGATATATCTTTTAATATGTATAACAATACTTTACAATTAAAAGATTATATTGAAAGCAAAGAATATGCTACTTACTATAATATAGGGAGAATTTTACAAGCTGAAAAACATCTTAGACAAAGAGAATCAATATTAAAATTATTAGAAGTATATTCTGATATAGATTCTTTATATAAAGATTTATTAATTGGCTGTGCAACTAAATTTTATAAAAAAGAAGAAATAAATCCAGAATGGTTTACTAATCCAATATTTCAATATTTCTGGCAACAAATTGATAAGGATAAAAATGACTAAAAAAGATATAAAAATTGGTTCTAAAACAATAAAAGATTTTGCAAATTTTATAAATGAACGACATCTTATATGGATAAAACGTAATCAAGGTTTACAAAAACCTTGGACTGACGATCCTATTTTACAACAATATAAATTTACAAATATTTTTCGACAATTAGATACTGGAACAATATACTTGCATAAATATATTTTAAAAGAATATTCTATTGTATTTAAATACAACAATTTTAAATTCTTAAATTTAACTCAAAAAGATTTAGAATTAATTATATTTAATATTTGTTGGTATAGAAATTTTAATTGGTATAAGCATGCTGAGAAATTAGGATTTATAATTGATTTTTCTCAATTAGAAAATTATATAAATAATTGTTGGGCTACAGATGAACAAATATTTACTAATGCTTATTTACGAGCAACTAATGGAACTCCATGTTTTAAACATAAATATTATTTAGATATTTGTAAACGAATATGGAATGATAAAAATAAAATAGTAGAAATTTGTAAAACAAATTCATTACAAAAAACAGCTGAATTTTTAGCTAATACTATAAAAAATTTAGGTATATTTACAGCTTATGAAATTGTATGTGATTTACGTTTTACAACTTTATTAGAAAATGCAGTTGATAAATTAACTTGGACAAATCTTGGTCCAGGAGCTAAAAGAGGATTAAAATGGCTTAATATGAATGAAGAACTTGAATCAATAATACAACTTTATAATATCTTTGCTAATTATCCCAGTCCATTAAATGATTTTATCTTAAGTCATTTTATTAACGAAAGTAGTATTAATACTAATACTTATCCCCCTTTTGAACTCCGTGAAGTAGAGCATTCTCTTTGTGAATTTGATAAATATTGTCGAACTGAATCTGGTATAGGCAAACCAAAAATGAAGTATAATGGCTTATAAATGACTTATACATGACTTATACAATCCGATTTTTAGGCCTTTGGTCGACTTACCAAGCCGAAAAGAATAAAAAGGTAAAGAAAAACCCTATGGACATTACAATTTATATACCAACAAAAGGCAGAAATTGTTCTTTAAGAACTTTAGAATATATTTTAAAATACAGCGATATTAAACCAATTTTAGTTCATCCGCCAAATGAAAATCACTATTATAATGGAATTTTATACGATAAAACTTTACATGTAGATTTAAAATATCTTGGTCAAGTATGGCAATATATTTTAGAAAATTGCCCAACTGAAGGAGTTGTAATAATAGATGACGATTTAAAATTTGATGTTAGATATAATGGAATTGCTGGTTTATTACAACCAGTAAAAAATAAAGAACTTAATGAAATGTTTAAATGGATAAAATTGCAATTAGAAAACAATTTCGTTCATGGAGCTATTAGTATAAGAAGAGGTAATAATTTTACTGAAGAAACTTTTAAAGATTGTACTAATGCTAAAGATTGTTTATTTTTCAATAAAACTATTTTATTAAAAGAAAATATAAGACTTGATAGACTAAAAACTATGCAAGACTTTGATATTACTTTACAATTACTCTCTTTAGGTTATCCAAATAGAGTTAATTTTAATTGGAGTTGTGATCAAAAAGATCCTTGTGCTACTGGTGGAACTACCTTATACAGGACGCCAGAAGTTCAAAAAGAAGCAGCTTTTCAATTAGCAACTTTTTGGCCAGATTTTGTAAAAGTAGTTCAAAAAAGTACTATTAATAAAATAAAAATTTATGGAGAATCAAGATACGATGTAAGAATATCTTGGCGTAGATGTTGGAATAATAGGAGCAAAAATCATAAAACATTAATAGATGCCCCGGAGCCAATATTATGATAAGTATTATGAATAAAGAAGAATATTTATTACAAGAAAAAGAATTAGATTCTAATCTACAACAACTTTTACAAATTTTACAAAATAAAGATTATCAACTTCTTAAAAATCTTCATAATATTTTTTATGAAAAATATCAGCAAAAAATAGTGCTGAATTGGAAAAGAGAATATAGGGAACAAAAAGGATGGGGAATAGTTAAACCAATAATAGATCTTAAAAGAATTGCTCCTCTTTGCAGATTCCCCTTTGGAAAAAAGAATTTAGATGGATGCTATTTTTGTAATAAAAAAAGATATTGGTATGAAATTATCGATACAAATCAACCAATTTGGGCTTTATATTTTTCTATGAATTTAGCTCCATTATGGACTAAATTACGAGAGCGTTGGCCTCATTGGACAGAACTACAAGTACAGAACAATAGATATTGGAGAGCTACGAAACATAAATTGTTGAAAAAATTAGAACAAGAATTTCTTAAAGAACATCCAGGCCCGTGGTGTAGAGTGTTAAATAGAGCATATAGTTATCAAGATGAAAAAACAAATAAATGGATTTATTGCCCGCATACTACATATACATTTGGAATTTGGTATAGCAAAACAATGGAACAAATTGAAATATATATGCGATGGCCTCCAGAACCATATCCTCTTACAATACAGTTTCTCGGTAGACCAAAATCTGAAATTAATTTTCAGAATAATTTATGGGATAATTTTATTCTTGAATAAATTTATAAATGAAAATTTAAAATACGAAAGGAAATGATATGCAAGTTCAAAAAAGAAATGGTAATATTATTGATTTTAAAAATCAAAAAATATTTGATGCAATAATGAAAGCATTTAAAGCTACTTCTATAAATATTGAACATACAGATTTATTTTTAATTATAGAACAAATAAAGCAGAATTTATCTGAAAAAGATATTATTCATGTTGAAGAAATTCAAGATGAAGTTGAAAAAGTCTTAATGAAAAATTATCCGGAAGTTGCTAAAGCATATATTTTATACCGCCAAAAAAGAGCAGAAATTAGACGACAAAATTTAGAATTAAAACCAGATCCTAATGCTATTAGTGATTATATTCATGCTGCAAAATATGCTAAATATTTACCAGAAATTAAACGTAGAGAAACTTATAATGAAACTGTTCGTCGTGTTGTAAATATGCACAAAGAAAAATTTCCACAATTATGTAATGAAATTGATGAAGCATTTAAATATGTATATGAGAAAAAAGTTCTCCCATCGATGCGTAGTATGCAATTTGCTGGAGAAGCAATAAAACAGCGAAATGAAAGAATGTATAATTGTAGTTTTACTTTAATAGATCGTCCAAAAGTATTTGGAGAAATTTTATATCTTTTACTTTGTGGCGTCGGTGTGGGGTATAGTGTTCAAAATATCCATATAAATAAATTACCTATAATATCAAAAATAAATTCTAATTTAGTTTGTTTTCATACCATAAAAGATACAATTGAAGGTTGGGCTGAAACAATAAAATCTTTAATAAATGCCTATATAAATGGCTATACTATTGAATTTCAGTATAATGAATTACGTCCAATAGGAAGTAAATTAAAAAGTGGAGGTAAAGCTCCTGGTCATTTAGCATTAAAAAATGCAATTGAAAATTGTAAAAATATTTTAAATAAAGTTCAAAATAGAAAATTAACTTCATTAGAATGCCATGATATAATTTGTTATTTATCAGAAGCCGTTCTTTCTGGTGGAATAAGACGTAGTAGTCTTTTAGCTTTATTTGATTATGACGATTTAGAAATGTTTCAATGTAAGAATCATTTCAATTTAGAAGGGAATTTTCAAAGAATATTAGCAAATAATAGTTGTGTGCTTCAACGAGATGACCCACAATTAAAAGAAAAATTAAAAGATGTATTAAAAGAAAGTGTATCAAATTTTGGTGAACCAGGATTTATATTTCTTGATAATTTAAATTCCGGAACTAATCCTTGCGGAGAAATTGGAATTGATCCAATTTTACATACTAAATTATATCCAGGTGGAACAAATGATCCAGAAAAAGAACAAACTGGATTTGGATTTTGTAATCTTGCAGAAATAAATGTTGTTAATTGTAAAAATGAAAATGAGTTTTATAATTGTTGTAAAGCTGCAAGTTTTATAGCAACTTTACAAGCAAGTTATACAAATTTTCCATATCTTGGAAAAATTACTGAAGAAATTTGTAAACGAGATGCTTTAATTGGAGTTAGTATAACTGGAATGATGGATGCTCCTTGGATATTTAATAAAGATATTTTAAAAATTGGAGCAAAATATATCGCAAAAACTAATATAGAAACTGCAAAGTTAATAAATATTAATTTTGCTAAACGATGTACTTGTATAAAACCTTCTGGTACAAGTAGTCTTCTATTAGGTGGAATTAGTAGTGGGATTCATCCACAACCGTATAAAAAATATTTTAGAAATATTATAGCTAATAAATTAGAGCCTATCGCTCAATATTTCGCAAAATATAACCCATATATGGTTGCAGATAAAAATGAAAAAGAAATGATTTTAACTTTTCCAATGATTACTAATGGGGTATTTATCGATCAATTAACTACTAAAGAATTTTTAGAAAAGATATTTTTAGTTTGGCAATCTTGGATTTTAAGAGGAGAAAATATTAAGGAAGACATTTATCATAATGTTAGTTGTACAATACCTATAAATAATGACGAAATAAATGGAGAAATATTAGAATTTTTAATATTGAATAAAAATAATTATAGAAGTTTAACTTTTATTCCGAAATTTATATCTTCTTCTGTTAAAGAAAATATATTTTTGCCAAGACAAGAAGTAAAAACAAAAGAAGAGGAAGAACGATGGAACAATTTAATAAAAAAATATAAACCTGTTGATTATACTGCTATAGAAGAAAATGAAGATTTAACAATGCGAGAAGCTGCCTGTGAAACTGAATTATGTCAATTATCTAATAAAGAAAATAACGAACTCAATCTAAATTTAGGATTTAGAATATTTGAATATAATGATTTTTTAACAAAAGATATTAAAAAGGGAGATATTTTTTCAATAGATAACTTAACTTTTAAAATTATTGAAAAATTCCCTACTTATTTTATTGCCCAAAGAGTTTAGAAAGGTTGAATATGAATATAAATAAAGTTATTCTCGTAGATAGTCTTTGGCTTTTAAATCGTACGGCATTTAAACTTACTCATTTAAGAGGTTTACAAGGAGTACCAACTGGAGCAGAATATGGATTTTTAAAAACATTGCAAGCCCTTAATCGAGAAATTTCAGAAGCTAAAATAATTCTTTGTTGGGATGGAAAGAATAATTTTAGAAAAGAAATTGATCCATTGTACAAAGCTAATAGAAAAAATAAAAATATCAATAAATTCGGTATGACTCTTAATAGAATAGAATCATTTAAAAATATTTGTAAATTAATATATGAAATTGCTGAACACGAAAAATATGAAGCTGACGATATTATGGCTTCGATAGCTTGTTCTAATAAATATGATAAAGTTTATTTATTTTCAAATGATAAAGATTTATTACAAGTTGTTTCAGAAATACCAAAAATAATTCGAATTCCTAATTGGAGAAACATTAATGATCCTCAAGGAGTTAATTATGTAGAAACATTTTATAATGGATTAAAACCATATCAATTACCAATATATTTTGCTTTTAAAGGAGATAAAGTAGATAATGTTATTGGCATTCCAAGAATCAATTCTACAAAATTAGCTGGAGCAATAAAAGAAAGCTGGAATCCAGATTTTTATGATATTGTCGAACATCAATTTTTAAATTATTATCAATGGAAAAACGAAGATATAAATAAATTATCAGAATTTATTGACTCTGGAAAATATTCTAAAAATTTATCTTTAATAAATCTTAAAAAAGATATAAATATAAATATTCAATACCCTCCAAAATTCGAAGATATAAAGGAACAATTAAGACAATGGTTAATTAAAATGGAATTTAGAACTTTGAAAATATGTAAAGATGTAGGTTTAATTCATAGAACAACATCATGCGATGATGCAGAAACTCAAGCTCTTAATATAATTAAAAATAATCCTGAATTGAAAGGGGAGTTTTAAATAAATGAAAATTTGTATTTATAAAATATTTTTTCCTACAAGCAATAAATATTATATAGGGCAAACTGTAAATTTAGAAAGTAGACTTATAAGGCATATAGGTTCAAAGCAACTTATTGGAATAGCATTAAATAAATATGATGATTGGCAAGTTTCTATTTTACATATTTGCAGTTTAAAGGAAGAAGCTGATAAGTTAGAAATTGAGGAAATCAAAAATTATAATAGCAAAGTTCCCAATGGATATAATCTTACAAATGGTGGAGAAGGTGGAGATACTTTTACAAATAATCCTAATAAAGAAGATATAAGAAATAAATTTAAAAATCGTAATTATTTCTTTCTTATTAAAAGAAATAAACAATATAAAAATTTCCAAGGAAAACATCATACTAAAGAAACTATAAAGAAAATATCGCAGAATAATGCAAGAGCGATGTTAGGTAAACATCATTCTAAAAAATTTATTAATAAAATGAAAAATAATAAATATCGTTTAGGAAAACATCATTCTGAAATTGCAAAATTAAAAATGAAAATATCTCATTTAAAACGTAAAATTAAAAAATTGGAGAATAAATAATGACTGAACGTGAACGAATTCTTCTTTTATATCAAGCTGGTAATATAGAACGATGTCATCTTATTCCGCATTTACGTTCTTATACTAATGCACAACATCAATATTACTGCTCTCTTTTACTTTTAGAATTATATCCTAAACAACTTTCTTTTAATTTATTAGCTGCAATACTTACTCATGATTTAGGAGAACTTTGGACAAGTGATATTTCACGTTCTATGAAATGGTATTACCCAAATTTTAAAAAATTAGTACACAAAATAGAAAAAGAAATTGATGAACAATTTGGATTTGGAGAGTCAAAATATCCTCTTACTGAATATGAAAAATCTTGGTTAAAAGATATTGATATATTAGAACTCTGGTTGTGGAGTAATTTTGAAATTGATGGCTGGAACAACAGACATGCAATTGAAGTTTACAATAACATAGAAAATAATTGGAAGCCAATCAATAAAGAAGTTCAAAATTTTATTGAAGAATTTAAAATATTTGGTTGGTCGCGAATTAATCCAAGAGAAATTAAGGATAGATTAAATGAAGAAAACAAGTAAAAAAGACTTTCGAACATTTAAAAAAGAATTTTTAAAGTATATAAATTTATTCGGCTTAAAAGATTACAAATTATATTTTAAGCATATAAAACTTAAAAATAATTATGCTACTATAGAAGCAGATGAAAGAGGAAAATGGGCAGTAATAAATATGACATCAGAAAAACATAAAGATTTTTGTGAACCAAAATGTCATGCTAAACATGAAGCAATTCATTTATTATTACATAAATTAACTAATCTTGCTGAATCAAGATATTGCAGTTTCGAAAATTTAGAAATTGAAGAAGAAGCTCTTGTACGAATTTTAGAAAAAATGATACCATAAAAATATTCAGGAGTAAATTATGAATACTGGAATATTATTACCAATAAAAAAATATCGACAAATAAAAGCATTATATAAAAAATATCCTAAAATGTCAGCAAGAAAAATTGCTGAAATTATAAAAGTTCATCATTCAACTGTTTTAAAAATAAATAAAGGTATAATTAATGATGAAACATACAAAGAACAAAAAGAACAAAAAGAAAATATAAAATTTAAAAAAGAAATTAATAAAGATTTTAAAGAAAATACCGGTGTAATTACTGTAAAAAGTTTAAATATAGAAACAGTAAAAGAAGCATTGAAATATGCGGAAGTTGATACAAATATTTGGGAAGTTGAACATCATGTTATAAATTCTTGGGAAGTAACTATCGGTGGTCATCATACTGGAACTAAAAAATGTGAAACATATACAAACTTTCAAGTTAAAATTTGGCTTAAGAAAAAAGAACCTAAAATTTTAGCTTATGAAAAACTATTAGAAAAAATTGAAAATCATTCTCCGATTGTTAAATCTATTAATTATAAACAAAATAAAAAACAAGAATTTCAACGACAACTTGAAATATCTTTAATGGATATCCATCTCGGTTTACGATGTTATAAAGAATCTGGTGCAGATTTAGATTGGTCACCAGAAATTGCAAAAGAAATTACTGAAGAAATTTTAAGTGATTTACTAATTTTGTGCGATCAATATAAACCATTTGAAAAAATAATATTTCCTTTTGGACACGATTTTTTACATATAGATAATGTCTATGCAACTACTACACGTGGAACTCCACAACCAGGGAGTGAACCGTGGGGAGTTAATTTAATTCATAGTGAAATATTAGCTTTAACAATAATAGAAACATTGAAACAAATTGCTCCAGTTAAAATAATAGTAATTCCTGGAAATCATGCTCGTCATTCTGAAATAGGATTAGGAAGATTTTTGTCTGCTTATTATCGCAATGATAAAAATGTAGAAGTTGATGCTACGATACAACCATATAAATTTCACAATTATGGAGTTAATTTAATAGGATTTGAACATGGTCATTCTATTAAGCAACAAGTTCGTTTAGCCGCTCTTATGGCCAACGAATGTAGATTAAATGGATGGAAAGAAGCGAGATATTGTGAATTCCATTGTGGAGATCAGCATCGTAAAGGCTCAGGTCGTCCAATGATGTTTGAAGAACAAGGAGTAAGTGTAGAATTTTTACCTTCTCTTGTAGTACCAAATGAATGGCACAAAATACATAGCTATAATTGGCAAAAAAGAGCTGGGATGGCTTTTATTTGGGATAAAACTGCAGGACCAATCGCAAGACTACAAGTTAATTTAGACAACTATACTGGAAAAGTAATGAAATGAAAAATAGATGTGAAAAAATATTTTAAGGAGATAAATAATGTTAATCAAATGTTTGATGATTTTAGGTTTAGCTTTTGCTCAAAATGTTAGTTTTAGTATTGTTAGTAGAAGTCGTAATAGAAATAGTTTAAAATATCATATAGTAGCTGCAACATTTTCAAATACAATATGGTTTTTAACATTTAGGCAACTTGTTTTGTCTGAAATGAATTTCATTTTATTTTTTCCATATTGCACAGGTACAGTAATAGGATCGGTAGTCGGCGTTCGTATTTCAATGTTCATAGAAAAACTTCTTCATGCAGCGAGCGACGATCATTTAAACAAAAAGAGGATTTAAAAATTTAGAAAATTTAAAAAATTTAAAAAATTTAAAAAATTTGAAAAATAATTATTGATCAAGAAACGTATAAAAAAGGAAATATAAAGGAAATATATATAATGGATCAAAAACGAAATAACATATACATATATGTCACGTGGTTGACAAAATTATTAGCCGGAGAAAATCAATGTAAATGGGCTACGTGGTATAAAGCTCATTACCAGTATAGTAAAATCCCTCCTAAAGATCCACTATCTCTTGCTGAATGGACACGAGAACATAATATATTATTACAACAAAGAAAAGAAAAATATGAAAAAGAAAAATATCGAGTTACAATCGAAGATCAAAATGCTTTTAAATATATTGTAAAAGTTCCAAAACATGATACATGTATTGATACATATAAAAATCTCACTTTGAAAAAAGAATGTGATTTATGTGAAGAAGTTATAATAGCTGGTAAAGCTGATCTTATAGCTATAAAAGAAATTACAAGAATAGATCAGCAAAGACCAATTTATATAAGATGTTTAATAGAAGATGAAAAAACCGGTAAACAACGTAATAGCGATATATTCCAAATGATGATTTATTTATTAGCTTTCGATAAAAAATTTGAAATAGAAAAAAAATTCGTAGATTCTATAAATGGAATTTTAAACTATAAAAACGGGTCTATAATTGAAGTTCCATTTGCTAAAATAACAGAATCATTTAAGAATGACTTCAATAATTTAGTAAAAGAAATAAATTCTAATAACGAACCTTTTAAAGTTCCAAGTAAATTCGAATGTCAATGGTGTGACATTCAAAATTGTGAAAAAAGAATATATTAAACATAGAAAAGAAAGGGTTTAATAATGAGAAAATGGTCGAAT
>Ga0315312_1003017_pt1 | contig 11118 bp, 10 predicted proteins | sample TDP7_MG_FD_203629 | JGI IMG/M metagenome (GOLD analysis project Ga0315312, IMG submission 203629) | Freshwater sediment microbial communities from Lake Towuti, South Sulawesi, Indonesia - TDP7 | ecosystem: Environmental > Aquatic > Freshwater > Lake > Sediment | place: Indonesia: South Sulawesi... | reverse complement strand
AAGGGCTTCACGTTTGGCGCGCTCCCAGACTTCGGGGGCGCCTCGATCACGCTGAAGGACGATGGGACCTTTGCTGTTGGTGTCAGTTGCCCGGATATGGGGCAGGGCAACGTCACAGCCTACGCCCAAATTGCGGCTGAGGCGTTACGCTGTAGGTTCGAAGATGTACGCATGGACTCTGCTGACACAGGACTCGCACCTGACACTGGAAGCTCATCTGCCTCCAGATCCGTCTACGTCGGCGGCAACGCAATCATCCGGGCCGCAGAGAAGATGCGCTCGCTCCTGATCTCACACGCGGCTGAAACGTTCGCTGAGCCCGAAAGCAATCTCCAATGCCGCGAGGGGGCCGTTGTGGTCAAGGGCAATCCGACACGCACGGCGACGTACGCCTCTCTCGCTCAAAACGCCCGCGGCAAAGGCGAGCGACTGCAGGTTGAGGCCGGGTTTGAGGTTCCAAGATTCGAGCGCCCAGTCGAAGGAAGCATAGAGATTCCGCACTGGGCGTTCATGTACGCAACAGCCATCGCGCTAGTCGAAGTCGACACATTGACTGGAAAGACGCGAGTGCTCCGTATGCTCATATCGCCCGACGCGGGCAGGATAATCAACCCGCAAGGCTACAGAGGACAGGTCGAAGGCGCGGTCGTTCAAGGTCTCGGCTACGCTCTGATGGAGGACGCGATCATCGAGGAGGGACGCCTCAAGACGCCGAACTTCACAACCTACATAATCCCAACAATCATGGATGTCCCCGACATCGAGATCAAGCCCGTCGAAACGTTCGAGAAGACAGGCCCCTACGGGGCAAAGGGAGTCGGGGAAATCGCCTTGGTTCCGGTAGCACCCGCGATCTCAAACGCTATCCACGATGCGGTAGACGTCCGATCCTTCACGCTACCCATCACGCCGGAACGCCTATTCAATGCTTTGCGAGTCCAGAAGAACGAGTTGGGGTCATAGTGGCGTCGGTCAAGGTGAGGCTCTTTCACGAACTGAGAGCCGCAGCAGGGCGCGCGGAGATAACGCTCACGGCACACAACCTTGGCGAGCTTTTGCGAATCCTGGCCGACACGTACGACAGTCCGTCTAGGAATGTGCTATTTGACAGCGAAGGCAAGCTCCGAGAATACGCCTTCGTCTACCTCAACAATGTGCTGCAGAAACCACTTGATATGTCAGTTCCGCTGAAAGACGGGGACCTTGTGCTCGTCATTCCACCGGTGAGCGGGGGATAAGCGATCCCTAGATTCGACGTTTATGTCCCTCAGGACCTCGACGACGCGCTCGACTACCTCTCACAGAACCCTACAGACACGCTTCCGATAGCTGGCGGAACCGACCTTCTCCCACGCATCAGAAGGAAGAAAGTCTTCGCAAAGAACCTGCTAGATCTTTCAGGCCTCGCAGAACTCAGATATGTCAAGCGGGAGGAAGGCAGGGTCAGGATCGGGGCCCTAACAACGATCGCCGACCTAGAGGAATTGAGCGGCGACTCCGTTTGGGCCAAACTCCTCAAGAATGTGGCAGAGAAATTCGGATCTCCAAACATCAGAAGCGTCGCCACCGTAGGCGGGAATGTCTGCTCGGCGGCCTCGTCCGAAGATCTGATCCCTGTATTCCTAACGCTTGATGCCAAAGTGAAGACGATTCGAAAGAGCGAAGCACGAGAGACGGCCCTTCAGGATTTCCTACTCGCCAAACGTAAGACCGCCTTGGAGGCTGGCGAGATCCTAGCTGAAGTCAATTTTCAGGAGCCCAGCTCCCTAGCCGCATGCTCATTTCAGAAGTTCGGAATGAGAAACACCCTGATCATTGCCGTCGTGTCCCTTGCCGCCTTCCTTGAGACAGAGGCGAGCCATTCCAAAATCGCGTCGGCCAGAATTGCACTAAACCGTCTCAAGGGCAAGATTCCGGAGAGAGCTGAAAGCGTAGAGAAGGAACTTCTCGACCAGAAGCTCGACGACCGAACCATACAGGCAGCCGCGGAAGTGCTCGGAAAGGAGCAGCAGCTGACCTCAGATTTCCGCGCATCAGCTGACTACAGGAGTGAGGCTGTGAAGGTCCTCCTTCGCCGCTCTCTCGTCGAATGCCGGGACGCCATCCTCAAGGAGTGAGAGAGAGTGGCCAAACACTTCGTAAGGCTCAATGTGAACGGCAAGGATCACGCACTCGTCGTCGAGTCCACAGATAGGCTGCTCGATGTCCTGAGAGACCGGCTGAACCTGAAGGGTGTGAAGGAGGGCTGCGCAACTGGGGACTGCGGCACATGCACAGTCATCATGGACGGCCAACTCGTGAACTCGTGTCTAGTCCTAGCAGTCCAAGCCAGAGACAAGAAGATCACGACGATCGAAGGCATCGGCAGTCGTGAGAGGCTCCACCCGGTCCAAAAGGCCGTTATGAAGTACAACGCGGCGCAGTGCGGCTTCTGCATTCCGGCCATGATCCTCGCTGGAAAGAACCTACTCGACCATAACCCGGCTCCTTCAAGAGAAGAAATCAAGGAAGCCATCAGCGGGATACTCTGCCGCTGCACTGGATACTACAAGCTCATCGATGCGGTCGAAGAAGCAACCAAGGAACTCAGGAGGGTTAAGCCCTGACGGAGGCTGAAGCCGTTCAGAAGCTTCGCGAGGCCGCGGGGTTAGCGATCATCGGCAAGAGGGTCCAGCGGCTCGACGCGCTGGACAAGGTGCTTGGTCTCGCGCGTTACACATGCGACCTCGCCCCAAAGGATGCCCTCAGGCTGAAGGTGGTCAGGTCAACCGTTCCGCATGCTCTGATCAAGCACATCGATACAGGGCCGGCAAAACGGGTGCCCGGAGTACTGGCCGTGCTGACCGCGCAAGATATCCCGGGAATCAATGAGGCATATGCACTGCTGCCTGACCGGCCTCTCCTGGCAAGCACCAAGGTGAGATGCTACGGTGAAGCAATAGCAGTGGTTGCCGCTGAGGATTACTACACAGCTGAGGATGCAGCAGACACAATCTCCGTCGACTACGAGCGCCTCCCGGCAGTGTTCTCACCCGTTGAGGCGATGAATCCGGATGCTGTTCGCGTGCATGAGAAAGGAAACGTTGCAAAGTATCTGAAAGTCAGGAAGGGTGACGTGAAAGAGGGTTTCAGGCAGGCTGACGTGATAATCGAGAACACATACACGACGCAGTTTCAGGACCCAACCCCTCTAGAGACGGAAGTAGGGATGGCACTGATCGAGCGGGACGGATCAATCACTTGCGTCGGCTCGATGCAGACACCCTACTACGTCCAAGCGGGCGTGGCCAAAGTGCTCGGCGTCAGTCCTGACAAGGTCAGGGTGATCCAAGCAACCACCGGCGGGGCATTCGGACCCAAATCGGACGAGATGCCGGTCGACACGTGCGCTCTCTCCGCGCTCCTTGCGCAGAAGACCGGGAAACCAGCAATCCTTGCCTACACTCGCGAGGAATCGATGATAGCTCATACGAAGCGTCATCCCTTCGTGATCACACTCAAAACCGGGGCAAAGAGTGACGGGCGCCTCACTGCATCAGAAGCGCTGGTCGTCTCGGACACTGGAGCGTACGCCTCGCTCGGACCTCTCGTGATCATACGGGCGTGTTTCCACGCGACAGGCCCCTATGTTATCCCGCACGTGAAGACTGACGCGTACTGCATGTATACGAACAACACGATGGCTGGCTCCTTCAGGGGGTTCGGGAGCCCCCAGGTGCATTTTGCTGCTGAATGCCAGATGGATGAACTCGCGAAGAAGCTTGACATGGATCCGCTCGATCTCAGACTGAAGAACATTCTGAGACCGGGAACTCTGACGGCCACAAGTCAGCTAGTGGACGAGGGGTGTGGGCTTGAGGAATGTACGATGCGAGCGACGGAAGCGAGCAACTGGCGGAAGAAGCGATTAGAGTTCAGCCGGGACCGAGGACCGTTCCGCCGGGGAATCGGCATGGCGCTCATGTATCACGGAAACAGCCTTGGACCTGAAGGTAACGACTACGCCTATGTGCACGTGCTCATCAAGCCGGACGCCAGGGTGGTCGTCAGGACCGCTCTGACAGAGTACGGGACCGGGGCAACTTCAGGTCTAGCTCAAGTCGCTGCCGAGGTTCTCGGTCTCCCGATCAGCCTGTTCGAACTCGACAGGTCAGATACGGCATCATGTCACGAGACAGGTCCGACCGTAGCGTCCCGCGTAATCGTGATAGGCGGAAGGGCCGCGCAGCTTGCAGCGCAGAAACTGAAGGAGAAGATACTGCCCGTCGCCGGCGATATGCTGCAATGTGACCCGTCAAGGCTCGCGATCAAGGATGGCATAGTGTATCATCCGGACGAACGACGACGATCCATAGCCTTCGAGAGAATCGTTGAAGAATGCTACAAGAGGCATGTGAGTCTCACCGAGACAGGTTTCTACATTGCGCCAAAGTGCGAGTTCGATCCGGAGAACAGCCAAGGAACAACGTACCAGCAGTACACGTACGGGGCGGTTGTGGCCGAGGTGGAAGTCGATACGGAACTGGGCGTAGTGAAGCCGCTCAGGATGACCGTGGCCTACGATGTTGGAAAGGCGATCAACCCGCTCTCGCTTGAAGGCCAGATCGATGGCGGAACCATTCAAGCCCTCGGATACGGGCTCATGGAAGAGCTGATTCACACAGACGGCATAGTTGCCAACCCGACCTTGGGGGACTACTACATTCCGACCTCGCTTGATATCCCCGAGATTCAGACGATCATTGTGGAATGCCCAGGAACAGTCGGCCCATATGGAGCGAAAGCCATGGGAGAACCACCTGTAGACTTGCCGGCCGCGGCGCTTGCCAACGCCGTTGCGCACGCTACTGGCTCAAGGCTCTTCAGCATTCCTCTAACAGCCGAGAGAGTCCTCTTCGCAATTCGTGGAACGCGAAAGTAGATCGAAGACCCACTGACACTCAAACGCCTCTTTGCCTCGTCAGACACCTTCTTGATTCAGGAAGTGCTTTATCGAGGACGTCCGGTCGGTAGGTGAAACCCAAAGTTCCAATCGGGGATGCTTGAGAGATTGTGGAATTTCAAGGCTGAACAGAAGATTCTAGAGTTCGGCGGCGTCAAGGTCGGGGGTGTCCCGGGGCAACGCCCCGTCGTCCTGGTTGGAACTCTCTTCTACCATGGCCAGAAACTTGTGATAGACGAAGACGTGGGCGCCTTCGATGAAGAAGCGGCGGAGAAGCTTCTCAAGGCTCAGGATGAGATGTCTGACCGAACAGGAAACCCGTGCATGGTAGACGTCGTAGGCGCGAGCATTCCCGCAATGAAGAGACACCTCGAATTTGTCGCGGATCACACGAAAGCGCCCATCATGATTGACAGTCCTTCCGCGGAGATCAGGGCAACCGGGCTCTCATACGCGAAGGAGCAGCGAATGCTCGACCGCGTCATCTACAATTCGATCAATCCAAGCAGCAAACCAGACGAGCTAAGAACTGTTCAGTCCTCCGGGGTCGACAGCGCTGTCTTCCTCGCTTACAACATGAAGGACTTCAGCACAGCGGGCCGCGTCGCTGCAATCAGAGAACTCATGAATAAGCGGCAGGATTTCGGAATCATGAAACCCCTCATAGACACATGTGTCCTTGACCTGCCTACACTCGGCCAAGCTCTTCGGGCGATGTTCGAGCTGAAAGACGAGTTTGGTTACCCGGTTGGCTGTGGAGCCCATAACGCGATCGCACTCTGGCGGGGATTGAAAACCAAGATGGGTGAGCATGCCGTCAAACCATGCCTCGCCTCAGCTAACGCCGCAGCCACAGCCGTCGGCGCCGACTTCATACTATACGGACCCATCGGCAACGCCGAAGTGGTCTTTCCAGCTGTTGCAATGGTTGATACAGCCCATAGCCAGATCCCGGTAGAGAAGAAGATCCAGATCCCGAAGGATCATCCTCGATATCGGATTGGTTAGCACGATCTGAGAAGACCAGTCAATGGATACAGTAGAAGCTGTGCTCAAACGGTTGACGGAGACCCTTGGCGTCGTAGCATGCTGGGTTGTCCCAGACGAGGACAGAGACTCACTTCAGCGACTTGAGACGGAAGCCAACCTTCGCCTCGGTCTACCAGGACTAGAAATTGTGAACCAGGGAATCAGAGACGTCCTCAGCCGTCAGCATGTCGTGTTGATCTCTCATTCCCCGCAGCTTAGACACCCGCCAGGCCCGATCATAGTTATCACTGAAGAGGAACACATCGTAGGCGAGGAGATATGGGAACCGGGCCTCGCCGACAGACTTTCCGCGGATCCGAATGCCCTCATGCTCGGCAGGAGCCTTGTTCTTCACCGCGACGCGCTGATGCAGGCCAGAGGGAAACCCCTGAAACTCTCTTACAGAGCTCTACCGTTCCCGGAGGTCGAGGAAGTTCCAGGCACTCAGGATGTCGTCTCAGTCACGATCACGATTCCTGTGCATTTCGAATTCGCGAAGAAAGCCGGCTGGGACCCTGACAACCCCGACTTGGGTACGGTGCTGATCGGATTCAACGAGTCAAAGCAATCGAAACAAGAGGACTAGGCGGAGAAGAAATGTTCTACGAGACGCCCCTCCAGAGACGAGCGCTCATTCTCACATCGCTCACTCACTTCGTCAACGACGGCGTCGCGATGGTGTCGCTGTCCATCTTTCCGCTGCTGCTTGCAGTATTCGGATTGGCGGCGCCTCAGCTCGGGGTCGTCGCTGCGATGTGGAACATAACATCGGTGATCGCAAGCCCAGCAGTCGGTCACCTATCAGATCGGCTCAGAAGGAACAGCCTGCTGCTTGCCGCCGGGCTCGCAATGATGGGGGTCGGAGTCGTCGGGACCGGCTGGTCAGTTACCGCCGGCCAGATCCGGAATCTGCTGCCCCTCGATGTGTATCCTGCGCTCGTTCTCTTCGCAGCCATAGGCGGTCTGGGGGCGAGCGTATGCCACCCGATCGGCGGAACTGTCCTCAGTCAGGCCTACCCGCCGGGTAAGTTCGGAAAAGCGTTGGGACTGAACGGTGCGTTGGGTAGCTTGGGGCGAGCGCTCTACCCGAGCCTCGTCGTTGTCCTGATCTCCGTCCTAAACCTGGCGTACGGAGTCATAGCGCTCGGCCTGTTTGGCCTTCTTCCTCTTGCACTCATTCGTCTCTATCCGTTCGAAGAATCTCGAGACAATACCCCCCGCGGGGCATCGAAACGGTCAGATGGAATGGATGCTTCTGAAGGAGGCCGCCAGAAGGGTTTCTCTCTTGTGAGCTCGGCTAGAAGGAGCGTTCTCGTATTGACGACCATAGCCTTGCTCCGGGGGACGTTCGGTCAGGGAGTGACGAGCTTTCTCTCAGTCTTCATCGTTCAGGTCCAGCAGTACTCATTCAGTTTCGGCGTGGGGGTCATAATGATGATCTCGATCATCCTGAGCGTGCCCGGACAAGTCATCTTCGGACATTTCTCCGACCTCCACAGGACAGCGTCGCTCATAGTGAACACTGCCGGTCAGGCTCTGTCGATTATCTTCTATCTCAACACCCTTTCGAACCCATTCCTTGCCGTGACCTTTCTCGCGCTCTTTGGATTCTTCACCTACAGTAGCTATCCCGTGTTCCTGTCCGTTGTGAGCGATGCGGTTCCGGCACAGTTCCTGTCATTGTCGAATTCGATCGTCTGGGGAGTAGGGATCCTTGGCGGCAACGCTATTGGGCCGCTGATAGTCGGTCTCTTCGTCGGAAACAATCTTTCACTGTTGCCGACGATCTTCTTCATTCTCGCGGTGGTTTCAGGACTCTCAACATCACTTGTTCTGTTTTTACCTCGTCGTTCAATCCGGGAATAGGTGCGCACAAAAGGGAGGTCACCATCGCCGAGCGCTATTCTTGGCAAGATTCTTGCTGTCTCTAGCACGTTCCGCGCAGAAAGCCCTCTAGGGTCGAACCGAGCTGGCTCCAGCTGTTCGCTGTTTTTTATTAGTGTTCGCTCTCGGCGAACATGTTCGCTCGCAGCGAACATTAATATACGGTAGCGAACGCTTTCCCCGTTATGAGAATCGTCAAGAACATCTTCGAGCCTAAGGCGTCGAGAATCCTCAGGATTCTGCTGCTGAACCCCGGTAGGGCATGGACAATAAGAGAACTGGCCTCAGAAGCTCAAGTTGCCTACGGATACGTTCACGCAGTAGTTGCGGCCCTCAGTCAGAGCGGCTATGTTCTCAGGAATCAGGTCAACCGGCTGGAAATGGCTGATCCGATTCGAGTGCTCAAGCGTTGGGCTGCCTACCATCAGTATGATGCCGTGAACACGATTGTGAATTACTATACGTTTGAAAGAGAAGTTGACCGTGTGATTCAGACACTACGAGGCAAAACCACCGACTATGCACTGACTGGTTTGTCCGGGGCATGGCTCATGGCCCCGCAAGTGAGGCCCGTCGCGATCGATACCTACGTTCGTAACGAAGGCGAGGCAAAGAAGCTGGCTGAAGACCTGTTATTGAAGCTGATACCCAAAGAAGGAAACGTCCGGCTGGTTATACCCTGCGACGAAGGGGTGTTTTACAGGACTCAAGAGATAGATGGAGTGAGAGTAGTCTCGAATGTCCAACTTTACGTAGATCTGTTGAATCACCCTATGAGAGGAGAAGAAGCCGCTGCACCCATAATGACGTTGATCGAGAAAGCTTGGAGCCAAGCTCTACTAGAGGAAAGAAGCAATGTATGATCGCAGGCTGACGGAGGCCTCGAAGGGCGCCCTACTAGAGCTCTGTATGGCTCTAAACGAATACAAGCATGAGTTCGTATTGGCCGGTGGATGGCCGCCTTACTTTCTAACTCGAGGAAGCTTCGATCACTGTGGCTCCGTAGACATCGACTTTGTCTTGAGGCCGAGGGTTATGCGCAGGTACGAGGGCATAAGAGAGATAGTCGAACGCCTAGGCTATAGGGACACGAGCAACCCCTTCCGTTTCAAGAAGAGAATCACAACGTTGGATAGAGCGCAGGAATTTGAGATTACACTCGATTTCTTGACCGAGCCTGAAGCTGCTGTGGAGCTGGAATTTCTTGCCGATGTCCAAGAGGATTTGAGAGCGTGTCTGGTAAGAGGGTCAAGCGTAGTGTTCGACTTCAACTGTGAGGAGAATCTAGAAGCTGTTCTGCCTGGAGGGAGACAAGCGTCGACTACTATCGCTCTTGCAGATGTAGTCGGTTCAATCACAACCAAAGGCCTAGCGCTTCCACGGCTGAAAGACAGGGACAGCTACGACATTTACGCGATTGCCGGTTTTCATCGAGGTTCACCTATAGCGGCGGCAGACGCGTTCGCGAGAACAGTGCGAACGAAACGTGAACCCTCCAATGCAATAATACAAGAAGCGCTTCGCAGCATCACGGGTGGGTTTGCATCACCGACGCGTTACGGATGCGTTGCAGCGGCAAGGTTTGTGGGGTCTGATGGAATGCTTCGGACCGATGTTCACCAAAGGGTTACGACGTTCCTGGACCGAGTCTCTCGCCAGTGACATTCTATCAGAATGCGTATAGTGCGCAAGGTTTGAAGGGTGTCATTGCATTTCTGTAGTTCCAGACTGAGCGACCGCCACACGTCTACTTGCTGAGCGCCTTGATCGTCTCGGATGCAATTCTCTTCGAAGAAGTCTCATGTTCCTTGCCGAGCCGCCTAGTCCTGATTATTTCGGCGAGGATGCTCACCGCTATCTCCTCGGGCGTCTCGGCTCCTATATCGAGCCCAACAGGGGAGTACACGCGCGTGAGTTGCTCTTTCGTGAATCCTTCTTTCAGCAGCTGACTGAAGACGAGCGCAACGCGTCTTCGGCTTGCTATCATACCAATGTACGCCGCGTTTGTCTTGAGAGAACCCATCAGCGCTGGTACATCGTCCTTGTGCCTGGTCAATATGACGATGTAGGTCGATGGATCGACCGTGATCTTCGAGAACCCCGTCTCCGCAAAATCTGGAATGACTTCCATGGCCTCGGGGAAGCTCTCTTTCTTCGCCATTGGATCCAAGACGACGATGTCGAACTCGAGCATCTTCCCCATTCGGCTCAGGGCCTGGGCGAGGTGACCGCTTCCGATTAGCAGGAGCTTCGGTGTCGGTTCGATTATCTCGATCGCTACCTCAACCTTTCCTCCGCAGTTCATACCAACGCCGCCGAACTCTTCCTCGATAAGGTCGTAGCTGTTGATGTGGACGCCCTTCGCTCCTTCATTGAGTAGCTTGCGAGCTTGGGCCACGACCTCGGTCTCAACACACCCTCCGCCGATCGTGCCAATCGTTGTGCCGTCAGCTTGGATGATCATCTTTGCAACCCGCCTAGGCACAGAACCAGTATGGCTCGTTATCGTCGCGACCGCGAACGTTTTGCCTTCTCTGGTCAATCGACTGATCGATTCGAAGAGTTCACGCGTTGCAGAACCCTCCCGCTGACGGGTCAGTTGAAACTGACCCTACAGGGAGCTAACCGCCGGGTCTCATTTAAGCAGAGCGTGCAACGGGCTCGCAGGGTTCACTCCATAGACAGCACGTTACCTTCGCCTGTGGAGGTAAGCGGTCTAGGGGAAGTACTTGTTGAATTCCTCTTGAGTGTCGATGTCGATCAAGACATTCTCTGTGCCAACATCGACGTACTTCACGTCCGCTCGATGACGGTTGATGACCGCTTTGAGGCCAAACGTATCTTCATCTATCTCGGAGATTTCGGGAAAGAGTGTTCTGTCGAGGAGGATCGGGTGCCCGCTCTGGTTTCGGTATGACGCGATCACGATGGGGCTCCTGGATTTCGCATATTCTGCCAAGACGATGTTGATTGACTGAGCATCTATCAAAGCGACATCAGCGGGAAGGACCATCACAGCTTCAGAGTTGCCCGAGATTCCAGATAATCCAGCCTTCACGCTCTCGCTTTGGCCCTTCTCGTACCTTTCGTTGACCACAATCTTGCATTTCAGTCGTGCGATTCTTTCTCTGATCTTTTCTGCTTCGTATCCGAGTACTACAACGACCTCGTCCGCCTTCGATCTGACGGCGGCGTTCACAACTCGTTCGATCAGGGTCTCTCCGTCCACTTTGAGAAGTAGCTTGTTCTCCTTCATCCTAGTG
>Ga0315312_1003016_pt1 | contig 11118 bp, 12 predicted proteins | sample TDP7_MG_FD_203629 | JGI IMG/M metagenome (GOLD analysis project Ga0315312, IMG submission 203629) | Freshwater sediment microbial communities from Lake Towuti, South Sulawesi, Indonesia - TDP7 | ecosystem: Environmental > Aquatic > Freshwater > Lake > Sediment | place: Indonesia: South Sulawesi... | reverse complement strand
AAGGCGTTGGACAAGATCGCCAGAATAGACGCCGTCATCCGCCTGATTGTTCCCGAGTGGGTCATCGTCGAGCGCCTATCCAACAGACGAGTCTGCAGAAGTTGCGGAACAATTTTCAATGTCAAATATCTGAAACCCAGGGTTGAGGGCGTCTGCGACAAGTGCCGCGGAGAGCTCTACCAGCGCGAAGACGACAAGCCCGAGGTTATCAGACAGCGCCTGAGAGTTTATGAGAAACAGACTCAACCATTGATAGAATACTACGAGGACAAGACGCCAATCTTAAACATAGAGTGTGACTCGCCCGACGTGCCACCCGAAACCATAGTCAAGAAAATACTGGTGGAAATGCAGAAAGCCAAACTGATAAACTAAAGATCTCCAAACTCATCTGTGAGCGAAGAAGACAGACAACTTCCAATCGACGCTGTCAACTCTCACGAACCCGAAACGCTCAAACTGCACCATATCGTCGGATTTGAGTCTTCTACAAGCGTCTTCGGCTACGCCTCTGGCAACAGTTGCATCAGGCATAACCACCTCGCAGGGAACGCCCGTTTCAGCGGGAATCCAGTGGATGAGCGATGCTCCAATTCTCCTCGCTTCTTCAATCGATTTGCTGTGGACGGAGGCTTCAACCACGCCTGTCTCAGCGTTCTCGATTCTAACGTTGAAGAGCCCCATAAACCGAACTGTCTTCCCCTTTCTCGCTAGATTCATGTCTTGGCTGGAAACCCAGAAGACAGCCTCACCCTTTTCGGGTTTGATTCTGAAGACACGGACGCCTCTCTCTGGGTGTGTCGGGTGGAGCGCAAGCTTGGCGGTCAAGGCTCGCTCAACCCCCTTCACAGCGATTTTTCTCGGGTCGCGAACGAAGAAGTATCGGTTGGCGACGGGGTCGATGATTTTGCGGTTTATGGCGTAGAGGTTCTCCCAGCTCAACGTGACATCGACCGTTTTCGGACCCACTTCTATGATTAAGCGCCTTATGGTTTCTGGCAGTATCCCACGCTTTCTTAAAGCCGTGAACGTGGCGAGTCGGGGGTCTTCCCACCCCGTGTACGCGCCTGTTCGCACACCCTCAACAATCTTGGACTTGCTCAGCAACCCGCCCATGATTTTCATGCGCCCGTAGTGGATGGCTTCGGGATACTTCCATCCAAAATGCCTGTACATGTATTCTTGGCGCACTTGGTTTGTGAGGTGCTCCTTCCCCCTTATGATGTGGGTTATGCCCATCAGGCGGTCGTCTACGCCAGCCGAGAAGTTGTAGAGAGGCCAAACCCTGTACTCGCTGCCTACACGGGGGTGAGGATACCGCTTCGGACTGATGATTCTCAGCGCAGGCCAGTCTCGAACAGCCGGGTTGGGATGGTTCAGGTCGGTTTTGACGCGAACAACAGCCTTTCCCTCCCTATAGGTTCCGTCGAGCATGCGCTTCCAACGAGTCAACTGCTCAGCGGGTGACAAGTCTCTGCAGGAGCAAGGCTTCTTGGCTAAGACTAGTTTGCGGAAGCTCTCTCGGGTGCAAGTGCAGACGTAGGCGCCCCCGTTTTTGAACAGTCTCTCTGCATGCTCGTAGTATGTGGGCAGTCTGTCGCTCTGGATGGCTTCCATGTCCCACTTGCAACCCAGCCACTTCAGATCCTCTCGTATGGCGTCGTAGAAGGGCAGAGCCGACTTCTTCAGCCGTGGGTCTGTGTCCTCGAAGCGCAGACGAAACGAGCCCCCGTAGATTTTTGCGTACTCGTCGCAGAGGATGATAGCTCGAGCGTTGCCCAAGTGAATCATGCAGTCCGGGTTAGGCGCAAAACGGGTCACAACACGCTCATACTTCTCCACGTTGGGCAGAGGAGGCAGAACCCTCGCCTCTTCAACCTTCTCCCTAACAAGGGCTTCTGGCCATCTCTCCTCAACTAGTCGCCTCTGCTCTGCGAGGGGCATCTTGTTTACTTCTTTGACGATTTCGGCGATTGTTGAGGAGACCTCTTTGATTTTGGCTTTTAGGCTCGGTCTCTCGGTGAGGAGCTTGCCTAGGACTGGCTGAAACTGGGCTTTTCCGCCGTAGTGAATGGCGTTTAGGAGAGCGATCTTCCGAATGACCTCTCTCTCGCTCTGCTCTGTTGGGTTCAAGTCAGATTTCTCTCTCGATTAGGTAGCCTGCGAAGGCTCTCAGTTTTTCTTTAGCGTCAGACCGAGGCAGAAGCCTGTCCACTTCCGCCCAGCTTTCCCTGACCGTCTTCTGGGCGAAGCGTCTGGCGTATTCTATGGCTCCATACTTCTCTATGATGCTTATGGCTTCGTCTCTCAATCCTTGTTCAGTTGTGTGCTTGTTGAGGATCGCTATGAGCCTCCTCCTGTCTCTGGGCTCAGCCTTCGCTAAAGTGTGAATCACCACGAGGGAGCGCTTGCCCTCGGTTATGTCTTGTCCACGCCCGCCCTTCTTCTCCGCAAACTCCTTGCCAGTTAGGTCAAGTATGTCATCTTGGATTTGGAAGGCAACCCCAACAGCCTCAGCGAATCTGCCCAGCTTTTCAACGAGGTCTTCATTGGCGTCGGCGAGCACAGCCGCCATCTTCGCAGCCATTCTGGCCAAGGTTCCAGTCTTGTAAGTGCACATCTGAAGATACTGCCCCTCCGAGACCCTGTCGGCGTCTGCGAGTCCCCTGTGCCAAGCTATGTCCATGGCTTGTCCAAAGCCGACGTTTATCATCTCCTGAGTGTAGATTCCGTAGATTCTAGCAACTTTGTCTGGTGGCAGCTTGCCTCGGTTTTTGATTAGGGGCAGAAGCGGGAGGTAGAACATCTCGTTTCCAACGTTGATGGCTACGTCCAGACCGTAGAGCCTGTGGGCGCAGGGTTTGCCTCTGCGAAGCTCGGAGTCGTCTTCGATGTCGTCGATGATTAGGAGCCCGTTGTGAACGAGCTCGGGAATTGTGGCGTAGTCCACGAATTTCTCTGGGTCTTTGCCCAATGCCTCGCAGATTAGGAGGAAGAGGCTTGGTCTCCAGCGTTTGCCTCCTCTGTCCAGGAACTCCCATAATGGCTCTGCTATGGTTTTGTTCAGGGCTTCCACGTGGTATTCGTATCTCGGTGGACCAAGCGTGTAGGCGAGGGAGTCTTTGTCGTAGCTTCTCGGAATGTATTTCTCAATAGCCTTATCTATTATGACGCTTCTCTCTGACAGAAACTTCTCAACATCCATCTTCCCCATGTTTTCACTTCACCTGCCAGCTATGCCACGTCTCGCATACAGTTCTGGTTGAAATCCTCGCATGGTGAGCCAATCCGCAGTTTTTCCAGTTATCACTGCTGAAGCTTTCTTGAGGGCTGGAATGGATTCCGCTCCAACCAGAAACATGGCGTTTTTCAGCTCTTCAAGGATTATTTTGAGCGTCTTTTCAACCTCTTTCGAGCCCTTTGTGGCTGCGCTCAAGACGGGATGTGCCATGCCCACGAGGCTTGCGCCTAACGTCAAGGCTTTGGCTGCGTCGACTCCTGAGTGCACGCCGCCAGAGGCTATTACTGGGATGTTTATGGACTGAACCGTTTCCACTAAGCTGACTGCTGTTGGTGTGCCCCAGTCCCAGAAGGACTCGCCGAGTCTCTGACGGAACTCGTCTCTCTGTCTCTTCGCCCTGTGATACTCCACCGCCGCCCAGCTGGTTCCACCCGCGCCAGCCACGTCGATGCCAGCCACCTTCGCGGCTTCGAGCTTTTTCGCCTCTTCGGCTGATATGCCGGCGCCCGTCTCTTTCACGATGACTGGAACATCGATTTTCCTCGCGATTTTCGTTATTTTGCTAAGAACCTTGGTGAAGTTCGTTTCGCCTTCTGGTTGAACAGCCTCTTGTAAGGGGTTTAGGTGGACGGCTAAGGCGTCTGCCTGAATCATCTCAACCGCCCTCTCGGCTTCTCTCAAACCCTGGCTTTGTCTGATTTGGGGTCCGCCTATGTTGGCTATTATGAAGGCTTTCGGCGCCTCCTCACGGACCACGGTGAACGTCTTCTCCAACACGGGGTTTTCTATGGCTGCTCGCTGGCTTCCAACACCCATGCCCAACCCCAGTTTCTCCACAGCCTTGGCTATGGCTGCGTTTATCTCGGTAGCCTCTTTGAAGCCTCCCGTCATCGCTTCAACTACCAAAGGAGCACGAAACTTGTGGTTGAAGACAACGGTGGAGAGGTCTACTTTGTCTCTGTCCACTTCGGGTAGAGCCCTATGAACTAGGCAGACGTCTTCGAAGCCAGTGGTCACTTTCCGAGCCTGAATATCCTTCTCCAAGCAGATTTTCAGGTGCTCGGACTTTCTTCCCTCGATTCTCTTCGACAAACGCTTCTTCACCCTTTTCACTCCTTCTCTATGAGCGTGCCCACGACGCTTTCACCTTTAAGAGCTCTGTAAACGTTATTTGCCTTTGCGGCGTTCACAATCAGCGCCGAGACGCCTCTCTCAACTGCAGGCATGAGCTCCGCTATTTTTCCGAGCATGCCACCGGTGACGTCTGGGGTCTTCGCCTTCTCGAGTCCTTCTCGCATGTTTTTCAACTCTTGTGGTGTGGCGTGACTGATGAGGCGGGCGGAAGGGTCAACCTTCGGGTCGCAAGAGTATAACCCATCTTCATCAATGCCCACAATGACGCGATTTGCATTCAACAAAACAGCAAGGTGAGCTACCAGTTGGTCGCCAGACAATATCGAGAAGCCCATGTCTAAGTCGACGACGGTGTCTCCGTAGAGAACTGGCACAAATCCCGACTCAAGCAGTCTTCTGAGGGGTTCGTCTTCCATCGTGTGGATTCGACCAGACTTCGAGACCGCGCACGATGAGGGCTGTAGTCCAACGGCTGGGATGTTACGTTGTATTAGGGCGTCCACAACCATCCTGTTCAGCACAACCATCGCTTGATGAGTCTTCGAAAAACCCAACAGCTGCGAAGAATCCCTAAACCCCTTTTCTAGGCTGTACCGCTTAGCCAAGGGATGCCCAAACGAGCCCCCGCCGTGGACCAAAACAAGTTGTGGAACAGCAGCCTTCGAAATCTCTCGAGCCAGCCGCTTCATTGCGGGCAAATTGGGGGTTAGAGGCTTCTCCTTTCGAGTTATGACGGACCCGCCCAGTTTCAGCACGACGGGCTTAGCGCTCAATCCTCACACCCTCAATTGTTTTCTTAGCCACGAAGGCTGTGCCGCCCGCCAACTCAACAGCCTCAGCAACTCTATTAAGCCTAGCAGCATGCGCCAAAGCTATCATGCAGCCGCCTCCGCCGCCCCCGGTCAGTTTCGCACCGTAAGCGCCAGCGTTCCGAGCGGCGTGGATGAGTTTTTCGAGGGATTCGTGTGACACTCCAATTGCGCAGAGCAGAGCGTGGTTGATGTTCATCAACTCGCCAACGGCAGAGAGGTCGCCCTTCTTCAGGGCTTCAACGGCTCCTAGGGCGGTTTTTCCTCCAGCCCTTATTAGCCATTTCATTCTTGACGGGTACCGCTCTCTTCTTCGACGCACGGAGGCTACGAGCTCGCCTGTTGAGCGCTCCACGCCAGTGTTGCCGACAACCAAGGGTATATCCGCTTCAACATTCAGAGGCGTGAACCCCTTCTCCTTGTGGAAGAGCAGCGCTCCGCCATAGGTGGAGATGGCTGGGTCGATGCCCGACGGTGTGCCGTGAACAAGGCGCTCAGCCTCGTACGAGAGCCGAAAAACCTCCTCCTTTGACAGGTTCAAATTGAGCAGGCGACTCACCGCAGCTACGGTTGACGCTGCCACGGCGGCTGAAGACCCGAGACCAGCAGCCACAGGTATGGAAGAACGAACCTCAACGCTCACGCCAACCTTTTTCCCTGATAGTGCTAAAACTTGCTCCACAGCGCTTCTGATGGGCTCGAGTTTAACCCGTGCGTCGCTGCCGCCGCGCTCAACACGAAAGCGCTTTCCATGGAAGAAGCCTGAGGCGCCCATGCCGGTGGAGTTTACGTATATGCTTTTGTCTTTCCTCAATTCGGCTGATGCGTAGGCGCGCTTGTCGATGGCGACGACAACCGCGGGTTCGCCGTAGACGACGAAGTGTTCACCGAACAGAATCACCTTGGCGGGTGCGGAAGCCACAGCCTCCTCCAAGCCAGAAGCACCCATAATCATTTTGTGAGCACTATGGAGGCGTAGCCGACCACAGCCGAGTAGTCGCCGATGACGTCGCCGCTCGTCTTGTAGCACAGCAACTGCGCCTTTCTGGCTTCCAGAGCCTTCGCAGCGGTTATGGCGGCGACGGTTGGTCCGTAGCCGCACATGGAGATGCTGAGGGCTCCAACCGTTGAGTAAAGCTTTTCCTCGTCGAGCTTCAAGACGGCGTCAATCGCCGCCCTGTCCTTCCTCTCCGCGGACCTCTGCGGTTCATAATGAGTCATGTCGGTGGAGGCGATGACCAAACAGTTTTTGCCCGACAGAGCCTTGGCGACGGCGAGCCCGACCTCGCGGCTCGACTGCAGGTCTTGCATGAGGAACGCGATGGGCACGAACTTGAAGGCTGAACCGTACAGGTGTTGGAGAAACGGGAGCTGCACCTCGATTGAGTGCTCGAACGCGTGAGCCGAGTCGTCCACGTCGATTATGCGCGACTCCTTCAGAATCAAATCAGCGGTGGATGTGTCGATGGTCAAGTCTCCGAGGGGCGTTCGCCAGGCACCCTCTCTCACAACAGCCAGCGCGCTTCCGCTCCCGGTGTGGTTTGGACCAAAGAGAACAACGACCTCTGGTCTGCCGTCCGCTGCAAGATGATGGAATCCGTGAGCCGCAACCGGTCCCGAATACATGTAGCCCGCGTGGGGGCTGACCAGCGCCACAACGCTCTGTAGGCTCTTGTCTGCAACCTTGGGCAAAGCGCCTGGTCCCAGCTCATGAGTGTAGCACTCTTCTATCTGAGCCTTAAGAGACTGAGCCGAACCGGCGTAAAACATCCCTGCCTGACACGGGCGCCTGACCTTCAAGGGCTACTCCTCTTTCGTCAGCTTCACCTCAAAATCGTCGATGGTCGGCGCTATGTTTCCGTCGGACGGGATTTCACCTTTCTCTCTCAGCATCTGCCGAGTCAAGAGCCAGTAGACGACGGCTAAGGCTCGCCTGCCCTTGTTGTTGGTTGGAATGACTAGGTCGACGCCTGAGAACTCGTTGTCGGTGCTGCACAGCGCCACAACGGGAACACCTATAGCGGCTGCCTCCTTCACCGCCTGCACATCCGCCTTAGGGTCAGAAACAATCACCACGCCTGGTTCAATGCGACCGGGGTAAAGGGGATTAGAGAGCATTCCTGGGATGAATCTCCCAGCGAGAGGTGTCGCCTTTGTCACCTCGCAGAACTTCTTCACGGGCTCACGCCCGTAGAGGCGGGCTGCCACAGCCGCAACCTTAGACGGCTCGAAGCGAGCTAGAAACTTTGCTGCTATTCTTATGCGCTCGTCTGTTTTCTTCACGTCTAATACGAACAAGCCGTCTGGTCGCACGCGGTAGATGAAGGCGTCCATGTCTTTTGTTCTCATTCTCGTCCCGATGTGGATTCCAGCCGAGAGCAGAGTGTCTTGTGGTAGCAGCAGTTCTTCCGTCACTGGAACCTGCACCTCTGTCTCTGCTGTTGGTGCCGTCGGTGTTGCCGGGGTTTCAGCAGCCTCGGCAGCGACTTCTGTTTCCTCTTTCTTTCCTTCGTCCTCCGCTTTTTCCTCTAAGGTTTCTTCCACGTTTTCGGTTTCTTTTTTCTCTTCCTCAGACATGCGCTCTCAACTCTTTTTATAGTGATAAGGGCGCCATTCTAGCCCTCTCTCCGAGGGTTTCTTCTATTCGTGTGAGTTCGTTGATTATGGCTACTCGTGCGCCTTCCACCACGCCCGCCTTGATTATTGGGCAGCGAAACGCAACTGACAAGTGGGCTATGTGCGCTTCTGTGGTCTCTCCAGACCTGTGGGACATGACAGGCGTGTATCCCGCTTTGACGGCGAGCTGTGTCGTTTCCCAGGCGTCGGTGAGTGTTCCAACCTGGTTGCCCTTGATTATTATGGCGTTTCCGGCGCCCGCTTTCACTCCCTTTTCTAGGCGCTTCTTGTTGGTCACGAACAGGTCGTCGCCGCAGACCAAGCAGTTTTTGACCTTTTTCGTCAGTTCCGCGAAGCTGTCGAAGTCTTCCTCGTGGAAGGGGTCCTCCACATAAACCAGCTTGTAGTTTTTGATGAGGCTCAGAATGGACTCTAACTGCTCTCCAGAGCCTCTTGTGACGCCGTCGCGAGCGTAAACGTAACACTTCTTCTTTGGCTCCCAGAGCGCCGAGGCTGCCACATCCAGTCCTACTCCGCATCGTGCACCTGTTTCTTCAGACGTCTCTTTGCAAGCTTTCGACACTATTTCTAAGGCGTCTTCATTTTTTACGTTGGGAGCCCACGCGCCCTCGTCGCCTCTTCCACCAGTGAAGGTTGGGTCCTCCTTCGCGAGTAAGGTTCCTGCTTTCTGATGGACGAGGATGTTGGCTCTTGCTGCGTCCAAGAACGTGTCCACTCTTATGGGCAAAACTAGAAATTCTTGTATGTCTGGCGCCTTTGCCCGTGCGTGTTTTCCCCCTCCTACGACGTTGCCGAGCGGGTGGGGAAGTTCGCTGGCTAGGTAGCCAGCTAAGTGGTGGTAGAGGAGAACGCCGAAGGAGTTGGCTGCGGCTTCGGCTGTGGCCAATGACACGGCGTAGGCGGTGTTTCCACCTATGTTTTGGAAGTCTTCCGACCCGTCGATTCTGTGGAGGAGAGCGTCTATCTCCACCTGTTTTTCGGAGTTCGCACCGACGAGTTTGGGTGCTATTTGTTTCTCGATTTTTTGAACAGCCGCGTCTACTCCGCCCCGTGGGTAGGGTGTGACTTCGCCTCTTCCTCGGCTTGCTCCAGCCGGGGCTGAGGCTCTGCCGAATCCGTTGTTTGTGGTCACGTCGACTTCTATGGTTTCTTCTCCTCTTATGTTGAAGACTTTGCGAGCAACCACCTTCTTGATGACCGTGGACGCGTACATGTCTTGGCTCACTCGCTCACTTGGGCAGCTTCTTCTTGCTCGCCTCTTCGTAGAACCTGAGGATTTCGTCTATTATTTCCACGTGTGAGAGGAGCATGCGGCGGCAGCAGTAGCGCTTCACGCCCAGGCTGTCCAGAACCTTGCCGGCGTCTTCGCCCTCTTTTACTCGTTTGGCGAAGTCTTCCCACTTGTCGCCGACTACGCCACCGCAGCTGAAGCAACGAACGGGAATGATTATAGTGAGTTCACCTCAACGGCTGTTAGGCATAATGTTGCCAATCAATTAAACTTTACCTTTTCGGTTCACAACGATGTGACTAGTTCCGTGACTTTCTCTTTAATCTGATTGTAAATATTCTCGGCACACTCCGATGGCAAGAAGTACGGGTCTTCGATGTTCCACACAACTATCTTGCCGTTACACTCGGGACACTTGCTTACGACGACTTCTTTATGTCTCTGTTCCATAGCCACGATGAGGTCATAGTCCCTGAGCTGCTTGCTGTCCAAATCTTCAGGGACCTTCTTGAGGTATCTTTCGGCGTTTTCTCTCGCCAAGTATCTCTCAGCTTCCTCCGAAATCGGAATCGTAGGGTGCACCCCCGCAGAGTCTACTTTCAAGTCGGGTCTCAGCTTCTTCAGCAGCGCCTCAGCCAGCGGGCTGCGGTGCGCGTTCCCAGAGCAGACAAACAGCACTTTCATGCAGTTCACGTTGGTTTTCGAGTTTCATTTCTAAGTCGGTTTAGAGACTTATAAAGTTAGAAAGCTAATCTATAAGCTCGGGTGTTTGCCGTGACCTGCTACTTCAGACACCTTCGACATGTTTTCGAGAAGGCTGGAATAGAGGTCACAAGCGAGAACAAGCGCGACATCGACAGAGTCGTCCACAGCATCGTAGGCGCAAAGCACAAGAACTGCCCAGCAGCATGGAGAGAAGTAAAGAAGAAAATTGCACAAGACGAAGAAGCATTCGCCTCCAAACTGAAAGAAGCATGGAACAAACGAGTATAGGAGCAAACCAATCCCTAGGAGGAAAATCATGTCAAAAAGAAAAAGCTGGTCCGAAAAACTGAAAGACAGCAAGGGTCTGCCAAAGGTGGAAAAAATCACCGACAAGATGAGCAAGAGATGGGGCACGGGCACGGTCGTCATCCCAGCGCCCACAGAAGTCGACGAAATGATGAGAAGAGTGCCAAAAGGAAAACTCACCACCATCAACGAGATCCGCGCCGCCCTCGCCAAGAGACACAGAGCAACCATCGGCTGCCCAATAACCACGGGCATCTTCGCCTGGATCGCAGCTAACGCCGCCGAAGAACGAAGACAACAAGGCGCAAAACCCATCACTCCGTACTGGCGCACACTCAAAACCGGCGGCGTTCTGAACGAGAAATACCCAGGCGGAGTCGAAGCCCAAAAGAAACTACTAGAAAGAGAAGGGCACAGAGTGGTTCGAAAAGGCAAAAAATACATCGTTGTCAATCACGAGAAGTGCTTGCAAAAATTATGAGAATGAAAATAGGCACCAGCAAAAACAAATTAATAATGTCGCGTTGACAATTTCTTATAAGCTAAGAAGGCGAGTAAGGCTACGTAGTAGATTACCCCGAGCACCCCCATCCACACACAAAAACTGTACACTTCTAAGGTTGACACTTGATTAAGCAGTGGATTAGTTGTCAAGGGATAAAACGGGCGTATGTCACCGTAAAGCGGAGAGTCAAGCAAAACGTGGAGCTCGGTGCCCAAAACACCAGCAAGCATGAAGGATCTCAGCTTCAACCCGTCGTTTGGCTCTAAGAAGAACAATCTGTAAAGCGGGTGCAGAAATCTTTCAACAAGGAACATCGTGTAACCGGTAAGAAGACCTACAAAGAAAGCCAGAAAGAATGTATGCAGATACCCATGTAAAGGATATCTCAACCCGAAGAAAAACACCAAGAAAGGCTCAACATCAACTATCACGTTAGCCAACATGAACGTGGGTGCATGTATATACTTTCTGAGGGGAAGCCCAAAACCCAAAGCCGGACCTAAATGGAATGGCGTAAACGGCATGCTCCATTCATCCACTCTTAGCTATA
>Ga0315312_1003015_pt1 | contig 11118 bp, 11 predicted proteins | sample TDP7_MG_FD_203629 | JGI IMG/M metagenome (GOLD analysis project Ga0315312, IMG submission 203629) | Freshwater sediment microbial communities from Lake Towuti, South Sulawesi, Indonesia - TDP7 | ecosystem: Environmental > Aquatic > Freshwater > Lake > Sediment | place: Indonesia: South Sulawesi... | reverse complement strand
ACTTCCTGGCCGGCCACCTTCAGGGAGGGCATGCTGGTTGGGGGCCCGTCGCCGAGGGGCCACTCCTCCTGGGCCATCGGGCCGGTGGCCTACTTCGTGACCGACGTACCCGAGGGCGAGGTGGTGGCCAAGGATCGGGAGTCCGTCCGATTTGGCATAAGGCTCCGCGAGGCACCGGGGGAGCAGGCCGCTCCGCGATCCCACTTGACACCTTTGGAGGCCCAGCTGCCGGGGACCTTCACGGGCGGTGGAATGGTCTCCAAGCCCTGGCAGCCGGTGACGCGGGAGAGGGTGGAGCGGAGGCCCGTCTGGGAGCCCTCCCAGCGCCTCCTCCTGGTGGACTCTAAGGGCGATGGGTACGACAGGGCCCTGGTCTACGGCGGAAAGGGCTCCAAAAAGCCGCTGGCCTCCGTGAGAGTGGACGAGTGGAGCGGCTGGGCCCACGACACCTTCGGCGTCGACGGAGCCGCCGTGGAGGGGGCCTTCAAGTTCCGGCTGAACAGGCTCACCCGGGACGGGAGAGACCTGGAGCTCCACCGGACGGCCGTATACAGGACCTCCGGCTGGACCTACCCTGAACCGTTGGCCAAGGAGATCGTCGAGAACGTTGGGCCCTACGCGGGGGGCTTCGAGGCCTACTTCGGCGAGAGGCAGGGCCCCATGGGTCCCGGGTCCCCGACCTACATGAAGTATTACTATGAGCACGTGGAGCAGCAGTGCAACCACCTGGCCGATGTGGCCGCCTACCTGAAGAGGCGATATCGGTGGGGTGTCCTCGTCACCCAGATCCACGTCCAGGACGAGATCTGCCACCAGATGGGCTTCGACGGCATTGATCCAGGCTCGCCGACGTATGACCCGGATAGGGCCGAGGACCACTGGCAGGTCCTCCGGAGGATTTACCAGATCACGGACGACTGGATCGGGAGGATCGTCGAGGAGTGCGGCGACCCGGAGACCCTGGTGGTGCTCATCTCTGACCACGCCGCCATACCCATCCGGAAGACCGTCCCCGTAAACACCTTCCTCGTCAGGGCGGGCCTCCTCACCCTGAAGGGCGGCCAGAAGGGGGGAAGGGGCGCCGCCGTCGACTGGTCTGGGACCAAGGCCTACAACCGCCCGGGCTTCCCCGAGGAGTACATATGGATCAACGTAAAGGGGAGGGACCCCCAGGGAGTCGTGGAGCCCGGGGCAGAGTACGATGACGTATGCGACCAGGTAATAACCGCCCTGTACAGCATCCGGGACCCGGAGACCGGGGTCTGCCCCATAGCCCTGGCCCTCAGGAAGGAGGACGCCCACATCCTGGGACATCGCGGAGACCGGGCCTCCGACATCCTCTACTTCTTCAAGCCCGGCTACACCAGGGGAGGGGGCGCCACCATCCTCTCCGGCTACGGGGGCCACGGAAACCACTCGGGCTACCTGCCCACCGCGGAGCTCGGCGGGTGCTCCAACGCCGCCTTCTTCGTCATGGCCGGCCCCGGCGTCAGGAAGGGCTACCGCAGGCCCAAGCCGATGTGGCTCGTCGACGTCGCCCCAACGGTCTCACACCTGCTGGGCATACCGCCGCCGGCCCAGAGCGAGGGAGCCGTGCTCCACGACATGCTAAAATAGACCAGGATCACAATCTTCGCCGTGCTGATGAGACGGCGTATCTTTCTAAGCCTATCACCGTTACTAGTCTTCCTTAATCAACTTAAAGCGAAGCTAGAATTACCCAAAATCTTAAGAGCATAAAAGCCGGAATGTTAAAACGGAGATGACAGCCTTGGCTACCTGTCCCAAATGTGGTACTAAGAACGAGGAGGATGCAAAGTTCTGCGTTAATTGTGGAGCCGCGCTTTATCCCGTGGAGAGCAGGGAGAAGCGTGAAGATACCTGTTTTGAGCAGCCGGAGAGGCGCGTGGAAGAGGAGTGCTTCAGGCTTCCCTACGGCGGAGCAATTGCGGGCATAGTCGTCGGAGCGTTCATCGTTCTTCTTGGGCTGGCGATAGCTTTTGGACTGAATGTTGGGCGCTGGATTGGGCCCTTCATATTGATCACCGTCGGATTACTCATCATCGCAGGCGTCATCTATGGACTCGGCCGCAAATAGAAGGCTGACAATTTTCCAGCTTTGTTCAGGGTAAACTACACGATTTCAAACCGCAAGTTGCACATATGTTTTTATGTTCTCGTTGAGAAAGCATTATCCGAGTTATTATCCAGTAAACAATTAAGGTAAAAAGATAAGACTCAAGAACAAAGCTGCCTGTTATTTCGTTAACTCCGACGAGGAGGAGAAAGGCTCCTAGGACAAAGATAACATTTAGAAATAAGTGGACTGCGCCTCTGTTGACATTGAAGAGGTTATACTGAAGCAAACCGCAAGCAACCCCTACAAAACCCAGCCAAAAAACAGGCATGCCTGTTTCTCCAACATGAAAACCGGCGAAAAAATACAAGAAACTTCCAAGAAGAGATATTATCGCACCCATAACTAGCCCAGTGCAACCTGCGCAGTACGTTTTGCTGCCCAACTTGAGAACATGCGCAGAAAAGTTTCCACAGGTGGGATGATGCCCCTCAAACCTTATCGTCGCTTCTCCGGTGCTAGTTTTCTTCGTCTTGTAAGAATTTTTATTTTGGCTCCTCTTGAAATGGAGCATTCGTGAACATCTTGAAGGAGATACTCCAGCTGTTATGCCTAGTAGGCAGATTGCTGCAAAAATGGAACCAGTCAATTGTCTTTGCAAAGGAAATTTTACCGCGTATATTGGAATATTGGATGTCAACACGGCTAGGAGGCATAGGCCAAACATTGAAACACCGATGTGATAAATCGAAAGAATCTCGGGGAGCTCCCTTGATGGCTTGTTCAAAATAGATCCCTTAAAGCTTTAAGGATGCCTTGACTCGCTAAATATCTGTAGGTTCTCCTCTTAAGTATGTTAGGGGAGACGAGTCCTTTTATACGTCTCTTTACAGACCCGTAGAAACTTCGATAGCATTCGTATAGTTCCCCTTGAACTTCCTCTCTCGAAAGATTTTCCGTGGGCATAATTGCGTGGACCATGTCATAGTTCGCCCAGTTAGTATCTTCTATCCACCCGTTTCGTTTGGCAGCTTCATAGAGCTCAGTTCCGGGAAAAGGCGTTAAGACCATAAAGATTGCGAGGTCGGGGTCCACCTCATCGACGAACTCTCGTAGTTTTTCTACAGAGTCGTGAGAGTCTCTCCGTTCTCCCATTATGAAAGTCGCCTGAGCGAATATGTCATTCTTCTTCAACAGATCCATAGCTTGCCGGGCGTATGAAGGATCTACCTCTTTCCGGAAAGTTTCAAGAGTCTCTGGGCTGTGGCTCTCTAAGCCTACCAGCATCCAAAGGTTCCCGGCTTTTCGGAATTTGGGCAAGACATCCTTGTGATCGATAACATCATCGGATCTGGCCTGCATGAACCACATTACATCATCCGCAATTCCGCGCCGCGTAATCTCATCGCACAATTCGCCGGCTACCTTGCCCAGTCCGAGGTTGTCATCTGTGAGCCACAGGAATCTGCTTCCGAATTCTCGGTAACAGTATTCGATTTCGTCCGCGATGCGTTTAGGCGACTTCGCTCTCCATATCCCTCCCCAAAATCTCCATTGTGAGCAGAAAGCGCAACGGTGAGGGCATCCGCGAGAAGCTTCTATGAGAGCATATCCTGTTTCTGTCCCCGCCATCATTTTAAAGTGATACCTTTTCATATGATCTTCCACGAAATGGTAACCAGGGAAAGGTAGCTCATCTAGGTTGCCGATTAAGGGGCGGCGGGGCGTATGAATGGTCTTTCCTCCATGTCTAAAAGAGATACCTTTAACCTTTGAAAGAGGCCTTTTTCTTTCTAAGGTTTGAACAAGTTCAGCGAGTGTTTGCTCGCCTTCTCCACGAACGATGACGTCGATTTCGGGATAGGTTTCAAGGCTTTCTTGGGCTGTAGCAGTGAAATGTTGACCCCCTACAATCGTTATTATGTTCTGGTCTACTTTCTTGGCTGTTTCCAGAGTTCGAAGCACAGTGTAGGCGTTACAGGTAGCTGAAGCGCTGGGGGCGACTATGTCCGGATGGAGGGATTCGATACGCTTTTCCAGTCCCTCCCAGCCAACTCTTTCAGCTTGGCAGTCTAGAACCTCAATATCAACACCTTTGTTTCGGACCTCGAGGTATGCGGCCAACTCCAGTATCCCTAAAGGCGGAGGAAGATATTCACCCATAACAAACCAGAAATCCTTCGGCGGTTCCACGAATAAGACCTTCACAGATACGCACCGTCTAGACGACTTCTAAGAAACAGATTTAAACAAGCAGAGATAAAAACAATTTGCCATAGCCTTCACTGGAGTTGAACTTGGGTGCGTGCGCGCGAGCAAACGGATATTCTTGGCATCGCGACGTTCGGTCTCTTTCTGCTACTTGTCGGCGTGATCGTTGCGGTCACACCTGATATCTTAGATAGGGCTTACGATTTCTTCCGTGATTTCAGGCTTCGAGAACTAGCCCCGAACGTCTACCTCCCAGCTCCAAGATCAGATGATATGATCCTTTACACCGCAGTATTCCAGTTTTGCCTCGCTTTCGCCATTCTTCAGGTCCCAATTCTAGGTGCAAGATTCATTCTAAAAGATTCTGTCGACAGGAAGGCTGGGACAGTTTCCAGCTTATTTTTCTGGTTCGGCGCCGCATGGATTACAAACCTGCTGATAGCTAAGGATATTGACTGGTTTGCCTTCTTTGGCTACCTGATAGCATTACTCGGGACAAGCCTGATTATTAAAAACGCCATATCCCTTGTGGCGCAAGCTCTCCGTAAATCTTGATTGGATGAAAGAGAAAACAGCTTCAAATAAGAAAATGCTATAGGATACTCTAGAGTTTGCCGCTCAAAACTGTTGGATATGGCAACAAGTCGTTCGATTCAGTTCGATTATAGAAAGGTCTTGTTGTGCCGAAGCCCATGTGGCTCGTCGACTCGCCCCAACCATCCCACACCTATTGGGCATACCGCCGCCGGTCCAGGGCGAGGGATCCACACCACACGATCTGCTGGAATAGGCCCCAGCCACAGGGTCGCTCGGCATATCCGCGCATTCAACAGGGATCAATCGTTATATACGTGGGGTTTTCACATAAGCGCGGTGCCGATCTTGAGCCCAAAGGCGCAGAAACTCATCTTGGTCGGTCTGGACGGCGCCATGCCCGAGATGGTGCTGAAGTTCTGTGAGGAGGGGTCGACGCCACACACGGCGAGCCTGATGAAGCAGGGGGTCTTCGCGAAGGCCCTCCCATGTCCCCCCGTGGACACGCCCACCAACTGGACCACCATCGCGACGGGCGCGTGGCCCGGAACCCACGGCATCACCAGCTTCACGGTTCACTTCCCCGGCGACCCCCTGGACATGGGCCGCTCCACGGTGGAGCTGAACGCCACGAGGCTCTGCCGGGCAGAGTACCTCTGGGACACGGCCGGAAGGGCGGGCAAGAAGTGCCTGGTGCTCAACTACATCAGCTCATGGCCGGCCACATCCAAGAACGAGGTCCTGGTGGGCGGGCCCTCGCCGAGGGGCGACGCCTCCTGGGGGCTGGGACCCGCCGCCACCTTCACCACCGAGATGTCCGAGGGCATGACGACGGCTGCGGGCGTCTGGGAGGGGGCCGTCCGGTTTGGCGTCCGACCCAAGAGGGCATCCGGGCGGAAGAACGTCCCGCCTTCTAGGTCGCCGGCCCTGGAGGTGGCGATCCCCGGAAACTTCACGGGAGGGGGCCTCATCCCGGAGGCGTGGCAGGAGTGGAGGCACAACGAGGAGCCGAGGCGTGAACCGCTGTGGAGGCCCTCCCAGGAGCTCCTGATCCTCGACTCCGAGGGGGCCGGCTATGACACGGTGGCGATCTACGCCGGCAAGGAGTCCGAGAAGCCCATGGCACGGCTGAGGGTGGACGGGTGGAGCCCCTGGCTCTACGACACCTTCGAGACCGGCAGCGGGCGGGCCGAGGGCACCTTCAAGTTCCGGCTGAACGACCTTTCGGCGGACGGGAAGAGGCTGGAGCTCCACCGGACACCGATCTACAAAACCACGGGCTGGACCCAACCGGAGGCCCTGGCCAGGGAGATCGTGGCCAACGTGGGGCCCTACGCGGGGGGCTTCGAGGCCTACTTCGGCGAGAGGGAGTCCATGGGCCCCGACCACCCCAAGTACATGAGGCTCTACTACGAGCACGTGGAGCAGCAGTGCAACTACCTGGCCGACATGGCCGCCTACCTGAAGAGGCGGTACCACTGGGACGTCCTTATCACGCAGATCCACGTCCAGGACGAGATCTGCCACCAGTGGGGCTTCGACGGCATCGACCCAGGGTCCCCGACCTACGACCCGGACACGGCCGAGGACCACTGGCAGGTCCTCCGGAGGATCTACCAGATCACGGACAACTGGATCGGGCGAATCGTCGAGGAGTGCGCCGACCCGGAGACCCTGGTGGTGGCCCTCTCGGACCACGCTGCCATACCGATCCGGAGGCTCGTGCCCATCAACCGGGTCCTCGCCGAGGCGGGCCTCCTGGCCTTCAAGACTGATCCCGAGAAGGGGGAGATAGCCATCGACTGGTCAAAGACCAAGGCGTACCACCGCCCGGGCTTCCCCTACGAGTACATATGGATCAACGTGAAGGGGAGGGACCCCCACGGGATCGTCGAGCCGGGAAGGGAGTACCGGGAGACCTGCGACCGGGTCATCACGACGCTTTACAGTGTCAAGGACACTCAGACGAGGGTCTGCCCCATAGCTCTGGCCCTCAGGAAGGAGGACGCTCACATCCTGGGACACCACGGGGACCGGGCCGCGGACATCCTGTACTTCTTCACACCCGGCTACTCCAGGGCGGGGGGCGGGGTCCCCCTCCGGAAACAGTCGGAGCGGGTTGAGGGCGAGCCCCTGATAACCGACGACCCCGGCGCCGGAAACCACTCGGGCTACCTGCCCACTGCGGAGCTCGGCGGGTGCTCCAACGCCGCCTTCTTCGTCATGGCCGGCCCCGGCGTCAGGAAGGGCTACCGCAGGCCCAAGCCGATGTGGCTCGTCGACGTCGCCCCAACGATCTCGCATCTACTGGGCATAGAGCCGCCGGCCCAGAGCGAGGGAGCCGTGCTCTACGATATGCTGGAGTAGGCCCCTTCAACAGGAGGTTAGGCTACGTGGTGCAGGTGGTCTCGTGAGCCTCTGGCGCGATGTTCCCGCGGGGGATAGGCCTCCCGACGTGGTCAACGTGGTGGTGGAGGTTGTGAGCCGGTCCAGAGACAAGTATGAGTACCACCTGGAGTGGGGGGCCTTCGTGCTGGACCGGGTGCTACACTCCTCGGTGGTCTTCCCCGTGGAGTACGGCTTTATCCCTCAGACGTGGTTTACCGACAACGACCCCCTGGACATCATGGTCCTCTCCTACGAGCCGACGGAGGTCGGATGCATCATCAAGGCGAGGCCCATCGGCGTGCTACTCCTAGAGGACGAGGAGGGTGAGGACCCCAAGATACTCTCGGTTCCCGTCAGCGACCCCAGGTTCAGTGGGCTCAGCGACATCACGGACGTCCACCCCCACCTCCTGAGGGAGATCCAGGAGTTCTTCGAGGTCTACAAGAGGCTTGAGCCGAGGAAGTGGGTCAGGTTCAAGGCCTGGAAGGACGCCGAGGAGGCCAAGAAGACCATCAGGTACGCGATGAACCTGTACAACAAGAGGTTCCCTCGGGAGGAGAGGGCCCCAAAATAGCTCAATTTGTGACGATCACGAGCGGTTGAAGCAAATCGTATCGGTTTGTGTCATTTTGGGAAGTTTCTCAGGTCTTCCGGGTTTTTCCTTGACTCTTCTTAAGGTATTTGGCCACGGATAGGGCGAACGTGTCGAGGTCTTCGAGGTTCTGGAGGCGTCTGTGGAGCTCGTCCAGGTCTACCTCCGCGTAGTGGTGGACTAGTATGTTCCGGAAGCCCGCGGCGGAGGCGAACCTCTCCGCGAACTCTCTGGGCAGGACGCCCTCCTCCCCCAGGATCTCTATGACCTCTCTGTAGTCCTCGGGCCTCCTGAACCCCTCCATGGAGATGATCATCTCCCCCACGTCCAGGGCCGACTCCAGGGCGAGGTGGAAGTTCCTCTCGATGGCGCTCCTCAGCACGTAGTCCGTCTCCAGGTCCTCCCTGCTCACCCCGCTGTGGGACTTCAGAAAGTCCACGTAGCGCCTCATGTTCCTGAGCTTCAGCAGGACCTTTTCCCTTCCCCTCATAGCCCTCCCCTCTCGAGCACCCCCTCCAGGAACTCGTTCAGACTCCTCCTCTCGTAGTAGACCCTGTCCAGGTATCTGGCAAGGATCCTAGACTCCAGCTCCACCCTCTCCCCGGCGTCCCTCTCGACCAGGACCCTTCCGCTCTTTACGATCTCGTAGTTCAGGGTGAGGGGCGCGTCGTTCATGACGACCACGTCGACGTCATCAGTCTTCACGATCGAGGAGACCCCGCCTATCAGCCTCAGCCTCACGCTGAACCTCTCCGATTTGCCTAGGCGCTCATCCAGCAGAACCGCCACGTCCACATCGCTCAACGGGCCCGCCCCACCCCCGGCGTGGGAGCCGAAGAGGTACGCCACCCTCACGGCCTCCTGCCCCTCAAGAAACCTCTGGAGTCCATCTGTCTTCATGACCTGTCACTAAACGATAGCCCTACGTCTATCTTAAGTGTTTGCGGGCGGCCTCTCACGCGGCTCCGCCGTTCCTTCTCTCCTTAGAAGATCTCTCATGAATTTCCACGTATCCAATGGAGACCTCGGTGTCGCTGACGCCGCCTCAGAACCTGAGTTCAGGGGCTTACGACCTTCTCCTGTTTTGAGTGCCTTAGCATACCTTGTGAGGCTCCTGCCTTAGAAACCACTCGATGTGGACTCCTCGAACGGTGCGCTAGGGATTTTTGATAGATATGATGAAACACAATAATGTATATATACTTCGATGCCAAATGTATAGCGGTGACTGATTGTGGCCGCTAAAACAGTCCAGGTAAACGTTAGGCTTGAGGAGGAGTTGGCAACGGAGCTCGATGAACTCGTCGTGGAGGGCGTCTACAACACCAGGACAGAGGCCGTGAAGGACGCCATCAAGAGGCTCCTTCGAGAGAGAATCGCTGAGAGGATCAGGGCTAAGATGGAGAGGGTGAGGGCTGCTTCTCCCACGGCGCCGGTGAGTTTAACCCGAATCGTCGAGGAGGCGCACGAGGAGGAGGATGAGCTCTGAAGCTTACCATCGACTCCTCGGTCGTGGTTAAGTGGTTTAAACCAGGCGAACGGTTTGAGATGGAGGCCCTCCGGCTCAGAGACAGGTCCTTAGTCGGTGAACTCATACTCATCGCGCCCGAATGGGTGTTGCTGGAGGTCACGAGAGGCCTCGCAAAGGCCGGGTATAAGGAGAAGGCCTCCTTAGAGGCGTGGTCATCCCTCACCGATATGGCCCGTGTCGGGGTCCTCAGCCTCCTGCGGGTCTCCGAACTGCTCCAGGAGGCACGAGATGCCGTGATTAAGATCAGGCTCTACGCATCCGACGCTGTGGCCCTGGCGAGCGCGATCAGGTCTCAAACGCCCCTTGTGACCGACGACAGACACCTCCTCAACGAGTCTGTTAAAAAATACGCCCTCGCGAGAAGCACCGAGATACTGCGCCTTTCAGAGGCCTTGAAATAGGTTTCAACGGGCTTCCCTGAGGATACTCGCCTGCTTGGCGATCGTCTCGGCGTTCTCGATCAGTTCCTGCTTCCTGTCGGCCGGGAGGGTGCAGCTCGCGGCGTAGGCGTGGCCGTCGGCGATCCCGAATCCCATTGAGGCCTTCACTAGGAGGTCGACGGCTGAGGGCGTCTTTCCCTCATCGATGGGGCCCGTCATCTCCTTGGGAACTCTGACGGAGGCCTTCACGTGGTCGCCCTTGAGCCTCCCGTATCCCGGTATCTCGGGGGACATGTCGGTGAGGCCCAGGATGTACTTGTCCGGCTTGACCAGCCTCCTCTGGAAGGCGAGGTAGGAGCAGAAGGTCCCCACCACCTTGGTTCCCATGCCCCTGTAGGCGTCGCCGGCGTCGAACCACTGGAGATGGTCGGTCTCCCTCAGCCCCTCCCGGTACAGCCTCCCCAGGAGGCGCCTGTTCGCCCCCTTCCTCCGCTCCTCCCACTCCTCGGCCCTCCGCCTCACCTCCTCGGTCAGGCCCTCCAGGCAGGCCCTGACGCCCAGCTCTGGGCCCCCCTCGTAGTAGCCCACCGACCCCAGGACCTGGAGGACCGAGAAGAGCCTGTCCACGGAGACCCCGAGCCTCACGACCTCGACCCTCTTTCCCTCCACCCGCACCACGCCCCCCCTCACCGCCTCGTCCAGGACCGCCCGGTTCAGGCCCACGAAGCCCCCCGGGATTTCGCAGCTCCCCACCAGCGCCAGGTAGGAGAGGTCGGCGTTCTTCTCGTTGAGGGCCTCGGCGAAGAGGTAGCAGCACGTGGCCCCGGAGAAGTCGGTCTCCCCGCGGAGGCCGAGGTGCTCCAGGTTGAGGTCGTGGACCCTGGGGTCCGTCGCCGGCCTCGGGTCGTGGTGGTCCAGGATGACGACCAGGTTCCGGCCCCCATTGCAGTCGGAGATGAGGTCCGCGTGGGACGAGCCGATGTCACAGTAGAAGATGGCCGCGCCCTCGCCCCGGTGGAGGCTCCCGACGACCTCCGGGTAGGCCCTCTCCAGACAGAGGGCCCGGACGGCAAAGCCCTCCCGTTCCACCGCGGCCCCGGTGACCGCCGCCGAGCACAGACCGTCAGCGTCGTCGTGGTGGACCAAGACAACCTCCGCAGGCTCCAACCGCCTCAGCTCAGAAATCGCCACTCCGGCCCTCTTCCCAAACTCCTCACAGCTCACGGGAACCCCCCAGATAGAGAAACATGGAAGGGCTTAAAAAGAATCCATCAGTTGTTAGGTGGTGAGGCTGTTAAGGGCGCACTTCCCCGCTGACCGGACCCTGGGTCCCGGGCGTTAGATTAAAATGCGCTTAAGCCCACGTACACGTGATGTGCTATGCCCTACTGCCCGCGGTGTGGAG
>Ga0315312_1003013_pt1 | contig 11119 bp, 7 predicted proteins | sample TDP7_MG_FD_203629 | JGI IMG/M metagenome (GOLD analysis project Ga0315312, IMG submission 203629) | Freshwater sediment microbial communities from Lake Towuti, South Sulawesi, Indonesia - TDP7 | ecosystem: Environmental > Aquatic > Freshwater > Lake > Sediment | place: Indonesia: South Sulawesi... | reverse complement strand
ACCGCTGGCTGGAGCATGCCCTATGGGATGGCAGTAAGGGATGGGGCGGAATACTGCCTGGATCACCCGGACAACTTTGACTACGTTGGCAGTTATCTGGCTCCCGCGGGCAGCGTGACCTGGGCTGGTGAGGTAGCAGCGCTGAAAGACTGCGACTACGTAGTTTTAACCACGCCTGGTGCTCTACAGCCGTCTACTTTCGCTGCCGAGTTTCGGAGTAAGGGATATGATGCCAAGTTCGTTGGTCTGGATTCCTTGAGTGCTTACTGGGACTTTATGTTGGCAGCAGTTGGGAGCCAAGAGATGGAAGGGGCGCTGATCGGGCAGACCTGGCCATTGTGGGTTCACCCAGCCCCCATCGTTGACTACCTAAAAGATCTGGCGTACGAAAACTACCCTGCAGATAAGGCTGACAGCCTGATTTATGGGAATTGCGGGTGGATAAGTGGAGGCACTCAGGCGTATCTCCTCGTTGAGTGCTTGCGGGAAGCCATAGAAGCAGTGGGCGCTGAAAACTTTGATGGGCAGGCTTTTTATAACACGGCCATCAATTTCAGCCCCGTCTTGGAAGGCTTTGAGGAGATAGGCTGGGCCCCAGGGGAACGGCGCATCTACAGATATATAGGCATGTATGAATACAGCTACGCAGAGGGCGACTTTAAAGTACTTCAAGATTGGGTGAGGGTGATAGAGAGTAAGGACTAATGGCTCATACTTAGCCAAGACGCTGTGATTACTCGTGCTGGAGGTATGCTTGGCTGAAAGATAAGCCACGGGTAGAAAAATGGTAGTGGCTAGAAAGGAGGGTCATAAGGAAGAAAAGCGTCGATTCAAAACCTGCACTACCCTTTCATAGGAGGATAAATGAACAAGGGAAAAGTAGCTCTAGTTTGCTTTATGGTTCTCGCCCTAGTGGCTACGCTCTGCTTAGGTTGTGCCGAGGAAGAAGAAGTGGTGGGGAAGGTGGTCATCACCATAGGGGATGTGACAGACATGACGGGACCGGCGGCGACGGCCTTGATTCCCATTGTATATGTACTAGATGATTTAGTTAAGTATTACAATGAGGAAAACCTTATCCCCGGCGTGGAGCTAAAGATGATCCATTATGATGCCAAGTACGACCCTTCCCGAGATTTGCCCGGCTATTACTGGTGCATAGGGAAGGGAGCAAAAGTAATTGTTACTCCTTTGCCCACCACTGGAGAATCGCTGATATTCCAGGCGGAGAGGGACAAAGTCCCCATAGCTTGTCAGACAACCACCGTGCCCCAAATAGAAACCCCTCGATATAATTTTACCCTTGGTGTTCCTGGTGCTTGGCTGATGAAGACTCTCCTTGGATGGCTTCCCGAAAACCATGAGGATTTCCCCATAGATAGACCAGCCACCATTGGCGTTGCAGGTTGGCAGGAACCCCACATGATGGATGTTTCCAGAGGAGTAGAGGAATATTGCCAGGCTCATTCGGAAGAGTTTGAGTATGTCGGCACTTATCTTACTCCTATGGGCGGAGTGACCTGGAGTGGGGAGGTAGCCAAGCTAAAAGACTGCGATTATGTAGCAATGCCCGGGACTGGCACAGGAATAAGCACCTTCATTAATGAGTTTCGGGTTGCCGGAGGTACAGCAACGCTCCTCCAAACAGATGCCGGAGCTGCTTACCGGGGCTTATTGGTCGACGCTTGTGGATGGGACCGCCTTGACGGAACACTGACTTCACATCCAACGCTATGGTGGGGTGAGCCATCTCCCATAGTCGATCTGGCTGAAGAGGTTCTGCATAGATACCACTCTGACAAAGCTGATGACATAATCCACTCAGGCATAGGGTATATAGGTTCCTTCCACCAGTATTACGCCTTCTTCCAGATCTTGGAGGCGGCCATAGAAGCAGCGGGGGCGGAAAACTTTGATGGTCAAGCCTTTTATAACACAGCCGTAACGTACACAGGAAACTGGGGAGAATACTATCGGCAATGGGGCTTCACCGCAACTAAACGGTACACCTGGAATTACACAGTGGTATGGGAGTGGGATAAGGATGTGGAGGACCTGGTAAGGGCTAGTGATTGGCTACTTCTTGTACAGTAAAGAGTAGGAAGGGGTTCCTTTATATATTGGGAGCTAGGGATCTCGACTAGGCCCTAAGAATTGCCTCTGAGATAGGGCGACTCTGTTGATATGCCACTCTCTGCCAAGGAATTTGGTGATATAACCACAGAATTGTCAGAGTGGATTCCAAAAGCATTGTATAGCGATCCTACGGATGAGATGGCGGACTCTACTAAAGGACTTCTTCTATAAAGCCCGTTACTGGTATGGTGGCAGGGTCGAGAGTGATCTGGATAATATTTAGAGTTGACAAAATAAAGGAGGTAGGCGGCGATTTGAAACAATTACCCTCGTTTACCGTGCCAGAAAACCACTAGACAGGAGGTTCGAAAAGTGGCACAGAAAGTTGGATTCATTGGTCTTGGTGATATAGGACTGCCTATGGCAAAGAGGGTGGTGGGGGGTGGATATGAGGTTACCGTCTGTGGTCACGTAAGGCGAGCTCCCATCGAGGAGATGAAGAGCCTAGGGGCAAAGGAGGTGGCTAACCCGAAAGAGGTAGCCCTGGCCTCAGAGGTCACCATCGTCATGGTTCAGACTGACCAGCAGGCGGAGGAGGTGATTTTTGGGCCTGACGGGCTGCTGAAGGGGGTGAAAGGGGGCAATGGGATTCTCCTGATGGGCACCTATGCTCCGGCGTTCTGCAAGAAAGTGGCAGAAGCGGCCAAAGCAAAAAAGGTTCAGGTGCTGGACGCTCCCGTAGTGGGGGCTCGCATGGGGGCAGAGAAAGGGACTCTGGGTATCAGCGTGGGAGGCAATAAAGATGCCCTGGAGAAGTACCGCGCTGTCCTAGAGACCATGGGCAGGATTACCTACTGTGGTGACATTGGCATGGGGCAGATCGTAAAGCTGGTGAACAATATCTGCGCCACCGTCAACGCCTGGGTACTGGCTGAGGCCTTAAACTGGGGTATAAGGAATGGCGCCACTGAGGAAATGCTCATCGAGCACATCAAAATAGGCTCGGGAAACAGTTTCTCAGCACAAAACTGGCAATGGCTGAAGTCCATGTGGACCGATCCCCCACCGCCGACCTATTATGTCGGAGCCAAGGACCTGGGCCACGTTTTGGATATCGGCGTTGAGCTGAGGCAACCCACTCCCCTCACCGCCCTGTGTTGCGAGCTTTGTAAGGGGCCACCGCCCAAGATACTCCAGGGGCCCACGAAGTAGGGCAGCCCTGTCCAATTGCTGCTCTCGTTTGTAAGATTCAAATGGCAGGACCGCCCAAGTTGACTTAAAATCTTAAATCGGAAGGCAGGGCAAATGGCCAGAGGGGCTTTTAATGGTGTAAAGATCGTCGAGTTTGGGCATTTTCTGCTGGTGCCTACTATTAATGTTAATTCTCTTTAGCTGGAGGGTAAAATGAATACGCCATTAGAAGGTTATCGTGTCTTGGACTGGACTCAGTGGCAAGCAGGCCCAGGTGCTTGCATGCTGCTGGGGGATCTTGGTGCCGATGTGATCAAAATAGAGGACCGGGTTACCGGCGACCCGTCACGAGGAGTCGAACAACTAAGAGGGTTGGCACAGGAAACTCCACGGCAAGCCTATTTTGAGTCCAACAATCGCAATAAGAGAGGGATAGCTCTGGATCTCCGCAAGGAGAAAGGGAAGGAGATTGTTTACCGTCTGGTTGAGAAATCAGATGCATTTATCACCAACTTCCGTGAGTCGGCTGCCGTTAGGTACGGGTTAGACTACAAAACTCTCTCTAGACACAACCCAAAACTGGTATATGGTATCATCTCTGGCTATGGGTTAAAGGGACCGGATGGTGATATCCGCTCCTTTGATGGTCTCGGACAGGCAAGATCAGGGATTATGTTCGCCTGTGACCCTGATGAACCCTACTATATCGTAGGAGGCGTTGCCGATGCAGCGGCAGGCATAATGACCGCCTTTGGTGTGGTGGTAGCGCTTCTCACTCGAGAACGGCAGGGCATTGGGCAGAAAGTTGAAGCGTCAATCTTGTCTAGCATGCTTTTTCAGCAATGGGTCAGCTTGGGCTTTAGATTCATCAGCGGCACGGCATTGCTTCCACAACCCAGAAATAGAGTAACAAATCCGCTCCTCAATATATATAAGTGTGCCGATGACAAATGGGTCTTTCTTTTCCATGGTCAGGCAGATAGGTTTTGGCCCAACGTATGTAGAGCCTTAGGTATCGAGGAGCTACAGAATGACCCCAGGTTCGAGAATATGTGGAAAAGACAAGAGAACAGTGAGGAACTTGTTGGCATCCTGGACAAGGTCTTCGCTACTAAGACTCGTGAGGAGTGGATGAAGAGCTTGCGAGAAAATGATTGCATTTGCGACAGGATCAGTACTCTTGACGATCTGCCTACAGACCCGCAGGTGATAGCCAATAACTACCTCCCTGAGTTTGACCACCCTACTTACGGCAAGACTCGTTATGCACCGATACCCATTCAACTGAGCAAGACCCCTGGAGCCCTAAGGCTGCCAGCGCCCGAATTTGGTCAGCATACAGAGGAGGTATTGACGGAAATCCTTGGGTACACCTGGGATGACATCGCCAGACTGAAGGAAGATGAAGTGGTCTAGCAGCTGGGGTAGCTTGGAATGATCAGTTCCTGCACCTCGCCACTGCACATTTGTGTAGATTATGTGGGTTCCGTCAGGATGGTCAAAGGGGACATGATGCTGATAACAATAGTGAGTGAGATCATAGCTAGCAAAACCGCCGCTGAGTGGGAAGCCATCGCCCAGGAGTATGATGATAACATGGCTGCATTCAAGAACCAGGGCATAATTATGTAAATTAAGGAGGCGATATGGGCATATGTTATCAGGGTAAAACACTAAAGGGAGCAGTAGATGAGAAGGAGCGAGTTTTCCAGCAAACCGGTTACGCTTATGGGCTGGAGAAACTGGAGCTAGTGGAAGGTGACCCGGCTAAGTTCATGAGATTCCAAATGAGGTTGGTGGCTGCCTGTATCAATGCCAGGGAGACAGCCAAGTTGATATCGGCCAATCCCATGTCGCTGGTACAGGGCGAGCTGCTCTTCTTGCTAGCAACCCCAGAGGGAGACGTTGTCTCCGCTTCCTATGGGCTGGCTGGGCATCTGCAGTCTTTCCCCTTCATGATCCAATCCATAGCTGATCTGGGTTTTGAAGAAGACCCCGGAATCAATGCGGGGGATATCTTCGCCACCAACGATGCCCTCTACGGTGCTCCCCATAACGCAGATAATTACACTTGGGTGCCCATATTCTATAAAGATGAACTGATTGGCTGGACAGTAGGACTGAACCACATTGTCGATGTGGGCGGCCTCCAGCCTGGCGGCCTAGGGGTGATTTCGCCCAGTGTCTTCACCGATGGATTTACCTACCCACCTACCAAGGTAGGAGCGAATTTCAAGACGCATAGGTGGTGGTACCTGCACTGGAAGAGGCGGACACGGACAGAGGCCTTCAACGTCCTGGACGATAAGATGAGGGTCGCCGGATCAGTGGCACTGCACGATAGGATTCTGGAGATTGTGAACGAGTTTGGGATTGAGTATTTCAGGAAGGGCCTGCGGGAGATCGTGGAGAGGGAGAGAAGGCTGCTGGTGCAGAGGATTAAGACCCAGGCAGTTCCCGGAATATATCACTATCTTCACCTCAACATGGTGAAGTACAAGGGAGTGGTGGGCAGGCTCTTTGCTGCCTCCAACAGGAACTGGCTCCTCCATGAGCCGGCAGAGCTTCAGGTTCTCCCCGACGGCAGCCTCTTTATAGATGTAGAAGGGTTAACCAGCGAAGGCGATTTTCATTGCAATGCCTACGAGCCTGCCGTGAGAATGCTCACTTCCCTCGGCGCTTGGCCGATGTTCGCCTATACCTCCACTCTCAATTCATCCCTGAAGTATATGACCCAGTGGAACCTGCCCCGGGGCAGCATGTTTAACCCGCAAAACCCCTTTGCAGCCACTGTCATGTCGCTGGCAGAAGTCGGCAAATACATCTTCGTCTTTCACAACGGACTCAGCATGGCCTATTTTGCCAGAGGCTATCTGGAAGAGTGCTTCCCACAAGACGGCTGTGGCATTGGCTACGGGCTAGCCGGAGTTATGAAGGACGGATTCCGATGGGCCGGCGGCGATATGACCCTTATCACCTGCTGGAGTGAAGGGGCGACTCCCTTTCATGACGGTATCCCTGCTTCAGTCTGCTCACCCAACCCGGCACCAGACCAGGGGGAGACGGAACTAGCCGAATTCATACAGCCCACCAATCTAAACATCGGCAGAAAGCTGGTGCCTAATTATTGCGGTCACGGCAAGTTCCGAGGCGGTCTGGGCATGGGCATGTGCCAGATGATCACTGATCCAGGGCAAGCTCTGGTTGTCGCCGTTTTCGCTTCCACCAATGGCATGGGGCGGTGCGGCATGGGGATGTGTGGCGGCTATCCAGGAGTAAATGATGTCGTTCTCTTCGCCCACGATACTAACCTGAGGGAACTTCTGAAGGAAGGTAAGCCATATCCGACCGATTTCAGTGAGATAAGACAATGGCTGAAAGAGGGCAAGCTGAAGGCGGGCAATGTGGAGGTCTACCAGGGTGCTACACCTAACATCCAGTGCAAGGACGGCGATTTGTTTGCCAGCGCCTCAGGCTGCCGGGGCGGTTGGGGCGATCCCCTGGAGAGACCCTACAGCCTGATTGAAGAGGATGTGAAGTACGGCTGGATTACGGCAGATGTGGCCAGGACTGTCTACGGGGCGGTGGTGGATGAGAAGGGGAAGGTAAAGGTGGCTGAGAGCGATAAGCTGCGGCAACAGGTGCGCAACAGACGCAAAGAGAAGTCGCTGGACGCCAAGGACTGGTGGAGGCAAGAAAGGCAGACGGTGCTAAAGAAGCAGTGGTCTGAGGATGTCTACAGTATGTTTGCCGATTGTTTGAAATGGAAGAAATTCCGCCAGCAGTTCATGGGGATGTGGCAGTTACCCCAGGACTACCAGTTATAAGAAGGAAGGGAGAAACATGGAAAAAAGAGACCAACGTGTCCCTAAGGAAAATCTAAAGCTCCTGGTGGAGGGTAAGCTTGCGTGGGAGGAAGTAAAGAAGATGATCCGCCTCTCCCCCAAGGATGCGGACCGGTTCTGGAAGTATCTAGAGGTGCTACAGGAAAAGGTCCCCTGGAAGGAGAAGATATTGCTGCGCATCTCGGACCACCTTTACATTGTGGCCAAGAAAGGTGGGGGCAGGGTGGTGAAGTGTGATTGTGGGCAGGAATTTGGAGACTATCGAGCCAACTGGAAGCTGAGTTGTCGGGTCTATGTCAGGAAAACCCGGGAGGAGATGGCCGAGGTAATCTCAGTGGAGGAAGCAGTTAACGATCCAAACCTGGTGGAAATCAGGGAGTTCTACTGTCCCGCATGCTTGGCTCAGTTGGGGGTAGAGGTTGTTCCCGCAGGGTATCCGGTGATATTTGAGATGCTGCCTGACCTGGATACCTTTTACCGAGACTGGCTGGGCAAACCACTAGACGATGAGCGACCGGACTGGTTTCAGGATAAGACCTCAGATATACCTGCACAATGGGCAAAGGAGGCATAGAAATGGCAAAAAAGGCAGAAGAGAGATATTTGATCGCTCAGGACGCCGGCGGGTCGATGACGGATTGTTTCCTTGTCGATAAAGATGGGAGTTTCTCCACCGGGAAGTTCCTCACCCACCACGAAAATGAATCTATAAGCTACCTTGGTGCGCTGGAGGATGCCGCCAGACGCTGGGGAATGACCTCAGCTCAGATTCACCAGGCAACGCTTTCCTCTACCTATACTGGCACGGCAATGGTCAACACTCTGGTAACTCGAAGTGGCAGTAAGGTAGGTCTGCTGATAACCAGGGGATTCGCCCACCTACCAATTATGGAAAGGGGTCTGACATGGATAGGGCAGTCTTATGAGGACATACTCCATCAACAGCTACATGAGCATACCCCCTGGATGGTGCAGCCGGAGAATATCAAAGAGGTGACGGAGCGAATCTCAGTGGGTAGCTACTACATGGAACACCATTATTTTCCCGGCACAGTGGTCATACCTCTGGTGGAGGCAGACGTGGTGAAGGGGGTCAACGAGCTTCTGGATGCTGAGGTAGAGGTAATAGGTATCCTCACCCTGGCCTCTTATGCCAACCCAGTGCACGAAAGGAGAATATCAGAGATTGCCAAGGAGATGGTGCGGCAGCGTGGTCTTGATATTCCTGTGGTCGCCTCTCATGAAATGTGCTCTGTACCCAATGAGAACGAAAGGTTGAAGACGCTTCTCATCCAGTGCTACGTAGCGGAGGTGGCCAGAAGAAAGTATTTCGGTGTAGAGGACTCAGCCAGAAAGGAAGGATACCAGCATGAGTTGCTAACTCTGTTGGCTTATGGGGCAGCAGCTAGTATTCGTTACCAGAAGCTGGCTGAAGCCGCTGTCTCAGGACCAACAGGAGGCTTACTGGGATGCAAATTCATTTCTGACTTTTTGGGGATTCCTAATGTTGTCGGCTGGGATCTGGGTTGCACTACCTGTGATGTCGGCCTTATTGCTGGAGGATTGCTACCGGTAAAGAAAGAACCCGAATTCTCCGGTCACCGGCTGAGAATGCCCATGATCGCTATAGATTCCATTGGTGCCGGCAGCAGCCATGTGGTTCATGCTGATCCGGTGACCAAGCGGATTACCATAGGACCCGAAAGCGTTAGAGCCGATCTGGGCACCATGTATAAGTCTGATCAGATAACTATTGGAGACATAGACCTGACCATGAGGTTTATAAACCCAGACTACTACCTGGGAGGAACTATCAAAGTCAACCGGGACAGGGCCCTGCATGAGCTGACGGAAAGGGTAGCTAAGCCACTAGGACAGGATGTATACGACGTGTCGAGCAAGATTCTGGACCTGCTACATGCCAGGGTGGCCGATCACATAAACGGTGTGCTTCTGTCGAGAGGGCTGAATCCGGCTGAGTTCACCTTGGTGGTTTACGGAGCCGCCGGTCCCACCCATTTGTGGGGGGTGGCACGGGCTATTGAATTCGGCGCAGTAGTGGTGGTTCCCTGGGCAGCAGTTTTTTCCGCCTTCGGAGTGTCTGGCGCCGACTATTTCCATCGCTATGATAAGGCGGTTACCTTCTTCCTCACTCCGCAGATGCCCAAGGAGATCAAGCTCTATCAAGGAGGAGTGTTGAGCCAGGCATGGCAGGAAATGGAAGAGCGCGGGTATGCCGAGCTCGAGGCTGAAGGCATCCCGCGGAAAGACGTGACTTTTAGACATGGGGTATCCTGTCGTTATATTGGGCAGATGTCTGCCTGGGAGGTCCCTGTGGAGGTAGCCAGGGTACAAAGCCTGGAGGACCTGGATAAGGTTATCGGTGCCTTTGAGAAGAACTACACCAGCATTTATCCCGCCGGAGCCCGCTACCCGGAGTCAGGCTACCAGATCACTGAGGTTTATGTCGAGGCGATAGCCAAGAAACCGAAGCCTATTATACCCAGCTATCCACTGCGAGGGAAAAAACCTTCCAAGAAGGCTTATAAGGGTCAGCGGGATGTTTTCTTCGATGGCAAGTGGATGACCTTTGACCTCTGGGAGCAGGACTTGCTGGAGGCAGGAAATAGGATTAACGGACCAGCTATTATCGAGCATACGATGACGACCTTCCTTATTCCAGCAGAAAATTACATCGAAGTTGATAAGTACAAGTTCATGTGGTACAGGAAGAAGTAGGAAGAACTGAGAAGGGAAGCCCAAAGAAGGCCAGGGATGGAGGATTATGGAGAACCGCTCAACCCTGGTCCAACGTTGGCGACTTCTCCCAGGATTTTCTCCCCAAGCTGATGCAGGGATGGCGATACGCTTGGCTTTATATGACGGAAGCCTTGTATGATACAGTTAATGGAAGGGTCGGTACCGACACCGCCAACAAAGGTGTCACCCCTGAACTGCCGCCTCGCAAGAGCCTCGACGAAATAGCCTGACATTGGGAATTCAAAATCGAAGAACAGGCTTAAGGCGAAAGCTGGAGCGAGTGGATGGCTCTCAGGACTCGAAAACACATTGGGTTCTGGGGCATTGGTAACTATCTACAGCAAAGGGTAATTGGTCACCGGTATCAGGGCTACGGAAAACTGCAAGGTAAGCCAGGAACTGTCTCCACTGTTCATGGCCACAGGCATGAAATGCTGGAGAGTACTTTACGAGCCGGTTGCTGCCTGAGGGCCAAGCTCATAAATACCTAGGCCAAGCTGCAAGAGTGAAGAGGACACGAAGGACAGGAGGCTAAATGGGCATATGTTATCAAGGTAAGACATTAAAGGAAGCAGTAAAGGAGAGAGAGCGACTTTTCAAGGAAACCGGTTACGCTTATGGACTGGAGAAACTGGAGCTAGTGGAAAGTGACCCGGCTAAGTTCATGAGGTTCCAGATGAGGTTGGTAGCTGCCTGCATCAATGCCAGAGAGATGGCCAAGTTGATATCAGCCAATCCCATGTCCCTGGTCCAAGGCGAGCTGTTGTTCCTGCTGGCAACCCCAGAGGGAGATGTTGTCTCCGCTTCCTATGGGCTGGCTGGCCATATCCAATCTTTCCCCTTCATGATCCGTTCCATAGCTGAGCTGGGTTTTGAAGAGGACCCGGGAATCAACGCAGGGGATGTCTTCGCTACCAACGATGCCCTCTATGGTGCTCCCCATAACGCAGATAACTACACCTGGGTACCAATATTCTATAAAGAGGAACTGATTGGCTGGACGGTGGGACTGAATCACATTACCGATGTGGGAGGCCTCCAGCCTGGTGGTCTTGGCACCATTTCGCCCAGTGTTTTCACCGATGGGTTTACTTATCCACCTACCAAAGTAGGAGCGAATTTCAAGACACATAGGTGGTGGTACTTACACTGGAAGAGGCGGACACGGACAGAGGCCTTCAACGTCCTGGACGATAAGATGAGAGTTGCCGGAACAGTGGCCCTGCACGATAGGATTCTGGAGATTG
>Ga0315312_1003012_pt1 | contig 11119 bp, 12 predicted proteins | sample TDP7_MG_FD_203629 | JGI IMG/M metagenome (GOLD analysis project Ga0315312, IMG submission 203629) | Freshwater sediment microbial communities from Lake Towuti, South Sulawesi, Indonesia - TDP7 | ecosystem: Environmental > Aquatic > Freshwater > Lake > Sediment | place: Indonesia: South Sulawesi... | reverse complement strand
AACTCTGAGCGAGCCTGAAAGACGACTCTGGGATTTGGTCGTGAGACGATTTATGGCTGTTTTCGGTGAGTCCGCTCTGAAACAGAGCATGAAGGCATCCATAATTGTGAACAGCCATCGTTTCTTTCTGCGGGGAAGGCGAACTCTCAAGGAAGGGTGGATGGTCTTCTACAAGCCTTTCATACGGGCAGAAGAGGTTGTTCTGCCACCTCTAGATGAAGGGCAGGAGGTTGAAATCAAGGAAGTCATATGCGAAGACAAGTTCACAAAGCCTCCTCCACGCTATAACCCCGGCAGTCTACTTAGGAAGATGGAGTTTGAGGGTATCGGAACCAAGGCGACGAGGGCGGGAATCATTGACACTCTCTACAGTCGAGGATACATAAATGGGGAGCGGGCCATTGTCTCAGATTTGGGATTGGATGTTATCGACGTCCTTAGCACATACTGCCCAGAGGTAATCTCCGTTGATTTCACACGGGAGCTTGAAGAGAGCATGGAGAAGATTCAAAATGGCACCGAAAAGATGGCGAATGTGCTTGACAAAGCCCTACATCGGCTAAAGCCAGTTCTAGAAAAACTGGCGTTACACCAGGAATCAGTGGGTGAAGAGTTGAGTGAGGCGGTGAGAAAAGCTAGGATGCAACAACGTGTCGTTGGCGATTGCCCAGCCTGCGGGACAGGCAAATTGATGATCCTGTATTCTCGACGAACTGGAAAACGGTTCATAGGTTGTACAAGTTTCTTCAAGGGTGGATGCAAGGCTTCTTCTCCTCTCCCGCAGAAGGGCTCGGTGAAACCGGCACAGAAAGGTTGCCGCATGTGTGGGTGGCCTATGATCCGTTTCAAAATACAAGGCAAACGTCCCTGGATATTCTGCGTTAACCAGCAATGCCCATCGAAGGAAGGAAAGAAATAGATGAAATGCCTAATTTGTGGAAGAAAAGCCGAGAGCGGGCTCTGCAAGTTGCATGAAGAAGCTCACAAAAACCTCTTAAAGAACTACGACCTTTGGAAGAAGTCATTGGGCATGTCATGGATTGGATACCTTAAGGAGGTACAGAGAAACCCTTTTGCAGGTGTCTGGGCTAAGGAGGTTGCTCAGCATCTCTTGGCTTCAGACTCAGCCAAAAATCAGGACAATTCCGAAAGCGGTATGCGTGTTGGTGGATAAGGTTTAAATCTCGTTGCCTTCTTATGATAGATATCCCATTCCTGATTGTCGATGGTCATAGGGAAAGAATATGTCGAAGAAAACAAGGCGAAGGCTATCATCAGCCAGTTATTCCCTTCAGAAGGCTAGTCTAAAGCTGGCAACCTACAGACCTTCTACTATCCTCATTGCCGTTATTGTCATGGGCATATCTATCTTCCTCTTAGGAGGAGGAATATACGATATTTTCATGGAACCCCTAGCCATTCTACCCATAGGGTCAGGCAGGTTCCTCTCTTATATCCCCTACCGCATACATGAACAGCTTCTTGTCGGAAGCATAGGGGTTATGATCTTATATGCCATAGGCGCTGCAGGGTTGTTGCTGATCTACTACAGCACAAAGTATGTCCGTAACCCACGTCAGGTTTCATTTCTCTCTAGGATAGGGGTTGTTCTGCTGCTTCTAGCCTTCATATCCGTCGAAGCAGTCATGTTTTGGATTTTGAATTATCAAGGATAAGGAACCTACTCCGAACTCTAAGGCTTAGATAACGGCTAGAAGATCAGACTGTCCTGAAATTGTGATAAATATATTCAACAATTGGAAAGCATATTAATAGTGTAGCATCTGTATTCTCAAGATAGTCGGCAAATAGTGTAAGACGGTGGCTTCATGAGGACAATTGAATGGAGAGACGGCGTCGTCGTTACGATTGATCAGTCAGCTTTACCTAACAAAGAGATTTGGATGACAATTGAAGACTGCAAAGAAATGGCCTCAGCCATCAAAGAGATGAGGCTAAGAGGCGCGCCGCTGATAGGTGTCGCAGTGGCATATGGGATGGCGTTAACAGCTTATCATTCGAAGGCTAAAAGAAGAGATACGTTCCTAAAAGAACTGGAAGAAACAGCAGAAACTCTAAGGAAGACTAGGCCGACTGCTGTTAACCTTTTCTGGGCAGTTGAAAGAATCTTGAGTCGAGCGAAGGAAGCAAGAGGCGATATTGAAGCGTTAAGGCAAGCCGTTATTAACGAAGCCCAAAAGATGGCTGATGAGGACATTGAGGTCAACCGTAGGATCGGCAAGCATGGCTCCAGCTTGATCGCATACGGCGATGTAATTCTAACCCATTGCAATGCTGGAAGCTTAGCAACCGTAGACCATGGTACAGCTTTGGCTATCATAAGAGCAGCGTGGGAAGAAGGAAAACGAATAAATGTGGTCGTAGACGAGACTAGACCGATGCTCCAAGGTGCAAGGCTCACAGCCTACGAGCTTATGCGCGACGGGATACCAGTGACATTGATCACAGATAACATGGCTGGTTACCTGATGTTTAAAGGCTTAGTGAACAAGGTTATTGTGGGTGCTGATAGAATCGTTCGGGACGCTGTAATAAACAAGATAGGCACGTATACAGTTGCAGTACTAGCGCATGAACATAGAGTTCCTTTCTATGTCGCAGCTCCAATATCAACATTCGATCCGTCTCATAGAGCAAGAGACATAATCATAGAAGAGAGAAAACCAGAAGAGGTAACACATATCGGATTAGAAAGGATTGCACCCCAAGATGTGAGAGTGATAAATCCAGCCTTTGATATCACCCCCCTAAAGTATGTGGAGGCTATCATATGCGAAGAAGGCGTCATGTCTCGACAAAATTTCAAGAGATACATAGAGAAGCAAGCTCTTGAAAGATAATACCAAAAACTTTGGAGAGAGAAAACATGCAACCAGAAGAAGGTAACGAGGCAACCCCTGAGAAAGAAGAGAAGATTGTTATCAGAACCGTTCTTAGGGAGGACGGAATTTTCGTTCAGTCTTCGGAGGACATTGAGGGTCTTACTACTCGGGGTTACGGAAAATCTGAGAACGGGAACCTCATTTTAGCCTTCCAGGAAGCGTTGTATCTTCTCGACAAAGGCATAATTATGGTAGAAGACGGAAAAACGCATATCAATATCACATTTCAGGAACTTCTTGAAAAAGCTCGCCTTGTCGATGAAGACTCTTGGGGCAGGTACCTAATCTATAAAGATCTGAGAAGTAGAGGCTATGTGGTAAGGGAAGGCTTCGGCCTAGGCATAGACTTCCGCGTTTACAAAAGAGGTGAATACGGCAAGTCTACCGCGGACTACCTGATCCTCGGTGTTAAAGAGGGGAAGCCGGTTATGGTCGAGGATTTAGTCCGAATCCTGACACAGGTACAGAGCTTGAAGAAGACTTTGATCCTCGCTGTTTTGAACAGAAGAGGTGAGATTGTTTATTACTCTCTTTCACGCTTGACTTTCGAATGACAAGTTTTATATGCAAAGGGAACGATTGGTGGGTTAAATTTTCAGGAGAAAGAATCTATGAGGAAGGTTCAGGAAAAGGTTCTAAGAGGTGTACCCCGCCTAGGATGGGGAATGGACATTGAATGCACGTTCTTTGGGGCGCTGGATGCAACGCTGCGCTATCTTGGCGAACCAGTAGACTACATATATTCAATGGGTGTCTCAGCCGCAGCCTTCCGCCTTAGGTTTCACAAGCCAGACTGGTGCCCAAGCTCACCGGATGCGGCTCTTGACGAGACTTATGTGAAACCTGCTTTGAGATATGTGGGTTATGATGGGCAGTTCTTTGCAGCTGAGACCTCGAGACCCGATGAGATGAAGAGAGTCATAATAAAAGAAATAGACAAGGGAATCCCTGTTGTGGCTATTGATCTGGTTAGGATTCCAGATTGGGGTGTCGTTACTGGCTATCAGAACAGTAAGCTTCTTTGCCGAAGTTATTATGATCAAGGCGACGAGTATTCAGTAGTAGAAAAAGACCCGTGGTCGATCCTCAGGCTGGAAAAGGTTAGGTCTATGCCAGAAAGGCTTGAGTGCATTCGTGAATCGTTCAGACTGGCGGTTGAGCTGGCACACAGAGAGACGATTGATGGTTATGCTAATGGTCTCGCTGCATACGACGCTTGGATTATGGACTTGGAAAACGAAGACTTATTTCAGAAGTTGGACGAGCCGACCTTTCATCATTACTGGCATGTTAACGGTTGGGTCTATGACAGCCTATTCGATGCTAGGCTAGCAGCCTCGAGGTACCTGCGAAGAGTGACGGTAGAATTCCAAGGCAAAGAAAAACAGGTTATCAGCAAAGCTGCTGAACAGTTCGATAGCATAATGAGGACTTTGTTCGATAACTGGGTATACTTCTCATTTCCCCACTGGGTAAGGAAGGAGGAGGGGAAAACCTGGACGCCGAAAGGCATGATTGACGCGACGACATGGACCACAGATATGAGGAGGAATGGTGCAGAAGCGTTAGGAAGGGTCAAGGCAAAAGAGGGAGATGCTTTTGATACACTGAGCAAAGTGTTCTAGACCCTAGGTCCATTATGTTTTGATATATTGTTAAACTGATTTGAGAGACCATTGCAAGTCGTCAGTTCTCCAAGTAAATCTTTATAATCTTATTACCTACAATGCAGATTGATGCCTACGGAATTGAGGGATTAGATTGTCTTCATCTTTTCGTCGAACTGTGCGAGGAATGAGGGACTTCCTGCCCGAAGAAGCCGAGAAGCTCAGGTTCATCGAGCAGACAGCTCGAGAACTGGCGAGGCTATATGGATATAGGGAAGTCATCACCCCTGTTGTCGAGAACTATGAGCTTTTGGCTGCCAAGGTCGGTGAAGAGAACAGGAAACGCATGTATGTCTTCGAAGACCTAGGTGGTAGAAAGGTTGCCCTAAGACCCGAGTTCACAGCCTCGGTGGCAAGGTTAGTAGCCTTTAAGATGCAGACCATTCCCAAGCCATTAAGGCTCTTCTCCGTTGGAAGCCTTTACCGTTATGACGAGCCGCAGTTCGGTAGGTACCGTGAGTTCTGGCAAGCAAATTATGAACTCTTTGGCTCAACCGAACCTGAGGCGGATGCTGAAATCCTCGTCTTAACAAACGATCTCATGAAGAAAACGGGTCTACGCAACTACTACTTCAAAGTTGGTCATGTAGGAATTCACAGAGGCATTATGAGGAAGGAAGGAATCAACGAAGACCAGCAGAACAGCATCATGCAGCTGTTCGACAAGAAGCTTTGGGATGACGCATTGGAGATGGTCCGAGAGGTAGGGGGATCCCAAACATGCTTGGACAATATAGAAACGCTACTCAAGACAAGGAGTAAAAAACCTGAGGAGGCTGTTCAAGTCATACGGGAGATCGTGAAGGATTACCAAGAAGCCTTAATTGCCTTGCAGAATCTTGAAGAGATTCTCAGCTTTCTGAGAACCGGCGACGTAAAAGTCGATCTTGTCTTAGATATCGGGCTTGCCAGAGGCTTGGAATACTACACAGGCATGGTTTTCGAGGTCTATGTTCCTGAGATGAAGGTGGCTCTCGGCGGGGGAGGACGATATGATAGACTTATAGAGCTCTTAGGTGGTGGAAAGATCCCTAGTGTAGGCGTTGCCCCAGGCATAGACCGTCTCTCACTTGCTTTGGAAAAGCAAGGAATTGTCTTAAAAACATTCAAAGAAGAGAGAATCCTTGTCATCCCGGTTGATGCTGAGATGATTGGTGCGGCTTTCAGAATCTCCTCACTACTTAGAAATGAGGGATTCTACGCTGAGATTGAGACCATGGGAAGGTCGGTCTCTCAAGCCCTTTCCGACGCTGATAGGAAGGGAATCACGCGCACCGTCATTGTCGGTCCCAGAGAAATGGAAGAGAGCAAAGTCGTCTTACGTGATATGAAGGAAAGAAGCCAAGAATCAGTGGATCTAGAGCATCTTCTTAGAAAACTTAAACACTAAAGAGATGGGTTATAGAGAAATTTATTCAATTTATATAATTCGAATTCTTGTGATGTGAACAGGTTTGAGCGAAGATGAACCCATTTTTACGCCTTCTGACTTTGTCTGCTACATATCAGAGAGTAGGAAGGTGCCGCTGGATGCCATAAGAGTTCCAGAACGTCTAGTGATGACATATCAGAGAGATGCGTATGAATATGGAAGGGAGCTCATCGGTGGCAGACCTCTTGACTGGTGGATATATGGAGAACGCCAACCTTTCTGCGTCGGCAAGTTCGGTGATACTCAGATCGGGCTGGGTCTCTTCTGGATTGGTGCACCTGCAGCTGTCATGACATTAGAAGAGCTGATCGCCTGCGGAGTAAGAATTATTTTCGAAGTCGGTATGGCTGGGGGTCTGCAGAGTTTTCTTAAGCCTGGCGACATATTGGTGGTTACAAAAGCCGTTCGGGATGAAGGCACCTCATATCACTATCTTCCGCCGGAAATTAGGGTTGAGTCTTCAGAGCGACTCAGAGAGAAGCTAATCAGGCACCTTAAGCAGAAAAACATTAGGCGTTTCGTCGGTCCCGTTTGGTCCACGGATGGGGTCTACAGGGAAACACGCGCTAAATTCCGCAAGTTCAGAGACCGAGGCGTCTCAGCTGTAAATATGGAGACTTCGGCGATCTTCTCTCTTGCCAAATATAGAGCTGTCGAGGCGGCTTCTGCGCAGGTCATATCTGACATTCTAGAAGAAACCGGATGGCTGCAAGCCTTTGAGCATGAATCAGTTCAGATGAACATGAAAAAGCTTCTGGAGGCAGTTATAACGATTCTTTCAGAAGTCTGAAGAATGAGAAACTACTTGGAACAGCTTGGAAAACAGATGAAGGACATATGAGAAAGGTCAACCAATTAATAATAGAGTACACATATTATAATAAAGATGCAAGTAAGCAACTAAGCCGAGAAAGGTGTTCCTTATGGGTGAAGACAAGCCCGAAGTGGAGAATGTGCTAAGACGCATAGATGAGCTCATCAGAATTTTGAGGTTCCTCTCACAAGACCTCAGCGAGATCTCGAAGAACCTCAGGGAGTTGATGAACCTTCCTTCTACAGAGCAGCCCGCCCAGCCACTCAGGCCGCCTACATCGGCTCAGCAAACAATATCTTTTGAAGGGCCAGCTGCTTCCCCCGCTGTACCGGTTTCGGTTGGGTTGCGAACCGTAGATGATGTTCAAAAGGTATTCCCTATGGATTTGGCTGGTATGCTTTACTTTGAAGTGACAGATGAGTATGTTCTGGTGAAGCCGAGGCAGTACCTAGGCTCAGACAACTTTAGGCGCATAGCCACCATGGTAAGGGACCAGCTCGGGGGGGAATATGTCAGCGCAGGAAAAGACTCACACTTCAGAATACCAAGAAGACTCTAGATAACAAGAGCGAAAGTTACGTTCACGGTAGAGTAGGCTCATCAGTAAGTACTTTCAATTCTACCCAGAAAATCGAGTTTCCGCATTCTCTATTTCGGTTCATCAAATAGATAAGGAATCGTGAGAAGATTCTAATTCCAATAAAGGCTAACCGAAATAACGGACATGGGTCCTTTAAAAAATCTTAAATAACTAACAGTTCATATGACTTTTTCAGTGACTCTTATGGAAGAGAAAATGATGAGGTATATTATAGCAGGGATTCTTGTTGCAGTGATAATTTCAGTAGTCCCGATCTGGGCTGCGAACTATAGCGTGGGCGTTGAAATGGGAGACTGGATAAAATACGATGTTTTTGGAACAGTTCCCGGGCTAGAGGAATATGATTGGGTAAAGATGGAGGTTCAAAGTCTGAGTGGCACCGAAATTACCGTACTGGCGACTATTCATTACAAAGACGGAAGAGAGGAGACTAACACACTGAGTTGGGATGTGGAGACAGGCAGAGAACCTTGGATAATCCCCGCTGACTTGAGCAAAGGTGATGCCTTTCCTTTTGAATACGCTACTCTGATCGTGAACGATACAGTTACACGAACATATGCAGGTGCAAGTAGAAGTGTAAATCTTCTCAATTTGACAGAATACGATATTGACACAGAAATGTTTGCTTATTGGGACCAAACCACTGGGGGTCTCGTTGAACTCTTTCTGAACAAGTCTTCGTCCACTGAAAGTTGGACAGGTGGATATAAGGCTATAGAAACTAACATATGGGCTCCGATTATACAAGCAACTGCAGAACTGTCTTCTGACACTCTAACCCAAGGAGAAACTGTGACAATATCAGCCGTTGTAAAGGATGACGCAGGAAGCCCGATCGAGGGAGCAACGGTGAGTGCAAGAATAGACGATAAGATTGTGAGTCTATCAGATCTGGGAGTTGGCAACTATGAGGGGATACTTGAGACTACTGATCTGCCAGTAGGAACTTACAGTATCATCATTACAGTCGAAAAAGCTGGATATGAATCGACTCAGACTTCGCATATTCTAACCGTGGAGACACTACAACTACAAGTGACCATGCAATTGTCCACTGATACCGCAACTAAGGGCGAAGTCATGACAGTATCAGCCAACGTTAAGGATCTTGGCGGAAACCCGATCGAAGGAGTAACGGTGACGGTGTACATAGGAGATAAGGCACTAGATCTTTTGGACCAGGGGAACGGCAATTATCAAGCAACTATCGACACCTCTGATGTCGATGAGGGAACCTACATCGTCAACATATTAGCCCATAAAGAAGGGTGCGAATCAAACCAGACTTCGCAGAACTTGACCGTAAAGGCAGCGCCAGAGACCCCGTGGATGTTGTATGGAGGAGTAGCAGCGGTTATAGTCGTGGTTGCAATAGTACTTTACCTAATTAGAAAGAGATTCTAGACTCTCCTCTTTTTAATAAAACCTCCATAAATTGAACGCTTCCTCAACCTCTTGGAGAGCATTAAAGAGCAAAAACGAAAACCAGGTGATGTTATAGTTTTAGATTGAAATGATAAATTGTGCTTCACTGGCTCAAAGGACAATTAGAGGAAAGAATTATCATATGGTAAAATTGTCTCTTTCATTAGAAATGAAACAAATCGTCCATTGTATTAAGATTTAGCAAAAGAATCAACTTATCATGAATCAATACACGTATAATAGCGTGAACAATTTAGCTTCAGACTGAATGGCTTCTTACCATGGCCTTCTTATATGTAGAAGATGTCCTCGGGCCCTCTTCTGGCTCTTTCTTCGATCTCTCGTCTTGCCTTCTGGGCGGCTAGGTTCTTGTCTGCTCCCTTCTCTGTTATCTCAACATCGTACTCTATGAATTCTTGAACATATTTTACAAGCCTTTCATTCATCTTGTCAAGCTCCTCTTGCTTGAAAGAGGCCATTATGTCCGGGTTGTTCACCCAGTTCAACCAGCCAAGGATGCTTCTATGTAAAGCGTATAGAGAGAACCTCATCGATTGAACCAAGTCCAACCGGTCCTTATCTTTTTTCTCTGAGAGCTTCTCGATCTGGTCAAGGATTTCTTGGCAGATTTGGACCCAACCTTTGCTCAACACCACCACCTCAATCTGGTCTTTTGAAATGTGGTCTGCTGGTAGTCTGTTCTTCTAGACTCACCAATATCAACACCTAATGACTAATATCCCTTTTGGTTTAGCTTGAGATTATATCAGGATAATAAGCGGGGGTTCAATAACGCACCAGAAAATCTCTAAACTCTCCAGTCGGCTCTTCCCAAAGGATCTCAACGTTCCGCACAAATGCGCCGGGTGGACCTTTTTGGCAAAAGGTGATCATCGCTTCCACATTCCTGCTCTCTCCTTCAAAGACCGCTTCAACCCTACCGTCACGAAGATTCTGCACCCATCCAGTTACGCTGTGACGATATGCTACCTTCCTAGTCTCATGCCTGAAAAAGACACCTTGGACCTGCCCACTGACGAAGATGTGAACCCTAACCCTCAAGTAACTACGCCTCGAGGATGCTTCTTCATCATCATAATTGCCGGACAGTCACAGCGAGCATTTGATCTTCAAAGAGACACGAGTAGAAGTTCAAGAAATTTTCCTGAACTTTAGAGACTGGCTAAATAGTTCGACCTCATAAACTTGGTTCACATCAAACCGTACGCCTAGCTCCTCGTATTCTTGTTCTGTTAGGAATAGGATGATCTTTGGAGTGTTGAATTGTGTACGTACCCCGAGCATGGGCATCTGCTGCTGAAATGCCTTGACAACATCTTGGATCATTCTTGCTTCCTCACTCGGAGGCCTGATCGCAAAGCTTGGCACCACATCTTCTTCAACCAGTTCTATACGTTTGCCAAGGTTTCCCGATGGGTCTTTTATGGATTCTATGCGTTGAACTATGACCCTCATCAATACAGTTTCGCCACTTTCACATTATGCATACGTTACTTAAAAACAGTGATGTGTTCGTTTCTTTTCAATCCAAAGCCTATGGGACTCATTCCATCTCAATCGTTGCGGGTGGCTTGGGTGTCACATCATAATAGACGGTTGAGATATTCGAACACCCCTTTAGGATATGGTCAGCAGTCCTTTGCAGCGTTGACCACGGTATGTCCGCCACATCAGCCGTAAGAAAGTCCCTCGTTTCAACAGCCCGTATCGCAACTATATATGGCTGTCGACTTTCCTTTCTCAATATCTCATATAAAACCCGAGCGACGAGTGGACTCTTGCTTATAATTGATCTCTGGAGCTCGATCAAGTCTTGAAAGCTGGGCTGATGGGTCTTGCCTGCAGTATCAAGGCAACTTAGAGCTACAATATCTTCATACTTACGAACCTTGCCCTTAACACCTGTAGCTCTGTCCACAAAGACTTTCGCGGAAACCCTCTCACAATCAATCCCCAAGCAGCTTGCAGCGGTCTCTCGGATTCGTTCTAGATGTTGGTAGTCATGCTTCTCTTGGTTGTCAACGATGGCCACGAAGTATTGGCTTGGCTTGTGTTTGGCCAAGTTCTCCTCTGCTATTGCCGTTGCCCTTTTGAGCGAAGCCAGCTTCTCGGATCTCACTTCGCCAACAACCCTAACCGACAGCCCGGGTCCAGGAAACGGTTGCCGCTCGGAAATCTCTGCTGGAATCTTTAAGTACCTCGCCACTTCTCTCACCTGCCACTTCAAAAGTGACACCAAGGGTTCGACAACCT
>Ga0315312_1003011_pt1 | contig 11120 bp, 5 predicted proteins | sample TDP7_MG_FD_203629 | JGI IMG/M metagenome (GOLD analysis project Ga0315312, IMG submission 203629) | Freshwater sediment microbial communities from Lake Towuti, South Sulawesi, Indonesia - TDP7 | ecosystem: Environmental > Aquatic > Freshwater > Lake > Sediment | place: Indonesia: South Sulawesi... | reverse complement strand
AGGAAGGTGACCTGCGACTGCTTATCACAGAAGTCGTCGTTGCATTCGATTAGCCGGCCGAGTGTCGGTGGACAAGCGGTCCCGTCATAGACGCCGAGCTTGGTATCGTAGAGACTGCCGCACAGGCTGACGGTTATCCAGCCGGTGCACGCGGGGGTATGGCGGTACCAGATATTTTTGCCGTCAACAAATGTGCAGATTGCTGGGCCGTCGAAAGTTGCTTGTGTGGTTTCGAAGGGCAGGTTCGTCACGACGCCGACCTCTGTTGCATTTTCGCAGTTGTCATTGGGCGGGACGCCCAACGCGACATAGGCACTGAGCAACGACGCCATCATGCTAACCAACAACAATCTTAGTCTTTTCATAATAGTACTCCAGTTAATACTTTTATAAAAGTGCGAAAGTTATAAGTTACGATGAAATCAGTCCATCTTTTTATGTTTAATACTACCTAAAAGTGCCATCTTGTATCTCACGTGTAACGTTTTTTTTCTGTATTGAGATTCTGGGTTTGCTCTGTTTCCAGTCAACAGAGGCGGTACAGGTTGAGGCTCTTAGCTGTGAGGTAATTACAATTATATTGTCTCACATGCAGAAAACCTCTTAAAATTAACGCGATAAACAAGCTTTTTAGAGCAACCTGGTTTTTGGAGGATAAAAGAGGTTTTTTACATAACGCACCAGAATTACCTGGCTAAACGCAAAAAAAACCCTTGTTTCTTAGGCCAAAAACAGAGGTTTGAAAAAACTGTACACATCGTTTGAAATTAAGGTTTTCTGCTCAATAATTGGTGCCTTCTACCCCGAAAGGAGTAGAACAAATGGCAAAACCAGAGATATAATAAGGCAAATCAGAAAAGCAAGGCCGCGATATAGAAGATTAGAGCTGCTGTAAAGACCAGCGTTTACATTCCGCCGCCTGCTCCATTGTTTCTTTGTTTTTGCTTACGGTCTTTCGTTTGTCTTTTTTCTGCCGCTTGAATGAGTTCTTCATGAGTCTGGAACTCAAATTCTTTCAAAACGTTGGCAACTTTGACCTCCGGCGAGCGGCTTTCAATAATGGTCCATTCTTCTTCGTGAAAAGTCTTGATGCGTATTTTTCGTCCGTATTTGGCCTGGACCTCCTGGAATCTTTGGCAGAACGGCCAAGTGTGCAGGAAAACCTTTTCCAAATTTACCGCAGCGCACACCCAGTCGTCCCAGCGGCCCGTGCTGGCAATTTCTTCGCCGGAAATGTCACAAATTTTCGAGGTGTCCTTTCGAGTGCTGGAGACGACAACATATTTATTCTGCCAGGCCTTGGTATTTACCATCGAACCGCCGGCAAAAGCCGAAGGCCAGAAAACCATCTCTGCCCCGGCTTTGCGTAGTTTTTGCCAGCCGTCGTACCACTCGATGTCAAAACAAATCTGCGCACCTACGATTCCGAAAGCGGTTTTGAATACCGGCGGCTCTATCGGTCCAGGCGTCACGCCCTTGTCCATCTCCTCAATGGTCGGATGGATTTTGCGGTATTCGCCGAGCAGTTCGCCCTGGCTGTCGATGAATACCGCTGCGTTATAATAACAACCGTTCTCCTTTGTATAGATGGGGCAAACTACATAACAGTGATACTTCCGGGCGAACTCAGCAAAAGGCTGAGAAATGTCTGCGATTGGCACTTCTGCCACCTGCGAAACCGCTGGCCGACCCGAAGAAAGATTGACGAAAGGAAAAACTTCAGGAAGACAAATTATATCTGGCTGATAGGAAACTACCTGCTCCATTCGACTGAGCATTTTTTTGACCATGTCATAGGCATCCTTCGCCTCCATTCGGTTTTGCGATATGGTGGCTATCCAAACCTCCCGCGGTAGACGATTCGCACGTGGTCTGGGCTCGCTCTGCCGGTCTACTGCTGAGCCTTTTCGGGTGCCGGCTAAGACGACCAGCCCAAATCCGAGAGATGTTTTATGTAAAAAATTCCGGCGTGTTATTGTACGTTTCATTTCTCTTTCCCTTTCCATTAAAAAGGAAATTCTAATTTCTAAATCCTAAATTCTAAACAATTTCAAAATTTTAATTTCAAATGTTCAAAACATTTTGGATTTTGGTCATTTGAGTTTGTTAAGGATTTAGAATTTAGGATTTAAGGTTTCCCAGAAAGGAAAGTAATAGACGACTATTACTTCATGCCCCTTCTGTCCAGTTTTGAGTCGTACCTCCTGCCTTTCTTGGCCTTTATTTTCAACTGAGTAGAAACAATCTTCGGTTTTATTTGCGTCAACTTATATTGTCTATTGTCTATTTTCCTCATAATATTCGCCCCTTACTCGCCGTGCCGAGCACTTGGCGCAGCAGGTACAATCATACTCGTAATCGGCCGTTCATGAAGTTTAGAAAGGCCCGGACCAGTGTGGCGTCTTGTTCGGTGGTTATCCGAATATGCTACAACTCCCATCCTTTCCTGTATTTTCTGCGTATCAGGTCATTTGCTTCCGGAGAATTGGTGAAGTGCATATTTTCTGCATCCCATTTCAACTTCCGGTCGACCCGCAGAGCTATCGCGCCCAAGCAGACTGTCTCGGCAAAGGGATGCACCTTTTCAAAGCTTGCATCGGAAGGTTCGCCGCCTTTGCAGGCCCGAATCCACTGGTCCAGCTCGCCAATCGGACGCGGCAATCTCTCAGGGGGTTTGGGTTCCCGCAAAGCGGGGTCCCTCTTATAGGCTTGCATTTGCCTTTCGGGAATGATGCGTGGATTATCACCACTGAAGCCGGCTAATATCTTTCCTTTGTCGCCGACAAACAACAGTCCTTCAAGGGGCATATCCTTCTCATCCAGCTCCAACTCCTGGGGTTTCGAAGGCCGCAGACCACCATCATACCAGAAGAGAGATACCGGCGGCATATCTTCGCGGGCCGAAAACTCAAAGTGAATCATTGATGCACGAGGAAATGAGACGTTATTTTCCTGCTTCTTCCACAGATTATTCTCGATAGCCCAATATTGGCTGCGGCTGGCTTCTACACTAATCGGCCTCGCCAATTTCAGTATCTTGAATATCTGGTAAAAGCTGTAATTGCCCATATCACCCAGTGGACCCGCTCCAAAATCATACCAGCCGCGGAAGACTGCATGCGTATAGGCTGGATGATAAGGCCGGTAAGGGACAGGGCCAAGCCACAAATCCCAGTCAAGCCCATCCGGGACCGGCGGTCTTTCACGGGGATACTCGGTCATCCCCTGTGGCCAGAATGGCCTTGACGACCAATTGTGAACCTCACGTACGTGCCCAATGGCACCATCCCATATCCATTCGCATAGCAGCGGCGTTGTTTCTTTATTTGCCGCGCAGAACATCTGAGTCGCTACGGCTGTATCTCGTGCAGTATCTGCAACGAGCTTAGCTTCATAGAGTATATTGGATAAGGGTTTATGTGTAATCACATGCTTGTTTTTCTTCATAGCGGCAATTGCAATTGTGGCGTGAAGATGGTCTGGGGTCATGATGTACACTGCATCCAGACCACCGGCGTTTTCCAGCAGTTCCCGAAAGTCGGCATAAGCGGAACATCCTTTGTATTTCCCTGAGGTCGTGCTCATAGCATAGTAGCTCTCTACTATTTCTCGACCGACATTCCTTCCGCATCGGCAGCCTCTCACGCCTTCTCCCCATTTGGGTTTATTCAGAAACGCACGGAGCTTATTTCGAATTTCGTTCTGCGACCATTCGACATAGTCGGTACTATCGGTGTTGGGATCGCACACAGAAACGATTTTTAGCTCCGGCCTGGGCAGAGCTTCCATCAGTTGTCGTATTCCTTGTGTTCCCACTCCGATGTATGCAACATTTATTTTTTCACTTGGGGCAATGTACTTTGCGCCGCCCATCACCTGCCGCGGCACGATGGTAAAAGCTGCAACCGCAGCCGAAGCTGCAGCTAAGAATTCACGACGCTCTACGAGCTTCGCAACCTTCCCGACGGACAAGCTTCTGTGTAGGCGGGCCGCAACCGCGCGACGGGCCGGCAACGTCATTCGGTTGCGCAGCTCGTGGCTTTCATTTTTATTCATAATTGACCTCCACTTTTTGTTTTTTTTGACGGGATTAACTGGATTATCCTGTATATCCTGTCTAACCGATTATGCTCAGGTTGCTAAACCAGGCCCGCCGAAGATGGATTTGACCGAATCCGGCGTTGCCGGCCGGTTTCAGCAGTACCGCACAAAGCACTGAAACACAAATAGACATCTTATACGGAGTCTCGGAACTCTTCAATCGATTTCTTTTGACAGGATTAACTGGATTATCCCATATATACTAATGTTCACCGGCCGGCAATTTGATATTGAAACAGGCCCGCCAAACAAAAGGCGGCTAAATCTTTACTACTACAGCGCCAGGTACTATAATACGCCTACGGCGTACGAGTCCACACACTTGTCCGCCTTCGGCTGATAGACCGGTTTATACATAACGAAGAAACGTAAAAAAGCAAAAAGGAAAAGAAAAAAACATTAAGCATTAAATAGGTGACTGTCCCTAGTTTTCTCTAATAAGAAGAGAAAAGATAGCCACAAAAAGGCACAAAAAAGCGCAAACAATATACCTTTTTTCTTTTGAGCTTTTTTGCGGCAATATTAATTTAGAGGCTGTAACAAAATGAACTCTGAAATTGCTCGATGGGTCTGGATTCCCGCTTTCGCGGGAATGACAGATAGGCAAAGGTCTTTTTGTTAGATGCTCTTAATTTCGATTTTAACGAGCGTATTCGATTTTTCACTTATGCCGCCCCCGCTTCTGCTTTCGCAGAAAGCGCGGAGGTCAATTCAGGGTCAGCGTATAGCCCGCGCGTATCATTTTACTTTTTAATACCAACAGCCCTATCGCAAGTTGCGGATCAGCATCTATCATTTCCTGGCTCGAATACCGCTTTTCCTTGCGATGAGCATTGTCATCGTTGTTATGGCCAGCACTTACAAGCAACTCATTTGCTTTTTGTACGTCGGTTAGTCTCCGCTGCTCGTCACTTCGCAATTTAACGTTCGGACTCGGCGAGATACCCCAGTCCTCTCCATGTCGCTTTTTCACAACCTCATGGTTTTCGATTCTTTGTCCCGATGGTAAATGATAGTACGCCGCAGTATATTTTAGTCGTGCTTCTCCTCCTGGGTAACTGGTTATCGATTGTACGCTGCCCTTGCCATAACTTCTCTCGCCTACCAAAGTCGCCCTGTTGTATTTCGGGTCCTGCAACACCCCTGCCACTATTTCCGAAGCACTCGCTGTAAAACGGTTTATGAGTACGACGACCGGATAGTTCGGATGTGTTTTTTCTCTGTGTGCCGACACATAAGTTGCCATCCCAAATCGCGGTTGCGTCCTGACTAACAATCCTTCTTCGATAAAGTTATCTGTTATTTCAACCGCGCTTTTAAGAAGCCCGCCCGAATTAAAACGCAAATCCAGAATCAACCCCTTTAATCCTTCTGCCTCAAGCTGACAAAGTACTTCTTCGAAATCGCCTGCGGTTTCCGAATTAAAGCTGCTTATTCGAACATAACCAATTTTATTGTAACTATCAATCATATATAGCCAGTTACCAATTTCAGTCCTTTGCCAACCGTGAACTGATGGCACGATTATCTTAGCTCTTCTCATAGTAATATCGCGAGCTTTACCCTCGACCGGCCGCCTTATCGTCAAAGTCACCTTTGTGCCCTCCGGGCCGGTAATCCTCTTAACTGCACAATCAGAAGACATATTTATCGTCTCAATACCATCCACTGCTTCTATCACATCCCCAACCTCAAGACCAAAGTTGTATGCCGGTGTATCAGGTATTACACCAACGACCTTTATTAGCCCTTCTTCTTTCGATAATCTTATGCCAATACCTGAAAACTGATTTGTTATCGATTTTTCAAAATCCTCTACCTGACTGGGCCAAAAAATAACTGTATGAGGGTCAAGTGCAGACAAAGCTCCTTCCGCGAACTGTGCAATCAACAATGTTTGAGGTAATCCCATCCCGACACTATTGGATTCGTTCAATGCCAAAACATTCTCAAAGACATTTACAAACCTGTTCTTACCGATATCCGCTGGAGAACGGCTCAATTCATCCAGAATATCTGTTAGGGCCTCCGACCAGGCTGCAAATTGCATATTTCGTATCTCATAGTCCGCGTCAAGATATGAATTACTCATCACTTCTGCTAATAACACGCAGCGGCTGATACCCTTAATTGCCATCTGGCGATAATCGATAATATCGACATAACTGGAATCGAGAAGCTCAACGGCGTTGATGAACATCTGCTTTTTTATACCTGCATAACGCTCTCTGCTGGTTTCACAACTGCTGTTCCGAAGGGATGCTGCAATATTGGCCTTATTCAACAGCTCTTCAGCATAGTCCGAATATGCCTCATCATCTTTATGAATTTCCGCCAGCTTGCTATAAAAAACTGTATATGCATCAAGCCATTTACCTTTTGACTCGAATTCAGCGGCCATGGTCTTGGCCTTCTGAATTGTTTCACTCACAAAAGGGTCCTTGAGCAAGGCCTGTTTCTGCCCTTCTTCGTCGGCGTATTCCACAGCTTGTATTACTACTGAAAGAATTCTGCCGATATCATTGACATCTTCTGAGAGGCCCTTCTCGCGAAGAACTTTAAGTTCGTCTATCTGCGCCTGATAAGCGCTATTTTGGGATGCCTTGCGTCGGGCATTTATAGTCATATACTCATCAATGATTATCTCAAGCTGCCTAAGACTTTTACTGGCAACGTCAGATTTCCGAATGGTCTCCTGGGCACACTCGAAATTGCCCTTCAAAATTTTATCGCAGGCCGAGTTAATCACTACTGCAGCTTCGGGCGTCTCCTTAATAAGCTGGGCTGCACACTCTTGAGGTAGTGGACTTTCGGTAACTGCACCGGTACGTTTGCACTCGACTGCCAAAAATAAAGTCGCCGCTATAAAAATAACTCTGAAAATGCGCTGTTTATCATCTCCAAATCGCAACATGATAATCCCATATCAATTAAAACTCTGAAATGAAGTCCTCAAAAAACTATCGGTATATATCAGTGATGAAAACAGTGATTTTTATCCTAAATTTTGAGAAGCGGTTCTGTCACCGGCAACTGCAGAAATTAGATGTGCTCCAATTCTCTTTTGATGGGAGGCGATAAAAGAATAGTCCGAAAACATTGCACAACAAAACCGAATACAAAATGCCCATCTCAAGCCTCAAAGTATTTCGTTGTAAAGATGTCTGCATAATTTGCAGTTATTCGTATTGTTACTTATGTTTTAGATAGCTGGTGACCACGGTTTTTTTGACATCGAAGGAACCACAGGCCAGAAATGCAAATGCAAGGGGGATTGGGCAAATGAATCAGAAAAACGAAACAAGCCTTCTAACAAATAAAAGCAAAACTCTTTTCATCGTTTTAGTGCTTGGTTTGGTATTACTGACCGGCAGCACAGCAAATGGACAGCCCTGGCAGGGTAAAAAGAGTCCATCGTGCAAAGCGCTCCGATCAATGGCAAGAGTGTACCTGGCTTTTGGGGATTATACAAAGGCGTCGACACTTGCCGAACAGGCACTGACTTTGGCAAGAACAACGGAAGCTTCCGATTCTGAGCTCTGTTTGTGTCTGATTGATTTGGCATACATTTACGATAATCAGGGCAGACTATCCGAAGCCGAGAGGATGTGTGACCTGGGTCTTCAACTACAAGAGAAAATCTACTACCCAAAGCATCCATACATAGCATACACATTGAGGATTCTAAGCTCAATATATCAAGGGCAAGGCAGGTATCGGGATGCCCGTCTTGTTCTGGAGCGAGCGATAGCCATTATGCTCGACAGTCATAGTGCAGACGACAAGGCGATGGCTTCATTCAAAGTAGACTTCGCTAAACTGCTGGTTGCACAAGGCAACTTTGCAGATGCCCAGAGCTATTATAAACAAGCGCTTGCCTCAATTAATAGCAGCTATGGGCCGAACCACCTTTATACGGCAGGTGTTAATTGCGATGTCGCCAGACTATATCTATTACAGGGTAGATACGCCGAGGCTGAGTCGCTGATTAATCAAGCACTGGCAATTCAAGAAAAAACTTACGGCCAGGACAGTCATCTTTTAGCTCCAGCGTGGCTGACGATGGCCAAGATTTATCAAGCAAAGAAAGACTACGCCCAGGCAGAAAAACTGCTCCAAAAAGCCTTGCTCGTGGTACAAAAGAAGTGTGGCTGCGAACATCCACTTACTGGGAGAATCTTGAGCTCGTTGGGACAATTGTATATTGCCAGCGAAAGGTACGACAAAGCTGAGAGTGTTTGTCAGCAGGCAGTGAAAGTGCTGGAAAGCTCGCTGGGGACGGAAAATGATTATACTGCGAAGGCCCTTAACAATCTGGCAAGACTGTATATACACCAGGGAAAATACTCCGAAGCTCAAAACCTCTGTCTGACGGCACGTAATACGCTCGTAAGAATTTTTGATCAGAACCACCCAAATGTGACAGAGGTTCTGGCGACCATGGCCCAGCTCCGCCAAAAGGCTGGAAATATTCTGGAGGTCGCACAATTGCAGCAGTAATGGATGAAAATATCCATACCTACAGGCAAGTTTTTCCTGTGGGCCATTCGCAAGAACCTGATAAGAAGATTACTCCTGACAAAAAAAAGCTGCCGTCGGGGACAACCTTTCCCGACGGCAACATTGTCAAACTACTGCATTAAAAACTCACCTTACTTAACCACCGAGAGCTGCCAATCGCGCCGCAACGTACCCAGCAAGACTTATGTTATCACCCGTCGTTATTGGGGTAACGTATTTGCTCACGAACGTTATAGATTCAGGTACTGAGAATCCCATTTCGGTGTTCAGGATGCCAACATATTCTGCAAGGGCATCAAGCCATTGTGCCGCTGTGGCGTAATGAGTGCCGACTTCGGGGCTTGCCACTGCCGAAGCAATCGAAGCCATCTGTTCTGGTGTAATCGGGGCATCCGGAGCAACAAACTCATTAACCACCTGGGCCAGAGCAGCGATATTAGTGCCTTCAGCATCCGCTAAGATTGTAGCGGCGTTGTTGAGTCTTGCACAAGCATCGCAGGGCTGCATAGCAGTTGAATAGAAGAAAGCATCAGCCAGATAGACACGAATAGTCTCCTCTGGAATGCCGAGTTCTCCAGCCAACCACGCCATCAAAACCGGGCAGCCGCCTTCCTCGAAGGTTGTTTCTTCGACACCCGGAATTCGATACGCCCCAATGGGGGCTGCCGGAATCGGGTCTTCCAGAACCCAGGCCCTGCCATCGGTGATAAGTGGATTGCCAAGGCCAGCACCGCGAAGCACATATGTATAGCCGGGAGGGAAAGGCCCGCCGCCATATACATAAGGCAACCGGCCGTTGTTCCAAGCCTCGAATAACCATTCAGTTATGCGAGAGACTACCTCCAGCCTGTCACCGACATCACTAACGACACCGTCACCTGCCAAAGATTTCTCAAACAGACCGCCTGGCACACCTCCGTCAAATGTTACAGTGTCCCAGGCATCAATAACCATTGTTCCTGCGGGTATAACGCTGAGAGACATAATGCTGACCGGTGAACTAACATCCACATCTCCGGTAGTACTCGCAAGATAAATTGCGGCATCAAACGGGTCGCCTTCGTCTCGGAGCGGTCCGCCAGGAGGTATGTAAGCGGGCACATCAAGGAAACCAACACCTGCCCTGTCATCAACAGTACCGGTCGTGTCCCAGATGCCTTTGACCGATAGTACAGCAGCCGGGCCTAAATTCAAGGTATCGGCGCTCATAATGACAATCGCCGCTTTGCCCGGGCCATAAGGCAGGTCAACACCATCGCCAGCAGCATCGTCAGAATAGCCGCTTATGGGAACATTAAGCGTATCGTCGCCGCCGCCCGGCGTAAATATCTTGCCATTCTCCGAGATAATTGACACTCCACCCAATCCACTAAAATCGGCTACTACATAGTCAGCCAAGCTTATGTTACCCGCAGCCTCCAGATACAGGCTCTTGTCCTCTTTATGCAAATAGCCATTGGCAGTAATAGTACCTGTTTGAGCGTCTACCTTCTGGTCGGCCGCACTGCCAAATTCCGTGTTATTATTCAACAGGACGTTGCCGACAGCTTGGACCAAGTCACCGAACAGATACGTTGTCGTATCGTAAGAGTAAATCTCGATATCGCCGCCGGCAGTGAGATTGCCGTGGGCATAAACATCATCTTCAGCGTCCAATATCAGGTTTCCGACTGCTGAGACATCGCCGGCAGTTCCAATATCAGGATCCTCCCAGTGGTTATCGACATCATCGACACCGAGTATAATATCGTCGCCTGCTTCAAGAGTCAGAGCTCCCAGGCCGTCCAGCGTCTTACCGCCTGCCAAAACTACATCATCGCCTGCATCCAGCGTTTTGCCGGCTGCAACCACAGTGTTGTTACGCAGGAGAATATCCTCGTCAGCAGTAACATCGTTATCAAGCTTTATAGTGTTGTCCGATGCTCGGATGTCGATTTCACCGCCCGTAGAAGTAAGTGTACTCTTGGCCCACATTGTACCAAAACCATCTTCATAGTCATCGGCATCCTTATCCCAATCAGCATACAACACCATATCACCGTCCGACTCCACCCACTCATCCAACGTGATGTCGTCGGCTGCCCACATCTCTATCTCTCCGGCGATGTCGACATACCCGTCGATTTGAATGTTCTGGCCATAAACGGATAAGTCACTTGAGGTGGTCGTCAGAGAACTCTTGGCATACACGTCGCCATAATTATCTTCAGCAAAGTCCGAACTAACAGGCTGAGGGTTTAAAGTATCAAGTTCAGAGGCATCCAAATCGGCATACAACTCGATATCACCATTCGCTTCTACCGTATTGCCTAAGGTGATGTCGTAGGCTGCACCCATCCAAATGTCTCCAGAAGAATCAACATACCCGTCAATTTGAATATTCTGGCCATAGACAGTAATGCCGTTTGAGTTAGTCGTCAGAGAGCTCTTGGCGTACACGTCGCCAACATTATCTTCAACAAACTTCTCATTAGGAACATCCAAATCAGCATACAGGT
>Ga0315312_1003010_pt1 | contig 11123 bp, 9 predicted proteins | sample TDP7_MG_FD_203629 | JGI IMG/M metagenome (GOLD analysis project Ga0315312, IMG submission 203629) | Freshwater sediment microbial communities from Lake Towuti, South Sulawesi, Indonesia - TDP7 | ecosystem: Environmental > Aquatic > Freshwater > Lake > Sediment | place: Indonesia: South Sulawesi... | reverse complement strand
AAATTTGCCAGGCGGTAAAAACTCATAATGAAGCTCATAGTATTTTACCTGAAGGTTTATTAGCAAAAAGTTTATTTTGCGTTGATCCTCTGACTGGTTTAATTGTCGCTGCCACTTTAGTTTTACCAACTAAAAAATTAGCCGATTTAACTGTCGAGAATGTTCTCAATCGTTTTAAAGAAAAATCCTTTGCTAGAGGAGCCAACAGAGAAATCATTTTAAAGTGTTCAGAAATTGGTTTGAGTTTGGAAAAATTTATTGAAATTTGTCTAAAAGCGATGCAAGAAATTAGCGGTCAATTAGGATTATGAAAATATGTTAGATATTAAATTTATTCGTCAAAATCCGGAAAAAGTTAAAGAAGCTTGTAAAAATAAACAGGTCAAAGTTGATATTGATAGGCTTTTAGAAGTTGATAAAAAAAGGCGAGAAACTTTGATGGCATGGGAAGACGTTTTGGCCCAAAAAAACAAGGCATCAAAAGAAATTTCAAAAGCAAAAAATGAAAAGGAAAAACAAAAAATCATTTTACAAATGAAAGAATTGGACAGAAATAGCGATAGATTAAAAAAAGAGTTAGTAGGTTTAGAAGAAGAATTTCAGAATCTAATGTTTCAAACTCCAAATTTACCTTTTGATGATGTACCGGTAGGTAGGGATGAAAGGGATAACGTAGTTTTAAAAGAAGTAGGGGAGAGACCAAAATTTGATTTTGAGCTAAAAGATTATTTAGAAATTGCTGAGAAATTAGATTTAATTGATGTAAAAAGAGCGGCTAAAGTTTCGGGAACAAGATTCGGCTTTTTAAAAAGAGAAGCGGCTTTAATTGAGTTCGCTATTCTCAATTTCGCTTTCGATATATTAACTAAAAAAGGATTTATCCCGGTTATTCCACCAGTGATGATTTCTGAAAAAGCAATGCAAGGTATGGGTTATTTAGCTCACGGTGGTGAGGCAGAAACTTATCATTTTGAAAAAGATAAATTATATTTTGTTGGGACATCAGAGCAAGCCATCGGTCCAATGTATATGGATGAAATTTTTGGTGAAAAGGAACTTCCTAAACGTTTCCTAGGATTTTCTACCTGTTTTCGGCGAGAAGCCGGTTCTTATGGTAAGGATACCAAGGGAATTTTTAGAGTTCATCAATTTGATAAAATCGAAATGTTTAGTTTTTGCAAACCAGAAGACTCAATTAAAGAACATCATTTCTTTTTATCTATAGAAGAAAAATTAATGCAACTCTTGAAAATTCCTTATCGAATAGTTCAAATGTGTACTGGTGATTTAGGATTTCCAACCGCAGCCAAATACGATATCGAAGCCTGGATTCCTTCTGAAAATCGCTATCGAGAGACTCACTCCACTTCAAATTGCACTGATTTTCAGGCAAGGAGGTTAAATATTAGATACAAAGATAAATCTGGTAAGTTAAATTTCGTTCACACTATAAATGGAACGGCTTTTGCTATTGGTAGAACCTTAATTGCCATTATTGAAAACTATCAGCAAAAGGATGGCTCCATAAAAGTGCCGGAAGTTTTGCAAAAATATCTTGAATTTAAAGTAATTAAATGAAACCCCGTTAGAAATTTTATTTTTGACGGGGGAATTAAAACTTTTATTTATGATTTCTAACTGGGTGAAAGAAGAAAAAATATTAATTAATGGTATTGAAACAAATTTCAAAATAGCAGGAGAGGGGGAACCTCTTTTAATTTTGCATGGCTGGGGAGGATCTTCTGGTTCCTGGATTGAGGTTCAGAAAATTTTAGCAAATAATAGATTTAAAGTTATTGTCCTCGATTTACCTGGATTTGGAAAAAGTATCAGTCCTCCTGTACCATGGAGTGTAAAAGATTATAGCAATTTTGTGTTAAAATTCATCGAAAAAATAGGATTGGAAAAAATAATTTTAATGGGTCATTCCTTTGGTGGGAGAATAGCTATAAAATTTTCAAATTTATATCCTGAGAAACTAAAAAATTTAATTTTATGTTCTTCAGCAGGAATAAAGCACTCATTGACTCTTGGCCAAAAAATCATTTTAAATTTATCACTATTTGGTAATTTTTTATTTTCTAAAAAACTCTTAAAAAGATTTAAAGATGTAGCCAGAAATATTTTTTATTCATTTTTACGTAAAAAAGATTATGCAAAGGCTAAGGGTATGATGAAGGAAACTTTCCAAAAAGTAGTGGCTGAAGATCTTCGAACTGAGCTTCCTGAGATTAAAACAAGGACCTTGATTATTTGGGGCCAAAAGGATAAAGCAGTCCCTTTAAAAGATGCCTATTTAATGAAAGAAAAAATTCCCCAATCGACTTTGGAAATTCTTTCAAAAACAGGTCATACCCCAAATCTAGAAGAACCCGAGAAATTAGCTGAGATTATTTTAAATTTTATTAAAACAGAGAGAAGTTAAAATATGGTTTTACTAAGTCTTTTTTGGTTCATTCGCGAAACAAAAGCCATTTTATTTTGGCTTTACCTTTGGCAGTTAAAAGAATATCATATTGGCCGCTTTATTGATCATTTTAGAACTGAAAAAGGAAAAAGACTAATATTTAATAAGCTTTCATTTCTAAAACTTATTTTACTTTTCTCCTTTCCCTCTTTTTACGTCAAATTTCTGCCATGGCTTAAATATCACGTATTTTGGTTATTTATTTTATTGGTATTATATTTTAGTGAAGCAATTAAGGGATTTTACGATTTTTTTAAGAAGAAATTAAAAATTCCTATTTTAACAAAAAAAATATTTTTTTTAACTTTAGTAATTTTAATTTTTGAGCTTTTTTATCTTTTTTCAATTTTATCTTTTAAGCAGTTTTCATTTTATCTTTTAATTTTCGATATTTTCACTCCAGCCATCACTTCTGGAATTGTTTTGTTTTTTCAACCATTAACAGCTTTAATTAGAGATCAAATTATTAAACAGGCAAAGAAAAAAAGGGAGAAATTTAAAGATCTGACAGTTGTTGGTATTACCGGTTCTTATGGTAAAACTTCGACAAAAGAATTTTTGGCGACGATTTTATCTGAGAAATACAGAGTTTTAAAAACGAAAGAGCACCAAAATTCAGAGGTAGGGATTTCTCAATGCATCCTTGATGATTTAAAACCTGAGCATCAAATTTTCGTTGTTGAAATGGGAGCTTACAATCGAGGAGGAATAAAATTACTTTGCGATATTGCTAAGCTAAAAATTGGAATTTTAACAGGAATTAATGAACAACACATGGCAACCTTTGGCTCTTTGGAAAATATAATTAAGACAAAATATGAGCTTATTGAATCTCTACCAGAAAATGGCTTAGCAATTTTCAATGGCTCAAATCCCTATACTTTTAGACTTTATTTAAAAACAAAAAAGCCAAAAAGAGTTTTTAGATTTCAGGCAATCGCTGATAGAATTGAACCTGATATTTTTGCCAAAAATATTGAAGTTTTTGAAGATTTCATAAGATTTAGAATTTTTACAAAGAAGGGAGAAGTTGAGGATTTTAAAGTTAATCTTTTGGGAGCCCAAAATGTTCCAAATTTATTGGCAGCAATTTTAGTTGCTAGAGAATTGGGAATGAGTTTTGAGGAAATAAAAAAGGCCTGCCAGAAAATTAAGTCAGAACAGGGTGGGATGAAATTAATTAAAACTAAAGATGACTTAAATATCATTGATTCAACCTATTCAGCAAATCCTGATGGAGTCATCGCTCATTTGGATTATTTAAAAATTTGGCCTACTAGAAAAATTATTGTCATGCCCTGCCTAATTGAATTAGGTTCAGCCTCAAAAGAAGTCCATAAAAGAATCGGAAAAAAAATTGGCCAAGTTTGCGATTTGGCAATAATTGTAACAAAAGATAAATTTAAAGAGATAAAAGAAGGAGCCACGCTAAGCATGGCTAAACCCCCGCTTAGCGGGGTCGCAATGAAAAGTGGAATGCTAGTGGAGAATATTTTATTTGTGGAAGACCCAAAAGAAATTTTTGAAAGAATAAAAACTTTTTGCCAACCAGGAAATGTGGTTCTTTTAGAAGGAAGAATACCAAGGGAAGTGGTTGAGTTATTGAGTAAATAAAAAAGGGTGCCGCATTTTGGGAAATTGGCACCTTTTGAGAGATTTATTGACCCTCCTTATTGAGTTTTTTTTGTCAATGAAGCGAGGTATTGAAAGAAATATTGTCCAAAGTGGCCAGAGTATAATAACCAATACGATACCGCTTGCAACAGCTAAGTCAATCTTTCCTGTAACTCTTTCTAAGATCAGTGCTAATAATGTTGCGAAAATCACTCCTATTATAAGTCCACCCACTCCTTCTTTTATAGGGATTCCTACTTCTTCCATTTTTTCACCTCCCTGACCGTCTTATCTTATAATAACACTCTTATGAGATATCGTCAATCATTTAAACAAATTTCAATATCCTTATCGCCAAATACTGAAAAAGATGATATTGATTTGGCTTTGAAATTAATTTTTCAACCTAAAAAATGGAGAGAAGGACCAGAAATTAAAGAATTAGAAGAAGAATTTAAAAGATATTTAGGAGTAAAATATGCAATTTCTTTTAATAGCGGGAGGTCGGGTTTGATGGCAATTTTGGATGCTTTTAGGATTAAAGAAAGAGATGAAATTTTACTTCAGGCATTTACTTGTAATTCGGCAGTTAATCCAATTTTACATTTTGGGGCAAAACCGGTTTTTGTTGATATCGATGAGACAATAAATTTGGATCCGGAAGATTTAGAGAAAAAGATTACTTCAAAATCGAAGATAGTAATGATTCAGCACACCTTTGGCTGGCCAGCAAAAATTGATGAAATTTTAAAAATTGCTAGGGAAAATAATCTTTATTTAATTGAAGATTGTGCCCATTCTTTGGGGGTAAAATACAAAGGCAGGTATTGCGGAACTTTTGGCGATGCTGCTTTTTTTAGTTTTGGCAGAGATAAAATAATATCTTCTGTCTATGGGGGAATGGTGGGAACTAATGATGAAAAATTGGCTGAAAAAATAAAAGATTTTCAGGAGAAATTGGATTTCCCTTCAAATTTCTGGATTTTCCAGCAACTTTTACATCCAATTTTAACAAATTATTTAGTTTTACCTGCTTATGGAATAAATAGTGAATTTGGCAGAATAATTTTGAGTTTCCTTCATATCTTTTCAATTTTATCTAAAGGGGTTTACAAAAAAGAGAAAAAGGGAAAAATTCCAAAATATTTTCCAAAGCGTCTTCCCAATGCTTTAGCTACTTTAGCCCTTAATCAATTTAAAAAATTGGAAAGGTTTAACGAGCATCGAAGAGAAATTGCTAAATTCTATGAAGAAAACTTAAAAAACAAAAATTTCAATTTGCCTTTAGCAAAATCTTGGGAAAATATAACTCCAACCTTTATGCGCTATCCGATTTTAGCAAATTTTAATACTGATGAAATTTTACAAGGAGCCAGAAAAAGAAAAATTTATCTTGATGATGGATGGAGAAAAAACCCGGTAGTTCCTCCAGATACAAATTTAAGAGAAATGAAATATAAATTCGGTTCTTGTCAAAAAGCAGAAAAATTAGCCAAAGAAACCTTCAATTTACCAACCCACATTAATATCTCTCAAAAAGAAGCTCAAAAAATCATAGATTTTTTAAAACAAATTAAATAAAAACAAAATATATGGGTATTATATCAGGATTTTTAAGTATGTTAGGGTGGGGGATTGCAGATTTTTTAGCCGCTAAATCCTCTCGTAAAATTGGTTATGTTTTAACTCTCTTTTGGTCACAAATTTTCGGTTTCTTTATTGCTTTGATTTATTTTTTTCTAAAATTCTCAACATTTGATATGAATAATGTTCCTAGATTTCTTATTATTCTTCTACCCGCTGGATGTTTATATATGGTCGCCATTTTAGCTTTTTACAAAGGATTTGTAAAAGGCCAGGTATCTCTCGTTAGTCCAATAGGAGGATCTTATGCCTGGATAACTGTTGTTTTGAGTATAATATTTTTAAATGAACTTCCAAAAATAAACCAAATTCTGGGTATAATTCTAATACTTCTGGGTGTTCCCTTGCTCTCAATACATTTAAAAGATCTCTTAAAAATTAAAAAATTAAATATTTTTAGTGGTACAAAAGAGGGGTTAGTTGCCATGTTAGGTTGGGGAATTGCTTCATTCCTGGTAGTGCCCGCCAGTAGGATTCTCGGCTGGTTTCTTCCGGTATTTGTATTTAGATTTTTTGCTCTATTATTTTTAATCAGTTTTATAATTTTTAATAAACAATCTTTAAGACCGAATTTCCGACCTTCTCTTTTAGCACTACTTTTACCAATAGGACTTTTGGATATAGGAGGTATCTTTGCTTATAGTTATGGAGTAAGAGGAATATATGCTTCAATTGTTGCCCCTGTTGCTGCCTCTTTTCCGTTAGTGACTATAATATTGGCAAAGATATTTTTAAAAGAGAAGCTTGTATTAAACCAAATTTTTGGGATAGCTAGTGTAATAGCAGGGTTAATTTTAATCTCTATTTAATATAAATTTATGCGAGAAGATAAATTAAAGATAAAAGAAATAAAAGAAAAGGAGATTTGGGAGAATTTTCTTTTAGAGTGTGATGAAAAAACTTTTTTACAATCTTGGAATTGGGGAGAGTTTCAAAAAATGATGGGAAATAAGATTTGGAGATTGGGAATTTTTGAAAACGGAGAACCGTTCTCCGTTGCTCTAGTTATTAAAGTTGAGGCAAGGAGGGGAACGTTCTTGTTCGTTCCTCATGGGCCGAATATAAAATCAAAAATCAAAAATCAAAAATTAAAAATTTTAGAGATATTATTAGCAAAACTAAAGGAAATCGCTAAAGAAGAAAAATGTGATTTTATTAGGATTGCGCCAATTTTAGAAAGGAGTGAGGGAAATATTAAAATTTTTAAGAATTTGGGTTTTAGAGAAGCTCCAATTCATATTCATCCAGAATTGACCTGGCAATTGGGCATCACTCCAAGTGAAGAGAATCTTTTAATGCAAATGCGAAAGACCACTCGTTATTTAATAAGGCAGGTTCAGAAAAATGAGGAAATTAAAATTGAAAAGAGTAATAAAATTGAAGATGTCGAGAAATTCAACGCCCTTTATCAAGAAGTAGCCAGGCGCCAAAATTTTGTTCCTTTTCCTTTAGATTATTTGAAAAATGAATTTTTGAGTTTTTTACCTGATAATCAAATTTCTATTTTTTTTGGCAAATATAAAGGAGAAGTTATCTCTTCTGGAATTTTTATTTTTTGGCAAGGAATTTGTTTTTATCATCACGGAGCTTCATCTCTAAAATATCCTAAAACCCCAGTTTCTTACTTACTTTTGTGGGAAGCAATAAAGGAAGCTAAAAAGAGAGGATGCCAAAATTTGAATTTTTGGGGAATCGCACCAATTACTTCAGACTTCAGACTTCAGACTTCAGACCATCCCTGGGCAGGTTTAACTTTATTCAAAATGGGTTTTGGAGGTTATAAAAAAGAATATCTAAAAACTCAGGATTTACCTCTGTCTCCAAAATATTGGTTAACCTACTTCTTTGAAAAAATGAGGAAAATTAAAAGAGGGGTATAAAATATGAAACCATCTCAGAGATTTCGAAAACCCCATCGAATTAAAAAGAAGACATCAATTTTTAAAAATAAACTTTTTTGGTTAGGGATTCTAACCTTAGTTTTTATAGGAACTATTTTGTATTTCCTTATTTTTTCTTCTTTCTTTCAGATAAAAGAGATTGAAATCTATGGGAATGAAAAAGTTCCAGCAGAAGAACTTCAAAAAGAGATTGGCCTTTTAATTTTAAAAAAATTTTGGAAAATTTCTTCAAGAAGCATTTTTTTAGCGAGTCTAAATAAAATAAAAGAAAATCTTTTTGAAAAATTCCCTCAAATTGCTAATTTAAATTTAAAAAGAAAATTTCCCAATTTCTTGATTTTGGAAATTGAAGAAAGAAAACCAGAGGCCGTCTGGTGTTCCAATAGTTTTTGTTTTTTTATTGATGAAGAAGGAATAATTTTTGAGGAAATTTCGGAAATTCCATTAAATTATCTAAAGATCAAAGAACTTAGAGAAAAAAAATTAGAGTTAGGAGAAAAAGTTCTTGAGAAAGAGATTTTAGATTCGATTAAAACAATTGAAACAAAATTTAAAGAAAATCTCAAAATAGATATTGAAGAATTTATTATTGCTTCCGAGGAGAGATTGAATGTCAAAACTTTCGAAGGCTGGGAAATTTACTTTAATTTGAAAGAAGATATTAATTGGCAGATCACCAAATTAGGCTTAGTTTTAGAAAAAGAAATTCCCTTAGAAAAAAGAGGGAATTTAGAATACATTGATTTAAGATTCGATCGAGTTTATTACAAATATCGTTAGCGAATATAATAAACGAAGATTGAATAGCCAATTTTTGCTATTGGCGGTTCGTATTGGTAAAGCCATAAGTAATAGCCATAAGGTTGATCAAAACCAGGAGCTGGTTTAGCCCGGCCACCTTGTAAAAGGGAGGCTGACACTGCTAAATAATTTCCTTTTGGTAATTCTTTTGGATTACGAGTGCCCCACCAAGAGGCGTATTTTTCTTTTAGATAATATTCCGGATTACCACCCCCAAAATAATCCAGATAGATTTTTTCAATTTTATTTTCCTCAATCCATTTTTTTAATCTTTTTAAATCCTGTCCCCAATCTAAATTAGAATCAACTGTGTAACGATAACCTCCATCTTGGCCACCAGCAATTTCATTAAAATAGGTAAGAAAATAGGGATATATTTTAATTACAGAAATTACCTGCCATAAAATTAAAATTCCTATAATTAAATATTTTATTCCGTAGGGAGGATTTTTTAGCCACAAATTCAAAAGGCCACTAACTAATAAAAAAGTGAAAGGAAAGACTGGTAATAAATGGCGAACCCCAATATTGAGATTAGAGGTGATAGAGGAGGCCCAATAAATTAAAATGAAAATCATCATTGAAAACTCTGTAAAATGATTTCTAATCCAATCAAAAATTCTTCGAAAAGTATTTTTCCAGGGAGGCTCTTTAATTAAAAAACTAAGATAGATTAGGGAAATTGCGCTTAAAATATGAAAGGCAAGAGACTCTTTTATTATATAAACAATCGGGAAATATTGAGGCCAGCCGGCAGCTGAAATTTCGCCAAGGAAAAAGGTAGTGTGGCCGCCAATTGCTCTTTGAAAGATCATTGATAAACCTAAAAAATATTGGGCATAGGCTCTTAAAATTGGAATTTTTGCCATCCGAGGAATTAATTTTCTTAAAAATTGGAGGGGATGATTTGAAAGCAAAAATTCGGCATCTCTGACCTGCCTTTCTGGGGGATAATTTAAGACGTGGTATTGGTAAACTGGGAAAATTACAATTAAGAAAATGATGCAAATTAAAATGAATTTCAAAAGATAAATACCAAAAAATTTCAAGAAAGATTTAAAATTAGAAGATTTGACCATTGACCAGATTAAAATTAAAAGTGAGAAGATGGGAAAAAGCAGAAACAGAGAAAATTTTATAAGTTGAGCCAGACCTAAAGTAACACCAGAAATTATTAAGTTTTTCTTTGTTGGCTCTTTTAAAAATTTAATGAAATAGTAAGTTGAGATAAAAGCTCCAGCCGCCGCCCCAACATCGGTTGTTATTAATCTTCCATGGGATATGAAAGTTGGCGAAAAAGAAAATAAAAAAAGAGTTATTAGAGCTGCTCTACTTCCATAAAGTTCCTTTGTCCATTTAAAAACAAAAAAGCCAACCAAAATTAAAATTAAAATCATCGGAATTCTTGACCAAAGTAAAATTTGGTCAGGATTATTACCAGATTTATATAAAAACTCGCCCCCGAGATTAAATTGATGCCACCAAAAAGGATTATCCTCTTGGGTCCAGGCAGGATGATCCCTTGGAAAATTAAGATCGAGAAATAAAAGAGGAATGGCTGCTAAGTCTTTTATTAAAGGCGGATGTTCGGCGTTAAGCCTCATATCTTTCTGAGTTAAATAAGAATAACCGGCTGTAACATGAACCGGTTCATCGGTAGTAAAAGAATCGTCAAGAATACTAAAAAAGGCCATCAAAAGCATTAAAAAGAGCAAAAAGCCAGCAATGGTGTAGGTAAAACGGTTAGACATAAAATTGATTTTTTTATTTTACCTGAAATACAAATATTGTTGTTCCAATTCTTTCGATTAAATCATCTTTGAATTGAAAATACTTTTTAGATTCTGGCAACTCCTTGTCATAATTTATATTTTGGAGTTCGAATGTAGAAACAGCAATCAAAGAACCTTTTGGTGGTATAGGATTATATCTAATATTGAAAGATTGGTAAGCTTCACCAAGATAATAATTTAGGCGGGTATTAGAAAAAATATGAGTATAAATTTTTTCTATTTTATTGTCTTTTACCCACTTGGCAAAGCTTTTAACATCTTGACCAGCCCAATCATAATTGGAATCGGTAGCAATTTTATAGCCATTTAAAGTTCCTCCAGCCAAAATATTGTAATAGGAGAGAAAATAAGGCCAGATTTGAATCCAGGTAATGAGAATTATGATAAAAAGAGGAAGAATAAGGTAAGAAAATTTTGGTAACCAACTACTTATTTTTTTGGCAACTAAGATATAAAGCAAAAAAGTTATGGGAAAGATATGTCTTATACCAATATTTAATTTGAGATTAAGACTAACAAGACCGTAGATTAAAAAGAAGGTAAGGCAAGTAGCATTTAAAGGGCTTTTTAAAAAATCAATAACTTTTTGTTTAGTTCGAAGAAGCTTCGCTTCTTCTCTCGCCTCATTACCACTCGGCAATTGATTATTTTTCAAAAAGTTCCGAAGCGAAAAGAAAAAAGCCAAAAATAGCAAGATTAAAAATCCTAAAGTTTCTTTTGTAAAGAAAAGAACAGGAAAATAGGCAGGACCCGCTCCTTCTGAACCATAAACATTTCCCATAAAATAAGTAGCTTGCCAAGCACCAATTGCTCTTGACATCATCATCAAAATTCCGACTAAGTACTCTATTAACCCATTTAAGACGAAAATATTAAAAGAAGAAAGTTGATAAAGAAAATTTT
>Ga0315312_1003009_pt1 | contig 11127 bp, 13 predicted proteins | sample TDP7_MG_FD_203629 | JGI IMG/M metagenome (GOLD analysis project Ga0315312, IMG submission 203629) | Freshwater sediment microbial communities from Lake Towuti, South Sulawesi, Indonesia - TDP7 | ecosystem: Environmental > Aquatic > Freshwater > Lake > Sediment | place: Indonesia: South Sulawesi... | reverse complement strand
CAAAGAGCAACAGAGCTCGAGAGAGAAGCCCATATTGCGGTAAGAATTGGGGAAATAGAGAGAGCGATAGAACTTTACAACAAGGATCTCCAACTTCGTAAAGAAGTGCAGCAAAAAGAAAATCGGCCTATCCATAAAGGGGGGCCACTGTACTCCATCGGGATATTGAAACTATTTCAAACTGAAGACGAGTTTAAGAGAGGAGACACTTTAGCAGTTCAAAGTCGTCAACCCGAAGCTCTAAGGATGATTGTCAGTGCATACATTGAGGACCTATTGCTGAAGCCCTTTGGCCGCGAGGCAGATGCGGACAACGATCCTGCCTCATTAAGCCTTAGGCAGCTTTTTGACATCGACCCTTCCTATTTAGATCGTTTGAGAGAATCCGCTCACCTGTTGAAGGAGAAGAGACAATGGACCCGAGCTTTCGATCCAGAGAGCATACTTATCGAAGTTACCAAGGCCTACGGTGATCCGAGCGAAGCCTCACGTCGCCTCAAAGAAAGAAGAGTTCCAATACTAATACCAAGACAACCGATAGCGTTTCCCCAACCGTGTGAGAAGAGGGTGTTCATAGGAGCAAACTATCTCAATCAAATGGCAATCGTTAAGATGATTGAAGAAATTGCAATCAGGCTCGGATTTACGCCAGTTGCTATGGCCAATGTGCTAATTCCGCGAGGTCAAACGCACCATCATAGTCTTATGCTTCTTCACACCTGCAAATACGCTGTCATTGATGTCACAGATGAGGCGGGGCAGCTCATGGAGCTGGAACGGACAATCGATTATGAAATCAACCCCTTGGTAATAATAAAGAAGTCTCATTTCGCGATAGGGAAACTTTCAGATATGGTTAAGACTTGGAGAAACGTTGTCTTGCACCCTTATGACGACAGCTCATACTCCGCCATTCGTAGCGACTTGGAAAGACTGATCAAGGAATATTTGAAATAGCGATCGTTTAGAGGAACGTTTCAATCGGAGAATTCGGGTGGAATTTCGTTCGCCTAAATCTCGTGAAAATTCTTTGAGATAATAGGATTAACCGTGGCGGTTGTGGGCCTTCTCGCTGCGCCAGCTCCGTTACTGTTAGCGCCAATAGGGTTTGCGGTCGCAGTGGTATTCCTAATTGAGCTTGCTCTATTGCTCCGTTATTCGACTAGCCAGGCCATAGTGGAACACCTGAATATTTTGGACTCTATAGTCCAACAACCACGGGCCGTTGCCAGGACTGCCTGCTGAGGGCTTGTTCGTTTTCTATTTATCATCAGCATACGTAACAATCGAACTAGGAAACCAAATCAAATCGATCTCCAAATTCGCAAGAGAGGCTGTCGAGAAAGACAATTTGTACATGATTGACGGCAGATGGGGAAGCTCTAACAGAGTTCAATATGTGGGCGAGCAATCGAGCGAAACTTCTGGTTAAGGAAGCAAATGAACTCGACTTGTGAATTCCTGATAAAGTAGTTTGGCATAAACTGTTATCTTCACCAGACCTTCCTGTCTCGGCAGGCAGTCAGGCTCGGAAAGTATGAGGCTTCTCAAAATACTGTTTCGAGGAAGCAGGCTGACAGCCATGCGCTTCAATTCAACAAAGCTTACGAAGCCGTCAATCTCGGTCATTTGGCTTCCTCATATCTGCAGATATCGCAGTTTTTGAAACGTCAAATCTCAATCCAAATGTCATGTTAGAGATGCGTGTCGCGGTTTGATTTCAGTTGCGAGCGGGTAGAAAACCCAAGGATCTATCTTTGTTGAAAGGTAAAGCTACGATGTTGACTGATCGGGACCTCTACTTATAAGCCCATTGTGATATGACGGTTCGTCGGTTGGAAAATGCAAATGCAATATTTTGATTACAGGTAAGAGATAAGTTCAAATATTTGTTTTCACATTCACGTAGTGATCTGCTTTGGATACTCGTGAAATCCATCGAAAAGTCAAGCAAGCTGTTGCCGAGATGGAGGGGAACAGCTCATTCGTATGCTTAAATGTAGAAGCTATAGCGAAGAAAGCTGGGACAGACACCAGAACTGCAAAAAGGCACTTAGATCTACTCGAGGAAGACGGGTTTGGAAAATATTGTGATCCTAAGAGGAAGACATTTGCCTCCACAGAGAAATTCAAACACCTAATTGCACAAGGAGGTCAAAGATAAGTGCCGAACTGGGCAAACACTATTGAACCTCTGGGAGGGCTTGCATATGACTCTTGAAGAGGAATTTTCTGGCCCATTTACAAAGAAACACGCAAAGGATTTACCCTTGAGTCCATGTCAATACGAATTATTTGACTCGAAGAAAAGACTGCTCTATATAGGAAGCACATGCAACTGCCAACGGCGACTTGGCCAGCAGCTCAAACGTTTTCCCAGAGTCGCATCATTCAAGGCTAGAATAAGGCAGGAGTGCGTTGAGGCTCGCGCCTTGGAAAAACTTCGCTGCCAGTCAGATAGGCCTCCCATGAACCGGCGTTGCGGATAAAGCTACGCGGATTTTCTCTACTATGATGCTTTCAGGGGCTTGACATCCAGGCCAAGGCACTCGTGTATTTCGACTGGTGACATGCCCAAGATAGAATGCTCAGATTATCCTATTCCGAATTTGAGCTCATGCTTTCTTCGCCCTCACATAACCAGAACAATTTTGGAGAGAAGAAACGGATATTTCGCGTTCAGCTAGAACTCATTCGTTGAGGGGTTCCTTCACCGTATGACTTAGTCATGGTAATAAGCTTTCGGACATTTTCATCTTTCGAGACTTCAATCACTTACGACTATCCCTCCATTGCTGATATGAGCGCAAATGTTCTCGCCACTCTCTTTCCTCTTCACTGCAATCATAGGGATTCTCCATTCCTCGCGCTCTTTCCTCAGCTCCATACTCTGCTTCCCATTTGGCTGCGTACTCTGCTTGCAGCTCGTAGTAGCAGTCCTTGCAAATGCTGCTATACTTCAGCTCATCCTCTGCTCCGTAACCATAGCCTGGACTGTATCCTCCACATCCAGTACAAGTCCATTTGCCACATCTATCGCATCGATAGCAAACAGTAGCTAACGGAATAGTCTCGTATGTCCAGACCTCATCTCCACATATCTCACAGATGCCAAGAAGTGTTCTCAATTCACTTTCCTCCAAACAAGCTGATTTTCAAGTCTTTTGGTTCAACCAAAAGCTGTTTCAGCGATTACAAGAACTCAAAATCCTCTTGCAAGGTTCTTGATGTTATATGCTCAAGAAGAATACAACATGGCGCCGATAAGCGGCTTCCTTGTTCAACTGTACTCGGCGCTGTTCCGCAATAGATTTATCAACTTGGTAGCCCATGTCCCTAAGTCGGTTCACTCAGAATGCTTCGATCAAACAGAAAAAGCGGACTGATTCTCGCACTCGATGTTCCAGATCTTGATCAGGCAACTAGTCTTGCGGTAATAGTGTCTGACTTTGTGGATGTAATGAAAGTGGGGCTACCTCTCTTGCTATCAACGGATCTACGAACGGTGGTGCGCAAGCTTAAAGAAGAGACTAGTTTGCCGATCCTTGTAGATATCAAAATCGCTGATGTGCCTGACATAGCTAGCGCGCTAGCGCGGGCAACTTTTGAAGCAGGTGCAGATGCGCTCACCGTGCATGGTTTTATCGGACCTAGTGCCATTGAAGAATGCATTCGTGAAGCCAGAGGTGAGAGAGATGTGATTGTTATGACGGAGATAACCCATCCCGATGCTACGCTGTTTATGGAACACGTTTCAGAGGACATAGCAAGGTTGGCGAGAGACATAGGCGCGACGGGCATTCAAGCCCCAGGGACAAGACCTGAGAGGGTCAGAAGACTAAGAGAAATAGTTGGGAAACAAATGCTTGTCGTATCGTGTGGTTTAGGGGCACAGGGTGGGAGAATAGGGAGCTCGCTTAACGCAGGCGCCGATTTCGAGATTATAGGGAGGTCTATTTACAATTCGCAAGATCCAAGGCAACGCGCCAGAGAAATCTCAGAAACGTTAAGGCGCAGTTTGGGCGGGTGAAATTTGGAGATAGAGCTAAGTGAACGTTGTAGCGACAAGCCGGAATTCCTAGCTAGGGCAACTTTAAGTCAATGCCAATCTCTCGGTCAAGTCGCTGAGAAGATGCGTTGCTCCGGTTTATTTCAGTCTGTATCATTTCTCCCTAATGCCTGTATTGTTCGTGCCAGACTACGTGAGAAATCTATTATCATTTTCAAGGATGGAAAAATCATAATCAACTGTGTGAGAGATTTAGACGATGCCCGACACATATTAAGCGCGGTCGTGCACGTACTTACTGAAAGCTTTTCAAGCACTTGACGTGGATAGTTTGATTAGTGGAAGGTAACTTGACGTTCCTTGATAGACTTTCTGACCTACAAAGGCGGAAGAACACAATCCTATGTGTAGGCCTAGATCCAGCTCTGTCTGAGCAAAGGCGGAAAGATGTAATCCCAAGGACAAACATCGAGACCAGTGATGAAAATGAAGCCAGACTGAAATTCTGTTTGGAAATAATAGACCAGACGAGAGAGTATTGTTGCGCCTTTAAACCTAACCAACAATACGTGGCAGGTTTCACCAGAACAGACCATGTCAAATTGACGAACGCCATTCGAAAGGCAAACGCGATATCCATATTGGATTACAAACTAAATGACATTGGAGACACCATAGAATCGGCTTTGTTCCATCTGCATAGGTGGGGATACGATGCTATCACATTCAACCCATTACTTGGAAACTTGGAAAGCACCGTCAAAATGGCGCATATGTTAACGCCAGATATTGGAATTTTCGTTCTAACTCTAACATCAAATCCAGAGTCAGTAAAGTATCAAAAAGAAGCGATCATTAGTGGCAAGCCATTGTATCAGGTCATAGCTGAAGATACGAAGAGATACGATGCGGACGGTTGCGTTGTTGGCGCGACTGGGCATGTAAAAGAGGATGAAATAAGATTGGTTAGACGGGCTATAGGCGAAGACAAGGTATTGCTGGCGCCAGGTGTAGGCGCCCAGAAAGGCGATCCTGAAAAGGTCATTAAGGCTGGTGGTAAGAGTGTTCTACTTAACGTTGGCAGAGACATTATTTATTCGGATCAGCCCGGCGAAAAGGCTGAACAGTACCGCAGGCTATTCAATGAGATCAGGAGGAGATAGTCGAACAACCCCCTCTCCATCTCTCTCTGACCTTTTCGGCTTTGCAGTAGAAATGTTGACGTATGATTATTCCTGTGAGTATCAGAACGATGGATACCGCTACTGTCACTGCTATGCCAAGTTCTATGCGCTGACATTCGAACCATTTGAGATTCGCGATAGCGTTCAGTAGGCCGCCAATACCGCTAGTTACTAGAATTATGAGCCAGGTGTTCCCTGTTTCTCTAAGCCTATCGTAAACTTCAATTGTCATAGAAACGCCTTGTGCACTGAATCTTTGGAAACAGTTATATTTCTTTTTCAAGTAAAATCACGCTTAAAACTTTGAGGATGACGCCGATGAGTAGACACATCCCTGCGGATTTTCCCAAGTGGTACGAAGACGGCTTTTCTAACTGCGATGCTCACAACTTAGTGAGTTTGTTAACAGATACAAATGGAACCACTATGCTGAGGCGACTGCATCGTCTTGTTAAAGATATCACGGGTCCTCAGCCGTCTCTTATAGAGTATCGAACTGAACTGCAGCGAACTATAGAGGAAGATCTACGAAGAGGCGTCTTGCAAGAAGCGATACCAAGGTTCAAGGAGAAGTTTACAAAAATGAAAGACGAAAAAGGAATACAAATGGCTGTCTTACACCTAGCTTGCTGTGTTATGAAATTACTATCTAATATCGGCGAGGCTTACCCTAAGAAAACCGTTCCGAAGGAAGAAGAAGAGCAAATCTTTTTCTAGCCAATTTTTCCGAATCTAACTGTCTTCTCTTGTTCAAGTCTGTCAGAGGCTATGCCCTTAGAGTATCGCGAGATTTTCCACTCAGCAGGCGGTATTACATCCTGATCAAATACTGGGTCTTTGCTCGGGTGGGGAATTAACCCTATTCGTTCAAGTTCGCTACGGGTGACAATTGATCTGAGATGGATTTTGTAACGATCAAGAATCTGCTTCGCTCCTTGCTCTCTATCAAAAAGCACGAAAGCACAAGGAGTTTCGGCACCGTAGTCCCTGATTATTTGAGCAGCGTCTCTCAGACTTTTTGAAGTGGTTGCCACATCGCCTATCAATCCGATATTCTCTCCAGGCGCTGGCTCAGTTCCGACAGACCCTTTTACTCTTCCGATAAGCACGTCTTTCCATAATCGAATAGCAAAAGCATCTATTCCCGTCTTCAAAACAATAGAGGACATAAGGGGCAATGCGCCAATCGTTCCTACATCTTTTTCAATAAATGCCAGTTTGTCTATTCGAGTCTCGCGTCTCGCCTTCTCAATTTCCTTAGAGTAGTATTTCGAAACAGTGTCAACGAACTCAGGTTTTGACAGAAGCCTATCTATGTCAAAGAAGTAGCGGCTAGGCCATCCGCTAGCCAGTGTGTACTCGCTCTGTGTGATAGCTCCAGCTTTCTCAAGAACTTCATACAATTCTCTCTTCTCAGGTTCCATCGCTTTCGGATTACATATCGTTCCGAGCACGACTTTTTCCTCTCGTATCACTTTTTCCTTTTCGCTCACCAAGTCTATGCTGCTCCGGTAAGCCGACGTCAGTTTAAGAAGTGTGTCATGATATTTAGCTGAATCTTTGCTTCGCAAGGCATCAGCCAAATTCTCTAAACCCTCTCCAATGTCTTTGAAAAGCTTGACGAGAACTTCCCTGCCGAGTCCACCACTCTCGTACGTGAAATCTATAGCTAAATTCTTCCATAGTCTTTGAACATAACCACTGAGAAAATAATCCAAAAAGACTAGGTTGGCATCGAGTGAACTGCTCGCCAGCTTGCTTAGTCTCTCCTGCATTACACGCAGTCTTCTGGCATTCGCAGGTTCTTGTCTAAGCCAATATCCCGTGTTCTCCATCAATTCGGTAACTACATAGAGCTCTTCTTCGCTCTGCAACATAGTTTCCTCCTCTTAATTTGCCTTCGGATAAGTTAACCTTTTCTTGCAGTTAGGGCACTCTTTCGGTCTTGGGACCCTATTTTGCCACTCATACCGACATTTCGGGCATCTCATTATGCGCATCACTCAATAATTCATAGTAATCATAATAATCCTAATCATAATCATAGCTTCCTGACAGTATAAAGCTTTCGTACTTGCAAGTTAAGCTCCGGACCGAAGTGATTTTCAAGTATTTTGGCTTGTACGAGGTTGATTCTGAGCAGAAGGAGACGAAGAAGAGGGAGAAGGAACTGGAGAGAAGGGATTAAACTCGCGAAGCCCATCGCTCAACAACTCCTTCACCTCCATTACTACAATAGAGCCAAGCCCTTGCTCAACCAAAAGCTGTTTTAGGCCTTGCTTTTGCGAAGCTGTTTCAGCAACCACTAGAACTTGGAATCGTCTTGCCAGGTTCTTCTTGACGTTGTATATTGTGTTCTTGGGGCTTCTCTCGATTTCAATTGCTGTGCTTCCGTCTACCAGCAAATCCGTTGCTTCACCAGAGCCGAGAGGATATTCCTCTTGAACTTGATGGCCTAGAGCTCGCAGCCTATCAGCGAGCAGCTTTGTTATGTGCTTATGCTGGAGCCCACCTCTTCTCTTGCTAGGCTGCTCCGGCAGTTTGTAGCCAAGTGCAGCGAGAGCCTTTCTCCCTTTTTCTGTCAGCTCTAAGGTCTTGCCCCAGTAGCCTCTTTCTTTGTATGCTGGCAGCATCATGAGTCTTGCAAGTTCTTTTCTCAAAAGTATTGTTTGCGTCTTGTTTCCTTGATATTCGTTCAGTCCTAACCGTGTATACCTCTCTGTCACTTTACTCAGTGGATTCCTCAGAATGTCTATCAATAGATTCTTCTCGGTTTCAGACAGTTCCTTGACTATGTTCTCTATTTCAGTTTGATCTGTTGTTTCTTGTGTTTGAGTTGAGTTTTGTTCTTCTTGTCCTTCTCTTACTATTTTTTCATTTTGTCTTTTTTGTTGTTGTTTCTTTGTTTGTTTATTCGGAACAATAATTTCTCTAATTTCTTCTGATGGCCGCATTTTCGTCCGGGCTCGTCCTAATTCCTCGTAAAACCATGCCATTCGCTGTTTGAGCCGTTCATCAGTTACAGATCCCTTGTTGATATCGACTTTTGGGACCTCTATGAGAAAAGGATCTGGCCACCTGCCTTGAAGCTTCACTATCGCTTGTCCGACCTCAAGCTTCGTTAAGATGTCCCTGTCTTCACCATTCAGGTTTAGCGCTGAGACCATGACGCTTATGTCGCTTCTCTCTTTCAAACCAAAGCAGACAGTAGCGTAAGTATTGCCGAGCGCTGGTATGGAAAGCAGGCTTGGGTCCTGATCGATCACTATTACAGATTCTCCGAACTCTCTGACCTCTCTCAGAAGGATGTCCGTGATGGTTTCAGTTCCGGAGATTATCTGAAGCTTTCTTGAGAGGATGTGGTGAGCTTCTTCGATGATGCAGATGTGCTTCAGGTTTTCTCTTTTTCCTTCAGCCATTCTAAAATGATGTATCCAAAGCAGGAGCGATTCTGTCAGAAATATCTTGGCGGAGTCCGTGAGAGCATCAACCTCAAGAATCACATTCTTGGCCAAGATGCTATCGATCGGGTAGTTCCCGTGATTGAGAATTCTGTCCATCTCACCAAAACAGAGGGCTGCAACAGCACGAAGCGCTGAAGCAAGCCATTGAGTCTCCCTTCCTTTGCACTCATAATTCTCTAGGTACATAAGCACATTTCTGAAGCTTGGCCAGTTATCTTTTCCATCATATACGCTGAAGTTTCTGTACACCGAATCGATTGCCTTGGATAATATGTAGGTCACGCCTTCACCCAAAAAATAGGAGTGACACGCTATTTCGATCAGCTTTGAAAGCCAAACGTGAGGGCTTGTTCCTCTGGGAGGTATCAATGGGTTGAAGTGGAAAGGACAGACCTCGCGGCCAACCGTGAAGACCAGTATTTCGTTGCTGCTTGCCTCAGGAAGAGCTATGAGATCTCGGTAATTGCGTTTCCAGTCAACGACTAGGAACGGCTTATCTTTTCTTAGGAACTGCTTGACTAGAAGCAAGGCTAGATTAGTTTTGCCGCTTCCCGTTGACCCTACGAAAAGGAGATGGCGAATCATCTCTTGCTCTCGTATGGCGAATGGATATGTCAGGTCATGATCATGAACTACTCCGACTTGGAAATCACCGTTCGCTGTGGTTGTATCTGGGTAGTTGAAAATAGGAGTCTCTCCAGTCAGCTCTGGAAGAAATCGCAGTGTAAGGTATGTATTGAGATCACTCTCGATAGAATCCTCTTCGTTATCCGCAAGGTCGGATAGAATCGCTGATCGAACCAACTCTTTATTGAGAAGCTGGGCGACCCTTTCTTTCCGTTCTCTAACATTATGTGTATCGATTATGCTAGGCAACTATGGGTCACCTTTCCTGAAGTGAGCAGATTTTAGCGCCGAGTAGGGCGAGCAGTATCAAGATGAATCCAACGAGTGCGAGCTGAGTGTACCAAGAGAAGCTGTATCTTTCTAGGAGAGATAGAATCCAATAGAGTATTCCGATACTCAGCGCAAGGAAGCCGATTAGCAATAGACCATTCATTGCGTACTCTATTAGCTTTCTGAACTCCATAAAATCACCTGCTCAACTCTAACAGATTCTTTTGAATCTCTGCCTCAAACTGAACAACATCTTCATCCGTGTAGGCCTGGCGATAGGCTGCGATAGCTTCAAGACCTTTATCTGTTATACGCAGAGCAGAGAAAATCGAGATGCCTCTCTTTGCTATTAGGTCAAGGTTTAGGAGCTCCCCAATCGATTCTCTAACATCTTCCTTTTCTATTCCGCTTATCTTTAGGATTGAGGTAATGCTTGTAATTCCATTTGCTATAGCAACCAAGACCTTGTACGATCTTTTCGTTAAGGGCAGTTTGGCCATCAGGCACTTGAAGCAAAAGCTTCTGTTTTCATAGGATATAGAACACCTCGAATCGAGTTTCTTACTGCAACCAAGACAGACGGCGAACTCTTCTTCGAGCTTGAGACTGTGGCCGCATATATCGCATGCAGGTAGACGCTTAATGCGCTCAATAGCTCCTGAAGGCGAAGTTGATATAGACCTTCCGCCAAGCAGCTTTTCCGCTTCAACAACTAATTTCTCATCGAGCAGCTTCTGACTACCTTGTAGTTGGTTGATTCTATTTTCAAGTTCCAAAACCCTATCATCGAGTCTTAACAATATGGCTTCTAACATCTGCCAGATATTTCCAGGTTGATTCTCTTCTCTACCTTCACTCATAACGGATCACTTTCTAAAACTTCAAAAAGGAAGCTAGTCTTTCTTCGTCAAGTCCAGTTCTAGTACTACTTCGCCTGCCGGCTCCTTCTCCTTTATAACTTCAGTCCGACTGACCTCTATCGGAGCTGAGTACTGTATAAGCTGAAAGTCATGCCGACGCCCGTCTTCATATCTCTTCATCAGGGCTTCGAACTTTCTGTTCAAGATAGCTTTCCGCAGAGCGATGTAAACTCTCATCGCTAAGTAGATAAGAAAAACTAACAGCCATAGGAAAACTCCTACAGCTAGGAGCAACTCCCCAATCATTCTCTCACTTCAGAAGGAATGAACCTGATTGCCTCTTTTAGTTGCAAGAACGTTTCAACGGGAACGGAGTATGCGCTCAATCTGAGGCTTGGGTTAAGGATGAAATATATTATCGGCCTGTTGAATTCGAACATCAGTGAAAGCCAAGTTGTTCTATCTTGGAAAGAAGGCTCTACTTTTTCGCCCGGATGCGTATGAAGAAAACCGATAAACATCAAGCCATTTCTGCTTGCTTCTCTCTCAATTTTCTTGATAGTTTCGATTGAGTACGCGCAAAGGCATGAGCTTGTTTCTTGAGTTGCTATCTGAACTGCTTGAGTAATCGTGAATTTGCTACCATCTAACCTTCCTAAAAGACAAAACGGAACCTCTTTCGGTTCTGGATGAGATGAGTGGGCTTTTACCGA
>Ga0315312_1003008_pt1 | contig 11132 bp, 11 predicted proteins | sample TDP7_MG_FD_203629 | JGI IMG/M metagenome (GOLD analysis project Ga0315312, IMG submission 203629) | Freshwater sediment microbial communities from Lake Towuti, South Sulawesi, Indonesia - TDP7 | ecosystem: Environmental > Aquatic > Freshwater > Lake > Sediment | place: Indonesia: South Sulawesi... | reverse complement strand
GGCGATTCTATAAACAATTGTTCCAGCAGATAGTTCCGTATATATATCGCAGCCGCCCTCAAGAGCGAATAGGGGGGCCAAGGTTAGGATAAGCTTAGGTTGACGAGTTTCCTGAGCAATTTCCTCCGAAATACTATGTAGTTCAATTGGCACCCAGCTTTCCCAGACAAGTAGCATCGGTGTTCTGAACAGCACAACGGGATATGAAAAGACCGCCACAACTACACAGAAAACTAATAAAATACAAGATATTTTGAATACCGAATACCGAACACCGAACTCTGAACGCCGAATATAAAAAAGCGGATAAGCCAAGCTAATTATAAAAAAAGGCACCGGCACCGCAAGGTATTGATGCCACATTGTCGGTGGTATTATAGCAATTATGAAAAATATTAGCGGCAGTAGAGCGGCTAACTGCCAGCTTCGGGCAGAAATTTCGATTTTCAATTTTCGATTTTCGATTTTTTTATATGGGCGGTGCTTCCATATAAATATTATGTAAAGATAAACCAAGATGATTAAAAGTACCAGATAACCAGGTTTTGTAATGCAACTTATGATAAGATCAATTTTGTTATAAACCATACCTATTTCGTGCAGCCATTTGCCATAAAGTTTAGGTATCCAGTAGAGGTTTAGAAAAAATGCTCGTGGCGCCTGGACTATCACCCAAACAGGCCAGAGCAATACGATAACGGTGGCAATCAAAAACGGCAGGGCAGTCTTAAATCTCTGCTTTATTGAATCGGCTGGCTGGCTTAGCACAACAGCAAAAAACAATAGCTGCACCAGAGCCGTGGTTATCCGCATACAGGTTGCAAATGTAAGCAGGGCACCAATCAGAAAAATTTGAAATTTGAAATTTGAAATTTGAAATTTCACCGAAGGTGGCGAAGTCGATATAAATAGCCAGAAGGCTAACACCACACATACGATTACAACATCATGATTCCAGGCATAGCCGTTAGCATAATCGACTAAAGGATTGAATACGTACAGGACTGCACCCCCCAAGCCCAGAATGGTTCCAGAAATTTGAAAAGAGCCAAAGATACGCCGATATATGGTGACGATGCACACCATCACGAAGATGTCGCACAAACTTGAAACGATTCTGCCTATAAGCAAATAATGGGTCGTATTCAATAGTTTGAACAAGGCTGCGAACAGTAATGGATGGTAGGGCAGTTGTGACGGGTAAGAAAAGTCCCGGTAAATCATTTTGCCCTGAGCTAACAGAGCGCCGCCGGTGCAGTACATCTGCTCATCACGGCTGAGAGGCTTGGCCATGCTATTTGCCAGGATAAAAAGACCGAGCGCTACCAGTATCAAAATTGCTACGGCATTAACACTTTTCGGTGACATACAATCACCTAAGCTACGGTTAGCTTCCACCTAATGGTGGTTTGGGCAGGCTAATTTTAAATGTGCTTCCTTGCGCCGGTCTGGATTCGACCGAAATAAAACCTCCGTGAGCTTCTATTACTTTTTTGCAAAATGCAAGACCAAGTCCGGAGCCTGAATACTCGGATGCTGATTTTTTATTTGTCTTGGTAGTGAAAAACGATTCAAAGATGTTTTCTAAATCGGCTGGTTGAATACCGCAGCCGGTGTCGGCCACTTTTATCTGGGTGGCATCGGTATTCTCCGTGGCTTTGATGGCCAGAATTCCGCCGCGTGGTAGCATGGCATCGCGGGCGTTAAGAATCAAATTCATTAACACCTGCTGAATTTGAACCGGCACCGCCCAGACCGTCAAATCTTGCGGAATCCGGATTTCCACGGTTATCCGGTCTTTTGTAAAATCCCGGCATAAGCAGGTAAAAATCTCTTCGACCAGAGTAATCAGCCGAGCGTTTTGCTTTTCTTGCGTCTGGCCGTTTGCCATCGCCAGCATGCTTTCCATAATTTTGCAGGCCCGCTCACAATTGCGGACCGTCTTTTCCAGCACCTTTTCCGCCAGAGACTTATCGTCGGGATTCTTTAACGCCAGAGCTGCGAAGTTAGCCAGAGGCGTGAGCAGATTATTGATTTCATGGGCTATCATATAGCAGGCCGAACCCATGTTAGCAAGCCCCTGGAGCTGAATAATCTGCGAGTTTAAGGCAGTATTTTGCTCCCGCTGTTTGGCAAGGTGCCTGTGCAAAGAAAGCCGTTTTTCGATAATACTTGTCAAATGTCTGCTCCTGCTATAAAATTTGATTCAGTATTTAACTGTTATCTGTTTAAGAGTTTAGCTTACAAGTATTTTATCGACTTTTAGGGTGGTTTTTCTTGAGAGATGAATGAGCAAAGGATTTTAGAGGAACTATTAGCGTTGTTGGAGGCAAATGGCGTCGTCATTCGCAACGAGCCGCTTGGCGGTAGCGGTGGGGGGCTTTGCACCTTAAAAGGCCAGCAGTTCTTATTCGTGGATACCCAAGCTGCATCATCTGATGCAGCAGCAGTTTGTGCCGAGGCAGTCTCGAAACTGCTGGATATTGAAAAGCTCTATATCAGGCCGGAAGTCCGTCAGTTTATCGAAAATCATAGTAGTATCGAAAAGGAACAGTGAAAAATGGCAGCTAAAGTAGCTATTATGGTCGATGAAATGTACCAGGTTTTGGAAGTTTGGTATCCGTATTATCGGCTCAAAGAAGCTGGGCTGCAGGTTAATTTCGTTGCCGCTGAAGCCAAAAAAGAATATCATTCTAAAGAAGGCTACCTGTGTGTTTCCGACATCTCGGCCAAACAGGCTAAAGCCAGCGATTATGATTGCATGATTGTGCCGGGCGGCTTTGCACCGGATTTTATGCGAAGAAGTACCGATGTTATAAAGTTTGCCAACGATATGGTGAATGCAGGCAAAATTATAGCAGCTATATGTCACGGCGGCTGGCTTTTGTGCAGTACGCAAATTTATAAGGGCAAGAAGGCAACGTGTTTTATGGCCATTAAAGACGATATTAAAAACGCCGGCGCCGACTATATAGATGCCGAATGCGTTGTGGACGGCAATTTGATTACGTCACGCAAGCCGGACGATTTGCCAGCTTTCTGCACAGCGATCTTGGAAAAATTAAAAAATATTTAGCCCCCAAACCTGCCCTGAGCGAAGTCGAAGGGTTTATTTGGGGGTTATAAGTTAGGAGCGATTTTGTTATGGGCCAAAAAACACCAGAAAAAGAGCAGAACAAAACGCCTACTGTGCTTATTGTTGAAGATGATCAGCCAAGTCTTGAACTGCTGCTGGCGTATCTCGAGGATGTGGACTGCCAGACGGTTTGCGCACACGATGGGCTGGAGGCGCTGAAGATTATAGGCAAGAGGGCACCTGATTTGGTTTTGCTGGACATAATGATGCCTAAAATGAGCGGCTTTGAAGTCTGCAAAAGAATCAAAAATGACCCCAGGACAAGCGATATCCCTGTCATAATGGTAACCGCACTTAGTGAATTCGGTGATATTGAGCGTGGCATTGATTGCGGCACAGACGACTTTATCAGCAAACCCATCAACAAGTTGGAGCTGGTAACGCGTGTTAAAATAATGCTTAAGTTAAAGCATCTAAGCGACAAGCTCGAACGCACATTGGCATATCTAAGTGAGATAGAAAAACACGCCCAGATGGCAAAATCAGATATGCAGTAGAACTATGCAGTAAAGCTAATTTTGTTTTCGGCAGGGGGGAAAACCCGATAACTGGCCTTTAAAATCGCAATAAACCCTACACCACACACAATCGCCATATACGCAGGCAAATCGGATAGCTAATTAGGTAATTGGACAGACAAGGATTTAATAGGCTTACGTGTATTGTCGATATCTTTAGTGCTAATGAATAACCATCCCAGACATCGGGACAGAGAATAGAAGGTCAAAAAGGTTATCTGCAAAAAGCACGGAGGAGATTGAGAAATCAATAATCAACAGTTTCGGCAGAGGGTGTATGAGTACGCTGCTGGAAATCTTTGGCAGGGCGATAACGGTCGATACGGCTGACTTGATATGGCATTGGCTAAATACGGTCAAACTTTCAAAACAGGTCTGCAATTCTGCTCAGGACCATCAATTAGACAGAATCATTGACCTGATGGGCGATGCGAAGCTCGATACCGCCGCTGAGCAGCTAAGGTTGTATCTTTTTGAAAATCCCTGCTGCACATACGGACGTATTGCAGCGGCTGCAATATGTCTGCATAAGAATCGGCTGCCCGAGGCAATCGAAGAGTTAAACTCGGTCTATCTAAGGCAGCCGAATAATATCATGGCTCTTTACGCCCTTGGACACTGCTACGAACGGCTGGGCAAAGAATCGCAAGCCGTGGAGTTTTATCAGGATTGTCTGAAGTTCAAAAACTATCTGCAATTTCCCAGCCAGCGGCTTGCTGCCATTTATTTCAAAAACGGCCAACTGGAAAGAACCATACAGCAATATCAACTGTTAAAGGACCAATACCCGGACGACATATCAACACTTGTAACGCTGGGACACTTATATATTGCCTCTGCCGAATATGCAAAAGCTATTGAGACATTTAACACCGCCATCTTGATACATCCTGACAACTTCCTGGCTGAAAACGATGATATAGACCAGCTTATTCAGGCTGGTCAACTGCACGATGCACTCCAGATGCTCGAAGGTTTACTATACCAGCAGTCTGACAGACCAGATTTGGTTGTCAAGCAGGCAGATGTTCTGAGCATGTTGGGTGCTACTGCTGAGGCGATTTCGCAATATCAACAGGCGCTTCGTATCTGTCCTGATTTTCTCGAGGCAACAATAAAACTGGGAACTCAATATTTGCAGATGGACGCAGAGCAGCTTGCTGCACAGCAATTCAACAAAGCAGTGGAGATAAATGATAAAATAGTCGATGCATATATTGGTCTGGCAACGGCCCAAAAATTAGCTGGCTGCTTTTCAGATACCTTAGCCACGTTGTCACTGGCTGCGGCTATTCAGCCGAATAGCTCATTTCTGTTCGCCCAGACCGCTACATTACTATTCAAGGCCGCTTTTTCGGAGAATTTGCCTTTTTCCAATGCGAGCGATTCCGCCGACCTTATAGAATCAGTGATTGAAGCACATCGCCGACAAATCAGCCGTCGTCCGCAAAACCCAGACCTATATTACAGACTGGGTGTCTTAATGACCAGTGCTGGCAGGATAAATAACGCCGTTGAATCATTTAGAGCCGCTTTGGACATAAACCCAACCTACGCCAGGGCCCGAAGCAAGCTGGCTATTTGTTTATTAGAGGCTGGCCAGAAACATGCTGCATTAGAGCAGCTCACCGCTCCGCAGTATCTAGATAAAGATACGCTGCAACTACACTATAGAACAGCTTTGCTTTATTGTGACAGAATAAAATTTGCATCATCACTTATCAACCTCGACCGTTATATGGAGGATAATTTTGCCTCTACCGACGCCGCGGTCAACATTTCGATAGTTCTTCAGAACTTAGGGCTATTGGACAGGGTCGCTGCTATGTGGGAGAATCTTTCGGAAACCGCCACGCACGCAATCAGCGAGAATAACTCAAACTGACCTATTTCCCTATTTCACTTGTCATTAAGTCCTGCGGCCAAAAACTTCGGCTGAATGAAACATAACATATCTTATGGGACGTTAATAAAAAAACATCAAAAAAACACAAATTTGCAAATATTCAGGCTCACTATGCATTACATATATTTTTCGTTTAAAACCCTTCGCTCTTTTTGGTTATTGTGGTTCTTGATTCTGAGGTTCAAAGTCATCGCAGCTATCGTCGGCATCGTGTCTTTGTTGGTCTTTTTGACAGATTCCGTCCATTATCGTATCTCTATTGGGGTCACCACAATGTAAAGGATAAATGGTTGGTTTGAATGATTTACAATTCCTGCATGCTTTCATCGTATATCCTTTCAGAGAGTCGATCCCTCTGGCACCAGCACAGAGCTCCGCTTGAATCGTTGCACAGCCGTATCCACCGACCCCTCCAATTGCTTTGATAATCAGAATTAAAGTCCGATAACGTGTTCGCCGGGACCTCGCAGAGATAGAGGTTTGCCTAAGATTTCGTAGTGCAAAATCGCCCTTCTTAGCTCGTCTGGGTCGGCGTAATCGAGCAAAGATTCAATGGCCAATCTTGGCTCGGGCCTCTCTACGGGCTTGCTGATAAGTTGTGGAAGTTCCTCAACGGCTGGCTGAACTTCCGGCTTTAGCGCAGGCAATTTCGGCTCTTCGACGGCTTCGGAAGTGATGACTGGCATAGGCTTTTTGGGTATAGTAGCCTGGACAAAAGGCCGAGGATGCCTGACTTTTCTGCGTAACTGTTCGACTTGTCGGCGGTACTGTCTGGCTGATGCTGCGACAGCAGCACGAGCATCTCGACTCTGTTGAAACAATTCTTTTTGTACGCCTGTATCTGCCGGTGGCTGCCTGCGGGTTGGCTTGCCAGCCAATTGCTCCTGTTCTTGCTCTGGCTTTTTCGTCCGTGCTTTTAGAATTCCGCCGATCGCCCAGAAGACTGCTAATACTACGACAATCAATATATTCATCCAGCCTTCGATATCTTCGTTTCGAGCAGCCAGGATTGTTTGTGCCAATAGTTCGTTCATAGGTTATCCAGCATCAAGCATCGAGTATCGAGCATCGAGACTATTCTTTCTTTTTCGGCTTAGCGATTGAGTCGCGCATTTCGGTATCAGCCATAATATTTTTCATTCTGTAATAGTCCATAACACCGAGGTTGCCTTTTTTGAAGGCCTCAGCCATAGCCAGCGGTACTTTTGATTCGTTCTCGACCACCAGCGCCCGCATTTCCTGCTCGCGTGCGAATGCCATTGCCCTGCGTTTTTCGGCCTCGGCCTGTGCCCTTCTCAGATCGGCTTCAGCCTGTCTGGCTTGAAGTTCCGCACCGACATTTTCACCCACATCTACATCCGCAATATCAATGGATAGAATCTCGAAAGCGGTACCCGCATCAAGGCCTTTCTGCAACACAGCTTTGGAGATTCTGTCAGGATTTTCCAGGACGCTCTTATAAGTTATGCTGCTGCCGATGGTGGTGACAATTCCTTCACCGACACGGGCGATAACTGTTTCTTGAGTGGCACCACCGACCAGTCTTTCAATATTGGCCCGCACTGTCACACGAGCCTTGGCCTTTAACTGTATGCCATCCTGCGCCACAGCATCGATGGTTTCTTTGCCATTTTTAGGGTCGGGACAGTCAATAACCTTGGGATCAACGCTTGTCTCGACCGCATCGAGGATATTTCGGCCAGCCAGGTCGATTGCCATAGCTCGCTTAAGTGTCAAATCGATATTAGCTCTGTTGGCTTTGATCGCAGCAAGCACCACGTTTGGGACCTTACCTCCTGCTAAATAATGGCTTTCCAAATCTTGTGTGGTTAAGGTCAGCCCTGCCTGAACCGCCATTATCTTATGCAGAACTATGGGGGTGCGAGGTACTCCTCTTAGCCACATTCCGATAAGCTCGGAGAATTTTACGTCGGCCCGGGATAATTTTGCCTTCAGCCACAACTTGAAGAAAGCCAAGAAAACTAGAATCATTACAAGCGCGACAAGAATGAGGACGATCAAAAGTGTCACTGCAATAGTTCTCGTAGCTCCGTCCGCTCCAGCCATTATATATATTAGATTATTCATTTTTTCGCCCTTTCATTGATTTTCCTCCCTTATTTACTTATTGTTTTTGCTTTTTTCTTTTTCCTCTTCAGGGCCAAGTGGCAAAACATGCTCCCTAATTGCCCAAAGTACGAAACCTCCAGCAATAAACGTTCCAACGATAAGGAGCATAATTATTCCGATTGAAGTAAAAATGCTTGTGAGGTCATCCCAATTAATACGCATAACCAATTTGTAGGTTCCAAACAGACAGATTCCTGCTATCGTCGTCGTCAAAGTTAAGACGACCGTCCAAACAATAAACCTTACTGCCTTAACCAAAGTTATCATTTGTTTCACGAACGGTTACCTGTGTGCTTTCCACATGGATGACCTTAACTTTTTTACCCTTATCAATATAACCACTCTCGGCTACACATTCAACCCTTTGTCCTGAAAAATCGCACGTACCTACTGGCCTGAGCGGCGTCAGGACCTGGCCTACGGCGCCAAGCAGCTCTTTCAGCTTTGGCGTATCTGCTATAGCATCACCCGGCTGGCGCTGCGGCGGCGTAAGGGTCACGCTTTTGCCGAACCTTGTCTTCGGAAATATTTTGTACGCGGTTACTAAAACCGACGGTATCATTACAATAGCAATAGCTACACCTGTCCAGCCGGCTGTGGTGCTTTGCTGAAAAAATATGGCTATACCCCCTGCCAGACACGCAAATGCGCAAACACTTATCAGGCCGCCGCTGGGCACAAATACTTCAGCTAATATCAAAAAAGCACACGCAAAATACAGAAAAACAGCAAAAATCAGCCACCAGTCCATCACTTATCCCTCTTTTCATAACCCACGACTTTGCCACAAGAAAATGTTATTTGCCGATTTTGATAAGGAGGTCCAAAACACCAAAGTTCATCTGTATCATTCAACTTTTGTATCTTGTGGGGCTTACCTACCAATTTTATAACCTCCTCTTCGGTCATGCCTTTCTCTATTTTTTCCCATGAATCCACTTCGCCTTCAGTAGATTGTATATCTTTATCTGAACCATTGTTCTTTTTAGTTTGAAGCGATTCAAAGTATAGATGCCTGAATACTTCTAAATCCGTTAGTTTTTTATCAACTTTTGGCTTGGCATAGTAAGCCACTTTATCATTTTCAAAAAATATCTGCCCTTCCATATCAGCTTGCCCATAGTGATACATTTCGCCATTCGAGGTTGGAAATATTGCCAAAGGTGGCCCCAGAGCATTATTGACTTCTTCTTGAGTCATTCCTTTTTTTATCTTTCCCCAAGGATCGGGATTTTCTTCTTGTTTATTATCTGTTTTGTGAGTCCTCAAAGAAGTTATCAAATTGCCTTGTTCAACGATTCTCTGATGTTGCCTTTCCAATTTGGACGAAAGATCCTCAACTTTTTCCTGAATTTGGGATATTGCATCCCGCCGTTTTTCTCGTTCCCAGATATATAGTAAAAAAGGATAGATTACTAAAGCTACAAGAGCCAGGAAAATCCAAGCGATAGAATCATTACCTGCTGAGGACGATCTGCTGTCTTCTGATATTTCGTTTTTCTGACATCCGCACATTAGTAAGCACAATAAACCAATTATCAGTACTCTTTTCATGAATTTCTCCTTTTAATTCTCTAATCCACTAATTCTCTAATCTCCTGATAACCTGATATCCAGGCTTCATCTGTGTAGATTCGTTTCTAAAAATCAGTTTTATCTGTATCCTTTCCTTTTTTACTTTTACTTTAACGGTATAGCTGGCATACGCTTTAATGTTTGTCGAACCGCATCTACCAGAATACCTACAGATTCCAATGCCGTAACTCCCAAAATCGGTTCTACTTCATCTGGACCGAATATCACTCTACCAGCGGTAGTTTCTCCCATGAACTCAATAACAACTAAACCAAAGGGATATTCTTTTACACTGCCGTCAGCCAATTCGTATACCGTTTTAGCTATTGGTTTAATCCCAGCTTTGAGCAACTTTTTTGCCGGGGCCATTATATCTGTTGCCCCAGTGTCAACTAAAAATTCGGCCTCGTATTTCTTTTTTGAGCTTTGGCTTGCTTTTAAGGTTACAGTCACATGGGTTAATCCCATCTAATTTGCCTCCTAATTCTCTTATTTTTCTTTTGCCTTGACTACGACTCTGTTGCCGTGGATTTCGGTTATCACAACCTTAGTGCCCTTGGTAAGAAATTCGGCTGTCGCGACCACATCCACTATAGCATCGCCGAATCTTGCTTTTCCGGTCGGTCTTAGTGTTGATGTCACTTCGCCGATGTCACCAACATTTACACCTAAAGTTTTGCTCTGGGGCGGGGCCGTCATACTGACCTGCATTTCGCCGCCTTGCTTGGTGAGCGTCGGCGCAAGTATCAGCCCGCTGAGAAACTGAAATTTAGGCAGATACTTGGCGAATAACCAGATCAAAACAATGAATCCAATGATGCCGAACGATAGTCCTATCACTCCGTTTAAGAATATTTGCCAATCAAGCGATGTTTCGGGCCAGGGAATTCTATCCGGCGGATTTCTAATCAACATACCAAATATGCCTGCCAAAATACATAATATACCTAAGGTACCGGCGATGCCAAAGCCGGGCAGCACAAAGATTTCAACCATCAGCAAAAGCACGCCCACAATGAATAACGCTACTTCCACCCAGTTAGCTAACCCCACGAGGTATTTGCTGCCGATTATAATCGCAAAGCATATAGCTGCTACCATTCCCGGCAGGCCTATGCCGGGTGTGCTTAATTCAATATAGACTCCCAATAGCGCAACCATAACAAGTACCGCCATCACGGCTGGTGAATTTACCCACCTGACCATCTGCTCGGACCAGTTAGGCTCCAGCAGCATCGGCTGGCCGACAAAAGTCACGCCATCGCGTTGGGCCAAAAAGTCAAGGGCCCCTGCTAAATCCTTAACCTGTGCCCTGGCTATGCCATATTCAAAGGCTTTAGAAGCAGTAAGTGTTAAAATCTTATCACTGCCGACGATTAACTCTTTATTGTCCAGGTCGTGCTTATTAGGGTCTTTTGGCAGATTATCGCTTTCAAAAAACTCATAATCTCCCGTATCGATGTTTTTAACCCTGTACACCTCAATCTGCATGGATACCATTGCCCGCAGAAGTGCTTGCGGATAGCCGTTTGCTTCAGCGGCCCGGTCAAAGGCGGCACGGGTAAAACTTTCAGCCTTCTCTCGCTCCACTCCCTCCAGTGTGCCGCCAAGCATAATCGGCGCACAATCGCCGATAGTGGTATTCTCACGCATTATTATGTCCTGGCAGGAGACGCTTATCATTGCCCCAGCCGATATCGCCTCGGTTGCTATGTACGCAACGGTGCGGGCCTTTTTGCCTATCTCAAGTATCAAGTACTTCGATATATCGTCAGCCGAATCCAGAAATCCGCCGTATGTACCTATCTCGTATATCAAATATTCTATACCCTGTCCCAGAGCTATCTGGGTTCTGCGCCGGATGGAT
>Ga0315312_1003006_pt1 | contig 11140 bp, 12 predicted proteins | sample TDP7_MG_FD_203629 | JGI IMG/M metagenome (GOLD analysis project Ga0315312, IMG submission 203629) | Freshwater sediment microbial communities from Lake Towuti, South Sulawesi, Indonesia - TDP7 | ecosystem: Environmental > Aquatic > Freshwater > Lake > Sediment | place: Indonesia: South Sulawesi... | reverse complement strand
TAGAATTGGCGGAACCGGCCAGGCAGGTCTAGGTCCTGACTCTCTTCCGTGTAGTGGGCCGCGGCTCGTCTGACTTTTGCGAATATCGTTTCTTTCTCGACCGATTTATTCTCATCAATGATCTGCCTCATCAGCAGATGCTTAGTGCCATAGGCTCTGTTATAGAGATCAACCACAAGCTCGGCCCTCCTTGCGGCCAAGTTGTACTTGCGCATAGCCTCACCCGTCTTCTCAGCCCTAGCTCCAGAGTACATTACCATGTAGGCAAGGTCCTTGGGCATGGGCAAGTCAGCCTTATGTAGTGTCGGTGCAAACTGGTAGAGGGAGATCATGCCATGTCTGCCGTTCAGAATTATGGTGTGATCCTCGGATCCTCCGAAGGTGCCTACTCCACGGTCACCAGCCAACCCCCTGAAGGTTTGACCATTCTCCACACACGCCAAGTACATTGCCAAGTCCAGATTGTCAGTGATGTTTTTCGTGTAGTCGGAGCGGTCAGAAAGGCCGTTAACCGACGCTATTGCCAGAAAGACCATTATCATGAGAGCTGAGGAGCTGCTCATGCCGCCGGCTGAGGGCAGGTCGCTTCCGAAGGCGATGTCCGCCCCATTCAGATCAGTGCCGAAGTTCTTGCAGAGTCTCTTTACCACTGTCATTGGGTAGTTGACCCAGTCTCCGATAGGCGGCTCTAGCTGTTGGGACATGCTGAAGACCCGTTCGCCGTAGGATGGGTTGACATCTCTCAGCCTGATCACATGATTCCCGTTGGGTTTGCACACGCAGTAGAAGCCGCGGTCTATGGCGAAGAGGAGGCTGTGACCTCCGGCGTAGTCCGTGTGTTTTCCAAAGACTTCTAGCCTGCCAGGCACATGGTAGGCGTATACTTCGTCGTCAGGTTCAGGGCTGAAGGCAGCCTGAAACTCCTCGAAAACCTTCTTCACTAGGGCGGTTTTCCGTGTGATCTCCTCTTCACCGTAGGCCGAAGGCTCGTTGGGCAATATTGAATCGATACGTGCCGACAATTCTTTGAAGGCTGATGGCAGCTTTTCTCCCCCTCAACCGATTGTTTGGCTCAGATACTTATTACTTGCATAAAAGACAGCTAGAAGAGGGTTCCGTGCCCAAGATGATGCTACCTAGGCCTTCTTGTTGATATGAGTTTGCCGTCCTTTATCTCTATCTCCATCTCTCTGCCGCAGTGCGAACACTTGACCTTGCCCTTGAAGTCCCAGTACTTGTGGTTCGTCAAGATGTATGACTCTTTTGCATTTCTCGTCTAGGCAAAAGACATGAACCATTCCTAAACTCCCTCCTCCAAGTATCTTTCCACGTCCAAGGCGGCTTTACATCCCTCGCCGGCTGCCGTAATCGCCTGCTTGTATCGCGGGTCCTTAGCTTCGCCAGCTACGAAGACGCCTTCCACGCTTGTCTCAGTGTCCCCCTTAGCGACAACGAACCCATTCCCGTCCAAGTCTATCTGGCCCCTAAATATGTCAGTGTTCGGGTTGTGGCCGATGGCTATGAAGACGGCGTCGCATTCTAGCTCCGATTCCTCTCCAGAATCGACTCTCCTGAGTCTAACACCCTCAACTTTGTCCTTGCCAAAGACATCGACCACAGTGCTGTTCCACACAAAGCTGATTTTTGGCTCATTGAGAGCTCTTTCTTGGAGAACTTTTGACGCCCTCAGTTTGTCTCTTCTGTGTATCACCTTGACCTCTCTGGCGAATCTGGAAAGCGCCAGAGCTTCCTCCAAGGCCGTGTCTCCTCCTCCTACAACTACTGTCCTTTTGTCTTCGAAGAAAGCTGCGTCGCAGACAGCGCAGATTGAGACACCTCTGCCTCTCAAACGTTGTTCACCCTCTAAGCCCAGCCATTTTGGAGAGGCTCCTGTGGCTATGATGACCGAGCGCCCCTCATAGAGACTGTCTCTCACTCTAACTTTGAAGGGTTTGGTTGAAAAGTCCACGGCGGTCGCCTCCTCAAAGATCATTTGTGCGCCGAACCTTTCGGCTTGCTTCCACATGTTGTCCATCAGATCGGACCCTAGGATTCCCTCTTTGAAGCCCGGAAAGTTTTCAACCTCCGATGTGAGCATAAGCTGTCCACCCCATGCGGCACCCGCAATGACAAGGGTTTTCAGCTTGGCCCTGCTGGCGTATATGGCTGCAGTTAGACCTGCTGGTCCAGAACCAATGACGATCACATCATACATTATCGCCACCTATCAACGAGTTTGTCTGCCAACCGGAAGTATGGCCGTCGAAAACTAATGAATCTTTAGGTGCGGTTTCCAAGCCTACTTTATCCTGTACTTGCTAAGTAAGGCGATTCGGGAACTTGATATGTTGGAGGCGGTCGATTGAGCGACTTGGCACCGGTTCACGGAATTTTCGCATCTTCCCTTCCGGCTGCGCCCCAGAACCTCTGGGTAATCGTCTCTAGCCCTTCCGGTTTCCTCTCTGCCAACCAGAGCCTGGAGTACGAGTTGGACAGGGAAAGGTAATCTGACACCTTCACATCATCATCGAGAACCTTTAGGCCGATCTCTATCAGTCGACGTATGAAACCCAGATCCTCAGGCATCCGCACACCTTCAACCTCATTCAAGGTCTTTTTCCAGTGGGATCTTGTGGCTTCTTTGCTTTCGGAGGTTGACCTGTAGAACCAGAAATCTCTGAAGACGACATGCTTCAGTACCTCTGAGATATCTGGGTCTCCGAAAAGCGTTCTCGCCCGAAGGATGCTCTCATCTTCTCCGGACAAAGCCATCCATTTCTGCTGCCATCTTCCATCTCCCTCCGCGAACTCCATGGCTGCAAGGAGCAGAGGAACAAGGAACGAGAAAAGACATTCTTCGCCGTCGTCTCCCCAAGCCGTGACTAGGAAACCCGGCAAATCTGTCTCTCTTGCGGCTGTTAGGAAGTTTCTGAGGTTATCAAGAGCCATTGGGTAGTTTGGATAGTATCTGTTCCAGTTGGAGAGTCCTGGACACGCTATCTGGCCAATCCCCCTTTCCTTGAAGATCTTTATCTTGTCGATAAAGTGTTGCTTCGGGCTGGGGCTGTAGTCCCAGTTTGCTACGAGCACCTGTTTCCATATTGGGCTTTGGATCGCTTCGGCCCATTTAGCCGCCTCTTCTCCGAGATACATCCCTGAGATCATGTCTCCCCAAAGGATTGGCATCTTTCCGGATTTCTTCACAACCTCGACCATGGTCCGGTGGTGCAGCTCATAAAGCCTAGGTCCCTCAAACTTCCAAGTTTTGCCCAAGCTTTTCCCTCTTCCGAGAGCCCAAGTCTCGTCTCCTCCGATATGGATGTACTTTGACGAAGAGGATTCGACGGCTTCTCTGAGCAGCTCATAGGCGAATTCCCTGGCTTCCTTGTTACTGAGGTCTAGGCACCCTTCGGTTGGTCTGTGCCATTCGCTGAATTTCCAGAATTCGGGAAGCGAGAGAATGTGTTCCATGTGGCCAGCCAGTTCTAGTGATGGGAATACCTCTATTCCCAGATTGTTCGCGTATTCCGTTATCTCTCTCAGTTCATCTTCGGTTAGTCTTCCCCTGTGTTTTCCTATCTGTGGGTACTTCTTCCATGGATGGAGGTCTTCAAAGTATATGGCGAAGTAGTTGTACTTGAGCAGAAACAGCCACCTCAGTATCTCCTTGAATGTTTCAACCTTTGGGACGCCGCCTCTGGCTATGTCTAGATGGTAACCTCTGAACCCAAATCTGAGGGCTTCTTCGACCTCGACTTCAGGCAGATACCCTTTGCGTTGCCTTATTAGCTGCAGGAGCGTCGCATAGATTGTGGGCTTGTCGCCCCAGACCGTAATCTCTTCTTCTTTGACTTTGAGACCTGTCCCCTTTCCGCCAGTCTCCGATATTCTACATTCTCCTTTCGGAACGTCAAACTCGCGCGCTAAGAACTCTGGGAATTCTCTGAAACCGTTGAAAACGAACCATCTTCCGGAAAACTTGAGGCTTCTCGGTTCGGGAACGACATAAACTTCTTCCATATTCCAGAATGTGTTTCATAGCGTTTTAAGACTTGCGTTACGGAATCTGAGCGTGATAGCGCAAATGTGGTTGATCCCTCAATCGGCCTGCACCATATCGCTGTAGGAGCCTTTGACCAGATCGCCTGGTCGGACCCCGAGGATTTGCATCAGCTCTTCCAAAGCCTTCCGGTCTCTATTGGCTCCCGTGATGGATCTTCCAGTCTTCCTTTCAAACTCGATGAATGTTCCCAAGTTCTTGACCGTGTCCAGATGCACCTGCGTGCCTTTGTAGTGATAGATTTCCCTCTTCTTGTCTACGACAGCCCTCTTCTTCAGGACCAACTCAACAAGCCTTTGCAGAGATGCTAGTTGGTCAACTTCCAGAATGAAGACTTTGCTTCTTTTTGGTTCGGCGACGTCTTCCCTTTCATAGTAGATCAGCTGGGTTTCCTTCGTTCCTTCAACCTCTCTTAATTTCAGCCGACCCCTGGGAACGTAGAAATAGGTATCGACTTGACGATAAGTTCCAATGTAGCGGGCTCCCATTGCTTCGAGCTTCTTTCTGAGGGTGCCCACTGAGCTGATCCTAGCCTTCAACTCCACTAGGACGCTTTGAGATTTATCCATTGAAGTCACCATATTGCCCTTTCCTGGTCTTCGCAGCCTTGATGATTACAGACAGGACCAAGCAGGTCGCAATGAACGGGTTTCACTGTATACGTTGTCTCTTTTTTCGCTCGATCATGATGCAGCGTCCGTGGACGACTTCGATGCCGTTCTCCTCGCAGAACTGGATCGCCTCGTCTGATTCTGAGCCGGGCTGCATCCAGACCTTTGCTATGCCCAGTTTCTTGCAGGTTCTTACGATTTCTTCTGTGACTTTGGGCGGAACCACGAGGTCAACTGCATCTGGTTTCACTGGCAAAGAGTCAAGGGTTGGGTAGCATTTGTCTCCCAGAATCTCCTCGGCGCTTGGGTTGACAGGGTAGGCTTTGTAGCCGGCCTCTTTGAGGTCCTTGTAGACTCTGTAACCGTACTTATCCGGGCTCCTGCTGGCCCCGACAACCGCGATCACATTCTTCTTGTCCAGAATCTCTTTGATGAGCCCGCGTCGGATTCGTCTTCTTTCCAGTGTCTGCATGCCGCTTGCCATCCAGATGCGATCAGGACTTGTCTGTGGAAACGATTTCAGCCAAGGGCTTCCTAGGTCCGGGTTCAGTGAAGGCTTCTTCTTTGGGGTATCCGAGGGGCGTTACCGCGACGACGTTCATGTCTTCCGGTATGTCCAGCACTTTCTTGACTTCGTCGTTGTTGAAGTCGCCGATCCAGCATGTGCCGAGGCCCTCTACCCTCGCAGCGAGTATCAGATGCGTAAAGGCTATGGAGACATCCACAAGCATGCTCATCTGGCCCATATATCCGCCCCTGTTCCAGCGAATGTCGCTCCCGCAAGCCACGATAATCGCAGGGGCCTCAGCGATGAACCTCTGATTATGGCATGCGGGCACCAGATGCTTCTTCAAGGCTTCGTCCTTAACAACTATGAACTTCCAAGGCTGTCGATTGGACCCGGAAGGGGCAATTCTAACCGCTTCCAAGACCCTGCTCAAAACCTCGTCAGGGATAGGGTCAGGCTTGAATGACCTTATGCTTCTTCGGGTCCTTATCACTTCATAGAAGTCCATTCTTCATTAGTCCCCACACTGCCTCTGCATGACCGGCTTTAATATAGCTTAAGTTTCCGATATCTTGTTTTTGGTCTGAGCATTGCCATGACTTGGACATACGCTTATTAGAGGACGGCAAGAACAAGACCTTGGTGGCATTCATCTGGGTTCAGGAATGGCAGGTGGATGGTTTGACGAAAGTGGAATACGAAAAGATGACCCCTCAGGAATTCGCTGAAGCCGTCAGAAAGATGCCCGTCTTCATCGTTCCCACAGGGCTCCTCGAATGGCATGGAGACCATCTGCCCTTGGGGCAAGATGCGCTGAAGGCCTATGGCATATGCCTCTACGTCGCGAGGAAGCTCGGCGGGGGTATCGTCGTGCCGCCTAACTATTGGGGTAGACCCGGCTTCTCCACCTATGTTGGGACTTTGACTTTCAGCGACGGTTTGATCCGTTCGCTCTTTTGGGAGCTTTTCGAGCAGCTGAGAAAGGTTGGAGCGAAAGTCATACTCGTGGTGACAGGCCACTACGGGCCGACTCAAGTCAACTGCTTGAAGGGAGTCGCGGAGGAATTCAACAAATGCTACCCCGAGGTCTGTGTGGTTGCGACACCAGAGTATGAGGGCGTAACAGTCGACGCTGAGGTTCCTGCAGACCATGCCGGAAAATGGGAGACCTCGATGTTCTGGTACATGTACCCCAAGCTAGTTCAGATGGACAAGTTCAGAACGGGCAAGGTCAGAGTCACCACCTACAATAATCCTCCTCAGAACCTTTACCGCGAAAGCCCGATATGGGAATGGAAAGAAGACCTGAGGAAGACAGCCTCGCCGGAACTTGGAGAGAAAGCCGTAAACTTGATCGTTGACCACTTAGTCTCTGTAGTCAAGAAAAGACTGGCGCAGGTTGAGAAGCGGTAGTTTCTCTACGCTTATGGGCTTCACTTCTCTTTCTGAACTTGGCGCAGAAGCTCGGTTGGCTTCACTCTGAGCTCGTCGAGGCCAAGTTCTTCAGGCGGGATTCCCATTGCTAAGCCCAAGAGCTGCGTGTAATGCAGAACGGGCATGCCGAAAGTCACGTTGAAGGCTCGTTCTATCCTGGGCTGGTTAAAGTCATACATCATATGGCAAGATGGGCAGACGGTGACCAAGGCCTGCGCGCCAACATGCTTGACGTGCTCGAGTTTCTCCTTCGCGATCTGGAACGGAACTTCCTCATTCACGCCGATTATCGTGTTGCCGCAGCATTCGGTCTCATCCATGTAATCCAGGCATTCGGCTCCGGTCAACCGGATTAGCTCTCTAAGCATCTTTGGGTTCTCAGGGTCGTCTCCGTGGTCTACATGTTTCGCGGGGCGCACAAGATGGCATCCAGTGTGCTGAGCAACACGAAGCCCAGTTAGTGGACTCTTCACGAATTCTTTCACCTTCTGGAACCCGACGTCTTCCACCAAGACATGAACCAAATGCTTCACTGTAATCGCCCCCTTGAATCCCATGCCCACTTGCTGGAGGTATCCGTTAATCTTCTCCCGGACGGTCTTATCTTGTTTGAGGATTCTGTTCGCCTCGTTCAGGGTGCCAAAGCAACCGTTGCAGAGGGTCAGGATGTTCAGGTTTTGCTGTTCTGCGAGGCAGAGGTCCCGCGCCGCCAAGGATAGTCCCAAACCATGGTTTACGGGAGCCATGGGGAACCCGCAGCAGTTGAAATCGGGCATTTCGACAAGTTTTACGCCGAGTTTGTCGAGGATCTTTCTCGCTGACGCTTCGTAGCTTGAAAGCCTGTAAGGGATGAGGCATCCGAGGAAGAAAAGATACTGAGGTTCAGCCACGCTGATCCCCCGCTCTTGCCTCCACTTTTTCAAAGGTTTTCGCATCTTGAAGCATGGCATTGAAACCTGTCACGTCGAAGATTCTGGCGACATGTTCAACCCTTGATCTGGGCAGAGGGGGCAAACCTTGCTCCTCTCGTCTCTTATGTCTCGACTCTGGGATAACGTAAACACAGCCGGTCTTCAGGATGTTGGAGGCGAAGGTCTTGTAGACGAGAGGCATACTGTCTCTTTCCTTCACAGAGATATTGCGCAGAGCCCGCACGATGCTCGAAACCTCTACGTTCTGGGGGCAATGGTCTATGCAAGTGAAGCAAGTGGTGCACAGCCAGAGAGCGTTATTCGACAACAGGCGGTCTTTCAGCCCGAACTGGACCATTCGCGCTATCTTCCTGGGCTTGTAAAAATCGCTGAACCTAGCGACAGCGCAGTCAGCCGTGCAGGTTCCACATTGGTAACAGAGCGAGATTCTTTCAGCCCCAGGCATTCCCGCCACCTCGTACTTGAACCTGGGGTCTATTCTGCTGGGGCTGACCACATTTGAGGTGTCTTTTCCGGTTTCGCTCAATTCCTGACCACCGGGAACGCGGGAATCAAGTAACAAAAGGGCGCAAATAAGGGTTATGGTGCGAAACAGCAACCGTTCGTGGCCATTCAGAGCCTGGCGCATGGTTTATATCAACCTCAGAGTCCAATTTCTGTACTCTCCTGAGGGGCCAAGAGGAGCCGCGGAACCAGTTGGAAGCGAAGACGCCTCATCACTCGCCTGCAACGGATATTCGGACGGTCTACGGTAAACAGGGCTACAGGCTTATTGGAGCCCACGGTCACAGCGCGGTCAAGGTCTGCCAGTGGACGAAGGAAAGCCTAAGGAACAACAGGGTCTGCTACAAGGAGTTGTGGTATCCGCCGGTTCAAAGTCACAGGTGCATGATGATGACCCCGTACTTAGGCTGTAACTGCCACTGCCTATACTGCTGGAGGCTCCACTCAGGCGACCGGCCCGGTTTAAGGTGGAAAGAGTTCCCTCTGAACCTAGAAGAATTCGACGAACCCGCCCGGATAATCGAAGAGTCAATCGAAAAAAGGAGACTATTGCTGGCGGGATGGAAAGGAAACCCGAAGGCGGACAAGAAGAAGTTCGAAGAAGCCTTGAAGCCAACTATGATGACGATGAGCCTAACTGGCGAGCCTACGCTGTATCCGCGGCTATCTGAGCTCGTTGAGGAAGCCAAGAAACTGAGCATGGTAACCTTCCTTGTTACGAATGGAACAATGCCCGAAGCTCTGGAAAAAATGGACACACTGCCCTTCCAGCTTTACGTAAGTGTTTCTGCGCCAAACAAGAAAGCCTACGCTAGGATTATGAAGCCACTTGTCAAAGACGGTTGGGAACGGTTGAACAGAACATTGGAGCTTCTTCCAAGCTTGGGAACCAGGAAAGTGCTACGGCTCACGATGGTCGCGGGGTGGAACATGACCAGTCATGAAGAATACGCCGACTTGGTGAAGAAGGCTGAACCCGACTACGTTGAGGTCAAGGCCTATGAATGGGTGGGTCAGAGCCAGAAAAGGCTTCAAAAAGCTGCTATGCCATACATGAAAGACGTGGAAGAGTTCGCGGACAGACTTGCCAACCTGACGGGATACACGATAAAGGGCGGATATGAGCCAAGCGGCGCCGTTCTGCTGGGGTTGTAAGAGGTTCATTTTGCAGCAGGCTACCCGACTGGTCAGCACGATGACCGTCTTACCTCGTCCCAAGTTTCTTTGGCTTTTGTGTGTGCGGCGATTAGCCTAGACAATCATATCATCTACTATAGTGCTTTTTCCAGTAGGTTTGTCTGTCTGACGCCGAACTAAGAAGATGCTTAGTTGGGGAGAATGCAGACCTAGATGTGGCTTCATTAATGTGGAACATGTTATTGGACTTGGTTAGTCAGCTACTCATAAAAGGTATTACGCACCCTGTGATGAACCTTCCTGCCTCTGAGCACAGGAAGGCGACGCTTTCAGCAATGTCTTGGGGAGAAGTAGTAGTTCTCCTCTGCCAAGCAGGCCCATGGTCACACTGTTCAACAGCTTCCTCTAGGCTTTTGATTGCAGGTACTGGACTGGGCGCGATAATATTGACAGTCACGCCATATAACCAAGCTTGATTCTGTGCAAGAAGCAACGCCTGCGCTCTGGCTGCCTTGCCCACGTTATAGGAGTAAGCTGGTGGTAGTCTTGTTGGATGTAGGGCTATGCCAATAAACCTTCCCCAGTTTCGTTTATACATACCCGGCAAAACAAGTGGCATCAAGTAGAAGAGCGGCGCAATCTCACGGTGAACATCCTCAAGTGTAGAAGTCGGGTCAAGTCTGTCGATCGGCTGTGGATGCCAGCCGCCACCAGGACCAACTATACAAATATCGACCCGATTAAAGCGTTCGACAGCCGCATCGACCAGCTTTTTGCATCCATCGGCTTCAAAGACATCAGCCTGTACGGCAATTGCGCTGCCACCACGACTCTCAATGCGGTCAACAATCGCCTTGGCGCTCTCCTTGCTCGTGCGATAGTTTACAACGGCCTTCGCACCTTCACGAGCTAGGGTCAGCGCGATGCTACGACCCATACCACTACCTGCGGCTCCCGTTACAATCGCAACCTTGCCCTCGCAGGTCATGATTACACCTATCCTATACTTTGTGTTGATCACTATTTGTCTTCTAGATTAGCCACTTTGCAGCATCTTCGTTCCAAGTGGCCCATCAAGTCTACGCCGGCTCTTGCTCTTTCCTCTTCTTCTTCGAGATGCTTCTGGAAGCCTACTTGCTTGACGCGTTGGTAGTTTTCGACGACGAAAGGGTACCTGTCTCGCTGATAGGCCGTATGCTCGCAGGTAAGGTAATCGCCGCATAGAAGGCAACTCTCTAGTCTCTTTTCAGCGGCGCACTTTCTGTTCGGGCAAGGCCCTCTGCCGCCGCCCTTTAGACACGTCGGGCATTTTGCCGCCGCGAACCACTCTAGACCCCTTCTGAAATCTGTGAATTTGAAGGATTTGACTTCAAACTCAACCCAGTCGTAACCGACCGTGTCGACAAGCCTTTTCAACTCTCCAGCAATGACCTTCACTCTTCCATTCCCCTTTGGGCATTGACCACAGTAGACTCCGCATATTCCATAGGGGAATCTCGCCACATCCACCTAATACACAACCTCCATAGGTGCCCTTACTTGCAGGTTCATCGATATATAGCTGCTCCAGAAAAGGGCAATTGGAGAGCAGTATCGCTTCGATGCAAGACCCGCATGCAGCGAAGGGCTCTTGTTGACGAAGCTAGAGTTCACCGCCATTCTGTTTCAGGATTTCATCCGAAAGAACGATCTGACTCAACTTCTCCCCAGTTGAATCTGAACCCGGGCGGTTTGAAGAATCAAGCAACGTGACTAAGACGAGTATATTCTTGCATGTTAATAAGGGATAAATAGCCCTGATTTCGAGTGGAGAACACAGAGAGAACAGGCGATGACACGAAGGTTCAAGATAGACCTAAGAAAGATCGAGGGCGAGGGCGAGTTTCCGTGCCCGGTCTGCGGAGAACTCATCTCTCCGGATGACGAATCCGGCGTGACCTACGGTGTTGTCGAG
>Ga0315312_1003005_pt1 | contig 11145 bp, 4 predicted proteins | sample TDP7_MG_FD_203629 | JGI IMG/M metagenome (GOLD analysis project Ga0315312, IMG submission 203629) | Freshwater sediment microbial communities from Lake Towuti, South Sulawesi, Indonesia - TDP7 | ecosystem: Environmental > Aquatic > Freshwater > Lake > Sediment | place: Indonesia: South Sulawesi... | reverse complement strand
AAACGTTCAGCCTGGCGAGAACAGGACCGCCACGCTCAGCGTCACCGTGCCCACAAACGCGGTGCCTTGCACCAGGGACAACATAATTGTTACCGCCACCTCGAAGGCGGATAACACGGTAAGCGATAACGACACGTGCATAGCTCACGCGGAAAATGTGAGGCGTGAGGTGTGGGTGTCAATTTCAGAGAACTACCAAATTGGCCCAGCTGGGACGACGCTCAGCTACGCCGTCAACGTCATAAACAAAGGCAATGTCCGAGATAACTACACCCTGACGGTGAGCGATACTGAGAACTGGGGTCTATCGCTTTTCGAAAATCGATTCGAGAACGTCGCGCCAAGGCAGATCAGGACGGCAACGCTAAACGTCGCAATCCCCGGAGGCGCGGTGCCATGCACGGAGGACAAAATAAAGGTCACCGCAACCTCGCTGACGGATAACACGGTGGAGAACTACGCTAGCACCATAGCGCATGCGATTCTTAGGGAGGTCGGAATTGTAATATCGCCTAGCCGGCAGAGGGGAGGGCCCGACGAAAACATCTGGGGTGAGTACGACCTCAAATACACCGTGACGGTCACGAACAGGAGTGCCCAACCCGACAATTACACCCTGACGGTCCACGATACCCTCGGCTGGGACTTGAGGCTCGTGGGGAGCCTCCTCCTAGGGGTGCCCGCCGGGGAAAACAGGAGCACGGCACTTTACGTCGAGGTGCCTGAGCCCGAGGTCGCAAAGCCAGGCACGGAAGATCTCATAGTTGTTGTCGTTACCTCTCAGACCGACAGGCAGGTTAGCAGCTACGCGAGCTGCGTAGCCCAATCGGGCGTGCTCGCATTTGAATGGTCGGTCTCGCCGAGCTGGCAGAGCGGGGTATATCTTTACGAACTCGAATACCTCGTGAAGGTCACGAATAAGGGTACCCTACGCGACAATTACACTTTGACGATCGCCGATAATCTCGGCTGGACCCTGAGGCTGCTGCCGGAGAATACCCGGACGGTGCCCCCTGGAGTAGTTGAGAATTGGTTAGTTTGTGTTAGGGTGCCTTCTGATGCAGAGCCAAGTACAGAGGATAAAATAAACGTCATCGTGACCTCGCAGACCGACAACACGCTTAGAGATAACGTGAGCTGCATAGCCCGCGCTGCCTTTGTGGACATGGAGGTCACGATCTCGCCAAGCTACCAGAGGGGTTCACCCGGGGAAACCCTCGTTTACCTCCTGACGGTTAAGAATACGGGCGACGGAGACATACCCACGATATACAGTTTACCTCCACCCAGCGATACTGCTGGCTGGGGGCCGAAGCTAGATTATAATAAGCTTACCATCCCGTCGGGTGAAAGTACAACGACCAAAGTGAGGGTCAGGGTTCCAGATGATGCTACTCACCGCACAATGGATAATTTGACCGTTCGTGTGTCGGCGGCGGCCCAAGTGGTACTTGTGGTGAAAAAGGAAGTCAGCAGCATAGCCCAGGCGGAAACTGTCAAGCTGTTCATCTCGCCAAGCGTGGATAGCGCAGGGCCCGGTGATAACCTCACCTTTGTAGTGATGGTCAAGAACGTAGGGATCAAAGAGGACAACTATACTTTAGAGGTTAGCGACAACAAGAAATGGGGGCTATCGCTCTCGCAGAATAGGCTCGAGAATGTCGCACCCGGCGAGAGCAAGATAATGACACTAAGAGTTGCGATACCCGAGGAAGCGACCAGTGGCACGAGGGATAACATAATGGTCACCGTTATCCCGGGGAGCGCCCCCACGAAAAGGGAATCCGAGAACTGTGTCGCGACCGCCGCCCCGACGAGGGGAGTCAGTGTTTCGATCTCGCCCAAGGTCAACAGCGGGGTGTCTGGGGCAACGCTCGAGTATCTCGTCGTGGTTAAGAATATCGGCACCGAAAATGACAGTTACAAGCTGGCAGCTAGTGATAGCGCTGGCTGGGGCCTAGCTCTCTTGGAGAACGTGCTGGTAGTCCCCGGGTTGAGTCGCAGGGGAACCGTCCTAAGGGTTACGAATGTTGTGTCGGGCAAGAGTGACGAAATAACCGTCACTGCTGTCTCGAGGGAGAATTCGGAGGTGCGTGCAGAAGAACACTGCGAGGCAATAGGGGAAGCGCTTCGCGCAACTGTTTACGGGAGCAAAACCGCTTACAACGTCGATGGCGACAAGGATAAGGGTCCCCCGCCGGAGAATTGGTACGTGGCCGGCGACTACCCGCCAGTCATGTTTGTGGATAAGTATGAAGATGGGGGGATCGCCGCCCTCGGCATCGCCGCTGGGCTAAGGAATGGAAGGTGGAACGCTACAATCAACCCAGGGCCGCGCCTCGACGTCCTGCTCGACAAAACCTTCCAGTGGATGAATTCAGGTGCGAAGAAAGTGCTCTGGTATGAAGGATATGGTGTATACGCTGATCAAAAGATCACTGGCAATGCTTCCCAATTGGGAGATGCGCTCAGGGCGCTCGGTTACACGGTAACTGCGGACACCACCGAGCCAATCTCAGCCATCGACCTCAGCAATTACGATATCATCGTCACACCCGGGTTACAGCTCCCTCGCGGGAGCGGCCCCCCTCCGACCGGCGGCCAATATACTGGCGGCAATCCAAACCTACTGCCCAACTCCGATGTCGACGCGCTCGTCGACTTCGTCAGCACCGGCGGGGGTTTGCTCGTGATCAACAACGCCGACTATGCCGGATATAACTTCGCTAGTGTGAGCAACAAGATCCTCGCGGGATTTAATGCCCCATTCCACTTCCAAAACGATACACTGAATGACCCCATCACTTGGACTTACTATAGTTACATCCTCGAGGTAAACGCTGCTACCGAAATAGGTGAAGCATACCAGAAGGCGACGGGAAAGACGGTGCTTGGCATCTACAGCCCCTGTACCTTGGTTGAGGAGGAACCGCCGGTGCCGCCGCTGGAAGTGCGGATATCCGTTTCTCCTGAGGAACAAGTAGGTCTATCGGGTAGAACGCTGACCTACATAGTAAACATAAGTAATACGGGAAAATTGAGTGACGCCTATGTGTTAAATGCTTCTGACAATGCGGGTTGGCCGTTGAGCCTCTCACCCACAGTACTCACGCTCGCTTCAGGGGCTTCAAAAGTCGCGGTGCTGAACGTTACTATACCGGAGAATACTGCACGCGGCACGGAGGACAGGGTAACAGTTGCAGTGGAATCGATAGAAGGGCTCGGCGATGTGGGTCGCGCCTCAGCGGTCGTCGGAATCTTGGGCATCGACGTTTCTATCTTACCTGAAAGTAAAAGCGGCTTGGCTGGGGAGAACCTCACATTCAACGTGACGGTCATGAACACGGGAGATATTCTGGATAATTATCTCCTAACGGTCCAGGACAACCTAGGTTGGAACTTGGTGCTCTCACCAAATATTCTCACCACGCCCGTGGGTAGACCTAGGTGGTCGATGCTTACCGTCATCATCCCGGGGGACGCGGCAAGCGGCGTACGAAATAATTTAACCATCACCGCGACCTCACAGACCGATAATAGAATGACCGCTAAAAACTCGTGCATAGCGCTCGTCACCGGTCCGGTTTTAAGAGGTGTAGAGGTATCGATCTCGCCGACAACCAATTTAGGCGCGCCGGGAAGAAGGCTCAACTTCGACGTAACCGTCAGAAATACGGGCACGGGCTCGGACACATTCAATTTGACTGCCTCCGACACGAAGGGATGGGGCCCAACCCTCTCGGTCACGTCAATCCCGTTAGCGGGAGGGACTCCAAGAACGGGCATCCAGCTCAGCGTCAAGATTCCGGACAACGCGGCCGAAGGTGACTCGACGACGATAACCGTGAAGGCGTCCGGGACCGGCTATGAGAACAGCGCTAGCTGCACGGCTCGCGCCATCATCCGAGGGGTCGAGATTTCGATCTCACCAGAAAGCCAAACCGGTCCACCCGGGGAGAATGTCACGTTCACCGTCGTGGTCGCCAATACCGGCGAGGCCGATGATAGCTACGACGTGACCGTGAGCGACAACGCGGGCTGGGGGGCCGTGCTCTCGGAAAGGCTGCTGACGGTCCCAGCCGATGAGAACCGCACGACAAAAGTGAGTGTCATTGTGCCGGACGACGCGGCCGAAGGCGAGTCGACGATGATAACGGTTACCGCGACCTCTAGGAGCGACCCCACGGCGAGCGATACCGCCACGTGCACGGCGGAGGCACGTAAAAAGGCCCCATTCCCCATTCTACCAATCGGAGTTGGGGGAGCGGCGATAGGGGGGGCAATCGCGGTCACGCTGCTGCTGAAGAAGGGAACGATCTCCCCGACATTCCTTCGCTCGCGTCGGAGAGACATGTTCTCAAGCATGAACTTGAACCAGTCACGTCCTTCGAAGCAGAGCCTGCTTACCCCGCGGCCTTTTCGCCCCGACCCGGGGAATGAGCGAAGATCCTCCAAAAAGTGGGTGTGATGCCATGCAGAAGTCGAGTATTTTTGACAATATTTATATAGCCGGATTATCAATCTCTCTTGGAATATTGGAACATTACAGAGGAGGAAACGAGTGAGAGCTGGACGGTTTGAAGCCGCTTTATTATTGACTTTGATAGTTGCTTCGTTAATGTTACCTACCTTGTTGACCATATCGCTTCTATCCGTTAGCCCAGTTTCCGCCTCACCAGACCCAGACGAAATCGTCGTCCGAGCCAAGGGAACCGCTATGAACATAAACCAAGCTGGGCCTTCTCCTTGGTTTGAGTACAAAGTAGGCGACCGACCGGTGAATATGGTATCTAAAAGGATCGGCACCGGTGGGGTCTTCGCTATGGGCGCTTCTTCCACATGCCGCAATGCCAGGTGGAACGCTACTACTAACCCAGGTGGTTTTGCAGAGTTGCTTGACGTAGCGTTTCAGTGGATGGTGCCGGGCGCGACAGAGGTGCTCTGGTACGAGGGGCATAACGTCTATAATAACGCTATGCAGTGTTCCGACCTTATCGCGGAGCTCGGGATCCTAGGTTACACGGTCACGCCTGACAGCACGCAGCCTATAACCTCAGCCTTGCTGGCTCCCTATGATATCTTTATCGCACCTCAGATGCAGGAAGGCACCAGCGGAACAGGTGGGGACCCAACTAAGATAGCGGATGCAGAAGTTACAGCGATCAGAAACTTCGTCGAGGGAGGCGGGGGGCTCGTTATCATGGAGGCCTCTGATTTCATGGGTTACAACTACAATAAAGTCCAGAACAAGGTCCTCGCGGGGCTCGGCTTAGAATACTACTTCCAAGATGATCAAATATCCGACGATACCAATAACTGGGGGAATGCGGTTTACCAAATCATCGCCGATGTAGACACCACGACCGGGATTGGCTCACTTTACTTCGCGTCAACTGGAAAGACAACGGTCGGCTTGTACAGCACCTGCTCCTTGGCCAAGGCAGGGCCAGGAGTGAGCATGTACGTTTTGCCAGATTACCAAGTGGGCATGCCCGGGATCACGCTGGAATACCGCGTAACAGTTTCCAATCCAGAAAATCCGTACGCCGAGAATTTGACGTACAACCTATCCCTCGAGGAAAGCGCGGACTGGTCGCCGAGCATTAGCCCGACCTCGCTCTATGTCCCAGTAGGCGGGAGCAAGGATGCGACACTAAGCGTCACCATACCCGCCAACACGCCCTTGAGCAACGAAGATACAATAGTCGTGACCGCGGTCGCGAGTGGGTATCCGGATGTTCGGACCAGCTTCACCACCGTAGCACATGCAGGCTTACGAATTGAACCGACCGATGACACATATGTGTCCACGGCAGAAAATAACACCAATTATAATGACGAAAACGCCTTGCGCATTGGCCGCTACTATGACTTTTGGCAGTGGCCTTACCTACAATTTGATCTCTCGGATATACCAGCTGGCACAGACATAACCGAAGCAAGGCTCTACCTCTACTGCTATTACAAATATGCGGGTGGTTTTAATATCCTGTGTCACGAGGTCGAGGACGACGATTGGATAGAAATCACGGTAACTTGGAACACAAAGCCAACATATGGGGCTTTACTTGACACCAAATTTGTGGATGCTGGTAGTTATGATTCACCGAAATCATATTCTTGGGACGTTACCTCGTTCGTAAGTGACGAGTTCGCGGGAGACAAAAGAGCGAGCTTCTGTTTGCGCCCACCGGACAACTTGCCTCCTTCAATCAGCCGTGCCTTTTGGGCCAGGGAGCGATATGAAACCCGCACTCACCCGTTCCTTATGATTACCTACCCGACAGAGGTGCCGGAGTACAAAGTTTCCGTGTCCATATCGCCAAGTTCTAAGAGTGGTTCACCTGGTGATGCCGTTACATTCACTGCCACAGTCACGAACACGGGCACCCTCGGCGATTCATATTCCCTAACCGCCACGGACACAGCCGATTGGTCACCTAGCATTTCACCTCAAACGCTCACGCTCGCCGCGGGGGTTTCCAGCACGGCCACGGTAACCGTCACCATACCGAGCGGTGCAGCGGATGGTGCGACCGATACCATAACCGTCACCGCGACCTCGCAGGAAAATGCCCAGGTGAGAGATACAGACACGTGCACGGCAATAGCCGGAGCCGTTGGAGAGGTGGAGGTAAAAGTCGATAAAACATCCAAGGAGGGTAAGCTGGGCGGTAAAGTCACCTACACCGTGACCGTCACGAATAAGGGCACAGGCACGGACACCTTCACCTTACAGGCCACGGACACCGCCGGCTGGTCGCCCACCATTTCACCCTCGACGCTCACACTCAACGCAGAAGCTTCAGGGACGGCCACGGTAACCGTCACCATCCCAAGCGGCGCGGCCGTGGGTGCCTCGACGACGATAACTGTGAGGGCGTCCGGAACCGGCTATGATGACAGCACTACCTGCACGGCGCTTGTGAAAGAGGAAGAGGGGTTGCCGATGATCTTGATAGCAATCGTTGTGGTAGTCGTGGTTGTGGTGGTGGTTGTCGCCTTGATGCTCTCGAGGGGCAGGGGAGCTGCTCCGACATGGGGAGGCTAACCAGAGCTATTATTACGTCGACAAAAACCTCAACTTGTTTTTTAAAGATAAGAATTCCACCAGTCTTTGACTGGTGGTTGGAGAGATCCTCAAGTTTCTAATCTGGAAGTGGGCTACTGGGAGCTTTTTTCAGTGAATAAGTCAGGATAATCTCATTAACTTTAGCGGCGGGGTCCACTTCCGTTGGTGGGTTGGACCAAAGGTACCCCCTTCATAAGCCTTATAGATTACTTTCGGTGACCTCTCTCCCCCAAAATCACTTAACGGCTTTTCATCACTTTTCGATTGAGGATGAAAATGTTGGTCCAGAAGACGATCAAAGTTCCGATTCATTACGCTACGACGAAGAATAAGCTTCGTGTGCTCGATCGGCTGACGGCGCGGTTGACCTATGCTGTCAAGCTCTGGAGTGAGGTGTTTGAGCGATATGGAATCCGCACGAGGCGGGAGCTGCAGCAATTGGAGTATCAACACTTTGTCAGAGGACAGACAGAATTGTCAGCTGGCTTTGTGCAGCAGTGTGGGAATCAGATGCTCTGGATGTGGGAGAGTTATCGAGAGCTTCACTTGAAGTGGCAGAAGGCAGTAGAGAAGGTACGTGCGCGTGGAAACAAGTCACGGCTGCGCAAGCTGTTAGAGCGGGAGCCATCGAAACCATTTCAGGGAAAGAACTCGAATAGAAAAATCCCAACTCGATTCGATTATCGCACGGGTGAAGTCGAGCGTAGCGAGCGGGTAAAACTCAGTCCGCTGCTCATCCGAATTTCAACGCTTAAGAAGCATGAAAGGCTGACGATTTTTCTGAACCCCTCAAGCTATCACATTGAGCTCCTTAAGCGTGGAGAAATCCGAGATTTTCAGTTTGTGAAGCATGACAAAAAGTATCACGCTCATATTGTTGTGCAATATGAGGTTAAGAAGCAGCCCATTCAAGCGGTTCGAGGAGTGGACCTCGGCATCAGGCGGAGCGCGGCAACCGTGCTGCTGCGCCCCGATCGACCCCTGAGGCGAGAGGATTTCTCTGTAATCCGGGATGGGCTGAAAAGGCGGCGGTTGAACCAACTGAACGAGCGAGTCGCAGAGCTCCAGCAGACGAAGAAGTGGAACGTGCTGAAAAGGATAAGGAGTAAGCGGGGAAGGGTTGCGGAGTACTACGATCGATTGACTGCAAAGCAAATTGCTGAGATCTCGAGCGAGTGCTTGGTTGCAATAGGGTACCCAAAAGGGATCAAGGCAGACAATTATCGTGGAAACGGGAAGCGGGCGCTGAGGCAGAGGATGACTCGATGGTCTTACGGAAGAATAATTCGATACATCAAAGAGGAATGCGCTGAGCGAGGCATCAAAGCAGTTGGACCAAATGAACGATGGAGTTCGATGGCATGCCATCGATGCGGTTCGCTGAACACAGAACGCCCGATCCAATCCACTTTCACCTGCTTGAACTGTGGCCTGATCTACAACGCAGACTTCAACGCTGCCATAAACATCGGCTCCAGTATTTTGGCAGTGCCTCGGAGCCGAAGGGTGCAGTTGGACCACCCCGAGCTGCGGATGATCCGGCCGGAGAGGCTGGGGAGCGCAGAAGCCGCCGGTCTTTGACCGGCGGTAGTTCACAATGCTAAAATCTCTGTAACGGCAAAAATTTTATCGTTTTTCATCAATCAGCAGATCTTGGACGCGTCAATACTAGAGTGTCACGGCGCTTGTCTCCTTTTCGGTCTTTAGCACGATCAGGGTTCGGGTGCTGCTTACGCCCGGAATCCTGTCAATCTCGTGCAGGAGTTTGTTCAGACCTAGCGTGTCGTCGGTGAGGAGCTTCACAAACAAGTCATGCTCGCCGGCGACCTCGTGGATCTCGAGAACCTCGGGGCGTCGGCTTAGCTGGGCTATCACTTCTTTGCAGCCGCCGGGGAGGGTGGAGATTCCTATGAACGCCTTGAGTTTTTTCCCTATGATTTGAGAGTCGACCACCGCGACGAATTTTTGAATTACGCCCGCATCGAGGAGGCGTCTGACGCGCTTGTGGATGCCCGAGGAGCTCACGCCCAATCGCTTGGCTAGCCTTGCATAGGATACCTTCGAATCGACCTGCAACAAGCCTAGCAATTTTTTGTCTATCTCCTCAAGTTCCATAATTTCCACTTCCAAGCCCTAAATACCTCCCCGATGGGTTATCTTTGTGGATAGTATTTATATTTTTCGTTTTTCTGGATATAATTTTTCCTTTATGCTAAAAATAGTAAAATTTATATACAAAATAGCCAATTTACGAAGGGAATCTCCATGAGGAAATCGCTCGAAGAGTTGGCGAAGGAGTCCAGTTATGCTATAGTCCTAGGTATAGGCGGGGGAGGCGATGTAGTTGGCGCGCTGCCGACTTCCCGCTACCTACGGCAACTCGGCCTTCGCACCTTGCTCGGGGGCCTGACTTGGGAGCGCTATGTAAACGACCCTGAGCCGGGGCCCCGCAAGATGGAGGAAATAGTCGAGATCAAGCGACTTTCAGAGACGGTCGGGCTCGCGAACCCCCGAACGCGGACGACCAAGGGCATCCGCTTCACCGAGTCAGCCGTGGCAGAGGTGCTTAAAGAGGAAACCCTGCTAGTTGACCTCAACCGAGGGGTGCAAGGGGTGATTGATGGTTTAAACGAGACGATCGAGCGGCTCGGGATAGATTTGTTCGTGGGGGTCGATGTGGGGGGCGATGTCTTGGCCGAGGGTTCGGAGGAGGGCCTTAAAAGTATGTTGGCGGATAGCATGGTGCTGGCTTCAATGATTAACCTGAAAGTGCCCACGGTTTTAGGAGTGCTGGGTTGCTGCACTGACGGCGAGCTCAACTTCGAGCAGTTCAGCCGGCAATTCGCAAAGGTCGCGGGCTATGGTGGTTTTCTAGGCGCCAGGGGCCTGACCCCCGATGATCTAAAGGTGCTCGATGAGGTAATCCCCAAGACCAAAACTGAATCAAGCGCGTTGGCGGCCAAGGCGGCAAGGGGGCTTCTTGGTGAAATCGAAATTCGCGGAGGCTATCGCAGGGTCCAGCTTACCCCGATGTCGGCGATAACGTTATACTTCGACCCCCGGGTGGTATTCGATCGCGTGAACGGGGTGGCGAAGGAACTGGTGCTCACCCGCAGCTTGGAGGAGGCCCAGGGGGTGCTCGAGCGGTTGGGGGTGCCCAGTGAGCTGACATTCGAGCGGAACTACGTGTGGAAGCGCTACTCCGCAAGCGACAAATACTTCGGAGACCAAAAAAATGATTTCAAAACGAGTTAACGAGATGCTGAGGTCGCGGGTTTCGTATCCGCTTGCCCGCGAATACGATGTCAAGGTACCGGGAGCCATCAACCTCGCCTCCAACGAGAGCCCCTACGGTCCATCGCCGCGCGTGCTCCGAACTCTCAAGCGGGAGGCGGCGCGCGTCGGCTCATACCCAGACCCTCGAGCCATGAAACTCAGGCAGGCGATAGGTAATTACATCGGCGTCGAAGCCAAGTGCGTGGCGATCGGGAACGGCTCTGACGAACTCGTGGATCTTGCGTGCAAGGTTTTTCTTAACCCTGGCGAGCGTGCGCTAATCCCTTTGCCCACTTTTGCGATGTATGAGCTCGCGTGCAGGGTCAATGGGGGGGTGCCCAAGTTCTTCGAGCTACCGAACTTCGAGTGGCGCATGGCCGAACTCAAACGCGCCCTCAAGGGTACGAAATTGGTATTTATCGGTAGGCCAAACAACCCGACCGGCAACGGCATGAGTTTAAGGAACCTGAGGGGGCTGCTGGCGAGCGGAAGGCTGATTATCGTCGACGAGGCATACGCCGAGTTCGCGGGTTACTCGGTGGCGAAGCTCGCACCCAAGACGGGGAACCTGCTGGTGCTCCGCACGTTCTCGAAAGCTTTCGGGCTCGCAGGTTTAAGGGTCGGCTACGCGGTGGGCAACCCCAAGTTGATCGAGGCGCTCGAGGGAATCCGAGCCCCGTTTAACGTCAACCGCTTAGCCCAAGCCGCAGCGTTCGCGGCCTTGCGGGACAAGCGATATATGCGCAGGGTTGTGGCGAGGGTGAGGCAGGGAAGGACGTACATACGCCGTGAACTCA
>Ga0315312_1003004_pt1 | contig 11148 bp, 12 predicted proteins | sample TDP7_MG_FD_203629 | JGI IMG/M metagenome (GOLD analysis project Ga0315312, IMG submission 203629) | Freshwater sediment microbial communities from Lake Towuti, South Sulawesi, Indonesia - TDP7 | ecosystem: Environmental > Aquatic > Freshwater > Lake > Sediment | place: Indonesia: South Sulawesi... | reverse complement strand
CACGTACACGCCGCCCGGAGGCTCAGGCTCAGAGGGCCCGAGATAGGTGTCAGGCGAAACGTTGTAAGTCCGCATGATGTTCGGGTACATAGCCTTGAAGTCGAGGACCGCTATGTTTTCATGGATTCCAGGCTTGGGTTGAAGGACCACTGCACCCACATAGGGTATATAGGGCTGAGGAGCCCTCTTGGGAACAAGCTCACCGATTTCAGGTGCTTGCCTGATGAGGAACCACTCGACCCTGAAGCCCACGGCCGCCGTTCCCACGTGGTCCAGGGGCAGGCCGACGAGGTTGGACAATTGTATTGCGAAGTCCAGCATGGCATCGGCTATTCCCATGACGCATCTGGTGTTCTCTTCGGAAAAGTTCAGCAGCATGGGACGCTTTTCAGGGTTCTCCCAGTAGGTTGGGTAGTCTACGTCTTCGATGAGCAGCCGTTTTTCAAGTTTCATGACGCCCAAGAAGTCAGCCATGTTTTCCAGGGTTTTTACCTTAACCTCGGGAAAGTCCTCGGCGAAATCGGCTAAGTCGAGGTTTATCCGGCCTGTGACAGAGACGTGGCCGAAGACGCTCATGTGGGGCTCCGCGTCCGTTCTGCCCACGAATAGGTGAACCCCAAGTTTTCTGGAACGCTCTAGGAGGTAGGGCCAGTCCTGCCTGTTTCCGCCATAATTAACGATGATGTCGGGATCAAAGTTTCGGACGTAATCGATGAAGGACTCTAGGACTATCTTATCATTTGAATCCTCGGTTACAAATTGTTTCTCATTACCGCGGTTTGTGGCCGCTGAAATAATAACCAAGGGGTTTTTCTGGGGCTTAGGCGAGCCCTTAGGGCTGTAGCAGATCATGGAGAAGCCCAGGATTCTCAAACGGGGCATCTCTGGCCTCTCAACCCTTTTAGGCGGGGACTTTGCTAGGTAAACTTTTTCAGCCTGAACCTTCCAAGGGTTTTCTGTTTCCTCGACTTCGACTTCGTGCCAGTCGCAGGGGGTTATGCCGTTGTCAATGAGGTACCGCATGGTGTAACGAATGTCGTCTTCTAAACATTCTTTCACTCCCCTAATTCTGGATAGTTGCTTGGCGCAATCTGCCATGAGGTCAGGATCTTGGCAAACGACCTTAACGGCCTTCACGGGCCTTCCAAAATACTTTCGATCCACGGGCTCCAACTGGACGACGAAGGGAAGATCCTTTCCACGGGCCTTAATCCTCTCTACAACAGCCCCAGGGTCCTCCTTTTCATCGAGGACAAGGTAAAAATATGCAAGAAAATTCCGGTCAAGGATGAGGACCCGCCTTCCGGTCTCATCAATGCCCCAGAGCCAAACCTCAGGATTATGATCCCTAACCTCAGAGTTAACGTCCAAGAGCCAAAAAATCTTTTTCATATCCTTCACCCCATAGAAATAATCACTAACGGATTTTTAACATTTTAGTTAATCCATGCTTTCCTAGAAAAATAGGTTATTCAATAACTTAGAATTTACGCTAAGGGTTTTTATCATAGATGCGCCCATTTAAATTGGAAGGGAGAGTAGCCTTGAAGATCCTGGAGATGAGGCTCAAAAAGGGCATGGTAAAAGTTGTGCCGGAGAGTGGAGATGACCTTTGGCATCTTTACAACCTTATAGAGCGTAATGACGAGGTGCATGCGAAGACCACAAGGGAGGTTAAGGTGGAACAGGACCTTTCTAGGCCCAAGGAGGGGAGGAGGGTTCCCGTCTTTTTGGGCGTGAGGGTCGAGGACGTGGCCTGGGACAGGAGCCTGAACCGGCTGAGGGTGCACGGAATCGTCTGCGAAGCCCCAGAAGAGATAAACGTGAAGGGCTCCCACCACACCCTAAACGTGACCATGGACCACCCCCTTACCATCGTAAAACCCCGCTGGCTGAAGCATCACCTGGACCGGCTGGAAAGGGCCAGCCGGATCAAGGAGGCCCCCATCCTCTTGGTTTCCATGGACGATGAGGAATACTGCGTAGCCACCCTTAGGCAATACGGCATAGAAGTTAAAGCGGAGGAGCGAACGAGGCTCCCTGGGAAAATGGAAACCGAAAGGAGGACAAAGGCAAAGGCAGAGTTCTTTAAGGGCGCCCTGAAAACCCTGCAGGAGGCGTGGACTAATTCCCATAACCCAATTGTCATCCTGGGCCCGGGCTTCGTCAAGGACGAGTTCGTTAACTACCTGAAACGCACGGCTCCAGACCTGGCCCAAGGCATAATCGACGTGAAAAGCGTGAACAGCGCGGGCTTGGCAGGGATCCAAGAGGCCCTCCGCTCAGGGGTTTTAACCAAGGCTTTAAAGCACCTGCGGCTTGTGGAGGAGAGCAGGGCGGTGGAGGAAATCCTCGAACGCCTAGGGAGGGGAAGGCTGGACGTGACTTACGGCCTCACCGACGTGGAGAAGGCCAAAACCTTCGGCGCCGTGGAAAAACTCCTCCTAACGGACACCAACCTAAGGGAAGCAGACGACGAAAAAAGGCTAACCCTGGAGGGCATCATGCGGGAAGTCGAGGAAAAGGGCGGAAAAATCATGGTCATAAGCGCAGAAAACGAAGCAGGAGAAAAACTCCTCGCCCTGGGAGGAATAGCCGCCCTCCTCCGCTTCCCAATAGGCTAAAACCTCCTCTAGGGTTCCCTGTGTTTTCAAGGCCTTTCATGAGAAAACCTTTGGGCGTGTTTTAGGCTTGTCTGTTCGGGAATCTATTGCATTTTCCCCGTCTATTTCGATAGCCTCTCAACATTTTTCAGGTATTCCTTAACTTTCTCAATTTCTAATTTAAACTCTTCCTCCTCTAACCATCCTTCATAAAAACCTATGCTGTGAAGGTGATAGGCTCTGGACCCAAACTTGTCTCTTATACCAAGCTGTTTGACTTCTGGCACCTTCTTTTCGAGCTCAACAAGCCTTCTCCTCCTCTCGTCACCACTTTTTGGGTTTCTTAAAGCCGTAGGATACCAATAAATGGTCTGTAGCCAATACGGTGGCTAACCAAGCCTTCTCACAAGAATCTCTAAAAATGACTCTTTCTTTAGTCTCTACATATCTTTGGTATTCTCGTTCCGACTCTTCCAATGCTTTATGAGACTCTTCAAGGAAGGACACGGTTATTCACACCATTTTTATGAGACTACTCTCATATAAAGAATTTTGAGCGCGCCACCGCGGAAAAATAACGTTGAGGAGGAAAAATTTTGAAATCCCCGCATAGAGTTCGTCAGTTTATGATCTCTGTTGGACTTCCCTAAGGATTTTTTTGCCGAACTCCTCCAAGGTTAGGAGGCCTATGGGGCCTAAACCGTGTCTTCTCACCGATACCAGCCTCGACTTCTCCTCCCTCCTTCCACAGATTATTATGTAGGGTGTTTTCTCCATCTCCGCGTCCCTTATCTTGGAGCCCACGGTGACCGAGCGGTCGTCAAGCTCTGATCGGACGCCCTGGGACAGAAGCCCCTCGTGTACAGTCTTGGCATAGCGGTTCAGCTTATCGCTGATGGGCAATACTTTCACCTGGGTTGGTGCCAGCCAGACCGGAAAGTTTCCCCCATAGTGCTCGATTAGTATGCCGAAGAAGCGTTCGATGGAACCCAGCAGCGCCCGGTGGACCATAATCACGGGATGTTCCGTCCCGTCGGGCCCCACGTAGGTGACGTGGAAGCGCTTTGGTAGGTTAAAGTCGAACTGGATGGTGGTGCACTGCGAAGCCCTTCCTAGGGCGTCTACGAGTTTAATGTCGATCTTGGGGCCGTAGAAGACGGCTTCACCAGGCATCTCGGCGTAGGATAGGCCCCTTTTCTTCAGCGCCCTCGCCAGCGTCCCTTGGGCCATATCCCACTCTTGATTTGAGCCCATGTACCTCTCAGGATGGTCAGGGTCCCTGGTGGAAAGCTCAATTTTATAATCGTGGAATCCGAAGGTCTTTAGCATATGCTCCGTGAACTCCAAAGCTTTGGAGACCTCGTCCTCGATCTGTTCAGGGGCGCAGAAGATGTGGGCGTCATCCTGTGTAAATCCTCTCACTCGAAGGAGCCCGTGGAGGGTGCCCGACCTCTCGTGGCGGTAGACGGTGCCCCACTCCGCGTATCTGACGGGCAGGTCCCTGTAACTCCTCTTCCTCGACTTGTAGATGAGGATGTGGAAGGGGCAGTTCATGGGCTTCACCACGTAGGTCTCCCCCTCCTTATCCAAGGTGTACATGTTCTCCAAATAATAGGACATGTGACCCGAAGTTTCCCAGAGTTCAGCCCTGGCCATGTGGGGCGTGCAGACCAGCTGATAGCCCCGGTTTAGGTGTTCCTGCACCCAGAAGTTCTCAACGATTCTGCGAACCAAAGCGCCCTTAGGATGCCAAAGAACCAATCCCACTCCGGCTTCCTCATTGATGGAAAAGAGGTCGAGCCGCTGGCCCAGAACCCTATGATTCCTGTCCATGATTTCCTCGGCTTTTTTGCCCTCTTTAGCCTTCATGGATAGAACCTCCCTTTTGTAAAGGCTTCAAAGGTCTGAAGAGACGGCTAAAGCCCGCTCTTATAGACTCCATTTGAGAAGGTTTCGAGGCGCAGGGGAGCACTGGCAATAACGCATGGTATGGTAAGTTCGCCTTAACGATCTGTTTCATGCTCACCCATTTTCATTTCCTCACTTTTCTCTACGAATTCTCTATTTATATACCTTATGGAACAGAACCATAACCCTATATCGGCACCGCGATAGGCAGCTTCATAGGAGCTAAAGCTTAATGAAAAAAAGAGGCTTCTACCCCCCCACGTAGGGGGGTCTAGAGGAACGGAAACAGAAACAGGTTGATTAAGAAGTATGAGGAGGGGGGTCAATTTTTATTGTACAAACGTTTTCTTCATGGTATAGTTAGTTGCAATTCTCTCAAATCCTAAGTCTCCAAGGGCCTCTATGACCTTAGAGTCGTCTGCATCAACTCTTAATAATTCAACAGCATCAGCTCCAGTCTGTTGAGCCTTGGCCAACAGCTCTTTGAATAAGCTCAGCGCCACTTCCTTCCTGTCTTTCGCCCACGACATGATAGCTAAGTCTTCAATAACAATAAACGTTTTAGCGAAGATTTTCGGCTCACCTGTTTCTTTGTCAGGCTTATCTCCCCAAGAAACCCCACATTTTACTGCAGCCCAACCGAGAGGCGTATCTTGATCTTTTGCTAACAAGGTGGAGCCTTTCAAGGATCTGAATTCTTCTAGAAACTTGACCAGTTTTCTTCGTTCTGGACCATCGGAGAGTTCTTCTGCGATATATTTCTGTAGCGAGCCGGGACCCGCGTAGAAGCCTGCCTTCATTGATCCCTTTTCAGTCTTTTTCTCGAAGATGAATTCCTTTCCGGGCTCAATCCATTCTGTTTCCAGATTTTGGATATCCACTTTTTGTTCACCTCCTTTATTTCTTTCGACAAAGAGGAAGGAGCATTCCTTTTCAAGGGAGTTAAGCATCTCGGCTATTTTTGAGCCGAATTTTGTCAGACAATAGGTTTCACCAACCTTCTCCACTATTCGTTTACTCATCAGCTCTGAAAGGTGATAGTAGAAATGGCCGGCATCGTGATCATAGTCTAAGTCGCAAGCTGCGAGTAGTTGGGAAAACCTCATCCCATCCTTCCTTAGGGCTTCTATGGCAACTTTGCGTATGGGGTTCCCAACAGTGTGAAGAACCTGAACTATCGGTTCTGAACTTTCCCAGCTCATCATCGTCTCCTCCCAATAATATATGCGAATCCTCAGGTAAAAGAGCATTCTGTAAAAAATTTAGAGTAAAATCTAAAGGAACAGGATTGTAAAAACCTTTATATAATACTAGAAATTTTAAATCTAGTAGAAATCTAAAATTATAGGAGGAAGAAGCATGGCTAAGGTGAGGGTTACGAGGAACTATCAGGTGACCATACCCTCTGAAGTGCGGGAGGACCTTGACATTAAGGAAGGGGACTATGTTCTAATTGAGGCCCATGGAAAGGATCAGGCCATTTTGAAGAAAATTATTCCAATTGAAAGCTTGGCGGGCGCTTGGGATGATGAAATGGACAAAATCATGGAGGAAGTCAGAGATATATGGAAGGCTTGGAAGCTCTGAAAAGCATATGCGTAGACACGGATGTTCTAGTTGATTACCTAAGGGGTCGAGAGCCCGGAAAGACCACCTTTAACAACTGGAGAAAGAAAGCTGAAATCTACACAACAAGTGTAACAATGTTTGAGTTGCTTCTGGGTGCCCACATATCCTCAAAACGTCAGGAAAGGATTAACGAAGTTCAAAGCCTGCTTGATCAATGCGGTCTCTTACTATTCGACCGTGGCAGCGCCGAAAAGGCTGCCGAGAAAGGGGCGGAGTTAAGGTTGAAGGGTCATACCTTAGATGTTCGAGACCTCTTAAACGCCTCCATTTGCCTATCCAAGAGCATGCCAATCTTGACTAAAAACAGGGCCCACTATGAGAGGGTCAGTGGGCTCGCCATATTAACGCCGTAACCTGCCCCCGGTAATCACTTTTCGGAGAGTTTGAGGCGTCGGCGGACCGCGGGATTCTGATCCGCCAGTTTCTTCAGAACCATTTCGAAGGTTTCGTTAGGCTGTAGCTCCCGCTCGATGAAGACCCCTGTTCTTCCCACCTCATCTCGGCGGAGGAGGGCCCGAACCCGATCCAACACCACCTCCAGGGAGACGCCTAAAAGGTGGGCTGCAGCCTCTTCTCGGCCCAGGATGGTGCTTTCCACGTGCCCCTCTGAGGTCGGTTCGATGAGCATGAGGCGCTTGTCTACGCCTGGAACCCGCAGGTTCTCCCTCAGCATAGCCAGGGTGGCTTCGCCGCCGAATTTGTAGAAGCCCTCCTCCACGGGACGGAGCCTCATGAGGGGAAAGGAGACGCTGTGTTGTTTATTTATCTCGATGTGCCCTTTTACCGCGTATAGGGGTGTGGCCTGCACCACCAAGCGGCGGTTGACGGGGATGCTGGCGCGTTCCAGGGCGTTTTCTATGATGAAGGAGGAGGGCGGGTCTGGCAAGAGGACGTCTATGTCACTCTTTTCTGAAACATCTCCTCGGGCTATGCTTCCATGGACGATGGAGTGCAAATGAAATCGTTCCAAGGCTTCCATTATTTGGATGGCTTGGTCCCTCAGCTCCCTTATTAGCCTCCATCGTTTCTCATTGTAGATCACTTCTAGGCTTTCAGCCCGCGTCAAAGGTTTCTTAGCCACAGTCCTTCACCGGCTGAAGGGAGGAGCCCAACCATGCAAGCTCCCCACGGGATTTCATAAAAACCAGAAATTCCTCTGCCTCCTCAGTCTTTTCCTTCCACCAGAAGAGGGAGGAAACGGAGCCGACTATGTTGGCACAGGCAATAAGCCTCTCCTGGAGCAACCGATTAACAATTTTCACCGCCTCCTCCCTATTCGCGGTGGTCATTACAACTAGAATGTAAGGCATAGTTTCCCTTCCATAGTAGAGTATAATAGGGCTTCTAAATTTAAACGTGGAGATGTAGAAGATATCCCCTGCAAACTCTCATTTTTTCTGTTTTGGGAGCCCTTCAAGGAAACCCAGCTTCGGGGCCTCTAGATTTAGGAGGGAGGTCCCAACGTTCAGCATAATCCTCGTCCAGGAGCCCGGTTGTAAGAGATGTACCCCATGAGTTATAGCTTTGAGGGCAGCCTCTCTCAGACACCAATACCTTTCCGAATTGTACAACAGTGGAAATGAATAAACAAACAAGAGTGGTTCTTAAAGGCGACCTCGCAGAGCAGTTCCGCTACATCAAGGAAAAGCTTGTCTTCAAAATCAGCAAGCGCCCTAATCCACTTATATAAACGAGGCGTGAACGCAACTTGGCAAGGAAGAAGGGAAATGTAAATGGTTGAGGCAGGTTCTAAAGAGGATGAAAAAGAAGGGCCTCACCCTAGACTTTCAGGCATGGAGCTCCAAAAGACTAATAAAAAGTCTTTTAGGGTATAGAGTCGATCTAGCCTAGGAGTCGTTGACATGATAATTGATGCCCACGCGCATATTTCGTGTTGGGAAGAATTGGGGATAGCTGGAGACATAGACTACGTTATAGAACTTATGGGCCTCTACGGCATAGACAAGGCCTGCGTTTCTAACTCAAGATCCCTCCGCTACGATTTCGTTCAAGGAAACGACGAAATTCTAAAGGCTATGCGAAAGTACCCCGACCGGATTTTGGGCTATGCGACAGTGAACCCGTGGTGCGGGGAAATGGCAGTTCAAGAGTTTAGGCGGCGAATCTTAGAACAGGGCATGATCGGCCTCAAACTTCACGTTGGCCCCACTAGGGTGGATTATCATAGCCCCCTATGTGAGCCCCTATTTAGGGAGGCTACGGCCTTAGACGTTCCAGTGTTGACCCACTGTTATGACGGTGGATCAAGCGCCGATAAGGTGGCAAGCACGCACCCAGATGTTAAGATAATTTTGGGGCACATGGGCGGAGCCGACTGGTTTGACGCCATCCTAGTTGCAAAGAGACACTCCAACTTATTTCTGGAGATATGTTCCTCCAACATGGAAAGGGGAATCATTGAGGAGGCCGTTAAGCATGTGGGGGCGGAGCGAGTCCTATTTGGAACGGACTTACCCCCACTGGACCCCGTGGCGGCCTTATATAGGGTTAAGGAGGCTAACATCACGGAACGGGAAAAAAGACTAATTCTTGGAGAAAATATGGCCCGGATCCTTAAATTGGAGGTTTAAGGGGATGATTGATGCCAATGCATACTTTGGGAAGTGGGCCATAAGAACCCCAGGAGTTGGCGACCCCGAGGAGTTTATTGCCACCATAGATAAACATGGCATAAATATAGCTGTGCTTTCCTCCCTAAAGGGAATCATTCACAACACGCGGGCAGGCAACGACGAAATTATTAGGCTGGTTAAATTATACCCAAAAAGGTTTATCGGCCTTTGCTGTGTTAACCCTCGACTGGGGGCGGAGCGAGTCCTATCCGAGGTGAACAGGTGTCTGGACTCTGGATTAAGGGGAATTAGGCTCTATCCGCCAGCACATCTCTATGATTTAGATGACGAAGAGCTGATGGATCCCCTAATGGAGGAATTTGAGCGCAGAAAATTACCAGTTTATGTCACTATGCTACTTACTCTGGGTATCCCTTATGGGGCTACAACCTTTAAGAGCTTAAGGTGCTTCGTGAACAGATACAGAAATGTAAATATAGTCGCCACAGGCCTCGGGTATAGGGACCGACTAGACGCCCTCAGGCTGCTCCAAAAAACCGACAACTTCTATATAGAACTATCATACGACTCCGGCGCTGAGGCTGCCCGCTGGTTTGTGGAAAGGATGGGTGCGGATAGAATTTTAATGGGCACCGGCTACTGCCTATTTTATCTCTCCTTGGGAATAGCCAAAATATTGACCGCCAGAATAACCCCTGAAGAAAAACAGAAAATCCTCCAATTAAACGCTGCGAAATTGTTCTCATTGGAATAGCCTCTGGCCCAAAGAAAGTTGGCTTCAAACCTATCTTCAGGTGAACAGAGTGAAAGAGGTGTAGACGCGGTCATCCTTAACGCACTCCACGAATTCGAAGGAGTGGACATTCAAGAATACTTGAAAGACGCTTTCTTAATTTAACTACATCGATTGGTACCAGAAAGCCTTAAGCTATGATGGAGTCATCAAAAGGGTAAGCAACCTTAAACGCCTGTGGTAACTTAACCTTCGAACCGCTCTTCCTTTCAGGGGTTCGTTTATATTCTGGTGTGTCGGTAGTAAAAGGGATAAGTTTAAAATGTGCGGCGAAGGTGAAAAGTGTAACAATGACTCTGGAGACGTTCTTGCTGGGGCTTCTCACTTTTTGGGCTCTTCTATATCTACTGGGTCGCATTTTCCACTTGGACAGGTACGGGTTGGAGATAAAACCAGCCTATCTCACTTACAAATTTAAGCGTTTTAATGAGCGAATAGAATCTTTAACAGAGAAGCATCCGGGGTTCTGGAGAAACTTTTGGAGCGGAGGAATCGTCTGTGCCGTGGGGATCATGATCTATGGGATCTACTGGCTCTTCATGAACCTTTACTCGTTTTTTTACAAGCCCGAAGTGGCCTCGCCTGTTCTTCCCTTCATTCCTGGAGTGGCCTTTGATCTGCGTTGGCTCCCCCACATACTCATAGCACTATCCATTTCTGCCATTTTGCATGAACTCGCCCACGGCATGGCGGCGTGCGCAGACAAAATTAGTTTAAGGTCCTTTGGTCTATTTCTTATCCTCTTCATTTTTGGCGCGTTTACCGAGCCTGAAGAGGAGGAATTTAAGAAAGCCAGAACCCTTTCAAAAGTCCGCGTGTACAGTGCTGGACCAGCGGTAAACCTGGCAACGGCGATCCCGTCCTTCTTCTTAATAGCAAACCTATCCCTTTTTTACCTTACAATCTCCCCATTCTACGCGCCGTCGTCAGGCGTGTTGATCCTGGGAACCTATTCCAGTGGACCCCTGGAAGCGGCTGGACTGACGCCGGGAGACGTAATCCAAAGTTTAAATCATACAGGAGTAAACGATCTCTTTGATTTCTATGAGTACTTAGAAGAGGTGAAACCCAACGAAACCTTAATTTTAAGTGTGCTGTATAAAAACGGAACAGGGAACAGAATAACGATCAAGACCATAGAGCATCCTAAAAATAAAACTTTGGGGTTTATAGGTCTCTCCGTGGCCTTTCACTATTATCCGCCGAGGCTCCCGGTGTTGCCCGCCTCGGGTCCGTATCATCTCTACTGGTTTTACTGGTGGTCACTTATGATATCCCTTAGCCTTTCCATGTTCAACATGTTGCCGATCTACCCCTTTGATGGAGGGGGCTTTCTTAAGGCCCTCATAGAATCCCTTGCAAAAAGCCCAAGAAAAATTCTTTTAGTTCAATATGTGACAAGTGGATTCTTCATCCTTCTTTTAGGGGCGAATATGGCCCTTTCAATCCTCCATTTTCTGATTTAAAGACGAAAAGACTTTGTACGAAACCCTTATTGCAAATGGGGGTGCTCCATCCTCAGTTCGGATGGTTTTAGGTTTAATCATCCGCATAGTTACAGGAAATGTAGTGAGCCAGAGCAGAGAAGAAGCACGCGCGTCAATCTGTACATACTAACTAT
>Ga0315312_1003003_pt1 | contig 11151 bp, 12 predicted proteins | sample TDP7_MG_FD_203629 | JGI IMG/M metagenome (GOLD analysis project Ga0315312, IMG submission 203629) | Freshwater sediment microbial communities from Lake Towuti, South Sulawesi, Indonesia - TDP7 | ecosystem: Environmental > Aquatic > Freshwater > Lake > Sediment | place: Indonesia: South Sulawesi... | reverse complement strand
TCCTATGTTAAGTATATCTAAAGATACGCCAGATTCCCAATCTTTATGCCGGATGACCAGTTCAGACCGGAAGGGAAGGGAAAGCTTCCTAAGGGTTGCCCCTTTTTCTTTCTTAAAGAAAAGGAAAGAGTACCCGCTCTCTTTCCAGAATCCTATATAATCTTCATCCATGAGGGATGGGATTTCCCCCTTCACATTCTCTGCGAATTCATAAATATACACCCAGTCATACATAATGAATTTCGTTCCAATGTAAAATGGAAAATGAGAAATGTATAATGTTTCTATTTATAATTTTGGAATACCTTTCAACCTATTTTTCCAGTTTTCGAGGATAATCAGTGAGAATAGTGGGGCTCTCTTGGCCCACTACCACTGTGTCCTCTACCCTCACTCCCCAGGGTCCGGTGTACAATCCGCAATTCCCCACTGCGATGACTACATTTTTTCCCAAAGGAGGTGGTTCTTTCTCGCCATGGAAGAAAGCATGCCCCGGGGGCAAGGGGGATTTTTCAAACTCAATGCCCACGCCGTGGATGGGCGGACCAAATATGTGTTCCCCGTGTCCTCCTTCCTTAATTACTCCATGGATTGTATTCTCCAGTTCGACCATCCCGACTCCAGCCTTGACTTTGGCTATGGTGGCCTCTTGAGCCTTCAAGTATAAATCGTATGCTGCCTGCTGTTCAAGCGTGGGTTTTCCCACGCAGATAGTCCGACAGGTATCTGCACTGTAACCATTGACAATCGGGTGGATGTCAATCATCACTAAATCGCCAGATTGAAGTTTACGTTTCCTTTCAAATGGCCAGTTCTTAAAACACCCCTAAATCTTTTCCGGCTTAGCTCAAGCTAGCGAAAATAAGCATTCAGGACATACTGCTGCACCATTCTATGGGTGTTGAAGAACGAACCATTGAGGGCGATGCAGTGGAGCATCATGTCAAGGAAGCGATCTCGGTCATGATAGAAAATGGGGATAATGACCTTCTCCAATTTTTCATAAAGGGATGAAGCATCTCTTGACCGGTCTTGACTTTCCCCCGTACCCCGTCCATTTTCCCCAATAGACCAACCAGTCACCCCCTCAATATGCCCTTCAATCCACCATCCATCCAGCACGCTTAGGCTGGGAACGCCATTCAGAGCTGCTTTCATCCCACTTGTCCCCGAAGCCTCCAGGGGCGGTTGAGGTGTATTGAGCCAAACATCAACCCCCGAAGTTATCATCTTCGCGAGCTCCATGTCGTAATTCTCCAGGTAAGCGATCTTGATATCTTTCTTGAGTGCTTCCTTTACTTGAAAAATTCTTTTAATGAGCTCCTTTCCGCCCTGATCTTGGGGATGGGCTTTGCCGGCATAGATTACCTGAAAGGGGCCGCATTTTGCTGAAACATTTTTAAGCCTCTCGATGTCTGTGAAGAGGAGGTCAGCCCTCTTATAGGAAGTGGCCCGTCTGGCAAAGCCGATAGTCAAAAGATCGATGTCCATCCCCACGTTTGTTTCGCGGTTTACATAATCGGTTAATTTTTTCTTTGCCTGGGTATGGGCCTGCCATATTTCATCTTTGGGAATGCTCAGGGCATAACGAAGACTGAAATTGTCCTGTTTCCAGTCGGAGATGTAGCGGTCATAGAGTTCTTGAAAGGGTTCGGAAACCCAGGCAGCCGCATGGACGCCATTAGTGATGGCCTCGATGGCATAGTCGGCAAACATCATCCGCGAGACCTCCCCATGTTTTTTAGCAACCCCATTCACATAGCGGCTCAGATTGAGAGCCAGGTAGGTCATATTTAGAGTATTTTTCCTTTGAAATACATCCTGCAGTTCGGAAAACCCTTGGCGATCTCTCAGAACATGACTGATCAGATCCACGCAAAAAACGTCTTTCAGGTCAAAAAAATCTTCGCGGGGCCCGATAATCCTCCTCACTAACTCGATGGGAAATTGGTCGTGCCCGGCAGGAACCGGGGTGTGGGTAGTGAATATGCATTTCATTCTCACCGCTTCGATGTCATCGCGGATGACTGATCTCCGATCGATTTTCTTGGCTTCCTCGTCCAGCAGCTCTAATATGAGCAGGCTGGCATGGCCTTCATTCATGTGGAAGCGTTCGATCTGGTCATACCCGAGGGCTCTGAGCATTCGTACCCCACCAATTCCAAGGATCACTTCCTGGCACAGTCGGTAATGCTGACCTCCTCCATAAAGAAAATGGGTCAGCGTTCTGTCCCAGGCCGTATTTTCCGGCAGATCGGAATCTAAAAAATAAACCGGGACCTTGAAGCCCCCAATACCAGCAACTTCGTATTTCCAGGCGCGCAGATGGACGGTCCTTCCTTCTACAGATACAAAGGTCCTTGGAGGCATTTCTTCCAAAAAGTCTTCCACAACCCACTGCACGGGCTCTTCTCTCTGCCATCCGCTGGCATCAATTCTCTGGTAGAAATAACCCTTCCTATGCAGGAGCGTTGCGGCTACCATAGGTACTCTGAGATCAGCGGCGGCACGAATAGTATCTCCGGCCAAAATACCCAGGCCACCGCTGTAGGTCGGCATCCCGGGCTCGAGACCAATCTCCATGGAAAAATAGGCGATAGTTCTTTGCTCATTCACATTTTTCCCCCTCGGTGATACCCCTTTTGATCCCTTCTTTTGTCATCATTCTGCTCCCTTGTAACATCCATAGAGATGGACAACGTGAGGCTTTTATTACGAAAGGTGAATTACCTGTATCGTATCACCCTTTCCCTGAAATAAACCTGCCATTGACAGGACCACTGCTGAATCCCCAGGACGTGCGAGCTGATGTTCAAATAGCCATTGCTGGGCCTCGGCGATGCATAGGTGGGTTTCGGAAAGGCTTGGGGCAAGCAGGGGCACTACCCCCCACACTATAGCCAACTCGCGGTACAAACTCTCTGAGTCAGTTAACGCAAGAATGGGCGCCTTTGGCCTAAATTGGGCTATTCCAAGGGCCCCAGCTAAATCATGGACTGGCGCGATAATGGCCTTGGCGCCGAGATCAAGCGCCAGTTGGCAGGCGACAAAACTGATGGCATCATGAGGAGAGCCCGGCCGGCCCTTGGCGAGTCGATCGATGGCCATCTTTGGGGCATATTCAGTTTCTGTAGCAGTGATAACCCGATGTAGAATCTCCACGGCCTCGACGGGAAATCGTCCTATGGCGGTCTCGGCTGAGAGCATAACCCCGTCGGTCCCATCTAATACGGCATTGGCGATATCGGTCACCTCAGCGCGCGTGGGTTGCTCGTGCTCAACCATGGATTCGAGCATCTGCGTGGCCGTAACAACCGGGCGCGCCTTGGCATTGGCCAGGGCAATAATACGCTTTTGAACTAGAGGCACCTCGGCCAAATTGGTCTCAACTCCCAAATCTCCGCGTGCTACCATCAAACCATCCGAAGCCTCGACCACTGCCTCAAGTTCGGTCAAGGCTTGGCGTTTTTCAATCTTGGCCATTACAAGCGGATGGAATCCTAAGGGAAGGGACAATTGGACCCGCCTTAGATCATCGGCCGACTGCACGAACGACACCCCGACCCACTCTGCCTGCTGCGATGCGGCAAAGTTGACCTGTCGAATGTCCTCGTCTGTGGGAATCAATGCCGGCAGTTTGGATTCAGGAAGGTTGATGCCAGAACCCGACCGAATCGTTCCACCAACAACTACCTGGCAAGTTACCCAATCGTCTGCGGTGTCTTTCACCCGAAGCCTGACCGAGCCATCCGCCAGATACACCGACTCGCCAGGATGAAGCATCTTCCCAAACTTCTGAAGGCTCACCGGGATCGTGGTTTCTCGACCATCATTCGCTCCGATAATTACTTCACTTCCCCGGCGGAGTTCCAGCGGGTCGTCCTTTAGTTTTCCCACACGAAACTTGGGGCCTGGAAGGTCAAGCAGGATGGCTACTGGTTGGCCTACTTGCTCGGAAAGTTGGCGCACCTGTTGAATCCGACGAGCATGTTCTGCGTGCTTCCCGTGCGAAGTATTCACCCGAGCAACATCCATCCCCGCACGGATGAGCTGCTCCAAAACACCCGGGCGATCAGTCGAAGGACCCAGGGTGCAGACAATTTTTGTCCGATGCCATGGGGATGGGCTAAAGGCTTCTGTGAGTGGTCTGAATACATTATTTTCCATTTTGGCCCCCCATTACATTTCACCGGTTTCAACCCCATAATAGAACGGACATTCATCATCAGGCAAATGTCGTCGCCATGATGCGGCACTATGGAGACAAAATTTTTTATATTAACTATTTTGTAATTATTTGGCCAGTACTTGAGCTAACTCCAGCATGTTTAAATCCAGCATTTTTCTTTTAGAAACTACCTCGGCCAGCGGGGTGGCCACAATCTCGCCCTTGAGCAGGCCCACCATTAGTCCGTGCTCTTCGCGAGCAAGGTGCTCCATAGCCGCCGTTCCCAGCCGAGTGGCCAGGAGCCGGTCGAAGGCGGTAGGTACACCCCCCCGCTGCACGTGGCCCAGGGTTGTAACTCGTAGCTCAAAGCCCAACCGCTCATGGTGCTCCTGAAAATAGCGCGCCAGTGCCTCGGCGTTGTATCGCGCACCTTCAGCAACGACCACCAGGGCGTGGCCCTTGCCCCGCTCGTAGGCAACCCGCAACTCGGCGGCCACGATTTCTGGGTCGGTTTCCACCTCTGGGATGATCACGGCCTCAGCCCCGCCGGCTATGCCGGCCATTAAGGCCAGGTAGCCACAGTCGCGGCCCATGACCTCGACGAGAAAGGCCCGTTGGTGGGACGAGGCAGTGACTTTCAACCGGTCTATGGCTTCCAGAGCGATGTTGAGGGCGGTGTCTACCCCGATGGTGATATCTGACCCGTACAGGTCGTTGTCAATAGTCGAAGCTACACCGACAACTGGGAAATCCATCCGCGAAAGCGCAAAGGCACCCGCTTGGGATCCATTGCCTCCGATGACGACCAGGCCGGAGAGGTTCTGCTGATGAAGTCGACGCAGGGCCTGCAGACGGCCGTTCTCGGTCTTAAATTCGGGGCAGCGGGCACTCCCGAGAACCGTGCCACCTCGTTGAATGATGCCGCCCACATCGCGAGCTCCCAAGGGTATGGAGTTGCCGGCGATGAGACCAGCAAAGCCTTCACGGATGCCGAAGACCTCCCAGCCTTTATCAAGCCCGATTCGGACCGCGGCCCGGACAGCGGCGTTCATTCCCGGGGCGTCTCCTCCGCTGGTCAATATGGCGATACGCTTCATATTTCCTCCAGCTTTCCAAAATCAATCAAGGGTCTTTTGGGCTTATTGATATCCTTCCATTATATTCCTCAGCATCTTCCGATGGACATCTGGGCAGCCTTCGTGGCCCCATCCCAATCGGTGGGATTGTAATCTGGGGGCTGGTTCCTGATACAGGAAGGGCCTGGGCAAGATGGGAGTAGGCTGAATGTTATGCAGAGAGGTTCTTCAGAAAATCTTTTAACTTATTCAAATCTTCTGAGGAGATGTCGACAAAGCTCAGACCGCATCGGTGATCTTCCCCTTCCTTGCCGAAATGAATGTCAGTCCAAGCAACTTGCGTTAGCATTTGAATAGTACTCAGATCAGGGCCGGAGGTGAGAAAGAGTTTCACCCTTACATACTGACCAATCTGCAATTTTTCGGAAAGGTAAACCAGTAGCCCGCCTTCGCTGGCATTGGCTGCGCGGCCATCCCGGATAGCCGGCGAGTCGATTTGATGATATTCTATTGGCAAGTCCAGTGAAAATCGGCGGTGCTTTCTCCTTTCAAAACTAACAATTCCTACATGAGGTTTTATTTCCTTTTCTCCGGCTTCTTTTTTCTTTTCCATCTCTCTGGCACTCAAGCTAATGGTTGGTAAGTTATGTTAGGTTATGGTATGTAATTCCCCTTTGTCGGGGTTCAGGCGCAGGGCAAGGGACATATCTTCGCGCCTGCGCCGGCAGAATGACTTCCATGCTTGGTGGTCCCCTGCAGGGATTATTCTACTTTGAATTTTATATCTTTAACAAGATTTCCCTCCGCATCTTTAATCTCTACTTTCCATTCCCCTTTCAATCCGCCCAGATTCTTAGAGGCGTTTGTTCTCCATCTCGGCCCCATTTTCAACGGCAGGCTAACCTTCAACATTTCCTTCTGGCCGTAGAACCAGGTGAATGAAATCTCCGTATCCTTCGCAATGTTAGTGGCCTCTAAAAAGCAGTAAACTTTCTCTGTTGTGGCTGGAAAAGTCTCTGCAACACCGATAGGCTCTCTGTTCTCCACCGCCGTTCCAACCACTGACCGAGCAATGGTGAAGCCGGTCGTCTCCTTTAGGGTAATTTCCTGTTTGGCTTTTTCCTGTCCGAAGACCGATGGGATCATCCCCGCCGATATGAGAGCCGCCAAAACTAAGATGAGAATGCAGTTTCCGTGTTCTTTCATTCTTTACCTCCTCGTTTAAAGGAATTTTAAGTCTGTTCTCCATGCGGGCAAAGGATAGTCTCTTAATAACACAGGAAAGGACAAGAGTCAAAAGGGATTTTGCAGGGTGAATTTGCGATATTTCCGGTCGTAAAGATCTTGATCATAAGGAGCCCTCCTGCCCACACATTTTTCCCTCGGGCACAATCGGCAGCTTTCAAAGCTCTCCTCTGTAGGGAACCATATTCCGGAAAGAGATTTGAGGGGTATCATCAGGAAATGATCTGTAAGGCGAATCCCGATAGAAGCCGGACCCTCCCCCAGTATGGCAAAAAGCGCCCGCTGCTCGGGCAAGGGCCAATCTGGCAGTGCCCCGGGGTTCATTCTCGAAATCTTCCCGAGGCTGTAATGTTCAATCAAGTGGTCTTGCAGATTATTGACGGCCGAGCGGAGGGCCATTTCCTTGATGACGTCGCCCCAGTACTTTTCCAGCATATCATCGATCGAACTCGACCAATCTTCTAACTCGACCCCGCAGGTGGCTACGAAGGGAAAAACTCTATAAACCTTATCCAGGTTAACCCGCAGGACACGGCTGGTGAGTACAGTGCCATCAACGATGACCTGATCTTGTGATTTGGACTCAATGAAGGCCACTTTGTAAAAGGCTTTCGGTTTGGCGATGGCTTGGGCCCCATCAACTAAGCGTTTCAGCCTTTCGACAAACCCACTCCCCTCCTTAATTCTCAGGGTTTTTTTCAGATGGCCCATGTCTATCTGCCAGGAAATGTCATCCAATATCAGCGCATCCATGTTCAGCAACCTATGATCCATGTTATCCAGATTCTAAGAGATTTTCAAGAAGGAACCCCTTCCAAAAGAGATTTGAGACGGAAAAGGGCCAGCTGCGTCAGTTCATGGTGCTTGCGCTTTCCTCCCAGAAGATACCATCCTACCTTATAAATCCAGCGATGAATCTGGTGGACGAGGATATGAATGACCTCTGTCCCAGATCCTGTTTTTTTAAGATCCCAGATTTCCACTCCCCCCTCGAAAATCCCGTTAAGAAATCGGTAAACAATCTGCTGGTCCTTTTGCAGATAGATTACCTCGGAATCCCAGTCCAGCTGAATTCGAAATTGCAGGCTGAAATGGAATTTCGTTCCCAAACCAAATTCACCCGGAGAGACCTTTTTCACGGAGATCTCCTCGAGAGGGCACCATCGAGGCAGCTGATCTGGATCGATGAGAATGGCGTAAACCTCCTGCGGGTCCTTTTCGATAAGGGTCCGATGTTGATCCACTCTTCCTCGATAGGTTTTTTCTCCGAATGAATAGGAGACTCTCGACTCCCCTCCAAACCCTGGGAGAAGCCATATTAATTTTTTTAGGATTCTATTCTTCCTCAATTGGCGAAGATCTCTCGGCCATCTCCTGAAGGCGTTGCTCCTCAGCCCGCCTGGTCATGTCATGCTCCGGCTGGTTTCTCTTCGGTCCAACGTTTCCAGGAAAGCTTCCAGCCGCGTTAGGAAACCTGCGGGGCTTGTGTGTTCGTCAATCATCAAGCAGAGATAGAGAATCTCCTGCTCCTCTCGAAACCTGTGTCTGACCAAAGGTTCGATCATGGAATCTACCCCGCAGGCAAAACAGGTAAGATAGATAAGGCCGTCAACCCTTTTCGAATGGAGATAGTAAAGACTGGCCCCCAAAATTTCCCTCCCAAAGGTCCAGTAGATATCTTTTCCCAAGCGGCGAATCTCGGAGTCGATATTTTCTCTACTCACCATCTCTTGAGTACAGATGGAGACATGGGCCTCCCCAAGTACCTTGAGGAGGTTGAAATTAAAATATGGGTCATAGAGGCAATAAGGGTGCCCAACGATGGCGATGTTCTTTCGCCGCCCCTCTTTCTGAGAAAAGAGGCGCTCCTTCTCAATTTTGGGGAAAAGCTCTGCCACTTCTTCTCCCTTTTCCATCCTTTCTCGAAAATGCTGGTAAGCCATCTCCCCCTTGCCAAAGGCCTGCTTAATCTCTTTCGGTCCCTTTCCCAGCGTTACGGCCATCTCGGAGAGAGAATGGAAAAGACGGGAATTGCGGTATCTCTCATCTATGTAAGGGTTTAAAATGAGGGGGAGGTTGGGAATGGAATATTTGAGCATCTCTGGCAATCCGGCCAGCCTTGGGCAGAAGCAGGTCCTCGGTTCAAGGCTGAGAAGCCGCGGGACAAATAAGAAATCGACTTGCTCTTTGAGGTGGAGAGTATGAGCATAGGCCATCTTGATGGGAATGCAGGTATCGTCGTCAGCGAACTTGAATCCCTCCTCGAAGAAGCCCCGATGGTTGGGCCTTGAGACTACCACCTCGAATCCCAGGTCTGCAAAGAAGGTATTCCACAGAGGGAAGTATCGGTAATAGGTCAGGGCCCGGGGGATCCCAATCCGGATACTCATTCTTTTCTCTTCCTCTCTCTGCGTTTCTGGAGCAGATCGACGAAGGCGCTCAACCGGGTGGTGATCATCGTCTCGGAGAGGTTCTCATTTAAAGAAAAGGTAAGGACAGGGATGTCATGTTCTTGACTCACCCTTACTAAGATGTTCTTGGCCACGGCCTCCAGCATACACCCGAAGGGAAGGAGCTGAATGACTCCCTCATATCCGTCCTTTTTAAAGAGGATGGGGTAGCCGATGGAGGCATTGCATTCGCCGCCGATGTTATGGCTCAGGTAGGGTTTGGACGCCTTGATCGCCTTCCGTTTTGATCTCGGATTCAAGAAATCTAAGTGTAAGGCGAAGGAGATCTGAGAGGTGAACCACATGGTTCGGGTAACCTCCACCCCCATTTCCCCAAGCCTCTGCTCGATGTCTTGATTGGCATGGGGATTGATTACCATGTACCCTTCTCCCGTAATCAAGACCCTGAGAGGATTTCTGGAGTCATCTTTCTCTATTTGCTTGAACCTCTCCAGGCATTGCTGACGAGCCCACCTCATTTCTTTAAAATCTGAGGCTTCGTCTATGAATTTAAAACAATCATTCTGGACCCGGGTGGCCTCACCTCTTTTCACTTCCAGGGGCCTCATCTGGTGGGTCATTCGTTCGACAAACTCACAGAGCCTGACCTTCCGACAACCGAATCGGATGGCCTGAATGCTCTCCCAAAAGGACACCCCTCTTTTTCTTCTCTCTCGATCGAAGCGGAGGAGATAATCACTCCAAATACGGGTATTATCCATGGTGATCCAGTCGAATTTAAACCCGAGATCCTTGAGGATTTGTTGCATGACCACATCATACATCCCCAGCCGACAGGGACCATGTTCGCTCATCATGGCGATGGTATCCGCCCCTCTCTCCAAGGCTTCGATGAAGTTGCCGAGAATAAATTTAAATGGCAGGCAGGTGGATTCAGGGGAATGTTTCATTCCTAAGAGAAGGGTCCTGGGACTGGTCTTGGGCGGAAAGATAAATTCCGGCCCGATCCTTTTCGCCATAGCATTGAGGAAGATATCCATGTGGCCAAGATGGGGAACGGTGAGCCTCATGGTCGAGAGAGACCTCCTTTGCTAATCTCGGCCTCCCATTTCCCACATCGATCGCCCCAGCAAGAGATGGGTCGGTCCTCCATGATGAATTCAATCACCTCGCAGGTATTTTCACAATCCTCGCAGAATAAGTTTCGGGTGCCACAACTCATATCCACAATCCGGAAGCCTTTAAACTGCGACTTTCTCGTTCCATCCATTTTTTCTTTAGCCAAAAGGGCAGAGCCGATGGCTCCCATCACATGATAGAATTTCGGGACAAGGATCTCCATTCCCAATTCCTTTTCCAGGGCCTGCTTGATGCCCAGATTGGCAGCGACCCCTCCCTGAAAGAGGATGGGCTTCTGGATGTCTTTCCCTTTGGCCACATTATTGAGGTAATTTCGAACCAAAGCCTCACACAGACCAGCGATGATGTCCTCGAGATGGCAACCCGTCTGCTGTTTATGGACCATGTCAGACTCGGCGAAGACTGTGCACCTTCCGGCGATCCTCACCGCAGATTTAGACTGGAGCGCATATTCTCCAAAATCTTCAATGGGAATGCCCAAACGTAGAGCCTGCTGGTCGAGAAAGGAACCTGTCCCGGCGGCACAGACCGTATTCATCCCAAAATCGATGACGAGCCCATCCCGTATGATGATGATCTTGGAATCCTGGCCTCCAATCTCCAGGACTGTGCGCACATCCGGATAGAAATGGACCGCCGCCATCGCCTGGGCAGTGATTTCATTCTTGACCACATCGGCGCCCACAAGAATACCCGTTAATTGCCTGGCGCTCCCGGTCGTTCCCACTCCCCGGATTTCCAGATCCTTTGGGAGGGTGGATTGAATATCCCGCAATCCCTGCTGGATCGCCTGGATGGGCTGACCGTGGGTGAGGAGATACTGGTGGCAGATGACCTCCCCACCATGATTGAGGATGGCCAGATTCGTGCTGACCGAACCGACATCAATTCCGAGATAACTTTCCATCTGATCTATCATTCTCCTTTAGATTTTTCAGCAGTTGGCAGTCAAGTTGAAAACTAAGATTCGGGTTCAAATTTTTGATCGTATAGGAAATTATAAAAATCTTTCACCGTCGAGTAGAGAGCAGGCGCGCATAGGGACAGATCAATGACTTCCAAAGTATCCATCGTTTCCGATTTCGTGGCAAATGGTCATCAGATCATACCT
>Ga0315312_1003002_pt1 | contig 11155 bp, 15 predicted proteins | sample TDP7_MG_FD_203629 | JGI IMG/M metagenome (GOLD analysis project Ga0315312, IMG submission 203629) | Freshwater sediment microbial communities from Lake Towuti, South Sulawesi, Indonesia - TDP7 | ecosystem: Environmental > Aquatic > Freshwater > Lake > Sediment | place: Indonesia: South Sulawesi... | reverse complement strand
ACATTCAGAGGGCCGCCCTGCTTCTCGGGGGACCTGACCTAGTATGGGACCCTTTGGTTCATGATGACAATCCACCGAGGTTTTATGAACCATTGCCATCCGGCCCATTCAAAGATAAGACAACGGACAAGAAGACCGTAGAGGAGATGAAGAGTCAGTATTATGATGCTATCGGCTGGGATAAAAGAGGTATCCCAAGAACTGAGGTTCTTAGAAAACTGTGCCTGGAGGACGTTGACAGGGCACTGGACAAACTGAGGAAATAACCTCTCAATCCCATTTCTTATGAAATACAAGGGATAAAGATTGCCAGGTGATACTCACAGACTCTTCAAGAGACGATGGGGATGAAGGTGAAAGTAACAGCATTTGGGGAACTGATGGCGCTCTTAGGCAATGAATCAACCGTCGAGCTGGAAGCTGACGCCAGCGTTAAAGACTTAGTGTCCAAGCTTGCAAAAAGAACAGGCAGTTCTAGAAAGAACTTTTTAGGAAACTACGATGTTACGGGACGATATCTGGTGATACTTCTGAACGGCCACAACATCAATGCTCTGAACAAACTTGAGACCACATTGAAGGACGGCGACGTTGTGACCCTTCTACCTCCTATCGTTGGCGGCTAGAGGATTAACCCAGTTTTCTAATCCATATAATCATGCAGTTGCCACTGCATCGACAAGATACACGTATGAAACCAAGAGTAAACATCGTCATCTATAACCTAACGGGAAGGTTAACTAGAAGGAAGGCGTTGAGGGGATCGCCTGTCCCTTGTCGATGCTCTGCTGCGCCGTAGAGGCATCAGAAGATACGAGAAGAGAAGCATTCCTGAGGGATATGTTGAATAACATTCTCGAGGCGAACAGGCCAACTCCTTCAGTGATGAATAGGCAACCATGGCACTTCATCGTGATAACCGATTAGGATATCGAAGAGAAGTTGTCCACTGGAATATGGAACAGACCTGTTGAGGACTACACGGTTCTAGACAGGATCAAGACTCGCTGGCTATAGTCATTGAAGCTATTGAAGAGCTTGAAAGATGATCTGTAGAACTTGGCAATTTTTTCCTTAACTTTTTAAACGGTTTCAGTCAGTCTCATGAGTGGGAGTATTTCAATGCCTTTAGTGGACAAGAGGAGGAAACTGCTGGCACGTCTCTCTAAGACTTGGGTTGTTCAAAGGCTGAAGCATATAGACCTGTCGGCTGTTCCCATCTGGCTTGCACCTCGAGTCTCGACCGCATCTAGGTATCGGCACTCGCTAAGTGTAGGAGAGCTTTCTCTCCTAATTTCCGACGGAACCAAACATGAGAGGCTTCTTGTCACGGCTGCCACATTGCTACATGACGTTGGAAACGGCCCATTTCCCCACATATCAGACCCACTCATGCAAGATCTGCTAGGGTTCAAGCATGAAGGAGCACTCAACTTCGCCTTTGAGAGAAGCCCCGCGAAGGACGCCTCCGTTCTTGAGGAGTACGGTTTAGACCTAAACGAGGTTTCGTCAGTTGTTCAGGGCAACCATAGGCTCTCGTGCCTGTTGAACGGCCGCCCCGACCTCGATAATGCAGACAATATCCACCGTTTCATGATGACGATCCCAGGAAAACCTTTGGGCGAGGTTTCATACCAACCTTCGGAGATCGCCTCTTCCTTTTCCCTTGAAGGTGCAGAAGCGAGAATACCCGAAGATCTCAGAAATATGTGGCTGAGAGACTGGGAGAAAGTGTACCGCCATCTATGGGACGATGAGCTCAACATGATCGGCTGGACGATGCTGGGAAGGGCTATGAGGATCTTGAAAGAAGAACTGACTCCGAGCTTCTTTGGAATGAACAACAGGGACGCCTTTCACTTGATGCGGCTAAAGCTTCCCGGATTGGCGAATGGATTGATGAAGAAGCGCTTCCGGCTCCTATTCGACCGAAAATATAGCTGTCTCAGGGGAGAAGCTCGAAAGCTCTCACATTCAGCAGGACTTCAAAGCATAGAAGACGATCTTTGTAGAGAGACTGGCTTGCAAGATTGGGCTTTAGGCTTGACAGTGGACCGACCGCTCATAACGGAAAAGGATGAGTATTGGAGAGTCTACTTGGTATCTCACGACTACGGAGATAAAGCTAGAAGACTTGAAAAACTTCTTGGTGAGATGACGGCCAGCTCAAAACCCTTCAATAGTCAACCAAAAATCATGTGTACTTGATGATTGTCTGTAGCATAGAGAGTGGAGAAGGTAGAAAATAGAGATTTGTGGATGTGTCGCCTTGATTGTTTGTGCAACTATTCTTAGAAACGATAAAGTCTTACTGGTCAAACATTCCTGTGATCAAAAGCCCGACTATGGGCACTGGCTTCTTCCCGCTGGAAGAGTAGAGGGAGACGAAGGTCTAGAAGAGGCGTTGAAGCGTGAATTGAAGGAAGAGCTCAGCCTAAATATCAAAACAATTCGGAAGCTTGTTGAGCATGTTGACCCCTATACGAGTGACAAACTGGTCAACTTTCTATGCACTTCGTCGACATTAAGAATTAGAAAATCCTCTGAATTGGCAGAAGCAAGATGGTTTAACCTAGATGAAATCCAAAATATGGAAAAGATTCATCCAGGCCTAAGACAATTCTTAATCTCTGGTTTAACGTCCAAGACTTTCCAAAGTGAAAACGATAATTTGGTGAGCATATAGGTTTTTAGACACCAAGAAGGTTTTTTCCTCTTGTGAAGTATGGGCGTATCGAGCTACACTTCTGGGTTATTGATGCCCTAATTTTGAGTCGGCCTTGATTATAATAAATCGTGCACTATTCCTCGCGTGCATGTTTCAAGACATGTCCAGCTTCAGGGATTATGAGCTTCTCAAGCGATAGAGCGACGCTCTGTGGGGAGCCGGGTATGCAGAATATGACCTTGTTCATGAGGACTCCTGCTAATGCTCTTGTTAATATGGCTGCTGACCCTATCTGTTCGTAACTGCTCAGCCTGAAAATCTCCCCGAAGCCCTCAACCTCCTTCTCCAAGAGCGGCCTGACAGCCTCGATCGTTACGTCCCTCGGGCTTATGCCGGTTCCGCCACAAGTTATGATCGCGTCCACCTTTCTGGACTTTAAGATCTTCATCACTGTGCGTTGGATCATCTCTCGGTCGTCAGGCAGGACCCTACGCGAGGCAACTCTGTGTCCGTTCTTTCTCAGAGTCTGAACTATCAGATCGCCGGACGGATCATCGAAACGTTCGCCCTTCAGGATCTTCTCATAACGAGAAGAACTGCACATGACTAAAGCGAAGTTTAGGGTTCTGGGCGCCTCAGCCTTGTGTTTGATCGAGGTTTCGCTCATCTATGTGGGCTCCTTCAACTTATGTATGATGCGTATCTCTTCGATGCGTGTGTACGGGTACTGTCCTTCCTGATCTTTCTCATACTTCTTCGTCATATCCCAGATAGTCAACAGAGCCATAGCAGTTGCCACCAAGGCCTCCATCTCCACACCAGTTTGCGCTTTCGTCTTAACAGCAGTCTCAACCGTGATTGTGGATTCATCAGATATCATTATGTCGAGGCTGACGTGGGTAAGCGGGATCGGATGGCAGAGCGGAATCAGAGAGCTCGTCCTCTTTGCAGCAAGTGTACCAGCGATCTTAGCTGCGTAGAGAGGGTCTCCCTTTTCGATCTTTCCCTGTTTTATTAGGCTAAGGGTTTCCTTCCGGAGCTGGATTCGGCCTTTTGCCATTGCTTCCCGATAAATTTCAGGTTTACTCGTGATATCGACCATAGACATTCTGGATGACACCGATTTTCTAGATTGGGGACTTTGACTCCGAGGCATCGGATAAGGTTCCTATGTAGGCTTCTCTCGTTCTTGGCCTTCCTTTCTCTCTTCAGTCCTAATTGGCAGTGGTCGGAACTTCTCAATCTCTTCCTCAACGGCATCCATTTGGGTTTTAATGTCTTCTAATCCCTTTTCAAGATTGAAAATGTGCGACCTCAAGTTTTCGAGGCGTTTTTTGAGACCCAGGAACCGCGCATGGACCGTCTCAGGAACTGGTAGAGCAGAAAGATAATCCTTTGCAGCATACACTTCTTTTAACTTGAGAATCTCACTTATTACTTCGGACGGGTGACTTTCAACATCTTTCGCCAATCTCAGAAATTCAGATCCCTCGGCGACCGATTTTCTCAGATGCCCAAGTGCGAGTCGAACGCTGCCTGTTGGGTCCTCGGTCTTTCGAAACAGCGCTTCCTTGAAGGCGTTCAGAGGCCCCGATATCGCCTCGTGCTGTTTCTCTATTATGGGGGCTTTCTCGGGTTTGAGGAGAAGCATAATCTTCATGATCCGGTTGGCCAAGTTCTGAAGTGATGCAACCATACTCTCTGATCTTTTCCACAATTCCGCGGGGATTAATCCTTCAGGAATGGCTCCACCCGTTATCTCGTTTCCTATTCTCCTAAGCAAGTTGTCAAACTCGTCTACGTCTCGACTATAAACTTCAACTGTCATATGAATACACCGACACAACAACCAGCAGTTTGGTGAATCTCGGATTGAATGTACCAATCAAACAAATGTCAGTTTTCCCTTAAAATCTTTTTCCAATGAGAAGGTTTCCGGTCTCATTATCTTCGAGTTTTGCTGGACTTTGCCACCCTTTGAGTCAAACTACCGTCTAGGTGCCTTTGTCTAGAAAAGAGATGACCGAAGAATCAGCTGGACTGCCTCAACGAGTTCAGGAGTTCTTCGACTTGGCTTCTTTTCGGGAGAGGAGCAACCGCTCCCCTTCCACAGGATTTCAGTGCAGCGACTGCATTTGCCAGTTCGGCAGCCTTCTCTATGCTTAGTCCTTCAAGGATTCCTGTTAGGAAAGCCCCGTCAAAGGCGTCACCTGCTCCCGTCGTGTCGACCGTTTTGACGTTGAATCCAGATAGCCTAACATTCTTGTCTTCCGTCACGACTAGGCAGCCTTTCTGTCCTAGCTTTACGGCGACCACCTTTGGCCCCTTTTTCAACATAGATCTAGCAGCATTTTCGGGCGTTGATTTTCCTGTGATTATCTTCGCGTCCTCCATGCTGGGCATTACAATATCAGCCATCTCTAAAGTGTAAGAGGCTATGGCGCGCGCAGTGTCCGCTGACCAAAGCTTTAACCTAATATTTGGGTCATAAGAGAACAACCTACCTGCTTTTTTGGCGATTTCAGCAGCCCTAAAGACAGCCTCTCTGCATGACGCGCTTATCGCTTGAGATATCCCACTCGAATGGAATATTTTGGCCCGTTTGATATATTCGGGGTCCAGATCTTCTGGTGATAGGTGGCTAGCTGCGGAATCTTTGCGGTAGTAGGTGAAATCATGTTTCCCACCGTCGACAAGTGAGATGAAATAGACTCCGGTGAAAGAGCCCTCCTCAACGATTACTTTCGAAGTGTCAACGCTTTCTCTAAGCCACATTTCTGACAGGCTTCTCCCAAATTCGTCGCCGCCAACACGACAAATATAACCACAGGCCTTGTTCAATCTCGCAGCTGCAACTATCACGTTTGAGGTGTCGCCTCCCCAGCCTCTCTCGAAGAAGTTTATATCTTTCAGTGAGCCTGTCGACGTGGCACAGAACTCTACCATAGGTTCTCCTAGGGATATAATATCTAGACTTCTCACCTTGTTCACTCTCAACATAATCTGAAAGTAGATCGAAAATAAGTTTAATTACTGAGAGAGGAGATATAGCGTCTATGATCTGTCCATCCCTCTTAGTGATTCAATGATTAAGGAGAGATTGTGATGCGGGCAAAGGATGTTTCGTCATTTATCGAGGCGATAGCGCCGCTGGAGAGCGGAATTCCCGGAGATGAGAATCGATTCATTTTCGGCGATTCGGATATTGAGGTCTCAGGGGTAGGTGTGATGTGGATGCCGACCGCACCAGCCACATCGAAGGCGGCAGACGAAAGATTAAACATGCTGGTTGTTCATGAGGCCCTGTTTTTCGTTGAGCAGAGATCCCCTTGGTACAATGAGCCTACAACGTGGGCCAAACCTGCTAATCGGAGAAGGATAAAGATCCTATTAGACAATGGAATGTGCGTTTACAGGTGTCACTCAAACTGGGATGCCTGTCCCAAACATGGCGTGGTCGACTCGATAGCTGAAAAGCTAGGATTCGCCAGGGAAGTTGCAAGGTCCAAGTTCATTAGGGTCTACGAGATCAATCCCGTATCTTTGGAGGAATTTGCTGAAACGATTAGGAGACGGCTTGATGTTCCCTTCGTGAGGTTTGTGGGAGATCCGGAGATGGTTATAACAAAAGTGGCACCTCTTGTCGGCGGCTTTGGGGGAAACCAGTTCAACATGCCGGAAGAGGCCTCAAGCATGGGTGCAGAAGCTATAATCTTGGGAGATATGGTGGAGTACATAGCCATCCATGCGCGTGAGTTGGGCCTAGCCGTAATCGAAACGCTACATAGCGCAACGGAAAGCCCTGGTATGCAGAACCTGGCACGGTTGCTATCGGAAAGGTTTCCATCAGTAAAGGTTGTGTTCATCGACAGCGGTGCTTATACTTTCTGACCAAACGTAGACTTAGGGGAGAATTGAACTTGAGGAGGCAGATCTGGAGATATCTAGTCTTTCTCTGTCCTAGATGCGGGTCAGTAAGGTATTCAAAAAAGGAACAGAAGACTGCTAAATGCTTCAGGTGTGGATACCAGATACTGATCGATTCGGTACGGGCTGAGACAATATTTGAGACAGACAAGAGAACAGAGGCTATTGAAGCCGTGAAAAAATATAAGATGAAGCTCGCCGAGAGGTTTAGCCAATGACGAGAGTTAGGCACACTTTCTGCAACCTTAGATAGACATAAATTATTCTTCAAACAATTCTTCGCTGTAGTCTCGCGTAAGTCCTTGAGGAACTACAATTGTCTGAGTCTGAGAAAAATGAAGAGATCCGATCGATGGCTGATCTTCTCAGAAGCGGCGCTACTTTGACAGATCTGGCCTGTCCCATATGTTCGTCGCCCATCTTCAAACTGAGGAGTGGCGAGTTGTGGTGCTCCAAATGCCAAAAGAGGGTAGTCATTGTGAAGGAAGGTGAAGACGAGCGCCGCCCTGAACATGCTGGGGAGTTACTTTTTGAAAACCTTGAATTGACGCTTTTGGAGAAGATAAAGGAAGTAGATAGTAGGATTCGTGAAGAGCAAGACATTGAACAATTGTCAAAGCTCGGCGAGGTTCTATCGGTGCTGCTGGAAAACCTGGAGAGAGCCAGAAAGATCGAGCGTCGTAGATGATTTGGTCAGAGGATTCCGAGATTGCTTGGCAGATACGAGAACTTTCCTGAGATGTACCATGGCGTCATTCGGTTTCACCATCAAACCTCTGAGAAGAAGCTTCAGGAGTTCATCATCAAAGCCTTGCATGATCTAGGTCAAGAAGGGGGATTCGATTTCCCAACGATTCACGCGGTATCAGACTGTGAGGTCGAATTTGACTTCGGAATAGCAGACGGCGCAATCTTCAACTACTTGGATAGGGAGACGTTGACCACCTCGGTGAAAACCATATCAGAGTACGCGTTGCCTGTGCTTGATTTTCTGGGTGTCGTTCGATATTACAAGAAAGGGAGCACGAGAGACCGGAGACCGCTAAAGTTCGATTACTATTTCTTAAGGTTCCTCTTTCACGATGGAAGTGTAGACTTTCAGATTTTTCATGAAAGGGGGACCAGACGCCTCTCGATGGAGGATCTCTCCGCAATAATAATCAAAAGAGTTGATAGAGAGCTCTCTGAGGTTGGGTTGCCGAAAGTAACCGTAGAAGAAACGCGAACGCTCTAGCGCCCCAGTCTGTTGAGAACCAAGTCTAGAATAGTTTTCGAAACCTCTCCAATGGGCCTGTTGCCATTAACTGGTATCAACTTTCCCTCGCCAACGAGCTTCATGTAAACACCTTGAACTTTTCTCTGGATCTCCAATTCTCCCATAACGGATCTATCATTTTGAATCCTTTCAGCCAGAACCTCTAAGGGAACATCAATATAGACTGCCAAATCAGGAACAGGTGAAAACTTGTTGATCTCCATGATCCATTGCAGATCCAAGCCGGCCGCGCCTTGATAGGCCAAAGAAGAATATAGATACCTATCGGAGACTACGATCATCTTCTCCCGCAACATAGGCTCAATCTCTCTTTCAGCGTGATCGAAACGGTCAACAGCAAATAAGAGCGCCTCCACAACAGCTGGTGCGCGCTTTTGTCCGCGAAGTACATGCATCCTGATAAATCGGCCGAATTCGCCTCGGCTCGGCTCGGTTGTATAGAAAGCCCTATAGCCCAAACGGTTAAGGGTCTCCACCAAAAGGCACGCCTGCGTAGTCTTTCCGCACTTATCTAGGCCCTCAATACAGACGAAGTAGCCCTTTTCCTGCACATTCCCACCAACAGAGCCGACAATTAAGCATTACACCAATACTACTTATATTTTTGGACGCGGTGATCTAAGTGAAAACAATTGGCGCCGACCACGATAGCACGGAACTAGAGCGTAAAAACTTAAGACCGAGAAATGAACTAGTGCATTTAGCATCTGCCAGCTCCGGTAGTATAGTCCGGTCAAGTATGGTGGCCTCTCGACGAGATGGAGAAAGCCACAGACCCGGGTTCAAATCCCGGCCGGAGCACCACTCCCTCGGGTCCGAATCCCTTCCGTATTCGGAATGTTATCTGTTGCTTGTTTATCTTTGACAATTGTTTTTGAGGTAGGGGTTTCCACTTCAATCCCTCATTCAATAAGTACGCTCATTCATATAAAACCTTTCTAATGTTTTCTCCAAGGATTTTCTTCTTATCGTCCCTAATTTCTGATGTCTTCATAATGGTTTCAACATTGTAAATCTTTATTAGTCCAGCTATTATAGAATCGAATGTGAGAATTTATGCCACTTTTTGACTTGAACCAAACTCCAGTAAAAATGGTTAAGCTCAAGAGGGTTGATAACGAGCAAGAAATACACAAATTGATTTCTGACAACTTGGAAACAATTCTAGGTGTCAAGTTTCTCGCCTCTGAATACCCATTTTCAGATGGAAGGATAGACACTCTAGGTATTGATGATAATAATTCTCCTGTGATTATCGAGTATAAGAAAACAAAAAGTAGTGATGTAATCCTTCAAGCACTGTTTTACAAAAACTGGCTTGTTGATCATAAGGCAGACTTTAAGTTGTTATGTAGAGAGAAACTTGGAGAAAATGTTCAAATTGATTGGTCAAATCCTAGAGTTATAATAATAGCCCAAGAATTCAATAAATGGGATAAGTTTGCAATTCAACAGATGGGCGGCAACATTGAACTGAAAGAGTATAAACTATATGAAGACAACAGGTTGTATCTTGAAGATCTTGTTGTAAAAGAAGAAAAACCTGGGAAACCAGGTGAGATTCCCAAGGATATTGAAAGTTACATAAAAAACAGGCAACCAAGAGACAATGTAGAAGCAATATTTAGAATGCTAATACAAAAGATAGAGGAAATCTCCACCGACATAAGAAGCATTGTAGCCAAGACTGTGATCTCCTACAGAACAACGAGGAATTTCGCATCAGTGCAACTCTACAAAACTGTCGTGCGGGTGCACTTGACTTTTGGGGAAGTCCCTGAACAAACGGGAGTCTTCTCAAAAGTGTACCCTAATAGAAAACACTGCCACTTGGATGTTAAAGATGAGAGTAAAATCGACGTCGCACTAAAGATGATTAGAAAAGCATATGAAGACACGCTTTGAATTCGGGTTTGTATCATAAGCTCTTTCTTATAAATTTCAAATGGCCCGCCAAAAACTTATTAAAGAATACTGGAAGCTTATGAAGGCCATTGACCCCTTACGTCATATAATTACCATAAAACTACTATACGGTTATCTAGGGTATTTCTCCTCATTTTCATAATCTTGATGGTCATCTTCCTCTTCTAATTCTTCTTGGTCGAATATCCCCATGTTCTTCAGGTCCTCTTTCGTGTATCCCAGCTCATAGGCGTTTTGTGGGTTATAGTCGAAGTACTCTCTTATCGCTTCTATATCCCCATCTTCTAATCTATCCAGTATTCACTTATCAATTTCATCTTCCATGTTTAGGCTACTGCTAATCTTCGCTATCAAGTAATCAGGTTGAATGAGGAGACGATGCTATGTTGAGCATATGAGTTGCCTAATTTGATCCTGCAAAAATGAGCGAACATGATTTGGCTTATGCTTAAATCCTGGAAAGCATACGATGCAAAATGCTTGGCGATAAGCGGAACGGCGGATAGTTGAGCAATGGAAATAAAGCTTTCTAAGAAGGTTCTTGAGCACATTGTTAAGCGACATCCGGAAGTTGCGGCCTATGCTACTAAGATAGTTGAGACTATTCAAGACCCTGATCTGGTCATCAAGGGGTTGACGGGTGAGCTTAAAGCCTTAAAGTTTTGTACTGAACTCTGTATAGGACCGAAATATCTTGTGGTCATTTACCTGGAAGCCCACGAAGAAAGGGTTATTATAGCCGCTTACTTCACTTCTAATGTTGGAAGGGTTAAGGGAGAAGTAACATGGAGAAAGCAGCAATAAGCCTAGAAAAGATAGATTTAGATTACGACGAAGAAGCAGATGTACTGTACATAAGCTTCGGCAAACCTAGAGAAGCCAAAGACAGTTTTGAGGTGGAAGACGGAGTCATATACCGAATCGTGGACAACGAAATAGTAGGCATAACGATAACAAACTTCAAAGCAAGAACCCTCAAGAAATATTTGTAAATGTGGATTGATCGTTATCACCTTTTATCCTGTTAGGCGGGAGCGATATGGCATATAAGGTCGAGTATGATACGGAAGCAGATGTCGTCACAGTTGTGGTTGCCGAGGAGGGAAAGTTTTCACTTCGCGAGGAAGTAGGCGACATAGTAGTTCACTTTGATGAGAATGGAAAACCGCTCTTCATGGAAATACTCAAGGTAAGCAAAATACCGTTAATGGTTCAAAGTTTAGCCAAAAAAGTGCTTTGTTGCATATATAGGTTCCAACCAGTGACTTAGTGCTCCTATGCTTTGCAGGTACTTTCCAAAGCTTCATTATGCGTTTTTTATGTAGGCGATGAGTTCACTACACTCCTTAGATTCGAAA
>Ga0315312_1003001_pt1 | contig 11157 bp, 11 predicted proteins | sample TDP7_MG_FD_203629 | JGI IMG/M metagenome (GOLD analysis project Ga0315312, IMG submission 203629) | Freshwater sediment microbial communities from Lake Towuti, South Sulawesi, Indonesia - TDP7 | ecosystem: Environmental > Aquatic > Freshwater > Lake > Sediment | place: Indonesia: South Sulawesi... | reverse complement strand
ATCAAAATGGTGGCAGAAGCAAAAACCGAAGAAAAGCTTAAGCAATTAACCAATTTTGCGGAGAGAAAAATGCTGAAAGAGATTAAGAAAGCCTTAAATACTGTTTAAATGTTAATCAGATTCGATGGCGTTCGGATAAAAATAAAGTTAAGGGTTGCCCAGCCCATGATAGTTGAAAACTTTGTCGCCTACATTGTGTCCGCCCTTCTATCAATTACAGGCGTGTCCGCGACAGCAGAGGGATGCATCATTTACTTGCCTTCCCTTAACCAAAGGTTTGTTGTAATCTTTTCATGCATGGATTGGGTGGGAGTCTTCCTATTGGCCTTCACGTATACCTTTGTGTCGTGGGTTTACCTTACTGTCAATGGGCGCTCCTTAAGATGGCGCACTTATTTGATTCTGGGCCTCTTGGGTTCTATTGCTTTCTTCTTTGCAAATGTCCTAAGGATGTTCACAGAGATATACCTTTTAGCCAAGGTCTATGGTCCCCTACACGTTTATTATCTCTTTAATTGGCAAAGTTTCGAAGAACAAATCGGGATCGGCATGATGCTTGCGACATTACTAGTTTTATCCTTTTCCTCTTGGGCCTTCCTCAAGAGATGGATAAATAAAAAAATGTTTTACTAGCCTAGGCTATAGGAAGTCTAAAGAAAGACGGCGGGAGTGAAAGGGTTCAGTATTTAGTTACCTTGCGTTTCCTTAGGAGCATTACCAACGATAGGATTGACGCAACGGCGGCAATAGCTGCTAATACTGTTGCCACTGGTATGCCAAGTGTAGTGACTTGTGATGGTGGCAATGAGACCTTGATTTCGCCTATGTCTGTCTTGATGGTGGCAATATCCCCTTGGATTGAGACTAGGGTTCCATTAATGTCGCCTAGGGTCGTGCTAATAGTTGCTATGTCTCCCTCAATGTTTGCAATTTTGAGCCGAATATCCTCTATGCTCGTTTTTATTGTGCCTATGTCGGTTTGGATGGTTGCAACTGTTCCGTTCAAGGCCACTAATTTAGCGTTGATTTGACTTAGGCTGACTTGAATTTCGCCCAGGGTGGTGCTTATAGTTGCAACGTCTCCTTCAATTTTTATCAGCCTTAGCTCCATAGCGTCAATATCAGCCTTAATTGTTCCTATGTCCGTTTCGATGGTGGCTATTCTTCCTTCTATGCTAACTAGCGTTGCGTTAATGGCTTCTAGGGATACTTTAATTGTTCCAATATCGGTTTTTATAGTGGCTATGTCCCCTTGAATCTCTATTATCCAAGCGTTCCAGCTTGTCAGTGTTGGGCTTAGCAAGAAGCTTCCAAGGGCTATTCCGCTTAGCGTTTGGAAGCACTTTATTTTCTTTGTCGCCTCAACAACCATCGCATAGGTGCCAGCCGAAGCTTCTATTGGAATAGTGTAGGGTATTCTGTAGAGCCCCGTGGCAATGTGTTCCACGGACGCACTCAGGTTTGCATGCAAGGTTCCATTGTAGTACAGCATGGCGCTGATGCTTGCGTTGTCGACGGGCTCGCCCAAGCAGGAAACTAGGACGTAGAATTCAGCCATTTCGCCCCTGAAGTGGATTGAACCCACTTCCACTTGGACATCTAATTTGGCTCCTAGGGTAACATGATGTATTACTATGATTATGACTGTGTGGACATTGCATAGTTTGTCATTGTCGGTGACGGCCAGAGCCACTGGACACGTATCAGCTGCCCTGTAAGTGTGGTTTACGATTTTGCCGTTGCCGGTGGTGCCGTCGCCAAAGTCCCAAGCGTAGTCAACAATGGTTCCGTCAGGGTCGTAGGATTCTGAGGCGTCAAAGGTCACTGTTTCATTCACAGACGGCGTGCTTGAAGAGCAGGTAAAGGAGGCCACAGGACACGAGTACGCTCGAATCGCGGGTATGTTAATCATTGTCGTTTGAAACGCAAGTGTCAAGCAAACTAGAATTATGGCTAATATGCGTGCCTTTCCCATTTTCCTCAACATCCATGCATTTCTTTTCATCGATTTCTAACACGTAATAAGGTTTTCTAAACAGCATTTAAACATCATTTCGAATCTCGACATATAGCCTCAGACAGCGTTAAGAGCGAAACCACACTTTAAGCTCCCAAAACAATGTGGGGCCGCGGGGATTTGAACCCCGGACCACCAGCACCCCAGGCTGGGATCTTAGACCAAACTGGACCACGGCCCCTTTTGACGGGTCTATGCGCCCTCTGTGGAGTCTAAGATCATAAACATAGTGTTTGAACTTAAAAATATGGGTTATGCAGTAACAGAGCACTTTCCAGGCTAATATAAAATTAATAGTACAAGGTTTCCATAAAAGTCGTGGCGATGTCTCCCGCAAACTCCCAACTTTTTGTGCACATGCCATTGGAGCATGCCATTGAAGCCACTTTGGCTTAGAAGTCAACGTAAGCTATGTGTGCCGCATGCACCTTTTGACATTTAAATGCGCAAACTAATTAATTGATTAGCACCTATAGGAAATAAAAAGAGGTCTATGACGATGAGGAGGATTTACTTTGGAACGTTGGAGCCTTGGTGCTAGAGTAACTTCACTTGCAATCCTTCTGGTTTTAGGCACCTTTGCCTGGTTTCTCAGTCCTTATCCCTACAACTATATGTTAACGGCTGTGATGGTTGTCCTAGCCTTTTTGACTCTGTATGGTAGATTTATCTTGTGCCCATTCCTCCACCATCTGGAGAAAATATGTCCAATTCTTCAAATAAAGAGGGACCCACGGTATTCACCTCATAGAATACTTCATCAAAAAGTCAAGCTAAAGCTGATGGGAGTTGAATCTTTAAAGAAGAGTCTAGATCCAATATTTCTCTGCACAGCCTGCGACAAATGCGGACACTCTGACACAAGATTAGAAATGAGAGAGACTCTAATAAAAAGTGGTATACTTCCCCATAACCTTCCTTATCTTCGCAAGGCGATCTCTGAATATGGTAATCCATATAGCAGTCCAAGGGCTCGACACGATTTCCTTGGCAAAGACTACAAAAAATCATCAGATACCGCGCTCTTCATAGGATGCACCTCATCCGTAGTTCCCAGACTTAGGAAGTTGGCCACTTCAGCTGCAAAGCTACTGGACGAGTCTGGAGTAGAGTTTAAGCTCCTTTCAGACGAAAGCTGCTGTGGCTACATCCTCCACGTTCACGGTGACTTTGAGAAAGCACGGGAGATCGCCAGACAAAACATAAAGACCTTTAAGGAAAAGGGAGTCAAACGCATAATCACGATATGCCCAGGTTGTTATCAGGCTTTAAAAACCTTTTATCCTCTTGAAGATATTGAGGTGCGTCACATACTTGAGATCGTTAATCCAAGACATTCACCAAAGGAGCTCGTCTTAACTCTACATGATCCAGACCATATGGGTGAATTCAAGGAAATCGCTAGAAAGCTCCTCAAAGACTGTGATGTCAACGAAAGTTCCTATCCATGTTGTGGTGCCAACCTAATTTCATATGCCCCCAAGTTTTCAATGGAAATAGCTAAGCAAATGGTTGATGAGAGCAAAGGACTTCTCGTGACCTATTGCCCTTCATGCTACTTAGTCTTGTCCAGAGTCGCCCGTGACAAGGTCAAAGACCTCTACTCTCTCTTACTATCTCATTAACCCAGCGTGCGCACATCCAAGGCCACCCGCAGACCGATATAATACTTTGCCAATCCACAAGAAACGATGGTAACATCTACACGGTAATTCGCAGGAAAGGTTCTGGCTCAGGCATACGAACGATGTTTTCCGTTACTACGCCGCTGTGAGATGATATCTGCTTCCGAATTTTTTTCGGGTTATCACCCGCAAAACCCCTTTTTTCTGCATAATTGGACCCGACAACAATCTTATTTACCCAAATCCAGCATGCCCTTAAAAGTAAAAATATGAGGCGCGGGAGATATGAGTAGAAAACGCAGAAATATAAGGAGCTTAATCATAATTCGTACGAGAAAACATTGTCCCAAATTGAACGTAGATTGGATAGACTTGATGACGCTTTTCTATTCATGCTTAGTATCATCGGTTTGTTATTCTCTATAATTCAACTATATATAATAGGAATAAGCGGTCTTGTGGAAATTTCTCCGCTACTATTTCTGGGAGTATTAATGCCATTTTATGTAGGCTATGTCAGGGGTTCGATTTCTATTGTTTGTCTTGAGTCTGCACTTATGGAACGCTTGAGAGGTTGGGTCTATTTAGCGATTGGTGTTAGTTCTTACGTTGGATATATGTTATCGATACGTATAGCAAATTCATGGATTTCATTATGGGTTACGTTCTACCTGATTGTCTTTGCAGGTATTGCTTTTCTCTATATCATCATATGGAAATGGTTTGTCAGTATATTTGGTGTTGGAGAAGCAGTCCCTCAACAATATTCATTTTTTGGAACAATAGCTGCTGCGCTTGTTTTGACCTTTGTTCTGCGTATGATAACAAGCATGTACTCTGACCTGTCGAAAAACCCACAGTATTCTCCTCTGATAGTTTTTTTCCTATGGGTCACTTGGCTTGCAACTTGTGTGTTTGCTACGTTGGAGAAGATTTCAAGGTGTTTCGTCAATGCACCTCTTCAGTTTGATACTACTCAAACAGAAAAACACCGACGTCCTAACATTCTTAAAAGAGTCTTCATTTATTATACTGAACTTCTGAATTTCATATTTCCTTTAACTTTTAAGACCAATCTGAAAGCACATTGGTCATGGTTGTCTGGCATAGTAATTGGGCTTCTGGGTATCTTCTTTTTATTGCTTCATGTTTCCTTATTCTCAGATTCATATTTGTTAGTCTCTGCAGCACTGTTTACTTACGGAACAATCTGTTTTGTAAAGATGGAAAAAATTGATTTTTCCTTGATAATCACATTAGATAGGTTGAAAAAGGTCAAAAAGGATGTAGTGTGATTACTCCAGAATCGAAATCAAAGCACGCGCCAGAGTCGTGCATCCAGGCTGGACAGAACTTGGTCTCCATAAGAGCTATAAGATGATCAGATTGATTCTGTCCGTGCAGAGCTGAATGTGAACTCCCAGATGATGACATTTACCCTTTAGCCGAAAGGTTAAGGAACTAGGTCGGCATACAATGAAGCGACCAAACCAAAATTAAGCATGGTTGGGTTTTAACTATGGGGAAGAAAAAAGCATCAAAAGGACCAATATTCGAGCTTGAAGATTCTAAGGGGCTGTTTAGTAATTTAATTGCAACCAAAACTGGGGTAAACAGAAAGAAAACAATAGAAAGTATAAAGAAGGACCTATCAAGCTGGATGGAAAAAGAGGATTTTAATAGATTCAGAAGTGAGCGTTTGGATTTGGCTATTGTTGCAAGAGTTACTAAGCAAAGAATGAAACAGCAAGATGTCGACAACATAGCTAAGGTGGTCTTAGACGCTTTAAAAAGGAACAAGGAAGTTGGTTCTAAGCAAGATGTCTTCTTATTTTATGATGATTCTCAAGTTGTCCGCCTGTTAGTATATAAAATTCCAAGAGAGGAAGATGAGATGTATGACACAGATAGCTTGCAGATCTCTTTCAGAATTCATGATCCTTAGAAACAGATGAAACTTAGATCGGTTAATCAAATATGAAGCGATTCCTCTCCAGGATCTCCGCAAACTCAGACCTCGTAACATTCGGAAAATCAGAAATAAGCCTCTTCTTACCAGCCATCTTGAACCCCCGCTTCCTCTTGGCAACTATACAGCCACAACCGTAGAAGAGATCAAACAACTTGCAGCAGTAGGCTTCCAAAATTCGACGAGTCAAACGGCATCTACATCTTTAGAAGACCCAAAAGGTTCGCAAATTATAATAGTAAAACCTGAAATTTTAATAGTACATTGTTTCTATGGGTAGTTCTTCCTTCATGGATTCCATCTTAAGGAAGACTCTGTTAAGGAATTCTTTCCATTCTTCGTTTGAGAAGCCGTAAATCTCATTTTTCTCTCCGAAGATAATGAAGAGGATGTCGTCTTTTGAGGACTCAAATTTTCTTAATGCTTTGTCTATTTCCTCTATATTTTCCTTGGATAAGGGTTCTAAAGTTAACTCCAAGTCTTTTCCGAATTCGAAGGTCAGATTAAGCTCTGAGGCGCCAAATTCAATCTTTCTTTCACGTTCTAGTATGTGAATTTTGTTAATGTGTAAGAGGCTTATTCCTCTACCCTTCGGGTTATCTCGGAGAGCAAATATGTTCTTTTGGAGTTCCTTGACTTCAGCCATATTAATCGCCTTCTAGCATTTTCCCGTGCTAATTAGCCCTTTAGCCTTCCCTCTTTTCAGATGAAAATGGCTGCACTAAGTTATGTAAAAATCAAAAATCTTCATCATTCGTTTTGGGGGCGGGAGCCACCCATTTTTTCTGAGGTCTTTTACTATCTTAATTATTAATGATTCGACGCCGGCAATTCGGGCTATGTCTGTTAAAGTAACTAAACCAACCAGGTGGCCGTTTTCCACTATAGGAAGCTTCTTGATCTTGTAAGTAAACATGTGTTTTATAGTATCTTCAAGTTTCATGTCGACAGACCCAACTATAAGTGGGTTCGACATTATCTCCGAAACTTTAGTTTTTTCAGGATCCCTAGAATCCTCTATTACCCTTTTCAGAAAATCTCTCTCGGTAACAATACCGACAACCTTTTCCTCTTCTTCCACGATTAGGCATCCAATCGCATGTTTATTCATGAGCTTAACAGCATCTTTCACTGTGCTGTTAGCGTCCACCGTAATTACTTCTTCAACCATTATGTCTTTGATGTCCATGTTCAAACCTGCAAACTATTAGGCATAATGATATAGTTATGAATTATGAACTCGAAATACAGATTGACTATTTGTAACAAAAATCCCTTTATAACTTCCTTGATTGGTCCTCTAATAGTCTTACGAGTTTAGAGCCGAAGGACATAAGCTTTTTAGGTGTTGCAAGAACAAATTAGGACTGGAAATGAAATGCAGAACAGAAAACCAACGAGGCGAAGAGTCAGGCATGACATAATAATCGGAATCCTAGAGACCGCACAGCATGGAGAAACAAAGACTCATATAATGAACAAAGTTAACTTAAATTGGAAACAACTAGAATATTATTTGAATCATTTGTCATCTAAGAATTTTATTAAGAAAGAAGACAAAATTTATAGAACAACAGAAAAGGGCTTAGACGTTATTGAAGCCTGCAAAATTTGCCTCAAACTCACAAACAGTAATTTCTAAGTTGCAAAGTCTAAATTTTCATCCAACTTTCTCAGCATTCTCTCTAGAGAGTTGGCGATGTCTGTCACAGTTATTAAGCCTACAAGGTGTCCTTCACTGCCAATTACTGGAAGTTTTTTGATCCTAAATCTGGACATTACCGCCTTGGCTTTGTCGATGTCCGTGTCAGGGCTCACATAGATGAGGGGCTGTGTCATCACTTCATTGACTTTAGTCTCCCTGGGGTCTTTAGCCTTAGCCAAAACCCTTTTCAGCAGGTCCCTCTCAGTTAATATCCCAACGGCAATCCCCTCGCTCACCACAATTAAACAACCTATACTATGCACGTTCATTTTATCAACTGCATTACTCACCGTTTCATCCTTATCCACCGTGATCACTTTCTTAACCATTATGTCCTCAACGTTCACATTGAAACCCAAATCATTACTCATGAGAAATATGGATATAAGTTATGAATCCAGAATCCAGATTAACTATAAGTAACGTGAACCAATTATAAGATAATGGCCGAAGAAACCAGATAAAAAGCATGCACTCACAAATAGAAATAGGATAACTATATGAAAAGGTAAATCATTAAGTATTCATTAATGAAATCTAATTGGGGTTCGTAATGAAGTTAAAAGTAATTACAGGTATAACGCTGATTCTTTTTCTGGCAAGCATCTTAACATTGGCATTCGCCATTCAGCCAATTAAGGCATCTAGAACTATTTATATTAGGGCTGACGGGTCGCTTGACCCTCCAACAGCAAATATTACGAGCGTTGACAATGTTACCTACACCTTTACAGACAACAATTATGATGAGATTGTTGTGGAGAGGGATAACATTGTGGTTGATGGGGCAGGCTACACCCTTCAAGGAACAGGGACTCTTGATTCCGTAGAATTTTTTTCCGTAGGAATAAACTTGACAGGAAGAAGCAACGTGACAATCAATGATATGAAAATTGAGGCATTCGCATACGGCATCAGTCTCTGGGGGTCTTCAAATAACACTTTGTCTGGAAACGAAATTACAAACAACTATGATGGCATCCACCTTGAAGAGGCTTCAAACAACAGCGTATACGGAAACAACATAACAAACAACGTAATGGGCATCATGCTCATATTTGAGTATGGGCTCCCTTATACAAACTATAACATCATTTCCGGAAACAACATAACAAATAACTATTATGGCGTCTTTCTCGTCTCGTCTTCTTACAACTCTCTTTCTAGAAACGTGATGAACGATAATAAATACAACTTCTACGTTTGGGGCGATGAACTAAGTGAGTTTACGCATTCAATCGATGTTTCAAACCTTGTGGATGGGAAGCCTGTCTACTATCTTGTAAGCCAGAAAGATTTAGTGATAAACCCTGCAACGCATCCGCAAGTCGGGTATTTGGCACTCATAAACTGTGAAAACGTAACGGTTGAAGGTCTAAAACTAACAAAAAACTATCAAGGGCTTCTATTCGCGTATACAAACAATTCAAGAATAACAGCCAACAACATAACAAACAACATTATTGGCATCGAGTTCTGGCGTTCTTCTAATAACACCATTTCTGGAAACTACATAACAGCAAACGACAGAAATGGCATCAAGCTCGAGGTTTCTTTAAACAACAGCATATCTGGAAACAACATAACAAACAACAGTGGAAATGGCATATGGTTGTGGTTTTCTTCAAACAACATGCTTAGAAATAATAGGATGGTTAATAACACATTCAACTTTGATGTTTTTAGCTTGGGCTGGAGCGTTTCAGATTTTGTGAATGATGTTGATTCTTCAAACACTGTTGACGGCAAACCAGTCTATTACTGGATCAGCAAGCGAGACATGGTTGTTCCCCTAGACGCTGGGTATGTGGCTCTCGTAGACTGCATAAACATAACCGTTAAAAACTTGAACCTCAAAAATAACAGACCAGGCATACTGTTAGTCTCCACTAATAACTCGAAAATAACACAAAATAACATAACAAACAACTATTATGGCATCTGGCTCTCCTGGTCTTCAAACAACAAATTTTATCATAACAACTTCATAAACAACACTCAGCATGTGTGTATCTTTAGGTCTGGCTATACTAACCTTTGGGATGACGGCTATCCTTATGGTGGCAACTACTGGAGCAACTATACTGGCGTTGACTTGTATAGTGGTCCTTACCAGAATGTGACGGGTAGCGATGGAATAGGCGACACTCCATACATGATTGACGAAAACAATCGGGACAACTATCCGCTCATGAGCCCTTGGAGTCCCAAAATCACAGTAGAGGTTCCTTTCTGGATGCGGTGGTGGTTCTGGGTAATAGTAGCTGTAGTAATCGTAGCATTGGCTGGAGCAGTTTACTTCTTGAAGAAGAGAAAGCCACCAATAACTCCTACGCTCCCTACAGAAGGCACCCTAGGAATATCCATCATGCTTACAGTTGCCACATCCATATGCAAACGGAGACTACTCAAAACACCAGTTCACCAATAGGAAGATGTATCAAAAATCTCCACGATTTAATCAGAGACATCGCGAAGCTTACACACAATTAGGATTTTGTTGAAGTTTTCCCTAACGCGTTCCTGTTTGTATTTTCTCAGAGCCCTTATTAGTTCTTCTTGATCGACCTTCCAAAATTTTCCTTCTATTATTTTGGCGATTTGACTACCTATGAAAAGATATTGGCAGATGGAGGTCACGTTGGAAACCCTTCGAGTTACGCTAGCAGTTTCAAAGTCCACTATTCGAGGGCGATCGCCTTCGCCCACAATAATGTGCTTTGGAGCTCGACTTAATTCTCCGTGATCCAAACCCTCTTCGTCTAGTTTCCAACACTGCTCTAAAATGGCCCCTAGAACCTGGCGGATTCTAGCCTTAGTTCCTCTTCCCCTAAGTTCCTCAATCCATCTAGGAAGGAGCTCTCCCTCAATGAATTCCATGAGGAGAAAGTCCTTGGTCACGTCAAGAAGATTTGGTCCTACGCCTATGGCGTTGGCCCTCTTCAGCATTTCGGCTTCATGTTGCATTCCAGCCCGGTCAGCGTCTACTCTCCTAATCTTTAGGGCTATCCTTCCCATATCCGTTTGGGCTACGACAACCACGCCAACGCAACCCTTACCTAAAACAGGCACATCGAAAACCCTCTTTTCCCCACTGAACTCCAGAGCCTTGACGCCCAGCGCCCTTAACTCCTTCACGCGCCTTCTGAGCTCCTTAATGTCGTATCTTGGATAGCAAAGAACTTGACCATACCGCTCCTTGATGGGTTCCTTCAAAGGTACGATTTCTCTTTGGTGCAAGGAAGCCACGCCTTTAAACTAAGACAGAATCCCAAGTTTTAGTCAAGCCATATCGGTTTGCCCTTCAAATACTGGGTCAAAAATCTAGCAAAATCAGCCTCAGAAGAATATATCTTCAAGATTTCTTGGTTCACTAAAACTTCAAAGGAGCCCGCTATGGCTTGAGAAAGTAGGTCGGCTACGCCCACACGCCTCCCCCCATCCTTCAGCTTGTCAGCTAGAAGCTCCACGACGTCAATGTACCTTCTTTGGATTTCTACCACCCAGCGGTTTTCTTCGACCCGAGGACCAGAGATGGTGCTCTCCGCTCCGAGATGTTTCTTCAAAAATCTTTTGCATTCCTCCCTTTTCTCCACGGGTGGGCCCAGATGCTTCTTGATGGGTGGAAGCGAGCGCTTTTCCAATTCGAAAATGAACAGATTGATGTTCTCCTCGTTGCTCCAAACGGCGTCTCGAAGGACGTTAAAATCAAACCTTCGAAGCATCTTCCTCAATGATCTCTGGGACTTGTAGAGTTGGCCCCACAAAACGTCAGGCACCGCCCTTACCCTCCCAAACTTCACAAACACGAGGGCTGAACCTCGAATGGCTATAGCGTGAA
>Ga0315312_1003000_pt1 | contig 11158 bp, 10 predicted proteins | sample TDP7_MG_FD_203629 | JGI IMG/M metagenome (GOLD analysis project Ga0315312, IMG submission 203629) | Freshwater sediment microbial communities from Lake Towuti, South Sulawesi, Indonesia - TDP7 | ecosystem: Environmental > Aquatic > Freshwater > Lake > Sediment | place: Indonesia: South Sulawesi... | reverse complement strand
CAAGAATTTGCCTCTCTTACGAACACCTCCGTAGCGCTCTTTAATCTTGGGAACAAGTAGTGCAGCTGCGTCTTTGAAGATTTCTCCAGCCATGATTAGTTGAAACAGGAAGTATTTTCCCTTCTCGAAGTTGTCTCCAACCATTTCGAGCCCTAGACGAAGTTCTTCGATTAATCTTAGTGGGTCCTCGTTTCTTTGAATGGCATCTTTTACGGAGCTCAGCACGGAATCCTTTTCTATTGCTGCTATGGCATTGGCTATTTTTCCCAAGGTTGTTCACCTTTTTTCCACAAGATTTTTATGAGTAGGAGACTCCACGGAGCGTACTTCAGCATTTTGTCTGCGTGCTTTCCGAACATGCGCTTCGCCAACGCGCGATTGAACTCCTCATCTGAAGGAGGCTTCAACTTGTACTTGTTCCCCAATCTCTCACCTCACAGGCATGCTTCCTATGAATGTCTTCTAGATATAAACTTGCGTGACACCCGGCTCACTGCTATTTGGTTACTTAGATTCTTTAGACACTTTCTCTTATGTCTCCCCGTGAGAGCACAAGGTTATCAGAAGGTAGAAGGACGTTAAAATAGAACGTTTATGCAGAAAGGCGTGCAATATTGGTGTGATCAAGCAAAATTTACATGAAAAGGGTTCCATTATCGTTTGTAAGCCTTCAGTGGCTGATTTTCTCAGCGAATTCGGGCTACCGATTGTTGCTAGCGTGCATCATTCCTGATAATATAAGGAAAATGTTATATCGATAAAGGAAGAAAAAACTGAGAGGAGAGTAAACTATGGCTAAAGTAGAGTTTGCATTTCCGAGAAAAGCGACTGGACTGGTGAGAGAGCTAGGTTGGTGGTCAGCGTTCTCGGTGTCACTGAGCTATACGATTGGCAGCGGAATAAACTACTGGTCTGTACAAGCTGCTTATTGGCATCCTGGATCGATCATTCCCGTTGCGTATATCTTAGGAGCTTTGCCCGCCATATTCTTGGCTTACATAATCACAGAAATGGGAATAATGATGCCTAGATCTGGAGGAAGCTACATATACGTGTCGAGAGTGTTGGATCCACATGTTGGTTTCCTTGGAGACTGGCTTTATTTCGTGGCTAACAACTTCGCCACGGGATTGTTGGCCGTCATTGGCGCAGGATTTTGGGGAAAGGCAATCAATCTGCTGGGCGTAGCTACCGGCAACGAGGCTTGGATTGCGTTTGCACTAGACAACACAGAGCTAACCATTATAGCATGCGCTATAATCACACTCTATACATTGTTGTCATTGTTAGGTATACGGGTGTTCAGATGGTATGTTGCAGTATTGGTTGGATTAGGCATAGTTGGAAGCTTTATAGGAGTAGGTGCAACCCTCTACGGAATCGCTAATCCAGGGTACGTAAAAGACTCTTGGAATTTAACCTATGGTGCGGGGCAAGATGCATGGGGAGAAGTGGAGCAGGTAGCAATCGATAACGGTTGGGAGGATTATATAAAAAGCTCGACCGCTGAGGCTGGTGGCGCTGGAGGAGCGACTATCCTTAACTTCGTAGACACCTTCTGGGCATACTGGGGAACTACAGCAGCCTGCTATTTCGGTGGAGAAATGAAATCGCCAAAAACAGGTTTCATAGTGGGCGTCTTTGCTGCCACCCTATTCGTAATGTTTTGGTATGTTATAACAGTCATCGGTGTGTTCACTGCCTACGGTAAGTTTATCAGCCAATATTGTTACGTCTACGGGGAGGGATATACCGATCAACTAACCACTATGACAGCAATGGATCCAAGCTTACCCTTATTCACCGTGCCATTGGGACATGGGATGGTGTGGCTCCAAGCGATATTTGCTTTTATCCCGGCCCTGTGGATTTCTAACTGTTCCGGTTCGACATTGCTTGTAGGTCCAAGGCAACCGTTTGCGTGGGCGTTCGACAGGTTCTTCCCAGGAGCGTTTAATCGTGTGAATGAACGTTTCCACTCACCGCACTGGTCGGTTATCTTAACAGCGCTAATTGCCTACACCTTTGTACCATTGAGTCTCCCGCCTAGAACCTTCTTTGCAACGGTGGATGCAACGTTCGTCTTTATCATCAGCCAAGTCCTTATCGCCTTCGCAGGTGTAGTAGTACCATATAGGCGTCCGGACATCTGGGAGAGAGGATTCAAGGCTACGGTGGCTGGTATACCCGCAATATCCATATGTAGTGCTTTTGCAGTTTTGTTCTGGGTCTGGGGACTAGCAGTAAGCGCATCATGGCTAGAGGCTTGGGGCATGTTGTACTTGGCTTTCTGGGTTTTCGTCGGCTCTCTTATATGGTTCGCATACGCGGAACACAACAGAAAGATGGGCATCAAGCTACAAGACATCTACGGCGAGATACCGCCAGCATAGGTGCTCAAACACCCCCATTTTTTCTTTATTTCTTTTTACTCTTTGTATCTACTATTGCCAAGTAATATCCACGTAAAATGCCTGGTTTTTTAGTGACTTTTATCCCTTCATAATCTGTTCTATGTAATTTCATTTCATAATCTTCAGGTTTCAACCCATATTTCTCAATATTCTCTCTTAGCCTTTCAATGTGATATTGAACAGTTTCCTTTAATCGCTGTTTTGCAATTTCCGCCTCCTTAATGCCTTCCTCGGTAAATTTCTTGATTTCGTACCTGGTTAGGCTCAATAGGAGCAGTGAGATGTCGACAACAATGAAGAGTAAGATTATGCTAGGCCATGATATAAGCAAATTTAACCAACGGAATGTGGGAGGGAGCTCTATGTTTCTCTGCCATAAGAGAGCTATTACAATAACGATCATGAAGTACGCTATGCTGACAAATTGTAGAATCCTATTCACTCTCACCATAATCTTGACTCTACGTGACCGCCCCAGTCTGCTTATAACTTTCTGCGTTTCTTTGCTAAAGTACTTCCAGTATGCCTTGTCCACTCCAACAGCTTTAGCCTTCTTTAATACATGTTTCGGGTCGGACACTATTGCGCTCCTCAACCCATCGTAATACCTGATGAGAGAAGTTAGATCATTCGATGTTTTCTTAGCTTTTTTTACGTCTTTTGCAGCCTTTTTCAAGGGCTATACCAACTCTATACTCATCTAATTATAGAAAGATTTTACATATGATATAAGTGACATGCGGCTATAAGACTTAAATCTTATAATCGCACTTCTTTGTACCACTTCTTCTTTGTTCCAGTTTCCGCTCTTTTCGTCCATTCCTTCGTTTTGGGCTCTTCATCTATGTATTTCATTATTTGATCAATTTTACATGTTACATCGGTAGCATCCTCTTTAGAAAGCTGCTTAAACATTGGAAGGGCATCTTTAATCTTCTTTAAGGTAGTTGTAGCCGTAAACCAGAATCCCCAGTCATTTGCGAACAATTGAGCCATATATTTTGCATTAATTGTCTCTGGCGCATCGCTGTCTCCGATTTGGTGATCTCTAAGCAAGACTATAACATCCTTGGCATCTTTCTCAGTGAACTCAACTATCTCTAATTTTGTCAACAATAAGTCGACTAATGACGCCGTGGGCGGATCTATATCAAATCTGTTTCGAAAATCTACCTTGTGGCATAAATCCAACTCGTCGTAGAAAATGTCTAGATCCACTTTTCCTCGATAGACTTGGCGATTTCGAGTGCCAACTCCGCTTGTAAAGAAAAACATGTAAGAATCGAACTTCCACCCTCTTGCCTCAAAGAACTTCCTTACATCTCCCCTTTGCTTATCTAGCCCCACAAAATCGATATCTGGAAATTCCTGTCCCTCAATTCTCTTTAACCTCTTATGAAGATCCACTGCCTTAGGAGACGAATGAATCCTGATAGCAGGACCACCTATTAGCCTTAACGTAATGCCTTCCTTCTTAGCTTCTTCCACGAGGTTGAGAGCAGTCTTCACAACTTCTTCAGCTGGAACTTGTTGTTTCTTTTCTCCTTCTTTTTCCATTTTTATCCCTCTATTTTCCACCATTTGTCAACGCCATTCTTGTCCAAATCAATGATAAAACCTCTGAGTATACCTTCACTGTATTCGGAGCCGGGGTTAATTACTAGAGTTTTACCGATTTGATCTGAAGCGTAAGCCTCGTGAATGTGACCGTGTAAACCTAGCATGGGTTGATTTTCATGGATGAACCGATATATGGACTTGCTGCCCACGTGCTCGTATATAATTCGTCCCAAGAACACGACTGGCTTCAAAGTCTTATCCAATTTTGGAGCCAAGTCTAGCTTTGTCCCGTAGGGAGGACAATGGAAATTTAGAATTGTCCTACGCCAATCGCCAGAGAATTTGTCTTTTAGTTTTTCTAACTTTTTCCACAGCTCCTCCTCTGAGGCCTCGCGTGGAGTGTCCCAAGGGGTTGGATTAACCCAATCAAAACTGAGCATTTGGTAGTCAAAGCAGAGGTTGACAGCCTTTTCAAGCGGGTATATGACACGGTCTTCATGAACCTTTATTATTTTATCTATTTCAAAAGAATCGTCATTTCCAGGCATCACTACAACCTTGATCTCCTTCGACAATTTCTCATTAATCATATCGAGCCATCGTTCCATTCTTTCCCTCATATATCTTCGAAAGAATTCTGTAACTTTTTCAGGATTTTTCATAAGGTGGTCATACTCATCTGGTGTACAAACGTGTGTGTAAAATCCACTAAAGGTGATTTTTTCAACTAGTTTTTTGAGGTCTGCTTCGCCGCTAGCTTCAACCCATCGTCCATAGACCTGAGTCTTGTAGTGACCCTTTTTTTCTTCAATTATGGGAATGATAAGCTTCCCTGTCAAGTCGCCACAAAATAGCAGAATATCTGCTTTATGTACTTTCGGTATGGAAAGCCACTTCCTCCAGACGACCTCACTTCCATGTACATCCACAGCGTGAAACAGTCTTACTTTTTCTACCATGTTCCCACCTAACTCTCTTTATCTAGCGCGCTCAAGACCTTGTCGCTTCCATGTACATGAGGGTGAAGAGAATTTCATTTATTATCGTGCGTCTATTAAATACTTGGTTAGTCTTTTATATTTAAATCGGTGTTTACATATGAAACCTCAATTTATCTTGGTAATATTTTAAATGAAAAAGTTGAGCACAGTAAACGTTAAGCGATATTTATCGTTAGAGTCAGAGGTCCATAAGAGATAATAATGTATGGAAGAATGTTCTTGTAACCTCGAATAAGAGCGAATTTAACGCACATGGACTTGAACGTGAAACCGCCTGAAGTTTGAAAGGTTGATGCACGATGACAAAGAAAGCCATTTTGCCCGTTTTTGTTTACTTGTTATTTCTGCTGGCGGCATCTGGAGGTCTGCTCGATTCACTCAGTGTGGCAGGTACAGATATTCGGTCTCTAGAAAGGCTGGTTATTGTAGATCAGAATATTATATCTGTTCCAGAAGACCACCAGAAGATACAAGATGCTATAGACGCGGCAGACCCAGATGATGTTATCCAAGTTAAAGCTGGAAACTACTACGAAGAGCTGGTCGTGTACAAGCCTTTGACCATAATCGGAGAAGACAAAGAAACTGCGATTATCAATGGTCGTATCAGTGTGTTTAGTAATCATGTTGTTTTAAGGAGGTTCACAATCCGGAATGCTGGATCGATCTTCTCCGGGATCACCGTATATTCAAATAGCAACGTGATTAGTGAAAATATCATAAAAAACAATGGGGACGGCATATCACTTTGGGAAAACTCAAGAAACAACACGATTAATGGTAATATCGTGGAAAGAAACACCTATTGCGGGATCTCGTTAGACAATTCCACTGACAATATGATCAGCGAAAACACTGTAGCTAACCACGAACACGGAAGCGTGATAACAAATTCTGAAAACAATTCTATAATTGGGAATACATTCATGACCAACACTCACTGCGGACTTCATTTGGACTCCTCCAACAGTAATGCCATTTACCACAATAACTTCGTCAATAGTCCGGTGCACAGTCACGATTCAACCAATACTTGGGACAACGGTGCTGAAGGAAACTACTGGAGCGATTATCAGGGCGAGGATATCGATGGAGACGGTGTGGGTGACACACTCACTCCACACCTAGGCTTCGATTCCTATCCACTTGTGGAACGTTGGAGCGCGTTAAGAATCCATAATGCTTTCGTTTGGAACGCAAAAACCTATAGGGTATATACATACAGCAATTGCACGGTGGCTTCCTTCAGTTTCAGCCATCCAGCCAAGCGAATAAGTTTCAATGTCACCGGACCGTTTAATAAGGTAGGATTCTGCGACGTTACGATTCCCAAACTTCTTCTTGCCGGACCTTGGCAAGTCCTCATAAACGGAACAGTAGTTGACATCACCAAAGTTGAGAACAGCACCCATTCTTCCCTACACTTCACGTTCAGTTTCAGCACTCGAATGGTTAAAATCGTAGGCACACAAGCACTGGACACGATCTCTCCCACAGCAAACGCAGGACCCGACCAGATCGTTAACAAAACTACACGAGTTATCTTTGATGGGTCACGTTCATCGGACAACGTGGGCATAACGAACTATACGTGGACTTTCGTTGATAAAAAAGCTAAAACGTTGACTGGAATAAATCCCACTTACACCTTTAAGAGACCAGGCAATTATACGGTTACCCTGAAAGTAACTGATGCTGTTGGAAACTATGATGCAGACACCGTGACAATCATGGTTCTTGGTGTAGCAGAGGGTTTTCCATGGTGGGCTGTAGGTCTAACAGTAGTAGCGTTAGGAGTAGCCATTCTGTTGACAGTGGTCTATTGGAAACGGAAGACAAGACAGAAACATGCCCACGCGAGAACACGGCCTCAAAGAGATAGGAAGACACGGAAGAGGCCTTCTCGCCTCAAGAAATGAACAAGTTTGCCAACGGTTTACAGCCTCGGCATCCCTCAGAATAGACACCAATACGGCGCGCATACAATGAGAGGTGAAGCTATACTCTTATCATTCACCACAATAGATAGTCGGGAGGAATGGGCGGTGTGTACAGAAGTTGGAAGGAGATCATCCAACTCCGTGAAAACCCTTGGATTCGTTGTTAACCCTATAGCTGGAATGGGAGGAGCAGTCGGGCTCAAAGGCACCGACGGAAGAGAAGTTCTGGAAAGGGCCATAAGTCTAGGCGCAAAACCCATGGCGCCAAAAAGGGCAGAACTTTTTCTCTCCGAACTAAGTCCCGTGAAAGGGAGGATACGGCTCATCGTCGGAGCTGGAAAGATGGGAGAAGACGAAGCCAGAAACTGCGGTTTCACCTTCAAGGTTTTGGGAAAGACAAAGAAGGAAACCACTCCCGAAGACACGATAGAGATTGCAAAAGGAATCGCTGATGCGGGCGCAGATCTCCTCATCTTCTGTGGTGGAGACGGAACAGCTCGAGATGTGCTGGACGCGGTTGACACAAGCCTTCCAGTTCTAGGTGTTCCAACAGGAGTGAAGATGCACAGCGCTGTTTTTGCTGTTGAACCTCAAGCTGCAGCGAGGATAGCCATGGAGTTCCTTTGGCATAATTTACCTCTAAGGGAAACGGAGGTCATGGATGTGGACGAGAAGGCTTTTGGCGAAGGACGCTTGTCCGCAAAGCTTTACGGCTACGTGTTGACCCCCTACGAGCCGAGTTTGATTCAAGGAGTGAAGATTGCAAGTCCGATGACGGAGAGCGAACTGCGTAATCAAGCGGCTATAGCGATCTATGTCATTGAAAATATGAAACCCGATGTGGTCTACATTGTTGGTCCGGGAACAACGACCCGAACTGTAGCAGACCTCTTGGACGAAAAGAAGACCCTTCTAGGGGTGGACCTCTTCTGCAACAAGAGACTCATAGCTAAGGACGTGAACGAGAAACAAATATTGAAGACTATAAAGGAAAGAAACGCGCAAATAATCGTCACACCAATAGGTGGTCAAGGCTTCATATTTGGAAGAGGCAACCTTCAGATAAGTCCGGCGGTAATTCGGCATGTGGGCACAGCCAACATAGTTGTAATTGCAACAGAAGACAAAATGAGCACATTGGAAAAACTAAGGGTCGACACTGGTGACCCAGATCTTGACGACGTGCTGCGAAGAGGCGTCAAGGTTGTAATCGACTACAAGAAGGAACGCAGAATGCACGTTGAATAGCTCTGTCGTAGTATCCAAAATGGTTATTACAACCAGATCAGTCAGTTAGCCAGAGTAGAAGATGAGTCGCATGAAAATAATAGTCTCCATGGGTAGGGGAGGCAGCGGCAAAACAAGTTTTGTCGCCCTCTTGACGAAATACTTCATTGAGATTGGCGAGACCCCGCTGCTTCTCATAGATGTAGACCCAGATCAGAACCTAGGAGAGATGGTTGGAATAGATTTCAAAGAAGAGGGAAAGAAGACAATATCCGAATTGCTGATTGAAACTTTTGTAGAGAAAGGAGGCACCACGGTTGGAGTTCCCCCTTCAGAAAGGATAGAGAGTGAGATTTGGTCAAGTGGACTATATGAAGGAGTTTCCTTCGACATGATCGCTGTTGGAACAAAATTCATAGAAGGGTGTTATTGTCTGCCAGATGCCTCGTTGAAAAGAGCCCTAGAAGGCTTAACGAAAACATACAGACACGTTCTCATCGATTCTCCAGCTGGATTAGAGCACCTAAACAGAAGAATAACCTCCAAGGTAGACGACATATTTGATATAATAGATCCATCCAGAAAATCCTTCCACCACGTGGAGAGGGCATACAAAATCGCTAAAGAAGTTAAGATAGAATTTGAAAACTTTTACGTTGTTGGAGGCTACAGGTTTCCAGAAGGCTTAGAAGCAGAAGTTGAAAGGAGGACAAAACTGAAATATCTTGGAAAAATCGCCTACGACAGGGAAGTTGAAAATTACGCTGTCTCTGGAAAATCTCTGCTTGAACTGTCCTCCTCATCTCCAGCGTACAATTCAGTTAAAGAGCTTATGAGAAAAGCTGGTTATTAAGAGACTAAGCAGCTTCTTGTCTTCTGCGCTCAATCATCACGCAGACGCCATGCACGACTTCAATTCTGTTTTCATGACAGAATTTGATGGCTGTTTCAGATTCTGAGCCTGGTTGCATCCACACCCTTGTGATCCCGAGTCTCTTGCAAGTCTTAACGATTTCTTCCGTGATTTTTGGTGGGACCACAACATCGACAACGTCTGGTTTGGTTGGCAAGTCTCCGAGATTTGGGTAACATTTGTCGCCCAAAATTTTGTCAGTGTTTGGGTTTATCGGATAAACTTTGTATCCTGCTTCCTTCAGATCTTTGTACACTTTATAGCCATACTTCTCTGAGTTTCTGCTGGCTCCCACCACAGCGAATATGTTTCTCTTGTTCAAAAATTTCTTGATTAATTCTTCATTCATTTTATGCTTTCTTTCCTTTTAACAAACTACTGGAGATAGCTGGTTATCTTTGGTTCCAGAGTTTGTCTGGGCATGGCGCCGACGATTCTGTCCACGAGTTTCCCGTCCTTGAACACCAACAGCGTGGGGATGCCCATTATCTGGTATTGCATTGCAGTTTCCGGATTCTCATCCACGTTTAGTTTCCCAAACAAGATTCTTCCAGCGTAGTCTCTTGCCATCTCTTCTATGATGGGAGCAACCATGTAGCAGGGACCACACCATGGCGCCCAACAGTCAACCACCACGAGGGGGTGGCTCTGAATTACCCTTTTGAACGTCGCATCAGTTACCTCGACTGGTTTGCTCAATGCTGTCTTCTCCTGTTTTTCTCTAGCTACTCTTCCCATCACTTCTTGCAATTTTGTCTGTTTAATCCTTTCTAGTTCTTCGTCCTCGTTCCTCACTCAGACACCCTGTAGCATTTTAGTATTTTTCCAACATCTTGTGCACAGACGCTTCATTCAACCTCATGTTGTCAATCTTTTTGCTTAACTATATGTCTTGCGAAAAATATTGAATATTCCGCCCACTCACTAACGTCTTAACAATTCAAGCCGAAGAAAGAGTTTTAACATGTTTAGGAGATTAAAAACACTAAATACCTAAAAGGACTTCAAGTAAATGTTGTTAAAGTTTGCAACGGTTGGTGTATGATGTCAACCTTGAAGAGGGACAGGTGGAGCAGACGGTACGGTGACTGGTTCCGCACTGTGCTGATAGACGCGGGCATACTGGACTACCGATATCCTATCAAGGGCTGCGGGGTTTGGATGCCCTATGGGTTCAAGATTCGAAGAAACGTTTTTCAAATTCTTCGCGACTTGCTCGACTCCACTGGACACAACGAAACATTGTTCCCCCTCATGATTCCGGAAACATCGTTGGCTAAAGAGGCTGCCCACGTGAAAAGCTTTGAGGAAGAGTGCTTCTGGATAACCAGAGGCGGCTTGACACCTCTTAAGGTGAAGTACGCTTTGAGACCCACAAGCGAAACCGTCATAGCTCCCATGCTTAAGCTTTGGATACGATCTCACGCAGACCTACCAATAAAACTCTATCAAATTGTGAGCATCTTTCGATATGAAACAAGGGCCACACGCCCCCTCATAAGAATGCGAGAGGTAGCCTCATTCAAGGAAGCCCACACTTCCCACGCCACACTGGAAGAGGCTGAGGCCCAAGTGAGGGAGGCTGTGGAAATCTACAAAAGATTTTTTGATGAGTTGGGGGTTCCCTACCGCATCTCGCGGAGACCAGACTGGGACAAGTTTGCGGGAGCTGTTTACACGCTGTCGTTCGACATGGTATGTCCAGACGGTAGGACTCTTCAGATCGGAACTGTGCACAATTTGGGACAAAACTTCTCCAAGGCATTTAACATCACCTATGAAACTGAGAAAGGAACACAGGAACACATTTGGCAGACATGCTACGGAATATCGGGAAGAGCCATAGCCGCAGTCTTGAGTGCCCACGGCGACGACCATGGAGTTGTTTTGCCACCAAATATTGCACCCATCCAAGTTGTGGTGATTCCCATTCCATACAAGGAGAAGGAGGAACAAATCAACAAGGCGTGCGAGGACATTGCTGCAGGGCTGAAGAAAGCGGGTCTTAGAGTTGAGTTAGACCTGCGAGCGGATCTGACTCCTGGGTCCAAATTCTACTACTGGGAGTTGCGAGGCATCCCAACACGCATTGAAGTGGGACCA
>Ga0315312_1002999_pt1 | contig 11171 bp, 9 predicted proteins | sample TDP7_MG_FD_203629 | JGI IMG/M metagenome (GOLD analysis project Ga0315312, IMG submission 203629) | Freshwater sediment microbial communities from Lake Towuti, South Sulawesi, Indonesia - TDP7 | ecosystem: Environmental > Aquatic > Freshwater > Lake > Sediment | place: Indonesia: South Sulawesi... | reverse complement strand
TTTTCGAGACTCTCTGTAATCTCAGCATCAAATTCCTCAGGACCAATTATGTGAGCAGATGCACCCACTCTATACTTGTCTTTGGGATTGTGCACCTCTGAAGTATATTTCCCGCTCTTCCATCCTTCCATCCATTCTACAGCCTTATCGAAAGCCATCATTTCCCAGACTTTCTCAGGTGAAGCCTTAATTTCAATCGACTTTTCTATCCTCACCAGAATATCACCTCCTCTCTATTGTCAATCCTAGTTATCTCTTTTTGTATTTAAGTTGCATTGTGTGTGTCTGTCTGTGTCTGTGACATATAGAGTATGTGTGAGTATGCGTCTGAGGGCGAGAGAGAAAGGATAAACTTTAACTACGCCTTCTGTTCTTCCAAAGATAGATTTAAGGGCATCCTTCTATCTAGTTCTGAAGCAAGAAGGCAGTCAGCTAATTAAGGTCCAACAGCAACAGCGTATGGAGAAACAGAATTGGTTCTAGAAAATCTGGGCTCATCTCTTTACGAGTCTTTAAAGAAGATTCTCCGAATCTCTGTTGTCGACGAGGCTGCTGTTAAGGAGCTAGTCCGCGATCTTCAAAGGTCATTGCTGCAAGCTGACGTGAATGTCAGGCTTGTTTTAGAGCTCTCAAAACGTATAGAGGAACGAGCCCTGAAGGAGAAGGTTCCACCTGGCATTCCCCGAAGAGAACATGTCATCAAAGTGGTCTACGAGGAGCTGACCCGTTTTCTAGGCGAGAAGCCTGTTCAGTTAGGGGTGAAGATAGGAAAGAAAAATGTCTACATGCTCGTAGGTATTCAGGGCTCAGGCAAGACAACTACAGCAGCAAAGTTGGCGAGGTATCTTCAGAAACGAGGGTTCAAAGCAGCACTCATCTGCACAGACACTTTTAGAGCCGGAGCATTCGCACAGCTCCAGCAATTGGCTGAACAGATAAATGTCCCAATCTACGGCAACGAGAAGGAGAAGAACCCCATAAGAATCGCCTTGGAGGGACTCAAGAGATTCGAGGGTTACGATGTAGTCCTTCTTGACACCGCCGGGAGACATAAAGACGAGGAGAGCCTGATAAAGGAGATGAAGACCATTGAGAAAGCCGTCCAGCCTGACGAAGTCATTATGGTAATCGACGGGACTATCGGTCAGCAGGCAGCCATCCAAGCCGAAGCCTTCCACAAGGCTACACCAATAGGGTCAATAATCGTGGCAAAACTAGACGGTTCAGCCAGAGGCGGAGGAGCACTCTCAGCTGTCGCAACAACAGGTGCACCCATAAAATTCATAGGGATAGGCGAAAAGACTGATGCCATCGAAGCCTTTGATCCGCCCCGTTTCGTCGGTAGGCTTCTTGGGTTGGGGGACCTCCAAAGCCTCATCGAGAAGGTCCGTGAAGCAGAGATCAAAGTCCCAGAAAAGAAGGCTAAAGCCATCCTAAGTGGGAAGCTCACTTTGGCTGATGTCTACGAGCAGTTTGAAGCTATGAAGAGCATGGGTCCAATCAACCGTATATTGAAGATGCTTCCCGGGTTCGGCTACGAGATTCCTGAAGAGAAGCTGGACATTGCTGAGGAACAGTTGAAGAAATGGCGTGTTATTATACAGTCCATGACGCCTGAGGAGAAGGAAACCCCGAAGATTCTTAACCCATCAAGGATAAGACGGATCGCCAGAGGTTCAGGCACCACTGAGAAAGATGTAAAGACTCTTCTTCAGCAGTACACTATGCTGAGGAAGATGATGAAGACCATGAGAAGGAAGAAGCTCCCGTTCTTTGGTAAAAAACTGCAGTTGTAGATCGCATAAGACACCATTGCCTCTACAAGGCGGTCTACAAGTTCTCTTTCAGTTCGTCGTCTGGCTCAATATCGCCAGTTTCGGCTTTATGCGGAAGGATTTCTCTCAGTTCAAGTTTTTCGAAACCCTTCCCAGCCTGTCCGAGGAAGAATCTGGCAGATAATGCTGAATACAAGGCGAGCAATGCTAGTAGAATCACTCGGCTTACATTATCCTGAACTAAGGCGATGTATGTGAAGGGTGTCAGGACGATAATCAGGAAGACGAAAAAGGTGATTATGGATTTGAGCGACATATGGTTGCCCAGATCATAGGGTGGAAGGTAGGCTCCGACCAGAACCCCGAAAGAGTTTGCGATAAGAAGGATCAATGGTAGAATCATGCAGATCACCCATTCCGATGGCGGAATCTGGAATACTAAAACGGCAACTAAGACCATGGGAGCCAGAGAAGCCGTTGAAATAGTCAAGGCAAAAAGGAATTTTCCATAGGCGACAGCACGGTTCTGGATGGGAAAGACCTTAAGAAGCCAGATTCTACCCATTTCCCGGCTGAATGAGGTGAGTGAAGGGATGAACGGCAGAAGGGCGAAAAGGAGGACCAGCTCCTTCACAAAAGCCCTAAGAGGTCCTAGTTTAGCTTCGAGATCTGGGACAGTCTGAACTGGCATAAAGGATTCAAGAAGATACCATGATGCCAGAGGGACCGCGTACATCAAGGTGAAATCCAAAAGCGAAAAGTCGATTAAAGCACCCCTCAAGCTTAGCTGGAGATCTTTTAGGAAGATGATAAGAGAGTGCTTTTCCCAGTTGAGACATTTCTCAATGAACTTTCCAATTCGAAACCCAAAAGGACTCCTCAAACCGTGGGTAAAGGGACGAGGGGCAAACTCTTCAGGGTGGTAAGGTCCAGAAAACGCGTACATGAATGCCAGTGCACCAACTAGGAAGCCGATTAGGCATGGAAGAGATGGATAAACTGCCTCCGCCTTACCCAACATGAACCCCAGAACTAAAGATGCTGTCAGAGAACTTGGCAGAAGAGCCCAACATGCCTCTGTTCCTTCAGTGAGAGCCCTTGTCCAAAACTCAATAGCGTGGTATTCGCTCAATATGATGGATAGTGAAACGATTACTGAAAGCGTAAGGGCTATGATCTTGACATATTTTCTAGCTCGTGGGGACAGCTTTGAGCGGAATGCATCCGATATTGAGCGGATGGCAAAGCTGACTGCCTGGAGAAACTCAATGTAAAGGGTCAGCGACAGAATGGCTGTGGCCAATAGAAATGGAGGTGTGCTGAGTTTTAATGATATAGGCGTCAATACTAGAAATGCAAGGACGACAAGAAAAAGCCTAGAAGCCAGGTTCCTTACACACTTCGCCGTGACAATGCAGCGTGAATTGACGGGCGTTAGAACCAGAATACTGAAATCTGGCTGGCTTATATAACTGCGAAGCCCTTGATCAAAGAGTCCCTGCAGAACCGTATAGAGAAGCAAGAAAGCCAAAGGCATCGTCAACATGTCAAGGGCAATCGCTTCAGATTCGTCCAAGACTTGAGGATACCCCCCCAATAGGAAGTATTCAGGCGCTAGGGCAAACGAATACCCAATGAATAAGCATGTCAAAATCAACGCTGTATGACTAAGTATGTAGGTAGGCTTCCTAATGTTCAATCGCAATGTCGATATGAGCATTCGAAGCTCATACTCAACCATTAGGGCAATCTTTCTTGCGATTCTTTTCGCCTCCTTGTCAGTGCTAGAAAAGCATCCTCAAGCGTCTTGTCCTCTTCGACCCCAGCCTTGACTTTCAACTCTTCTAGGCTTCCAGATGCGACGACTCGACCACTGTTTATAATAGTTACCCTGTCACAAAACCTTTCAACAACCTCCAAAACATGTGTCGAGACAAGTATCGTTCCTCCTTCCTTGACTCTGACTCTTAGGAACTCTTTGAAGAGTCTACCTGAAGCGGGATCCAAACCGTAGAAAGGTTCATCCAGCAAAATCACTCTGGGCTCATGAATTAGAACAGAACAGACTACGACACGCTGTTTCAAACCATGCGAAAGGGCTCCACAGAAAGTTTGCTCAAAACGTTTTAGATCAAACCATTCTAAGTACTCGTCAATCCTTCTTTCCAGTGTTCCCTTTGGGACGGCGTAGGCTCGGCTAACCAGGCTTAGGAATTCTCTCACAGTTAGGATCTCATAGATTGCCGGTTGCTCGGGCAGATAGCCGATTAGCGCTTTCGCTTTCTCAGACTCCTTAATCACATCGTAGCCTAGTATCCGTGCTGAGCCCTTGGTAGGCTTAACCACGCCTGACAGCATGTTCAGGATGGTTGTCTTTCCAGCACCGTTTGGACCTAAAAGACTGTGAATGGAGCCATGTTCAACTTGGAGGTTCAACCCATCGACGGCAACATGACTACCGAAGCTTTTCGTTAGGTCAGCCGTCTCAATAGCGTATTCGAGCATATTCCCTCAACATCATTAGCATAACGAAGGTTAAAAAGTTAAGCTGGAATGTCTCGTTACTAACCTACACAAGACAGCGGCGTAGGATACTGTAAACTTATTTCTCATAGCGTTTGATGCAAACAAATAAAATAGTGAATCATTTAAACCTTCAACTAATCAATTTTTTAAAGCCTATGATAACGAGATTTTTGGAACCATTACTTTTCCTTTTTGTACTTTTCCTTTTATTCCTTGAAGCATTCTCAGTTCATATTCTAGACTTGAAATCAAGTACATAGATGTATCCCCTTTGGGGATAACCATTGTTTTTACAGTTTCTTTCTTTTTCTTTTCTTTCCATTCCTTAAAAGTCATAAATCAACACTCTCTAAACCATATCCTTAATTAATTTCTCCAATCCTTTCTCCCAACTTTTTTCTTGATTCCACTCTTTTTCAGCCTTTACTTTCTCATAATAAACTTTATCTAATTCACGAACTTCATCGGGATTGAATAACTTCACCTTTTTGCTATTAACTATTGCGACATTTGTGATATTCGACCCAACTCCTGGAGCCCTTTCAGCAATTTTCTTCGCTTCATATGCGATCAATAAAGCCTTGGGCATAGGGAGTGTTTGATGATAATCATTTGCGATGAGAGTAGTAATCGCATGAGGATACCCTGAACCAACAGCATGATACCCAATCGCATCAAAAGCAACAGATATGCCAGGGTCTAAGACACAATGGATGTGTGCTCCTCGATCATCAACTCCTCCAACCAGAACCTCCAGACCATATCCATATGTGTCAATTGCATTTTGTATTGTCAAGGATACTTCACGCACTAACTGTCCTTGTACTTGATAGAAAGTCTGCACATTTGGAAAACCTCTAGGTCTTAAGATTCTATCATCTATTTCCTCTTGCCTCAACTTTATGAAACACTCTTTGATACAATTAACTATATCGAAAATCCTTGGAGTTCTTAATTTGTCAATATCTGCCCTGACTGCCTCAAACAATTCAGTGTGAGCTAGGGCATCCCCTGCGGTGGCTACAGCACAATTGTCTGCTAACTTAGTTATTTTTGGTGATTTGTGTTCGAATTCTATTGATAGGTGTTCTCCAGTAATCATAGCATCCGTAACTAAGATAACGTATTTTCCGTCATCGCAAATTGTCCCAAGGCAAATTGTCATTTCAAATCCTGCGTTATTACTCCATTTTGAAGTTTAAAAAGATTGTGTGAAAAGTCTTATGAATCATAAATCCATGATAAATAAGTTAACAGTATCGTGGCGTAGAAAGATTAATTAATAGACATTTCTCACGCTTTCGATGTTGGATAGTGCTGGAATGAAGCCCGAGAAAAGCGAGGAACCCAACGCAGCTGCGGTAAGAAATGTTTTTGCCCTAGGCTTCACAAGCTTTTTCACAGATGTCTCAAGCGAGATGATCTTCAGCATTCTACCAACCTTCATCCTTGGGCTTCCCGGATCAAATGAGGCTGTTCTAGGCATAATCGAAGGGGTCGCTGAAGCCTTGAGCTATGGCCTAAGGGCAATTTCAGGACTGTTCTCGGACATGTTCAGGAAAAGGAAAGTAATGGTTTTGATCGGGTATATGTTTTCGAACATTGTCAAGCCATTATTTGCCATGACCCAGACAGCGGTCGATGCATTCCTGATACGGGTTGCTGACAGGATTGGGAAGGCAATTCGAACGGCACCTCGAGACGCTCTTCTCAGCGAATCGGTCTCAGAAAAACGTAGAGGTGCAGCCTTTGGCCTACATAGAACCCTTGACCAATCGGGAGCTGTACTGGGACCCGTCATTGCCTCCGCTTGCATGCTTCTTCTTGGGCTATCAATGCGAGACATTTTCTGGCTGTCCTTCATACCTGGCTTAGTAGCACTTATCATATTACTGTTACTGGTTCAGGAACGAGTTGGCAAGCAGGTAGGTGAATTTAGGATTCTCAGCGGGATGCGTTCAGTCCTTAAGGGGAGATTTCGGTGGCTTCTGTTTATTGTCGGCATTTTCTCTCTGGGAGCCTTCAACTTCTCCTTTGTACTTCTTAACGTAAAGGAGTCTGGAGTCTTGGAGGCCTATATTCCTTTGTTCTACGCCGCGATCAACGTTTCTCATACTCTTATCGCGATCCCAGCAGGTCTCCTGTCTGACAAGATAGGTAAAGAAAAGGTCCTCATAATGGGTTACTTGGCCTTTCTCGTAACAGGACTGCTCCTTCTCATCTCGCCCAAAGAGATCTTCTACGCACTCTTAATAGCCATCGCCTTCGGCGTATACGCAGGGATCGTTGAAACAATGCAGAGAGCCTTGGTTCCGGGATACGCTGAGAGCGCAATGAGAGGAACCGCCTATGGGCTTTACTACCTCGTCGTCGGCATGTGCTTCCTTGTGGCTAACATGGTTGTTGGAACCTTATGGTATCTCTTTGGCTCGTCAGGCGCAGCCAAGTACAGCCTTGCACTGTCCGCCACTGCGGTCACAGGTATGCTTCTATTTACCAAACTTCGAAAGAAGGAGACGGTTCCCTAAGAGATGATTAGGTTTTTCCAGTCAAATCTAACGGGATTTCTACAATCCCGTCTTTGACAGCCCATTTAGAGATGAACTTCCAATGAGTTTGGTATCTCCGGTCCATGAGGAAAAAGTGGCACCAGTCATCTACATGGCGTATGCCTCTGCCCATAGCTTGATTCGCCGCTCGGAAGGCGTCCATAATGTACCAGAGCTCCCCAAGGCGCGGACTCTTCTTGTTGAGGTACCCGATCTGCGCTCGCACAAGAGGGTCTTGGTAGTCAGCGTACGGTAAGCCCACGTTAAATATTCCCCTCGCTTCCTCGTAGGGAAAGTTTGAGCCTTCAGCATTTCGACCTCTGAAGACAGCAAAGAGGACAGCGCCTTTATTACTCCTAGCGGCTTTCTTGTACTTGTCGACGATACGCGTGTTTTCAGAAGCTCGAACTCCTTCGACGAAGACTCTTTTCCCATTCATGTAGAAGAACCTGCCCTTCTTTTTTACGAATCTGTCACCTCGCCAGTTCGTCAAGGCTTCCATCATCATCCTTCTTTGCGGAAAGAAGATCAGGGCCCCGTTAGGAACCTTTTTCACCAATTCGACTATTCGTTCGCCATAAAGCTTCATCATCTCTGTGCTTCTTTCTTTGAATCTAGTCGTAACTGAAGTGTCCACGAAGGTGCGCACATTTTCAGGCTTAACTATGGCTGAGTAGGTTCTTGTTTTAGCCTCAGGCAAGCCTAGAACCTCTGTGAATAGGTTCAAGGGTGAAAGGGTGCCAGACATGATCAAGGTTGCATAGGCATCTTCTATGACAGGTTTTATGGCTAAACTTGGGTCTAGACAACGGTACTCGATCAGGTTTAGCCCCGACGTAGACCTGCGATATACGGCTATATAACTCTCCACATCACTCGAATTGACCAAGGAAAGGAAGTTGAGAACACCATTCAGGTAGCAAACCGGAACCTCCCCACGAGATATTCTCAAATCTCGGATGTCATCAACTGCCGGTGTTAATGATTCGACAAAGGTGGAGAGGTCTTCGTTTAATGTTTGTTTCAGGTCTTGAGATAGTTCAGAGCCGTGTTTGATGATTGGTTCGTCCGACACATTTCTGTCTAGGTAATCCGCCAGATCATCTATGGAGTCGGATTGAATCCCTAGGAGCCGTAGCTCTCTTTTAGCATTATCAAGGCCTCTTTCGGAGAGTGTGTCGCTGAGAACCTCTTGACCGATCTTATCGGCATTGTGGGCTTCGTCGAAGACCAAAACATTGCCCTTCACTACAAGGTCTACCATGATCCTTATCTTCTCGTTGAAAATGTATTGATAGGGTGCCACAACCACAGTGCATCTTTCAGCCAACTTCCTAGAAAGGAAATATGGACAGAGACCTCTAGCCTTGCCATACCCAAGCAACCTTCTCGTGGAAAGAACCAATGGAATCGAGCCAGCCGGGTAACCAGACCCGACTTTATAACGACATCTGCCCATCTGCCTAAGAATCTTGCAAGCTTCAGCGGCCTCAATCGGAGGCAGTCGCCTGCAGACCTCGTTTAGGCATAGGTTTTGCCTACTTGCCAAAGCGACCGCGGAGAACCCTGTTCCTGCCTTCTTGTTTATACGCTCAACCTCATGCAGTACCTGCCGGACCTGCTCGTGGGTTCTTGTCGCATAGACAATCTTTCGACCTATGGGCAGAAGGCTGCACAAGGCGCATATTGTCTTGCCGAAGCCGTTGCAAGCCTCAGCTACGAGTATGCCTCCCTTGCCCAGCTCAGTTTCTATATCATGCATAAATTCCAGTTGCTGAGGATAAGGACTATAAGGGAATAAGCTCAGAAAACCACTAGTAGCCTTTGTCTCGGAGGAGGTTCTTCTAAGTCTCTCTCCTTCATCTTGTCCCAAGGATATCTAACCTCTATGTGTTAGATTCTACTGCAGCCTCCTGCTGGAATGGTCATCTCCTAACTCCTTAACCGAACGCGGTCTTTTGCATCTTGGACACCGGAATGCATCGAATTAGGCTCTTCTCTTCTCCCCCAAAAACTTTTTATAATTCAATGCTTTCTGGAAGCCAATAAATCTATATCTATTTAGCGGGGATTGAATTGAGTAAAGTGTACCTCTTAAGGGCTTTGAGGCCTAGGTATGATGAGTCTGAGAGCCTGGTGACAAAACTTCCGGAGCTTCTTGAAAGGGTTGGAATAAAAGACACTGTAGCAAAAAAGGATTTGGTTGCCATCAAGATGCATCTCGGCGTCATCGGCGGCTACAGAACGATCAGGCCACCATTCATCAGAAGCCTTGTGGATACTGTTAAGAACCTAGACGGGCAGCCCTTCCTTACTGACACTTGGGGATTTGGCCACTTAGAATCGGCCTTCTATAATGGGTACAGTCATGCCACTTGTAACGCTCCAGTTCTACCTGCAAACGGGATCAAAGAGAATGACTATCGAACTGTGAAACAGCCAGATGCATTCCACCTCAAAGAGGTTAGAGTCGCTGGGAACATATACGATGCGGATGTGCTCATCAACTTCGCCCACGGCAAGGGACACGGCTCATGTGGTTACGGAGGACTATTTAAAAATCTGGCTCTAGGTGGAACAACAGGCACAACCAGACATCAAGAACATGAGTTGGAAAAAACAGCTGAGGGAGCTAAAAACTTCCAAGAAGGCATGGTGGATGTGGTTAGGGCCGTTCTCTCCAATAAGAAGGACAAGGCTCTTCACGTTGCTTGGCTCCTAGACATCGTTGAGCACTGCGACTGCGCACCATTCGGAATGGTTCCATTCGTCCCAGATTTAGGCATTATCGCTTCGAAAGACATAGTAGCTGCGGAAAAGGCTAGCTTAGACCTAATAGATAAGGCGCCTCCAGTGCCTTGGTCAGTGGCCGACAAGTTTAAGCTAAAGGCTGGAGAAAACAAGTTCCTTAAAATCCACGGAAGAGATCCCTACATGCAAGTTTATGCGGCTGAGAGAGCAGGATTAGGAACAACAGAATACGAGCTTATCGAGCTCTAGAAAAAATTTAAGAGGAAAAACAGCTTCCAATTCTGGGGGCTACTTATTGAAGGCATTAGTTCTATGCCTAGACATCAGCGAAAGCATGGCTTACGGCGAGCCATCAAAACTCAGTCAAGCCATCAATGCAGCTAATAAAGCCCTTCAAAGCCTTGGCAGAGATGTGCTGACAGCTTTAGTTACTTTCGATGCAACAGCTGAAGTCTGGTTGGACCTGCAACCATCAAACCATGAAAAAATTGCAGATGCACTTGTCCAGATAGAGCCACGGGGAGTCACCTGCATAGCAGCAGGACTGGTAGAATCTGGCAACTTCACTAAGAAGAGTGGACATGAAGGTGAAGTCTTACTTTTGACCGATGGCAGAGCCAACCTGTCACAGAACCGAACAGGAGGGTTCGAAGGCAGCCTTATGCTAGAAGAGGAACTTGTGGGGATATCGCGGTTAGCCTCGCAAAGAGACATAACAATTCACACGGTCGCTGTCGGCGAAGATGCCTTCACACACACTCTTTCTACTCTTTCGGGGAATGCCAAAGGTGGCTACTGGCTTGCAGAAGACTTCCAAGGATTTACCCCTCAACCGCCAAAAAGCTTAAGTATCCTTGAGACGCGTGAGTTACAGTTTTATGGCGTACCAGTTGAATTACCTTCTGCTCAGCCAACGTGGACTAAAGAGTCTCAACTTATGCATGTCGCTGTCGTCTCTCAAGGTCTTTATGAAGCCTACCGAATCAATCACAGAGCGTTCATAGTCAATCCCTCCAATGGAAGAGAAGCAAGAACAGCCCTGATCTCCGTCGAATCTGATTTACTGGCTGATTACAGGCAGAGAAGACCCAAGACAGCAGAGAAGGTAAGAACCGAGGTAGCCATCCTTATTGATAGAAGCTATCGCGACTACCTGGCCATGGCAGAGGAAGCTGAGGTCAAGTTGATTATTTTCTAAGTGTGAATATTTAATATCTTATTGGTCGGGATAGAAGACTGAAGCCAGAGCACCATAGAGAACAGCGTCATCCCCCAAAGGCGTAATCTCGATCTCAGGCACACGGTTCCGAGCGTGGTCGCCTACACGCACCCTTATCGGCTCGATGACTATGTCTGTGTTTCTAAGGGTTATAGCACCTCCAACCGTTATGAGCGAAGGGTCGTAGGCATCGATAACACAGGCGAACCCCACGGCGTTCAGTTCACCTATTTTTTCTACAATCCCTCGTGAAAGCCGATCACCAGCCTTTGCAGCGTTAAAAAGAGTCTTCGCCGTCACCTGGTTCAGACTTGCTCTAGTATTATTTAAGAGAAGGCTACCTTTTAGTTC
>Ga0315312_1002998_pt1 | contig 11177 bp, 16 predicted proteins | sample TDP7_MG_FD_203629 | JGI IMG/M metagenome (GOLD analysis project Ga0315312, IMG submission 203629) | Freshwater sediment microbial communities from Lake Towuti, South Sulawesi, Indonesia - TDP7 | ecosystem: Environmental > Aquatic > Freshwater > Lake > Sediment | place: Indonesia: South Sulawesi... | reverse complement strand
TTCCTCTCGGTCATTATCTCTTACTACTATAAGGCTATTAAATCGTTGTGTAGCGATTTCAACTAACTGTGAATTTGTCAACCTCTCTAAATGTACTCTCTTATACGGCGGGTAATCGGCAGCCAAAAGTGCTATTACCCAATCTCTATTAATCCATCTAATTCTTCGCTTGCTTTTGCAACTATGGTCAAACTGAGCGGGAATTCCTAATAGCGGTCGCATTTCTTACCTTTCTAACTCAAATAATTTATACCATATTGTTTTAACCAATTCTTATAAAAGAAATATCCAACAGAATATTCCATTGAAACCCATACAGGAAAAAGCCAAAGCAACTTTATTTTTCTTTCGTACTTAACCTTAAAATTTCCGTCCTCTGACATAACCATTACTTTTCTTACCATCATTTTACTTTTCTCCTATCTAAAGTATAACCCATTTTTCAGCGAAAAACAAAGAAAAAAAGCATCATATATTTGAATATTTAATAGCCTTGTTGGGATTCGAACCCAAATCTCTTAGCCGAGAAGCCAAGTATCCTCCGCAGGTTCTTCTGCTTTACCATTTAGACGACAAGGCCAAAAGGTGCTACAAGCCTGGTTTTGACTTATAGCACCAGATCGATGTTTTGGTGTTATAGCAGTGTCAAGATTGCTATAACGACCCCTAACAAACAACCGACCAAAAACCATAGAATTTTCTTCTCGATGTTTGCTACCATTGTTTTAATGCCTCCACAAAAAACTTTTATTTATCAAACCTCCACACACTGCGGAGGTTTTATGATTTACTCCAGTCGGAAAAAAATACATATGACCAAAATACCACTACGATAATTACATCTAAAATTGAAGTTTCCATATTTTGACCTTTCTTATTTATTTGTTTATCTATCGACCTTTTATACACTGCGGAGGTTTTATTGCTGCTTGTTTTCTGTTAGTAGTTTTCAAAATATCTTTTGCTTGGCTGGCCGCAAGCCGTAATATTTGCGGTGCAGCTTTACTATATTTGCAAATACTTTGTGAGGCCAAAGTTAAGGCGATCATTTCTTTATCAACCTTCGAATATTTCATCGGCTTTATTTCCTTTTTCGTACTCGTCCCAAAAATCACTACAAGTCGGAACTGTATCAAAAGTTTCTTGTTTTCTTTCGATTTCGTCTCTTAATTCTAAAACCAGTATATCAAGACAATCGGTACATAACTCATAATCTCCAACTTTTATAGTGCCGTAGTCATTACAAAGGCTACAAGTTTTATTGTATCGCAACATTATTTGATCTGGTTTCGTTCTCTTAATTTGATAAAGACCAAAATCTTGAATATATCGTTCGTCTTTATGTTTTGCAAAAAACTTTTCAAATTTTTCGATCTGTTGCTGTATAATTTCCTTAGTGGCAAAACTGTATTTGGTATGTTCGTTATAATACCCGATACCTATATTTACTCGGCAAATATTTGTTTTCAAAAAATTGATGTCACTAAATGTCCCTTGTCCAATTAACCAGAATTCGGATAAATCCTTTTCCCACTTTTTGTTTTGAAGACCATAAGTTACTACATCATTACCTTTACGATCAAACTCTGCAATCCAATTATATTTTTTACAGGAATGATATTTGGCAGTGCTTTGACAATTTTCCTCTAAATCCGTTAGTAACAAATCTGTTTTTAACTTTTCCGATAGTATGTATGCAATCCAACATCCAAGTCTATCGTCAAATCCCGTACCAAAATAATGTGTAGCTGTTTCTGTTTGTATTGTTGGTTGATAAATCGTATCTAAATGGGCTACAAGTAAAACCGGTGATTTTCTATCTATGAAAATACGCCTCTTAAGATTTTTTCGATAACTTAATGTTTCGGCCCTAAAATCCTTAAAAATTTGATTAGTACTGGATTCGAACCAATATTGAAGTTGTACTTTATCCCAAACTGAGTTAGGTGATAAATTCGGCTTTACTACAATATTTCGGATATGTTTTGATTTCTTTTGTGTCATTTAAGTTTATTTTTATTGTTTTTCACAATAATGACCATAACATTCAAAACATAAACTCTGAATATGACGATAGTCAGAAGAAGTTGTTCTCATCTGGCTTATGTCGCATAATGCACTACATTCATCACAACATTGATAGTATTTTTCAAGACAATTTTCACATATTACATCACCATCAACAATCTCATAAGGATCGTTTTCAGATATTATCTCATCACCACAACGATAACATATTAAATTGTCTTTTATCTCCTGTAAGTAACCGTCTGTTTGTAATAGTTCATAAATAAAAGAATCTTTAAGAACTGAACATAAACATAATTTATTATCTTTTGTAATTGAGCCATACATAAAAGTATCCATATAAGGAATATATCCATTTATATAATCTAGCCCTGAGACGTAAAGAAGAGTATTTTGATCAGTAGAATACTTTTTCCAAGTCTGTTTTTCTGCATATCTATATAAAATCTCTTTGAGAATTCGATTATTTGAGTAAACTCTATCCATATAAAAAGTTCCATTATCGAGTTTCCATACGATTGCTCTTGCACTATCTTTATCAAACTTTATAACCGCTTGAGAAATTCTATTAGGATTCATTTCATAGAGCCGAGTATAATCGGCTATGGAACCGGTCATACAGCTTTTACCCCCTATTGCATTTCGATAATTTTCTGTAATTTCCGGTCCCGAATATAATTTGATGGTGTAATTGTCGGGATTTAGCCATAAATCAATTTTATCGGCAAGGATTTTAATTTGATGATCCGTCAATATTTTTTGCATATTTAATTTTCGTGTTAAAAATCGGGCTGTTTTAAGACGTACTCTTTTATCAGAATCATTGACCCTAAAAGAAATACAATTTTCTTTAATCGAATATTTGGGCGATAATTTTGTCAATAAGCTATTTATTCCTTGAAAAAATTCCTTTTGTTTTTCCTTATCGGAAAAATGGACAGGAAGAGAAAGTATTTCCTCTTCGATAAATTTTCTTATTGTTTTTTGGATGCTCATATTATTTAACTCAATTTGTTTACTAACTATTTATACAAAGTATAACATAGTCTCAAACAAAATGCAAGTAAATTTTTTGAATTTTTCAATCTTTTTGAAAAATTTATTGATTTACCGGGTTCATTATGATATAATGATAGAAATGACGGATAAGGATAGGGATTTTAGTTAAGGCAAACTGCTGGACGGAGTCGGCGTCCTCTATAAAGGGACGTTCTCTCCTGTAATCCCAATATATTTATTGCCCAATGGTTTTTCGTTTGTTTGTCCGTCCGATAAATGATTGGCTTATAGTCCGGTAATCTGCAGTCGAATTTCCATTTTATCGGATGACCAATTTATCGGACGATCAAGCGTCTATAAAATTTTGATCCAAAGACCAAAAAATGAAAACCGTAAAACCGAAAAAATTTCCAGGCCTTTTTTCTGTGATTTTTACGGCCAAAAACTAAAGAAAGTTTTTTTTAAGGAATTGCAAATATGTAGAAAAATTCTCTGCTAATCCTCCGCAAGTTTTGAATCTTTACTAATCTGCGGAGGTTATAGACTTCTTCTTACTATAACCGATACCCCCCGCAGAATCCAAATAATCCCTATATCTAGACTCTACTTATCGGCCCTAAAATCATCGGTAAAATTTTGATCCCCCCATGAATTATTATCCTATTTTCCCCCTTTTCTTTTGAATCTTGATTGATGATATTTCTCTTTATGTCCAATCGGACACGGCTCTAAATAAGGTGTTCCGTCCTTTACAATCAATACAGAAATAAACGGTCGCAGGGGATTATCCTTCCCATATATAAACTGAAATGCTTTTTCGTCCACTCCACATCCCGTATCAGCTCCAAAACACCTCATATCCTCATTGCATCCCCATTTTATGCCTGCTCGTGCGTGAAAATGGCCAACCACAACCGATTTATGCACTTTGTTCATCAAGTTCCAACCCGGATGAATTGATTCCCCTAACCCCGTTCCGTGTCTATACGAAACATCATCTATCGTAAATCTATAATCCCATAACCAACCCAGTACGTTCCACAATTTCGCATAAGGAATCAGCATAAACTCTGGTATATTGACCGATTTTGCCAACCGGACGGGCCGCTCATCGTGATTTCCAATACAAACAAAAGCCTTCGGAAATGCTTTTGCCCATTTCGCCACGCATTCTTTAGCCAATTCATACTCATCTGCCGGACCCGGGCACTGTGGTTCCTTTACCCATCGGCTAATACCGTGCCAATCTACTACATCCCCGATTAAGATTACTTTATTGCAGTCCCATTTTTCATACATATCCTGACAGAATTGCAAATATCCGGGCCTTGCAGCCGGCTCGTGAAGATCACCAATTACTAATACTTTACTCACCGAGCAACCTCCTAATTTCCAGTTTTACGTAATCAATAACCGAATCTTTTCGGTCTCTAAGCATATTCCATTGATGAGGCACTAAAATAACTTCTCCTCCTGCCTTAAAGAATCTTTCACAGTTTTCTTCTTTGTCATCAACAAGTAATCTGCCTGGAGCAGCCAAGAATTCTTTAGGTATTCCTCCTATAAAAGTTCTAAATCTATAGTGAGGGATATGTTTAATAATCCATTGGATTTTCCCTGCTTCAGAACCTGGATTTTCCATTGGTTTGGTTACTATATAAATATTTTCTTTGTCAAAAATATCTTCAACCATTGAAAGTAATTCTTTGCCATAAAGAGTCCAATCAAGAGATTTCCAAAATTCCTCATCACAAAAAGCCTCCACACGATCTCTTACTCCGAGACGTTTTATCCACTCATATTCCATAAATAAAGGATCATCATCAAAACATTTTTCGATATTAAGCAATTCGGCAACTTTTTGGGAAAACGCCGTCAAAACATCATCCATATCCATAAATACTGTTTTTATCCTTGACATTTTTTTCCTTTCAAAATTTCAAAAAGTTCTCCCATTGCATTAAAGATAATCGCACAAAGAGAATCTTCCCTATCAACTGGCCCATGATTATCCTCCGCAGGGTATCCTTCTGATAAAAGCCATAAAGCTATTTCGTGTCTCATTCGACTGGCACGATAAATTTCACACGGTATTCCTTGCTTCCAATTATCGAAATCTCGCATTTTTCCGTCAGGTTGAAGCCGATGTTTATCCAAATACTGTACATATCGTTGAAGTACAATCGGGGATAAGGCTTTTATATAATCTAATTTATTTGCAGTGGTGTCTCTTGTTGCTCCTGTTAAGAAAACACGTATTTCTTGATCTTCATTTACTTTCATCGGTTTCTCCTTTCCCTTTTTGTAAAATTTTTACTTGTTTTATTGCCTGATAAATTTTATCAGTCAATCGAAAATTTTCTCCGGTTTCGTCTGTCTCAACAACCGAACTAAATAAATATTGTGTTAAAATGTTAAAAATGATCTCTCTTTTTGAGATTTCACATTTCTGCATAATTTGCAATATCGAAGTCATTGGCCGATAAGGCCCTCGTTCATATAACGCTCTAATAATTCGTGCTCGGAAACCGGGCAACGTATCAACTGTTACTCGTCTTATTAACTCTAAGTCCATCTCATTCCAACCGTCTCGTCCATCCGCAACGGCATGTGCTGAGCCTAAATTTATTAGTTGTTGGCCTACTCTTGTCGGCAATTCCGAAGATTCCGCCACTCCTCTTACCGGCGATGTTCGCAATAAACTTAGCAAATTAGCCATCATCATTATTTCATACGCCATTTCTTCCGAAATCTGCGGAGGTTGTTTTAGAGGTTTGATATATTCTTTAATATGATTCATTTCTGTACCGATAACATGGACTAAATCGCTCCGCCATTTCTTTTTGTTATCCATTGTTTTATGAACGTGCATTGCAAGCTCTTGTCGTTCTTCGAGTTTTAACGGAACTCGGTGGATTCTAAAAGATAAAAACCGTTCACCAAGTTGTTGATGTTCTTCTGCAAAAACATCGATAGCTTCTGTTCCGAGCATCAAAACTCCGAATCTTGCATCATATTTCGTAAGTCCCGTTACTCCGCTTGCTTTACTGGCCGTTTGGTCGAAAGCGTCTCGTAAATCCCCCCAAATTTTATTTATGGTTTTTGGGGGTAAGTTTGTCAAAGAACTCATATCTTTGACGATCACAATTTTACCTTCCATTGATTTTAATAAAGATGGATCATTGCCTTTTTCATCCCGATGTCCTGACATTAGCCAATTATCCGTTAAACTGCTAATGAAAAAACAATCATTCATCGGCTCAAATGGTTTGACACTTTCTGTTTTACTACTACCAGGAGGCCCAATTAAATAAGCCCAAACAGGTTCATCGAGCATTTTGCATAAAGTTGCCGTAATAACACTTACCAAGAAATCAAATAATAGCCTATCATCTATATTTAACCGTAATCGCTCTTGATAAGCATTACAGATTCTCATCAAAGGAGAAGATTCTACCATTTTTTTTCTCTTGCGGAGGGATTTCTTTCCTATTGACGATAATATCTTTCGTGATTAAAGGAACTCTTAAAAAATATAAAGGTATGTATTGCTCGTGATTAATAAAACCGACTTCGTGCTTGCAAAAATATCCGATAGTCGAAATTCTTTTTGATGATCGAGAAGGGGCCAAAATTGTTCTTGGTATATATGCTCTAAACCCCATAATCATCGGAAAAAGTTTGGCTGTCTTAAACCAGGTTGCCTTCTCGCCGTCAAGTGTATGGATAATAGTATTCATCTTGGTAACCGAATCCAACTTTCTATCTCGTTCTACACTAATTATTAAGCCTTGATTAAATCCTACAAACTGAATTTTTTCCAGAATGGGAAGTTCTTTTGTAAATAATCTTTCCGCCAACAAATAATATCCTCTGGGAACATTTTTGACAAAATGAGGACTGAACGTAACAGGTATTTTAATATCCATTTTATCAACCAAAAGGGCGGCAATAGAATAAGGTTGATTTATGGAGACCTTTTCGATGCCGCCCCCTTGATCCCTTACATTCTATGTTAAGAAAGGTTCTCTACTACTGGCACTTCCAGAGTTAGAATTTTCTGAACATAACAGTTTTTATATTCATTATCTCGATCATCGTGTGTAGTAATAACTTTGACATCAAGAACCGAACCAATAGCATTTTTGAATACCTTATCGGCTTTTCTTAGATCAGGTACAGAAATTCCTTTGTTCAGAGCCTTTACCAGCCCTTTTAGAAATCCCATTTTTTTGCCTTCGGTTGTATAGAATCCGATTTGATATTCTTTACCGTGTAGTTCGGAACCTGCTTCATCTATTTCTCCGACCAGTTTCCACCAAAGTTCTGTTTTCTTTGAGTTCTTACCGGTAAAAGTACCACTTCCTACATCTGTTATGATCGTAATGTAATTTCCATCGGGCGGCATCCATTGCGTACCATATTCTTCCGATTCTTGATACGATTGTTGGTGTTCCGCTAAAGCCCGTTCAAAATCTATATCACTCATTTTTGTCTCCTATAAATTGAATTTTTGTTTTGTTTCTGCAACAGCTTCGTTATATCGCCGTGCAAACTCATCCCATCCGTTTATTAATGGAATCTCAAACTTTCGCTCCATTGAAGGCACTGCTCTACTTTTCCCCTCTTTAAGAGCTGTTGTGCGTGAATCCACATAATATTTATAAACCGTTTCTGTTCCTGCCGGTACTTTAATAATACGACCATCAGTCAAAGGTTTAGATTGTGTCAACTTTACTAATTCCGGCAAACAATAAATCGTCAATTTGAAATCACATTTTGTGGTAATCTTTTTAGCAAAACTTGGAAATACTGCTTCCCGCAAAACAGTCCTTTCCTTTTTATCCAATGGATTGATTTCTGTCTTACTTGTCAAATGTCCCACACAAGTCCAAATATATCCGGATTCTTCTAAGTCTCGCAATCTCGACCAACACCTATCTCGAATCAGTGCCCATCCATGACCTTCTCTACCATATTCTGTAATGTCTTCGATTCCTTTTTCTTTTTGAAGTTGATTTGAAATCATTCCAATCCACTCATCTACGGTATCAAATGTCACTCTTTTTGCAATTCTGCGGCCTTGTTTGGCATCTTCGATCAGTTTATCTATCACGATATTATAATGGTCGTAATCTCTTATAACTATTGGAACGGCACGGCTCATCGGAATTCCGTTTGCACCGGAATCAAAATCCAAAATGAGGTTATCGGGAATGCTTGCCACAAAAGTAGTTTTTCCTTCTCCGCTTGGCCCCACAACCCAAAGTCTCAAATCCTCCGCAAGTCGAGGAAAATAACCAAACTTAACCCCTAAAACTTTCCAATCTTCTGGAATAACAGGAACCGTATTCGGCTTTGTATCGACCAAAATATTTTGCGGAAGTTTTGTTGTATCGTTGGATGATTTTTGGTTTTCCATTAAATGACTCCTACGAATTAAGGCCCATTGTTTGTTTAGCCTTAGTTACGGCTAATTGGGTTTCAGTATCTTGTGTTTTATCGAAAATGTCTTTCATTGATTGTATTGTCGTTGGCATATTCTGATATTTTTGGAAGATTTGATGAATACCTTGAACAAGTTGAGTAAATTGTAATTCTTTTTCAGAAAGTTGCCCGGCATAAAGTCTCGTAGTATCATTTAGAGTTTTATTCAACTCTTCCGGCGTAACATCACCTGGTCTTTTCCGCATTAGACCAATCATTCCTGTAAAACCACCAAAACCAACTAAACTAAGACCGAGGGTTAAAAGTCCTTGCGGACCAAACATTCGTTCCTCTAATAATTGAGATGTTTTCAGATTTACAAGCGTAATTCCTTTGAGAATACCATATTTGAGGTTATCCTTTTGAGCTTGCTGTTCCAAATCAAATTGAATCTGAGAATGGGTAATTTCCACATCTTTATGTAGTCGTTCCGCTTTCTCAAGATTACCATAACCTTTATAATCATCTTGCTCCGCTATTCCCGCATTAACAGCATACTCGACAGCTTTCTCGTTGATTTGGGCTGGTGTAATATAAGAAGATATAGCTGTACAACCCAATCCCGTTCCAAACAACAATAAACTACAAATCACTATCACATTTGGTTTCATAGCTTTTACTCCTCAATTATATCAGATTTCATATCGTCCGAGTCACCTCGAATTCGATATTTAGTTACAAACAATGAATCCCATAAAACAGAATCGGTTTCACATAAATCCAAATAAATACAAGGAGAATTAAAATGGTAACAGGTCGAACGAGTTACGTCACGTAAATAAAGTTCTGGAATAGGCGGTTTATTCCCCAAAATTGCTATTTTTTTTATAGTTTCTATAAGTTCCTGTGGCCAAACCGGTTCACCAAAAAGAATCCCTCTTGATAACATTGCGGGCTCGCCGCACTGCTCTTTTTCTTTATACCATTCCTTTACTCTCTGCAGATAGGCCTTATCAACAGAACATCCCAACTCTTTTGCATTTTTTTCGTCCGTTCGACAGACTTTAATACCAGGTTTTAGAATCCCATCCTGTAAAAAACCAACTAATTGTGTTGGAGTTTCTGGTTTCAAATAAGCCAACGCAAGGATTCGATATATTCGAGGTTGCAAATACCAAGTAATTCCGTGAAATAATGATCTTAAATTCATTCCTGTACTTTTGTAATCTCTTATCCAATATTTTCCCGTCTTCATATCCTGTTGAATTTTGTCGAGAATCCCTTCAAAAGGTAACATAACCTCTTTGGAGTAACAAGATATTTTTATTTCTGCGGCTATTGTTTTTAAGTATGAAGGTTGGGGATAACGAGTCCAAAATATTTCTGCCATTGCTTCGGCTTGTGAATAAAATACTGTTAATAAATTTGCAAGTCTAACTGCCGAACCATCAAGGTCTTCTCTATTGTCGGCTTTGCCCATTAAATCTGCTTGGCGTTTTTGAATCCATTCACGAACTTTTTGTTTTTCGTCCGGCCCATGCAGCATAAACCTATGAAATACCTGCCCAAGAGTCGCTGCTTCTTTTACTTCTACCCCCCGCAAATCAACACCCATTCGGTATTTATAAAACCAACAGCGTTCACACGATAAAGCACAAGCTACCGAAGAACGACTAACGAAAACCGATTTTAGTTGGACTTTGTCAAGGATCATCTCAAATTTTCCCTTTCTATGACCCTATCCAAGGCGCTCGTGGCCGAAATATGATATACAAATCGGTGCTAAATGCGTGAGCAATAGCATTTAGTTCGATATCTTTTAATTCATTCGTTCCGATGTACCGTTTTAATTGCTGCTCGTTTAGTTTTAGTTTAAGCATATCAGATAGATCATCCCAGGTCATCTCGAAATCGGAAAGCAACTGTTCTATTGATTTTATTAGCTCAATACGGTATCTTTCGTATGCTGCTTCTTTATGCCTTTTCTTGACTTCTTCGGATACACCTTTATATGGGTCTATCATTCTTATTCCCTTGTATTTTTCGCACACCTTTTTTGTTTTGGTAAAGAGCACTATTTACAGCATTTAAGACCTCTTTATGGATATCAGGAGAAGTGACGACTATAACTTCTGAACTCATTAAATCGGTTTTAAGGTCTATAATGTCTTTATTAGTAAAGAGAACCATAGTTGGTTTTATTTGTAAACGTTTTGTGCAGTGTTTTGAAGATATTTTAGCTATCTTTCAAAAAAGGGGCCGCCATAAAGGCTACTGCCAATATGACGGCTCACCTGCGGAGGTCAAAAGTGTTAGTATTTGAATAATTACTGGAGAGACATAACTGTCTGACCTTTTTATATGATTTCAATGCCCCATTGGGCCTTGTCACGTCTGTCTCTCCATCTACTATTATTATAACATTCTTTAATCTGGTGTCAAGACTAAAATTTTCTTTTTCAAATATATTTCAATCTCTTTAGAGTATTTTTCAATTGAAACATTTTTTAGTTTTGATTTTGTCCATTATTATTATTCTTCCAATAAGAATGCAGGAAAATCATAAAGTTTTTCCAATATACAAGCAAGCATTATGTGAACCAAAAATGTTCCGACTTTTCTACGAACATCAGAATTACGTGAACGAAATGGTAACAATAAAAATCGCAAATTGTATTTTGCCAATGCCAAAGCTAAACGATGAACAACTAATTCGGGATTTT